>ENA-UOOH01003786-UOOH01003786.1-fermentation-metagenome-genome-assembly--contig:-NODE-3786-length-11126-cov-5.184446_pt1 | contig 11126 bp, 12 predicted proteins | sample MGYA00245778_ERZ724025 | MGnify/ENA primary metagenome ERZ724025 (study PRJEB28704, sample SAMN03018313) | fermentation metagenome | biome: anthropogenic terrestrial biome; feature: soil; material... | reverse complement strand
GGTTGGTCGAAAACGCCACCGCGCCCTCTGCGGGAGGCTTTCCGGCTCCGGATGGTGAGGAGGACTCCCGCAGAGGGCGCAGAGGAATACAGAGATGTGGAATTGCAGATACATCGGAGCTGTTTTCTGCCACTGCTTTGTTCAGTTAGTGGGAATATGCTCCAAAGAATTGGTTGGATGGATCACAGCATTGGACCTCACCCGCCCTCATGGCCTGGTCGAAAACGCCACCGCGCCCTCTGCGGGAGGCTTCCCGGATGGGCATGGGGAGGGCAGGTTGGGAAAGCAGCTATCTTTTCGCACAACCTCTCGTTAGGAATATGGAGTGGGGTATGGATTTTGCGCCATGGAAGACGCATGAGAATCGGCTGGCGGGCCGGGCGTGGTTTTCGAATTTCCAGCATTTGGTGACGGCGTTTCGCGGCAATGCCCGTCTGAGCGAATACTCGGAGTGCCTCAACGGCGTCTGGAGCTTTTGCTATGCGTCCTCGCCGCAGGAGGCGCCTCAGGGGTTTGAGAGCGTGGGTTTCGATGATCACGCCTGGGATCAACTGCCGGTTCCGGCGCACTGGCAGTTGCATGGGTACGGTCGACCGCACTACACGAATGTCGTATACCCATTCCCGGTCGATCCTCCGCATGTGCCGAGCGAAAACCCGACCGGATCGTATCGTCGTCGGTTTTGGATATCCGATCATTGGGCTGGACGCCGGCTGGTATTGCGGTTTGACGGCGTTGATTCGGCGTTCGAGCTCTGGGTGAACGGCCACTATATCGGGATGAGCAAGGGCAGCCGGATGCCGGCGGAATTCGACATCACCGAGCATGCCGGTCCTGGAGAGAACCTGTTGGCTGTGCGGGTCTATCAATGGTCGGACGGGAGTTATCTGGAAGACCAGGATATGTGGTGGTTGAGCGGGATCTTTCGGGACGTGACCTTGTTGGGCCTTCCTCGCATGCACCTGTGGGACTTCGTGGTTCGCTCGGAATTCGATTCGGTCGAACAGCCGGCGTGGTTCGATTTTGATGTGACCGTGTACCGCACTGAAGCGGCGCGGGCGGAGACGCCCACAGTGGAAGTAATCGTCCTGGACAAGGACCTGCAGGGGCTGGAGCCGGATCCCGGGTTTCTCACCTTTACCGGGGTATCGGAGGATGGCGCCTACCTTCACTATCGGGGGCGGGTGCGTGTCGCACAGCCGCTTCCGTGGTCCGCCGAACGACCGGACCGCTATCATGTGGCCTTCCAGGTCTTTGGCGAGAAGGGTGAGTGGCTCGATGCAGTGCACACGTTCGCTGGAATTCGGCGGGTCGAGGTCCGTGACGGGCAGCTGAGAGTCAATGGTGTGCCAATCATGCTCAAGGGTGTCAACCGCCACGAATTCCATCCCGATTTCGGACGTGCCATCCCGTTTGAGGTGATGGAGCAGGACGTCCTGTTGATGAAGCGGCACAACATCAATACGGTGCGCACGTCACACTATCCTGCTCATCCATGGTTTTATGACCTGTGCGACCGTTATGGACTCTACGTCATCGACGAGGCCGATTTAGAGACCCATGGATTCCAGACCGTTGGCGACTGGGACCTGCCGGCCCGCGAACCGGAATGGGAGGCCGCGTTTGTGGATCGGATGGAGCGCATGGTATTGCGGGATCGCAATCACCCTTCGATCATCCTCTGGTCGCTCGGCAACGAGGCCGGCTACGGCGTGAACCATGAAAAGATGGCCGTGCGTGCGCGTGCCTTGGATCCGACCCGGCCGATTCACTATGAGCGCGACCTGAAGGCACAGACGGCGGATGTGTGGAGTCAGATGTACACCTCGGTCGAGGATGTGATTCGCATTGGTGAAGACCCCGGCGGCGGCAAGCCCTTTATTCTATGCGAATACGCGCATGCCATGGGGAACGGTCCTGGAGGGCTGCGTGCCTATTGGGATGCGTTCTATCGGTATCCGCGTTTGCAGGGCGGCTGTGTCTGGGAATGGATCGACCACGGCCTGCGTGCCCGGACGGCCGATGGAAAATCGTACTTTGCCTACGGCGGCGATTTTGGCGAAGACCCGCATGACGGCAATTTTGTGATCGACGGACTGCTCTTCCCTGATCGCACGCCTTCTCCGGGGCTGTTGGAGTATAAGAAGGTCCTGGAGCCGGTTGCGGTATCCCAGGTCGAGGGGCGACCGGGGTCGCTCCGAATCCTCAATCGCCACGATTTTATCGATCTGTCGCATCTGCAGCTGGTCTGGTGCCTGGAATCCGACGGTGATGTATTGGAGGGCGGTGTGGTCGCGCTCCCGGCGATTGCGGCGGGTGAAGCGGGCGAGGTCGGTCTGCCCTGTTGTATGGGGCCGGGTGAGTTCCCGGGACGCGAGCAGTTCTTGAACTTGAGTTTCCGGCTGAACCGGGCCCTGGGCTGGGCGGAGATCGGGCATGAGGTCGCGCGTGCCCAATTCGCGCTGGGTCCTGGGTTGAAGGGGCCGGATCCATCGCGGATGTGCCGGGGAGGCAAGGTCACCACGGAGCAACGTGGCCCGGAATTGGTCTGTCACTCAGGGAACGGCAGTACGGTGTGGGACACGGTTCGCGGTCGACTAGCTGCCTGGAAATTTCACGGACGGGATCTCCTGCTGGAGGGACCGCGGCCTCAATTTTGGCGGGCGCCGATCGACAACGAGCGGATGGGTGCCGGTGCGGAGGTTGCCAAGAGCTGGCGGGACGCGGGCTTGGATCGGCTGACGGAGCGGTGTGATCGGTTTGAGCACAACCAGGGAGTGGACAGGGCTGCTTGGCGGATTCGGACTGAGCTGACGGTGGCTCCAGCGGGGGCGGCCCGGTTTTACCGATGCTCGGTAGCCTACACCGTTTCCGGTCGCGGCTGCGTTGGTGTCCACATGGACGGCGAACCTGAGGGGCCATGGCCAGCGATGTTGCCGCGCATCGGGATGCGGCTGATGTTGCCGGCCTGGGTCGAGCAGGTCGAATGGTTCGGACTCGGCCCCGGGGAGAACTATTCGGACAGCCACGAGGCGTGCCAGGTAGGGCGTTATCGCATGCCCGCAAAGGAGATGCTGACCCCTTATGTCGTTCCGCAGGAGAACGGGAACCGTGGAGGGGTCCGTTGGCTGGCGGTGATGAACGTCGCCGGTGACGGCTTCGCGGTCGCAGCGGAGCCGGAGCAGGCCCTCAACTTCAGCATCCATCGATGGACCGCGCACGAGTTGGATCTGGCGGGGCATGCGTATGAATTGCCCAAGACAAACAGGTGGGTTCTGAACCTCGACTGGGCGCAAAACGGCCTGGGCAGCCACAGCTGCGGTCCGGTCTTGGCCCCTCAATTCCAGTTGCGCCCCCAGGCCTTCAGCTTCGGCTTTCGCATGATCCCCCTCCGGGGAGGCGACCGAATCTGGCAAGTCCCGATCGAGCGCATGACCCTCGAAGCAGACGACCCGGGCGGAACCGCTGAGGCGTAAAGGCAGAAGGCAGAATCATCGATGCTAAAGCGTGTCCGCAAAGCCCATTGGCCGACAACGAAAGGTCTCCGGGGCCGGATGGGACAGCGGCTGCCTTTTCGGACGGGCTCCTTCATGCGTCGCTAAAAGGCAATGGTTGCCGATCGGTCGGATCGGTCGGATCTGTCGAAATCGAAATCGAAATCGGGATCGGGATCGAGTTAATCGAGTTAATCGAGTTAATCGGGGGAATCGGGGGAATCTCTGTTCTGCAGGGCATCCGGCCCTCTGACCACCGATCAAACCTCGCAGCCGAGGCTTATCAGAACCGCAACAGCGGTCCCGGTTTCTCATTTCCGAATCCCATCATGTGTCCATTCGAAGCGCGACCCCGAGCTTGCTTCGCCATGGACCTTTTCAGACGACCTCAAGCCATCCCTCCTTCGCGTCTTTCCCACCCCACTTCCCCCCTTTCTTGCCGATGCGGGAAGAAATGTGGATAGTGTCCGCCTGGATTCGATCGTTTGAAATTCTTTGACCCCGGAACGAAACCGGAGGAGGCAAACCATGGACGATGCATTGGCGCCGAGGCTCAAGTGTCTCGCTGAACGGGTGGATCACCTAAGGGGGTATCTTTGACGTCGCGCGTGGCCAGGAGGAGTTGAGGCAGCTCGAGGACAAGATGTCCAGCGGTGACTTTTGGAACGATAAAGAGGCGGCGCGCACGGTGATCGAGCGGGTCACTCTATTGAAGTCCAAGGTCAATCCATGGCTTGCACTGAACGGGCAGGTCTCTGACTTACAGGTGCTGATGGAGTTGGTCGAGGCCGAGGCTGAGGGCCCGGAGCGGGATGCGACGCTCAAGGAGATTGGGGAGCAGCTGGAGCAGGCCGAGTCCGACTACGAGACGCTGGAGCTGCGCTCGCTTTTGAGCGGTCCGCACGACGGTGGCAATGCGATTGTCACGATTCATGCCGGAGCAGGTGGCACAGAAAGCTGTGACTGGGCGGACATGCTGCTGCGGATGTACCGCCGCTGGCTGGAGCGCAGTGGGTATGAGGAGGAGCTCATTGACATTCAGCCGGGGGACGAGGCCGGGATCAAGAACGCCACATTCCTGGTCAAGGGCGCCTATGCTTACGGCTATCTCTATCCGGAGCGTGGGGTACATCGGCTGGTTCGGATCAGTCCCTTCGATTCGCAGAGCCGGCGGCACACTTCATTCGCATCGGTCGACGTCCTGCCGGAGTTGAGCGACGACATTGAGATTGAGGTTCGCGAAGAGGATCTGCGCATTGACACCTATCGCTCGAGCGGCGCGGGTGGGCAGCATGTGAACACGACCGATTCGGCCGTCCGCATCACGCACTTGCCGACCGGCATTGTGGTGTCCTGCCAAAACGAGCGTTCCCAGCACAAGAACCGCGCGACAGCAATGAAGGTCCTGAAGGCCCGGCTCTACGAGCGTGAGCAGGAGGAGCGGAGGGCCAGTATGGAGAAGCTCTATGGCGACCGCGGAGAGATCGCCTGGGGCAATCAGATCCGGAGTTATGTGCTTCAACCCTATACGATGGTGAAGGACCATCGGACGAATCACGAGGTGGGCAATGCGCAGAGCGTATTGGACGGCTCGATTGATTCGTTTATCCAAGCCTACCTAAACTGGCATGAGCGTCCTAAACACGATTCTTGACAACACCCGATCCGAGCTGATTCAGGCGAAGCAGGTCCGCCCGCTTGCCGAGTTGCAGGCCATAGCGGCGGAGCAACCACCGGCGCGGGGGTTTGCCCGCGCACTCCGACGCGAATCAGGCTCGGCTCCCGTGCATCTGATCAGTGAGGTGAAGCGCGCCTCGCCGAGTGCCGGCAGGATCCGGGACGACTTTGATCCCGCCCGGATTGCGGCGGCCTATGCGCGTGCCGGTGCCCATGCGATCTCGGTACTGACCGATCGCCGATTTTTCGAGGGGAGCCTGGAATTCCTGCCGCAGATTCGGGCGGTGGTGGATCTGCCGGTGTTGCGCAAGGATTTTATGGTTGATCCCTATCAGATTTGGGAGGCGCGCGCATACGGCGCGGATGCGATCCTCCTGATTGTGGCCGCGCTGTCGAAGGAAGCGCTGCGAGAGCTTCACGGCCTGGCGTTGAGCCTTGGCATGGACGCCTTGGTCGAGGTCCACGACGGGGCTGAGCTGGAAACGGCGTTGGAGGTGATCACGCCGCGCGTGCTCGGCGTGAACAATCGCAATCTCAAGACGATGCAGGTGCGCCTGGAGACCGCGCTCGAGCTGCGCTCCGGCATCCCGGACGGCGTTGTTGCCGTGGCCGAGAGCGGAATTCACACCCACGCCGACGTCCGGCGCCTGGAGACTGCAGGCTTTGATGCGATGCTGGTGGGTGAGTCGCTGATGCGGCAATCGGATCTCGAGGCAGCGGTGCGTACGCTGCTTACGGGTGGAGCCTGAGTTTGAGGCAAGTGAGGCTTCGTCGGGCTGCTGCCGCGGCCTGGAAACTCATGATTCTCTAGATGTGAGGGTGCGATGAGACGGGTACGATCGAAGGTTTGCGGACTGCGAGGGTTGGCGGATGTGCAGGCCTGTATTTCGGGCGGAGCGGATGCGATCGGCCTGGTTTTTCATGCCTCGAGCCCGCGCCACGTCACCATCGAAGAGGCGGTGGTGCTTTCGCATGCTGCAAGTCCGTTTGTCACGGTGGTCGGACTCTTTGTCGATGCCCCACTGGACCAGGTCCGCGAGACTGCGCGGAGCTGTAGGTTGAACGTCATTCAACTGCATGGTGAGGAATCACCCGAGTACTGCTCCGCTTTACGGAACGATTACCCGGTCCTGAAGGCCGCCCGGTTGCGTGACCAGGATTCGGTCCTTGCCCTTGGCCGGTACCACGACTGCGTTGACGCGTTGTTGCTCGACGCCTATGTTGCCGGCCAAGCGGGCGGCACGGGGCACTCCTTTGATTGGTCGTGGTTCAACGCTGCTAGAGAGTCCGTCGATGAGCCGCTCATCCTGGCAGGTGGGCTGACCCCGGATAATGTTGCCGCTGCGATTGCCCGGACCCACCCCTATGCCGTTGACGTATCGAGTGGGGTGGAATCGGAGCCAGGCATCAAGGACCCCTCGAAAATCCTTCGATTTCTAATGAACCTGCAAGGAGCAACAAGATGAGGCTGCCGGACGAACACGGTCGATTTGGCCGGTACGGTGGGATGTACGTCCCTGAGACTCTGATGTCGGCCTTGACCGACGTGGAGGCGGAGTTTCGTGCGGCCCAGAAAGATCCTGCGTTTCAGGCTGAAATGGATCTGTATCTGGCCGATTACGTCGGCCGGCCCACGCCGCTCTATTTCGCAGAGCGCCTGACTCAGCACCTGGGTGGTCCCAAGATCTATTTGAAGCGTGAGGATCTCGCGCACACCGGTGCGCACAAGATCAACAATGCGCTCGGTCAGATCCTGCTGGCGCGACGCATGGGAAAGAAACGGATCATCGCCGAGACTGGTGCCGGCCAACACGGCGTGGCGACGGCCACCGTAGCCGCGCGTTTCGGTCTGGAGTGTGTGGTCTACATGGGGCGGGTGGACATGGAACGTCAGGCCCTGAACGTCTTTCGCATGGAGTTGATGGGGACCGAGGTGCGCGGGGTGGATGCCGGGTCGAAAACGCTGAAAGAGGCGATCAACGAGGCGATGCGTGACTGGGTGACCAATGTCGATTCGACGCACTACATCCTTGGTTCCGCGCTCGGGACGCATCCGTACCCGGAGATGGTCCGTGAGTTTCAGAAAGTGATTGGGACTGAATCCCGCAGCCAGATCATGGAAAAGGAGGGTCGGCTTCCGGATCGTCTGATCGCGTGTGTCGGCGGTGGGAGCAATTCTATCGGCCTTTTTTATCCGTATGTTGAGGACACCGGCGTTCGCATGATCGGGGTGGAAGCGGGCGGGCGTGGGATCGCTTCCGGGGAGCATGCCGCCCGTTTCCAAGGTGGAACACTTGGAGTGCTTCAGGGATGCATGACCTATCTGCTCCAGGATGATGACGGCCAGATCGAGTTGACGCACTCGGTCTCAGCCGGGCTCGACTACGCGGCGATCGGGCCGGAGCACTCCTATCTCAGAGAGATCGGGCGTGCCGAATACACCTATGCCGACGACACGGAGGCACTCGCTGCGTTCCAGCGCTTGAGTGAGTTGGAGGGGATCATTCCTGCCCTCGAGTCCGCCCATGCCATAGCCTATTGCCTCCGTGAGGCACCGGGTGTGTCCAAGGATGAAATCTGGGTTGTGAGTTTGAGCGGCAGGGGTGATAAGGACGTGCAACAGGTCGCACGGATCATGGGCAAGGGCCATTTGGGGTAAGGTTGGCAGAGGTCCCCGGCATCGGTCGGTTTGGACCTGTCCGAGGGCGTGTTTCTGCATGCCGCGTCTGGAGACAAGGCCTGATGACGCCTGCATGATCGGATTGGAAAAGGAATTTCAGGACAATTTTATGAATTCAATGACAGGACATGGCCGTGCGGTTGCGGAACGGGAGGGCATTCGGTTTGCCGTCGAAATTTCCTCGGTCAATCGGAAGCAGTGCGAGATCGTCGTGAGCCTGCCTCGGGAACTCGGCAGCCTGGAAAACCAGGTGCGCGCGGAGGTCCAGAAGCGTGTCAACCGGGGGCGGGTATCGGTATTTGTTGTGATGGAGACCGTTCCCGATCGGGATCTGCGCGAGGTGCAGATCGATCAGGGTTTGGCGCTGAAATGCGCGCGCGCGGTGGAACAGCTCCGCGATTCCCTGGGCTGGAAGGAGAGTGCCCTGGACCTCGATGTGATCTTCCGCCTCCCGCAGGTGGTCCAGGTGGTCGATCCCGGACTCAAACCCGAGCTGGCCTGGCCGGTGATTGAAGAGGCGTTGGGCGCGGCAATGGAGCAGTTTCTGGGCATGCGCGCGATCGAGGGCCAGGCGATGGGGGACGATCTGCGCATGCGAGCGGGACTGCTGGAACGGCTGCGCGCAGAAATCGAAACACGCAGGGAGGCGGTCGTCATTCACTACCGCGAGGCGCTCACCCAGAGAATTGAGGAGCTTGGGGTCAAGGTCGAGGTCGACGACGATCGCCTCGCCCGCGAGGTCGCCTATTTTGCGGATCGGAGTGACATCTCCGAAGAGCTGACTCGCATCAGCAGCCATTTGGCCCAGATGAACACCATGCTCGAATCGACCGATGCGATCGGACGTTCCCTCGAGTTCCTGCTGCAGGAGTTGAACCGTGAGTTCAACACGATCGCGTCGAAGGCATCCGACGCTCCGATCTCGCAGGCGGTAGTGACGGCAAAAACAGAGATGGAACGTATTCGTGAGCAGATCCAGAACATCGAATAGCGGGCCTTGGGCGGCTGGAGCGGCCAAGATTCCGCTGATTGTGATCGTTTCCGCGCCTTCTGGGGCGGGGAAGACCACGCTCTGTCATCGGCTCATCGCCGAGTCCGGGGGGCGGTCTGTCTTCAGCGTGAGTTGCACGACCCGCGCGCCTAGACCGGGCGAGGTCGAAGGCAGAGAGTACTGGTTTCTGGAGGAATCCGAGTTTTTGCTGCGTGCGCAGAGGGGCGAATTCTTGGAGTATGCCCGAGTGCATGACCATTATTACGGCACGCTGAAACGGACGGTTGCCGACCATCTGGCAGTCGAGCGTGACGTCTATTTGGACATTGATGTGCAAGGGGCGAGGCAGATTCGCGCCGTTGCAGCCTTGCCGATGGAAGACGGACGAATCCTCCCGATCGAGGCCTTTGTCTGCCGCATCTTTCTCCTGCCGCCTTCGATGGAGGTCTTGGAGCGTCGGCTGCGGGGGCGCGCGCTGGACGCCGAGGAGGTGGTGCGGCGCCGGATGGCCAATGCCCTGGACGAGCTCAAGCATTGGGATCAATATGATTATATCGTGGTCAACGACGATTTGGACCGTGCGGTGGCCGAGGTACAGGGCATTCTGAGCGTCGAGCGCAGGCGCGTTGGACGCTTCATTGCGCTCCACGGAGCGGCGGGAGACTGATATGGAGGAACCAAGAAAACCGAACGTGGTGCTGGGTGTGACCGGCTCGATTGCGGCCTACAAGGCCGCCGAGATCACGCGGCAATTGGTCAAGGCGGACATCAATGTCCTTCCGGTGATGACCGATGCGGCCACCCGGTTTCTGGGTCCGCTCACGCTGCAATCTCTGAGTCTGAACCCGGTCACGACCGGACTCTTCGACGAGGAGGAGAGCTGGCGCCCGACGCACATCGCGCTGGCGGACATGGCGGATCTTCTGTTGATTGCGCCGGTAACGGCCAACGTGATGGCGAAACTGGCGCATGGTCTGGCCGATGACGTGCTCACCGCGATCGCGTTGGCCACCCGGGCGCCGTTGGTGCTTGCTCCGGCGATGAACGTCAAGATGTGGGAGCATCCGGCGACGCAGGCCAACCGGCGGCTGCTGGAAGAGCGTGGCGCGCGGCTGATCGGTCCGGAGACCGGCTTTCTGGCCTGCGGCTACGAGGGTAAGGGGCGGATGAGTCCCCCGGAAGTGATTGTCGAACGGGTGTTGCAGTACCTGAAGCATCGCGGCTGAGTGCGAAAAGTGATCGTCGGCATCGCTCCTGAACCGGGGAGCCCTGCGCAGAGCTGGCCGGACTTTTTTCAGGGATAACACGGAAATGGAACTGTAATCTTCCGTGAATTCTGTTGTCCGTGGTTCATAGAGTCAGCCTGTCAATTGGTCCTTTGCACAAGAGCACTTCGTTTTGCTTCGCCTTGTAACCAGGGGTAGGGTAACTGCAAACGGAGGGAAGAACCAATGGCGAAGCTGAATGGGAGATGCGACTACCAGTTAAAAATTACCTTGTCCAGGAGCAGGCCGCCGATCTGGCGGCGCGTGATCGTGCCCGACACGATGCTGCTGCCGGAATTCCATAAGGTCATCCAGAGTGCGATGGGATGGGAGGATTACCATCTCCACGAGTTTAACATCGGTGGTAGGCGATTCGGTGTTCCGGATCTGGATTGGCCCACAGAGGTTATCAACGAATCCGGGGTCATGCTGAATCAGATTTTCTCGGCAGAAAAGCAGAAGATTGGATACCTGTACGATTTCGGTGATAGTTGGGAGCATGCAATTCTGCTGGAGAAGATCCTGCCAAGGATCGGAGTCGCATTACCGCCTCGATGTGTCACGGGCAAGCGTGCCTGCCCGCCCGAGGATTGTGGCGGGATCTACGGGTATTATCACCTGCTCGATGTGCTGGAGGATCCTCAACACCCTGAGCATGAGAGTTTGGCCGAGTGGGCCGACGACGAAATCGATCCGGAGTATTTCGATCTCACGCTGATCAACACGAGGCTGGCCTCCCTAGAATGAAATGAAATGAGGATTGAGATGGAAGCGAAAGCCACCTTGCTGAGGAGAATTGAAAACATTCTGCAGCGTGTTGGGATCGGCATGTTGGTGGTCTTGCTGACCTTGGGCGTACTTTTTGATTGGATCGCCCCGATTTGGGCTATGGTCTCGGCCGGCGGCTTCATCGTGGCGAGCTTTATGATCGGCATGGTCGACTTGTACCGGAATCGGCCCCGTGCCTGTCTCGATGGGGGGGCCCCCGAGGGTGGTGACCCAACTCGGCAGTGAAGTTT
>ENA-UOOH01003784-UOOH01003784.1-fermentation-metagenome-genome-assembly--contig:-NODE-3784-length-11131-cov-4.749187_pt1 | contig 11131 bp, 8 predicted proteins | sample MGYA00245778_ERZ724025 | MGnify/ENA primary metagenome ERZ724025 (study PRJEB28704, sample SAMN03018313) | fermentation metagenome | biome: anthropogenic terrestrial biome; feature: soil; material... | reverse complement strand
ACCGGGATTCTCATTCCATAGAAGGAGCGCCATACGAAATACAGTGCCACCAGGAGGAACACGATGCCTACTGAAGGCGCGATTCCCCGGAAGGCTTCGGTGATGGCTATCTCCATGGCCAGCAGTCCGAACAAAGTGGTGAATTTGATGATCGGGTTCATAGCCACTGACGAGGTGTCTTTGAAGGGGTCGCCTACGGTGTCGCCTACAACGGTGGCTTCATGCAACGGGGTGCCTTTCTCCTGCAGGTCCACTTCCACCACCTTTTTGGCGTTGTCCCAGCATCCCCCCGCATTGGCCATAAATACCGCCTGGAACAAGCCGAACACGGCTATGGAGATCAGGTAAGACACGAACAGCGATACCGCCAGGTTGCCGTCCTCACCCGCTCTAGGCGCTGCCAGGCAGGCGAAGGCGATGGTGAATGAGAAGATGGCGATGAAGATGTTGAACATGCCCTGCTGCGCATACTGGGTGCAGATCTTGACCACTTCTTTGGATTTTTCGATGGAGGCCTTCTGGCTGGCCTCTTCATCCAAACGTATGTTTTGCTTGATGTATTCCACCGCCCGGTAGGCACCGGTGGTGACCGCCTGGGTGGAGGCTCCGGTGAACCAGTAGATGATGCATCCCCCGGCTATGAAGCCGAAGATGGTGAAGGGGTTTAAGAGGGTTAAGATCTGTTCGGGCTCTACCCCTAATACGTTCTGGATGACCAGGATCAAGGAGAAGATCATGGTGGTGGCTCCGACCACCGCGGTGCCGATCAGTACCGGTTTGGCCGTGGCTTTGAAGGTGTTGCCGGCTCCGTCGTTGGCTTCCAGGTAGTGCTTGGCTTTTTCAAAGTCGGGTTTGAAGCCGAATTGGCCTTCGATCTCTTTATCCACGTCTTTAATCTCTTCGATCAGGGACAATTCGTAGATGGACTGGGCGTTGTCGGTCACCGGGCCATAGCTGTCTACGGCGATGGTCACCGGTCCCATACCCAGCATGCCGAAGGCTACCAGGCCGAAGGCGAAGATGGAGGGATAGATCATGATATCGCTCAAGCCGTATCCGCTGGCATAATAGGCCCCGAACATTAAGGCGAAGAATACCATGCCGATCCAGAAGGCGCTGAAGTTGCCCGCTACCAGACCGGAGAGGATGTTGAGGGAGGGACCGCCTTCCCGGGAGGCTTTGACTACCTCAGCCACGTGGCTGGAGTTGGGACTGGTGAATATCTTGGTGAATTCAGGGATTAAGGCTGCGCCCAAAGTGCCTATGCTGATGATGGCGGATAAGATCAGCCACAGCTGCTCTAACTCTTGGGGAACGCCTGAGCCCGGCCCTAACAGGAAGTAGCTGGCCGCGAAGGTGGCTATGATGGACAGTATGGAGGTGATCCATACCAGGCTGGTCAAAGGCTGCTCAAAGTCGAAGTCGTCTTTGGCGCCGAAGCGGCTCTGGCTGTAAGCCCGGTTGATGTAGAAGGCGGTGATGGAGGTGATGATCATCAATACGCGCAAGATGAAGATCCAGGCGATCAGGGTGGCGGACAAGGCCGGCTGTACCGCCAGGACGATGAAGGTCACCAGGGCCACCCCGGTCACTCCGTAGGTCTCGAAGCCGTCCGCGGTGGGGCCTACGCTGTCGCCGGCATTGTCCCCGGTGCAGTCGGCGATGACGCCGGGATTTCTGGGGTCGTCTTCTTTGATGCCGAAGACGATTTTCATCAGGTCTGAACCGATGTCGGCTATCTTGGTGAATATTCCCCCGGCGATACGCAGGGCGCTGGCCCCTAATGACTCACCGATGGCGAAGCCGATCAGGCTGGCTCCGGCCAGTTCTTTGGGAACCCACAACAGGATGACCAGCATCATAATCAATTCTACGCATACCAGAAGTACCCCGATGCTCATTCCCGCATCCAGGGCTATGTTCAAGAGTTTGAGGGGTTTGGTCTCCAGTGAGGAGAAGGCGGTCCTGCTGTTGGCCAGGGTGTTCATGCGGATGCCGTACCAGGCCACGCTGTAAGAACCTAAAATACCTATGACTGTCCAGCCCAGGATGAGTAACACCGAACCGAGGTGCATCTGCCCCAGAAAGCCGAAGTAGAAGGCGATACAGAAGCCGATGAACAGGAACAGTATGAACAAGAGTTTGCCCTGCTGCAGGAGATAGGTCTTGCAGGTCTCATAGATGATGTTGGCCACATCGAGCATGGACTGATGGGCTTTGAGCTCTTTGACTTTGGCGAACTGGTAATAGCCGAAGGCCATCCCCAGTATGCAGACCACGATGCCATATACCAGGAGGCTGTGGTGATTGGCGGCAAAATCGGGCAGGATCAGATCCGCTTCGCTGGCCAGGGCCAGACCCGGCTGTAGCAACACTGCCACCAGGCTTAAAAACCCGCCCAGGAACAACTTTTTCATTCTTTGTCTTAAATCATGATACACTTTTTCTAAACCTTCTTTCCTTATGGGTGATAATTGACATTCTCCAGAGCATTACAGTTTGTGATCAGTATTATGGCTGTACCAACCCTCTGGAATCCGGCTCAACAGCCATAGGTGACCTAAAGGCTGTTTTTTACCCAACAGCCGTGTTCATGGTCAAATGAATATTCTTCCGCGGCACCCCTCCTCATACCAGATGCTATCACAGCACTGTATAAATTATTTTCAGACGCCATCACTTGATTACCACTTCGTTCATAAATGATCTCCTCTCAATATTAAAGGGGATGTATTAATAAAAGGCTAAATCCGGTTGGTTCTGCGCCAAATTTTTAGTTTTTCAGCCTCTTTAATCAATTGGTCTCTAAAATCTGGATGGGCGATGTTAATTAAGCCTGCGGCCCTTTCCCAGGTAGGCTTGCCTTTTAGATTGAATGTTCCAAATTCCGTGATTATATAAGAAGCAACCGAGCGAGGAACGCTCACTATAGTGCCAGGACCCAACCCCGGGGTGATCCGGGATGAAATTGTTCCGTCAGGATTTTTCATGGTAGAGCTCAGGGCAATAATCGGCTTGCCGTTTTTTGATCTGAAGGCTCCGTAAATATAGTCCAATTGCCCGCCGGTACCGGATATCTGGCGTCCGGCTGATGCTTCGGAGCCCACCTGCCCGTATAAATCCACTTCCAAACAGTTGTTAATAGCCACAAAGTTATCCTGCTGGGCAATTATGAACGGGTTGTTGCAATAACTCACCGGATAGCTGGCACAAACCGGATTGTGGTCTAAAAAGTTATAGAGTTTTTCAGTTCCCATAGCAAACGCATAAGCGATTTTTCCTACATCCAGTTGCTTCCTCTTACCGGTTATCTTGCCTGCCTCATACATGTCCACAAAGGAATCGACCAGCATTTCGGTGTGGACCCCCAGATCCTTTAAATCGGACTGGGCGATCAGGGCTCCCACAGTGTTGGGCATAGCTCCGATACCCAGCTGAATGCAGGCCCCGTCGCTCATCTCTTCCATAACCAGGTTGGCTATTTTGATATCAACCTCGCTTACCGGCAGTTCGGGCAGGGTTCCTAAAGGGGGATTGGTGCTGCTTTCCACAATGTAGTCAACATCGGAGATATGGATACCTTCATTACTGCCTCCCAAGCAGATGGGGCTGGATCTGTTCACTTCCACAACCACAACTTTGGCTTTTTGGGTGGTGTATGAAGCTGTGGAATTAGACGTGCTGAAATTAAAAAAACCGTGACTGTCCATGGAGGCAACGGGCTGAAAGGTTACATCTATATTCCGCATGGCGATCAACATCTCTGCTTCGCCATAATTGAAGGGAATATAGTAGCACAGATTCTGGTCCGTAAGTTTTCTGGATATGCCTGAAAGGTGCCAATCGTGTAAAATGAAGTGCTTCCTTTCAGGATCGACTTTGACGACTTCTGGTACCATCATGATGGTGGTAGTTGTAATGTTGACGTCAGTCAGTTCATCCTTGCGTCCGGCCAGCGCGGCGTCGCAATCTCGGGGCTGTTGCACGAATTCACCGTATTGCACCCAATCGCCCGACTTAACCAGCCTGGCTGCCTGGTCGGCAGTGATCAGTTTACTGTTATACTCTTCAGCTAAATTCATTATTAATTCACTTCCTTAAAGTCTTATTGTGTGGGCGCATTAATCAGGGAATAACAAAGATAACCTGTAATAGGCCGGTATCTTCATTCTAAAGTGCAATTATTATGCCACCATGGCTCAGTATAACGATCTGCTAAAAAATCTTTGTTCATTGGCGAATAAATTAATTTATATCACAGAGTAATTTATGTTTTGCCGAAACCCGCCACAAAGCAGATGTATTTTATACAGGACAACTTCCAGGATATCGGACGGTAAACAGATTTCTTATGGATTATAGGAAGTTAACCTGATTAACGATTTCCTTCTGCCTGATAATTTCTTCAAGTTCTGTCTGCAAAGTCTCATCACGAATGAGTTCCACTCGAGATACCACCAAGCCGTCCTTATTAAGACCACGCCAGTTTATGATAAAGCCAGCCACCAAAGCATACATAAATTTCCCGGTGCCGCAGCAGGAGGTGTCAATCTCGCCATAACCGACAATGTATAATACTTCCCGCCCGTGGAACGGCAAACGCACCTCCTGCGTGTGGGCGTAGTGCCCGCTAATGGTCTTGTAATCCTGATTAAGAATCTCATGCTTGTAGTCTGCAATCATTTTTAACGCTCCTTTGTCAGGTGGGGGCTCAAACAGGCCCTCATCCGCCTCTAAACAAACAGCCTTTTACCCGGCACTTTTATAAATTGCGGAATATTGCAGGTTCTCCGCTGTTTGGCTTCGTTGCCGATTTTTTAGTGAAAGGCAGGATGTCAGAGGCCTACCGTGGTTGTGAGATCAGAATAATGCAAATAACATACCAACATACATAAAAAGATGAGCAATCAACACTTTCGAAACCCCGGTAAATATCCGGAAAACCGAGAGAAATAAATTATTGTGCATCACAGTTTAGCCCGGGCCGATGTACAGTATAGCGGACATCTTCCCTACAATCGGAGATACATTTTCCAAATGCAAACTGCGGGCATCTGTATTAAATTGAAGCGGCTAAAGTAAGCTCAAGCCCAATATATACAACTTTATTGCTTGCAGCCCAAGCTGTATATCAGTTGGCATGGAATTTGCGTTAAGACAGCATTAAATGAAGTTACAGAGTAATGGGGCTCCCCTGGGTTCTTCAAAAGACATAATGGGATATGACGGGCTTAGCAACCATTGCATATAAAAATAGGGCTGTCACAGCATTAACTTCGCGCAAAACTATTGATCCTATCCTGCATCGGGTGTAGTTGTAGAAAACAAAAAGAAATGAGGGGCAACCAATGGCTGAAAACTTTAACCTGGTTCAAAGCATGAGTGTAAGCAAGCTTAAAAATGGCAATTTACATTCTCAATGTTATCATTTGAGCACCTTTGAAGAGGCCTCAGCCTGGGTTTCCACGGATACCCGGGAATTGCGGATAATCGGGGCCGGCCTGGAGATTTACCGCTCGCTCCACGAAAAGACCGGCTATTCGGAATTCCCGCAATTAGTGGGAATGGAAGCCTATGTGCATAGTGGCAGGAAGATTAAGGATAAGATCGGGCCCGATCATCCAATGGCCCAAAATCTGTTGGTAGAATGCGTGAAGGGCATCATTCAGGTTGAATCTTTCATTTATGCGGAGCGCGGTTATCCGGACCTGAGTTCTTATGTGGATTACTGGTGCGCTCTTAATGACAATACCTGTTATACCTTTACTCACCGCAAGGACGGGCCGTCTTTGTGGTCAGTCAATCCTCGCGACTATAACCTGTTTAATCGCAGCCGGGTAATACACGGGCATAAGAACAATCATAAAAAGATGCTATATGGCACATTTATCGATACATATCACGAGATAAATATCCACCTGACATTAGACCCCGGTAATGTTGTCTTGGATGTGAGCGCGGATTTTATCCGCATGCCCGGTGAGATCTGTAAAAACAGCGCGATAAGATTGCAGGATTTAGTAGGCCACAACCTGACGGAAATGAACAAGCAGCAAATCAGACTCCTGATTGGCGGATCGGAAGGCTGCTCTCATCTGCTCGAAATTGTCAACGATGCCATTCGAAGTATGAATTATTCAAATAAATGAAAACTATCCGGCATATGCTGATAGCTTCGCCAGGGCATACTTTTAAACCGGCAAGACAAAATGGATGGCTTATTGGGCACAATAATTGCCTATTAAAAATTAATATTGAAAAGAGGCAGGTGAAATAATATGGCGATTAATGAGCTGGAACGTTTTATTAAACGAATTAAATCCTTGCTTGATGAAAAATCCGAGTGGCCCCGCATCCTGGAAGAAGGACGGAATAGTTTGCATGAACTGATCAGCAGTCCGGAATGGTTTCGTTCCATGATGACCCGGCTGGTATTGGACGAACAATTTTTAAAGCTGCAGCGGCAGACGATTGATATTAATAGTATTCAATTATACATCAGCCCTGATAAGGGGTTCTCCATTCGGGCATATATATGGGAACCCGGCCAGGTTTACCCGGTTCATGACCATGGAGTATGGGACATATTCGGGCCCATAATTCATCAAATCAAGGAAAGAAAGTTTGAACGGATGGATGACGGCATGAATCCGCCCTATGCGGAAGTGAGGCAAATTTCTGACACTATTCTTTCTCCAGGTGAAACATCTTTCATCTTGCCTTTAGACGCCGGGATTCACCAAATAGAAGCTCTGGATGAGGTGGCAGTAACAGTTGATCTGTATGGCCCCATCATACGCAAGGGTTTTATTCATTATTTTGATCCGGTAAAGAAAACCGCCCAGCGTATTTATTCCCCCCTTATCAGCAAGAAAGTGCTGGCTATAAGAACCCTGGGATCAATTAATGAATCATGGACTGGCAGGTATGGTTTTCAGGCATTCTTTTTGTGGTGGTTTACGCCGTAATAATATCAGAGAAGATACATCGCACCATTATTGCTCTGTTTGGCGCCGTATTGCTGCTGGTATTACCTTTTTAGTGCTCTGGTTTTCTGCCATCGCCTCGGCTTTTATAGATAATATACCGTTTGTAGCCACCTTCATTCCATTAATCAAAGAAATCGGAATAATAGGCCACATGTCAGTAGAGCCCCTGTGGTGGGCTTTATCGCTGGGGGCTTGCCTGGGTGGAAACGGTACTATTATCGGGGCTTCGGCCAATGTGATAGTTTCCGGTATAGCCGAACGTCATGGCTGCCCCATAACTTTTCTGGGCTACATGAAAATAGCTTTTCCGTTGATGTTGCTGTCAGTGGTCATTGCTTCGCTTTATCTGTGGGCATTCTTCTTGTAGGGATACACCGTCCCAACTGCGCAATTATCGCAATTATCCCTCATCCACATGATCATAATAGGAAAAACCTCACCCGGATGCTTATATCAGCCCGATTAGAGCAGACCTTATTCGGGCTCTATGCGCATCAACAGTCTGCCGCTGCAGCTTCAGGCATGATTTGTCCAGGATCCATCAAGTCACCATGGGGTGGAAACAATACTACCCTCCCCCACCGGGACTTGCCGTTTAGTTTAGCGATCGCCGGCTTAGAGTATAACCACCCAAAAGTGGCGCCCGGGTTATCTCCCCGGGCGCCACGAATAGCCTAACTAGCGATATCAACAGGTCATTTCATCAGCGAGGGCAGCCACAGGCAAATTTGCGGGAAAGCCAGCAGCAAAAACACCACCGCCAGTTCTGCCAATGCAAACGGTATGACCCCCTTGAATATTCTCATTACATCAATATCCGGCGCCACAGACTTTATGGCAAAAGCGACGATCCCAAAAGGTGGAGTCAGCATGCCGATTTCAACCATGGCCATTACGACGACTCCGAACCAGATGCCGCTGAAGCCCAGGCCTACTACGATGGGATAGTATATCGGAATGGTGATCAGCATCATCGTAACACTTTCGAGGAACATCCCCAGAAAGACATAAGAAAGGAGTATGGCGATTATGATTAAAATGGGGGCAACATTCAGGCCGGTAACAGTGGCTTGAATGGCCTGGGGAAGTCCGGCTATGACCAGGAAATTGGAGAATACATACGCGCCCAGCATCAGAAAGAGGATGGACACATTGACTTCGGCGCTTTCGATGCAGGCGGTTTTAAATCTGTCCCAGAGGCCTGCTCTGCCCTTTAAGATGAGCAGAACCAGTGCGATCAGAGCGCCCCAGGCGGCCGCCTGGGTGGGCGTGAAAGCGCCGGTAAAGAGACCGATAAAAATGGTTGCGAATATGGCTATGATTCCCAATGCATTAGGCAAAGAACGGAATTTTTCCCTCCAGGAAAATTTCTGTCTGACTAAAGGCGCTTTATCGGGAAAGAGCAAGGCCGTTCCAACAATGATGCCGATAAAACCTGCCAGAATGATAAGGGCTGGCACAAATCCTGCCACCAGCAGCTGGGAGATGGATTCGCCGCTGACCAGCCCGTACAGCACCATGGCGCCGCTGGGCGGAATCATGGTGGCCAGGAGTCCCCCCGCTCCGCATACCCCGGCGGCCAGGCCGTCATCGTATTTATTTTCCTGCATTTCCTTTATAGACAGTTTTCCCATGGTCATGGCCGAGGCCACACTGGAGCCGGAGCAGCAGCAAAAGGCTGCCGACGCAGCGATAGTAGCTACTCCCAGACCTCCCGGGAGCCTGCCCAGCCAGGTGCGGGCTGTTTTGTAGCCGGCAGACGCTACGCCTGAGGTCAGGGCAAACGCCCCGATCATCATGAAAAGCGGCAACGAAGCCAGGTCACTGCCTACCAGCGATCCCAAGGGCGTATAGTGTATCGCCGACGATGCTGTATGGAAGCTGGTAAGGTACCATATTCCGCCAAAGCCGACGACAAACAGCGAAAGGGCTATGGGTATTCCTAATAAAATGAGAGTTACTACTAGAATTAGTCCAATGACTGCCGTACCCATAGTGATTTAACCTCCATTTCTTATGATGTTGCCCCATCCGTTATTTTCGCAGCAGGATGACGCCATTTATAAATTTCCAAAATCAAGTCGATGATCAGCTGAATGGTTAACAGCAATATTCCAAAGGCAAAGGCGCTCTTTAAGGGCCACAGGGGAAAGTGCACCAGACCTTGGATCACTTCACCGCTTGCAATGGCTTCAAATAACTTGCCCCAGCAAATGTAGGTTAACCAGCCGAAAAATACCGCACCCAGGGTTAAAGGTACAAAACTGCGAATAAAACTTAACCATTTCGCCGTATACTTGCCCAGGATATTGACACTAAGGTGTTTTCTGTCTTTCTGCACCAGCGCAAGTCCCAAAAATAAGTTGATGCCTACCAACAGGCCATTTACCTCAAATATCCCGTACGCCGGAATCTCAACCCACCTGAAAACTGTATCAACGACATTCAGCAGCATAATAATCACTATGGATATGGTTGATATAATGGCACACACTTTTATCAGCTTATCAAAAGCGTTCTTGGCCAAACGGATGGCCTCCATATGCATACCTCCTCAATCAGGCTAGCCACATTGTTTACAGTGTTTCATTCATTCCAAACCACTGGGGGTTATCACATAAAACACCTCCCCTGTTGGTACTACAAAAGAGAAGGTGTTTAATGGGCTTTATTGATTTTTTTCCAGGAACTGCTCCAGCATAGTTTTATGGGGATTCTGGGCCGCATAGTCCTTCATGATCTGGATCTCCCTCGCCAACAGTTCTCGGACATTCCTATATCCAGCGGCTTCGGCCGCTTTGAGATTTGTTTCCCACAGGGCTTCCGGGTTGATAATCTTTTGCCATTTGTCGGCCTGTTCCGGGGTTAGCTGTATCAAGGTCCCGCCTTTATCTTTAACAATCTTGTAACCGGCCATGCTTTGCTGCTTGAAAGCTTCATCACAGACCTGGGCCGGTATATCAGCGATCTCTTCTATTACTTTTTTGGCGCTGTCAGGCAAACTGTTATATACATCCTGGTTAAAGGCAATACCTGTCCACATGGAATTGCCGGTGTAGCGGTAGTCGACAACCTGGCTGGTGACCTCGCCGAATTTGTTGCTGCTCAAGGCAAAGGGAGCTATGCCGGCTATCCCGTTAATTGTACCCTTCTGCATGGCGACAAAGATATCCCCTGAAGGCATGGTGATCGGTATTCCTCCCAGGTTCTTGACAAAGACCGGGGCCTGGGCTCCGGTGGCAAACAATTTTTGATTGGCAAGAGGTTGGGGCGCATCAGGATCAACGTTGAAATTGGTGTATAGATTGGCGCCATAACCGTTGAACCAGGCTACTGGTACCACTTTATATTTGGCCCATTCTGCTTTTAGCTCGGGTACGGTGTTCCACAGTTCTTTCTGGGCAGCTCCCGCTCCGGAGAAATCACTTGAAAAGGAGGGAATAAGAGCTGTTGTCAACGGTGTTTTGGTCGGGTGGTTGGTAGCGGAGATGAAGGCTATATCCACCAGCCCGTCTCTAATACCTTCCAGGTTATTGTCGGCTTTGACAATTGTTCCGCTCCAGGTCATTTGATCAACGATGACCTGTCCGTTAGTGCGTTTGGCAAGTTCTGCAGCCCAGGCTTTCATCCCCTGGCTGTAAATCCCTGATTCGGAAAGACTTGAAGTCATTCTGAGTTTAATTACTTTATCGCCATCATCCACTTTGGGTCCACACCCTGCGCTTACAAATAACATTAACATCGCCAGGAGTACCACAGTTATTTTTCTCATGTTCCGTTCCTCCTATAAGAAACTTTCATTACGCTTATGTAGGACAGGCAAGCTTCCCTTGGGCCATTGCTAATTCAACCACACCTTCACATGTAAAATACTGCCTGCTTGAGAAAACTCAGCTGCCTATTTCGGTTAAGTTGCCGTGTTATTCTTCTACAAATATACCAATTATTCGACTGTTTTTCACCGAGTAAAGAATGGGTCAATTTAGTCAATATCGCATTTATAGCGAGAAATCACTGCAATCTACCGCACTAACTCCTAGTCAAATCAATGACAGGTTTGATGCCCTTTCCTGATCTCATATAATCCAGGGCTTCAGTGGCCTCGTTCAGGCTGAATTTAGCGGTGACCAATTCACTAAACG
>ENA-UOOH01003783-UOOH01003783.1-fermentation-metagenome-genome-assembly--contig:-NODE-3783-length-11131-cov-5.194204_pt1 | contig 11131 bp, 8 predicted proteins | sample MGYA00245778_ERZ724025 | MGnify/ENA primary metagenome ERZ724025 (study PRJEB28704, sample SAMN03018313) | fermentation metagenome | biome: anthropogenic terrestrial biome; feature: soil; material... | reverse complement strand
GCTGGACAGCATTCATCAGAACGAGAATGGTGTGCAGGGCGCTTTGCAGCAGCTCTATATCCGCATCGCTAAGTTGCTTTTGCCCCAACCGTTCATGAAGATCGAGGATCTGCTTTCCGTTGGATTTCAGCAAACAACGCGACAGTGGCCACCAATGTACCGTCATGAGTTGGGTTTCAAAGAATGGTCGAAGTGGGATTGGGCGTGCGCGATCTGCTTTCCGGTTTTGGGGCACGGAGAATCGTCCAATGCCAGAATGACCTGGCCATCACTTTGAAGCAGATTCCGGCCTTTCAAAATGGAAAGAACGCCCAACCAGATCCTATCCCATGGTAATCTTCGAAGAGCCCAGCAGCCCATTCCAGCATCGCAAACTTATGCCACCTGCCAGAGATAGGCATTGGGAGTTCAAGTACATCCGCTGGAGGCACTTGTTGAATGGAAAGACGAACCTGCTCAAAAAGCCTTGATCCAAAGGCACAATTCACTCACAAGGGTCGTGATTCCTGACCCCCTCCACCCCTGAGGTTTTGATCATGAGAACAAGAAATCTACTGATGCTTGAGTTCGTAGCGCTGGCTTTGTTCACATTCTCCGGATGGCTCCCCGGTCAGGTGGCGCCGGCCCCGGGGGTAGAGCAAGAAGGGCCGGAAATCGTTCAAACAGAACGTATCCCCGGTTACCGGGGGATCTGGTACAGCAACCAGCCTTCCCAGGATAAGTACCGGTATAAGTACAGTGGAGGGCTGGGGACCTATTGTGCCAAACACCGACATCACGCGCAGTATGTGGAAGCGGTGAACAAGACCTTTTTTGTCTTTGGCGGAACAAAAGGCGTTGACGAGCCCAATGCACTGCAGATCATGATTTCCTACTTCGATCATGAAACGGGGCGGGTGCCGCGCCCTGCGAAAATCATGGACAAGGGGACCTCTGACGCTCACCACAACCCCGCTCTGATCGTGGACGGAGAGGGGCACTTGTGGGTTTTCGCCAGCGCCCATGGCGGCAAGGATGGATTCATCTTCCGGAGCACCGAGCCATACTCCATCGATGCCTTCGAGAAGGTCATGCAGAAGGAATTCACCTATCCTCAGCCGCAGTTTGTGGAGGGAGAGGGGTTTGTCTTCCTGTTCTCCAAGTATACCGGCGGACGCGAGATGTATGTGTCGACGAGTCCGGATGGCTATAACTGGACACCCGACAAGAAGATCGCGGGGTTTGGCGGGCACTATCAGATCAGCGAGCAGCTCGGATCGAAGCGGGGAACCGCTTTCAACTGGCATCCACCGACCGGCGGCCTGAATGCGCGAACCCAGCTCTACTACATGGAATCCTCCGATGGTGGGAACACCTGGAAAAACGTTCAGGGAGAGGTGTTGCAAACGCCACTGGATTCACCTGAGAATCCCGCACTCGTGCATGATTTTCGGGCCAACGGGTGGCTGGTCTACATGAAGGACATCACTTTTGACGGGAATGGCAATCCGGTGATCCTGGTGATCCTGAGCCGTGGCTTCGAATCCGGCCCGGAGAACGGCCCCCGGATTTGGACGCTGGCGCACTGGACGGGCGAGCGGTGGCGATTCCAGGAGGTGGCCAGGTCCGATCACAACTATGACATGGGCTCGTTATTCATTGAGGATAGCGGTGTCTGGCGGGTCATCGCCCCGACCGATCCAGGGCCACAGGAGTATTGTACAGGCGGCGAGATGGTGGTTTGGAGCAGTGATGATCGCGGCGAGAGCTGGAAACGGACGGCCACTCTCACCAAGGACAGCCCTCGGAATCACACTTATGCGCGCCGGTCTTTGAACGCGCATCCGGAGTTCGCGGCCTTCTGGGCCGATGGAGACGGCCTGGAGAAATCGAAGTCGCTGCTGTATTTCTGTGACCGAGATGGTTCTCGAGTCTGGGTGTTGCCGGAGACGATGGAGGAGGAGTACGCCGAGCCCGAATTAATTCAGACCCCGGCCGCAACTGATTACAGCAGCACCTGGCAGATGGGGATGGGTGTGTTGAGCTGGTTGGATTCAAAATAGGCCCTGGACTGCGGGGAGCATTTCTTTCCAATTCCCAGGGGTGAGGTAGACGAACCGCTCCGCGAAGGCGTTCTCCTTTTCCATATCCTCGAGGTTGAGGTCGTACTGGATGTCTGCCTTGGGGAGGATCAGTGCCCTGGCGTAACCGGAGTCCAGCCAGGCCTGCCAGGCGTTTCCAGAAACCATCATGAGGTCGAGTGCAGCGATGGCTGGGCCCTGGTTAAGCCGGAATTCAGGTCTTTTGAACCGGGCTGGCAGGCCTGCGAAGCTGACTATCAGTTGGGCCTCAGGGTGTTGATCATGGACTAGGTCGAAAAGGATGGGTGGCAGCCCGGATTCGAACAGCAACACGGGGTTGACCTCTTCCTGGCCCTCCCAGGCAAGAAGGGCGTAAAGATCGACAGGGATGATCTGGATGTCGCTGCGCTGATCTTCGACGGCCTCCTTGAACGCCTTGAAAGCGGTCTGGAGGCTGGGTGAGATCGTGTCCTCGGTGCCGGGCAGCAGCAGGACGATTTGGTTGCCGGATCCGTGAAGAGAAGAGATCTCGGTGCCCATTTTCCATCCGGCGAGCTCGTCTTCGAGGGTGCCGCCACCCCGGCGGTCTCCGCGTAAGGTCCTGAAGATGACCAGCCCGGCGATGGTGAGGGCGATGAGGCTCAGGATGAGTTTGAGAGTCTGGCGAGAGGATGGGGTAGACGACATGGCAAAAGGAAGAGGGCAAGGATTTATCGCAGGAAGCATGAAGTGAGAGGGTCGCAACCCAGGCTGTAGTTACAGCCTGGGTTGCGACTCCGGATTTGAATTATTCGGCGAGGACCCGGTAGAACCGCTGGCTCTCGCCGATGGCAGGGTCATGCACCTCCATCACAGCCCCATTTCCGGTGAGCGAGCCGAGTGTTTCCCAAGCCCCGACAGAGAGCGAGCTCCGATACTGGACGGTGTAGATGGTTCCAGGCTCGGTGAGAAATCCGAGGCGGAACCCGTCTGTGTTATAGGAGAGTTCGGAGATCTCCACGGGAAGGGTCGCACCTCCAGCCGGAGCGAAGGATAGGAAGTTGAGTAGCAGGTCCTCCTCCGCGCTCTCCGCCGTGAGCCTGAACGTGTGCACTCCGTCAAGGTCCAGGGAGATGGCCATGCCCTGCGGATTGGTGAGGGCAATGAACACAAATTTCCCCTGAGTATCGGGGACCTCGAAACTGCCGATGTCCATGGTTTGCTGGTTTATCGCATCCGGATTCGCAGTGACCTCGGCCATGGTGACCGTTTGCGCTTTGGTGCTGGCGGCACGCAGGAGTACGTTGACCTCCCCGGCTTTGAATGTCCGGGTATAGTTGGTCCAGTCCCCGGGGTTACCGACAAGCACTTCGTAGTCGGAAACACCCGCCTGAACATACTTATCCCGCAGGAAGTCGTCGGTGGGCCGGGTGGCGACATCGTCGAAGATACGGTAGCTGAGTTGCGGGTCCTGGCCAGAGGGGTTGGATACGAAGTAATCGATCTCGGACGTCCCCATCAGGTCGAGGTAACCGACCCCGTCGCCGTTGACCATTGCGCCTCCGGGGGTGAAGCCGGAAGGCGGCGGGTCATCCTGGAAGTCACCGCCATCATAGTTGTAATCCTCCGCCTCGACGATCATTGCCTCAGATCCCGAGAAGGTATCGAACTGGACGAGCGTCTGGGCGGAACCAAGGGCATTCTCGGCCAGTATCTCCCCCTGGTAGAGGAGGTTGGGGGCCAGGTCCATGTAGGAGACGGTCAAATTGGTGGGGTCTCCTTCAATGACCAGCGCGGAGGAGACGTCCTGGCCGTTGAGGGTGAGATGAATATCCTCGGGCAGCACGGGCTGGGGCGACTGGACCTGGAATTGAAGGCCCTGATTGGCGGGATGGAAGGCTGCGCCGAATGCCGGGTTGAGGTTGACGATGGCCGGCGGTGGCGGGGTGACCGAGATCTGGAGGTTGTCCACATCCGCGTACTCGCCTTCCAGGCCGTTCACCGCACCGATGCGCATCCGACCGTATGGAGTGCCGGCAGGGAAACCGAGATCCCAAGGTAGGCCTTCCCCGACCAGTTCCCCGTCGATTTTCAGATCGAAAGTCTGGGCATTGGGGCCATCGAGGTAGTTGATGATGGTGTAGTGATGCCAGGCCTGGTCCAGGTCGGCCACCTCATTCCAGTTGGCGCCGTCGTAGACTCCGATCTTGCCCGGTATCTCTCCCCAGGAGAGGAAGGCGGCGCGCTGGGTTTGTCCGGTCCGGTTGAGCGCCAGGTCAAGGGTCCGCGATAGTGAATCGGACACGCGGACATCCAACTCTATGGTGAGGATGCCTGCGCTGAACGGTGAGAAATCGAGGATATCAGTGCTTTCCTCCGCTGCTTGAGTCCGCTGGAGTATCTTGTTGTACTGGGCTTCTCCGGAATCGACGATCTCGGCGGGGACGCCGCTGCGTCCCGCGGTCCATACACCCAACCCGTCTGTCACATTCTGGAGAGTACCCAGGGGGTATAAAACAGGGTCCTCGAAACCGCCGACATCGAAAATGACGGTGGTCTCTCGAATCGTATCGAACTGGACGGTTCGCGCGTTGTCACCGGTCTCGTTAGAGACCTGGATCTCCGCGGTGTAGATCTGGTTGGGCTGTAAGTTCTGGTACTGGACCATCCGGTGGGTTGGATCGCCGGAGATGATGAGCCCCCCGGAGACATCCACCCCGTTGAGCAGGAGCGTGATTCCCTCGGTGGGGATGTCCTGGCTGGAGAGCGTTTCGAATTGGATCCCGTCCTCGGCAACCTGAAAATGTGCGCGATGAGCGGGAAAAACGTTCTCGATCGTTGGCGGTGGTGGCGGTTCAGCGGCGGCGGTTATGACCAGATTATCGATCTGGCCGAAGTCGCCCACGACCCCACGCATTCCACTGATCCTCAGCCGGCCGAAGGCGGCCTCGGGGGGGAAGCTGTTTCGCCAGGGGAGCCCCTTCTGGATGACCTCCCCATCCATGATCAGCGTGAACGTTTCCGCAAGGGGCCCGGAAAGGTAGTTGATCGCCTCGTAGCGGTGCCATTCTGTATCTATGGGTGTGATGGCGACCCAGGCAGAGCCGTCGTAGACGGAGAGCTGCCCTGGATTGATCCCCCAGCCGAGGAATCCCGCCATATTTCCTCCGGTCTGGGGGAGCAGGCATATGTCGATCGTACGTTCCTGGATGTTGGAAACACGTGCGTCAAAGACCAGGGAGAGGATGCCGGTCGAGGTGGCGGGGAATTCGAGAACATCAGAGTTGTCATTACCCACTTGAAGCCGATGCAGGACCTTTTCGAATTGGCCGTCATTGAGGTCTATGATCTCGGCCGGTACTCCAGCCGGGAACCATTCGCTCGCGTCATGGATGATGTTGCCGAGTGGGCCCACGGGATAGAGTGTATCATCCTCGAACCCGCCGGAATCAAAAAGTGTAAGGGTATCCTCTACGGTCCAGAACTGGATGTTCTGGGAGGCCATTCCTCCAGCGCTGGTGACGCTGATTTCCCCCGTATAGGCCGTATCAGCGGTGAGGCCTGCATAAATCACGTCCCATTGGCTGGGGGTGCCGGTGAACAGCAGCTGATCGGATACATCGGTTCCGTTGAGGACCAGGGAGATATCGGCTTCCTGGACCGGGTTTTCGGAGACGACTTGAAACTGAATTCCCTCCTCAGCCTTGATCACTGCCAGGTTGAAAGGAAAAAGATCCACGATCTGCGGTGGAATAGGTACTTCGCCCAGGGCCTGTTCGATCGTGACGGTATCAAGATCAAAGGCCCGGAATTCATCGCCGTCCGCACGGATTCCGAAATGGAGGATGCGATGGCTATCCAGGGTGGCGGACAGATCACGGAACCTGTGTGGGTTGGTGCTGGTGAAGGAGGCTGCGGTATCCTCGTTGGTAATGAAAACCGTGTAGAGCTGGTATTCCGGGTTGATGGTCACCGCGAAGGCGTAATTGTTGTTAGGAATGAGCGGCACCCCGGTGTCCACTGCGTTATCAGTGTTAAACCCACTGTCTCCTGTGGCGTTGTCATAAATCCAGAAGGTACGGCCGGCAGCGACTCCGGAGGCGTGGGCATCACCGTGGGCGAACACTGCCCAGGACGTAGACGCATCGGTGCCCGCCTCGGAGCGCGGAGCATTGCGAGCGAAGAAGTGAACCCGGTCATCGAAGGTTGTGAAATTGTTATCGAAATCAGCCTGTGGTTCGTCGAGTCGGAATTTCCAGCTGATCCGATGGGTCTGTTCAGCGTTGATCCCGCCGCCGGACTCGTAGGTACGGAGGACATTCCGATACCCCCCGGGCGTTCCCAGAAAATCGACATGCAGGTATGGGGATCCGGAATCGATGGGGTCATCGGAAATGATCTCGGGTATGAGCCCGCCCGAGGAAACCCAGGTATCGACCCATCCGCGACCGACGGTGCCAGGGTAGGTACCGTCGTCAAAATCGCTTTCGATGGCGGCTTGCGTCGTTTGTGAAATCAAAGCCAGTGACAGGACTATGCCCGGCACAAAGGCGGGAAAGCATTTGAAATGATGCATGGCCAAGGCTCCCCAATCTGAGGTGAAACAACAAGATTGACATAGATTTCAATTTCTTTTACGAGAGGGTTATTTGATCTGTCAATTCTATAATCCCCCGGAGCGGGGAGGTGGATGCGCCAACGTCGATCTTCCTGGCCATGGGATACCGAGCACCTGCAACTGGCGGAGCTGACCGATATGGATATGAATCTTCCAGGCAACAGGCTCAGCAAAACATGCTGGGAAATCATGCAGGTGTACGTTGTCGGTGTAGGTGGCGTGCGTGCGGGACGGGTTGGCGAAAGCCATGCATGGGATGAGGCGCTTCAATGAACAGGAAAAGATTCATAACCGGGTTTACCCTGATCGAGTTACTGGTCGTGATAGCCATCATTGCGATCCTCGCTGCCATGCTGCTTCCGGCTCTTGGAAAGGCCCGACAGAAGGCATGGCGCATCAGTTGTGCTAATAACCTGCACCAGTTAGGGATAGGGGTTCACATGTATGCCTCCGATTACAATGGACATCTGCCGCCCGTTGTCCGTACCAGCTCATCGTTCACCACCTATTGGTTCAGGATCGATAACCGGCATGCGAACCTTGGCATGCTTTTTCAAGATCAACTCGTAACCAGTCCGCAGGCGTTCTACTGCCCATCCAGACGTCTCAAAAGTGGCGAGGTGCTCGGCTTCAACGTGGACAACAACCGCTGGGAGGATATTCAGGTCAGGTCCTCCTTCCCCGCCCGGTTGCTGAAAGTAGATGGGGTTCCCATGGGATCAGGGCCCGCATTCTGGAAGCTGGTTGCCTATGATCAAAAGGTCATTTACAGCGATTTTGTCGGTGTAGACGGTTTTCAAGGAGGCGGGATTGTCAATGCCACCATCTACGCACCACACGAGGGAGCCGGTTATAACCGCCTGTTCGGCGACGGTTCCGTGCGGTGGACGACTCCAGGGCCCCTCACGAGCCGTGTTGGGCCCAATCCTGCACCGCCGGCCCGTCAGATCATGTTCTTTGAAGAGCTTGACGAACTCTGATTGCGGCTTGCTCCCCCCAAAAATCCTTCGCCGTTCCATCGGAAAGAGATGTCGACGCCCCTGAAAAATCCACGCGAATCGCAGGGTTGCGGCCTTGATCAGGATCACCCCCGGCCACCCGTGCTAGAAATCCTCCGAAAAGGTAGCCGCTTTTTCAACCTGGCTTCCCCATCCGGATCTGGAGAGCCTCGCGCAGAGGCGCAGAGGCGCGGTGGCGTTTTCGAGTTGGCCGTGAGAGTGGATAAGGCCACCCTGATCCAAACCATTTTTTGGAATTATAAGGTTTATAGTTTCCAGCCAACCAAGTCAGTTGCAAGAATCACCTCACCCCCACAAGCAACCTCTCCATCCCCGCCTTCGCGCCTTCGCGCAGTCCTAGCCTTCCTTTCCTCTCCCCTCTGCGCCTCTGCGCGAGTCCTCCCCATCCGGATCCGGAGAGCCGCCCGCAGAGGGCGCAGCGATCGCGGTGGCGTTCTTTCAGTCCCAGAGAATGCCGCATCCGGGCGTGTCTGGAAACAGGACACGCCCGGATTCGATCCTGACCCCTTGGGCGACGTCGTTGGCCAGGAGCAACGCGCCGTCCAGGTCCGCATAATCGACCAGTGGCAACAGCTGCGCCGCCGCGGAGATGCCGACCGTCGATTGCGTGAAGCAGCCGATCATTACGCGCAATCCGAGCGACCTGGCCTCAGTGATCATACGCCGGGCGGGGGTGAGTCCGCCGCACTTTTCCAGCTTGATATTGATTCCATGAAAATGCCCGGGACACCGGGCGACTTCGGATTCAACGCCGCAGCTCTCATCGGCGATGAAGGGAATGGGGGCATTCGGGTGAAGCCGCGCCATTCCCGCCCAGTCCGACCGCGCCAGCGGCTGTTCGATCAGCTCCACACCTAATGCATGCAGCAATTCGGCATTGCGCTGGGTCTCCAGCTCGCTCCAGCCGGCGTTGGCATCGATCCGAAACGGCGCGGATGTCCGGTCCCGCAAGGCACGCACGATCTCGAGGTCACGCACGGTTCCCAATTTGATTTTATAGACCGGAAAGCCGGATTGCTCCGACAGCTTCTGCTGCATCATCCCGATCGAGTCGATCCCGATGGTGTAGTTCGAGGGGGGAATCGAACGGGTGGAAAGCCCCCATAACTCCCAGACCGGGCGCCCCTTGAGCTTCCCCCACAGATCGTGCGCCGCGGTGTCCAAAGCCGAGAGCGGAAAGGTCACCCGCCCGGAGTCTGCCTCACCCGTCACACGGCTGATCGCATCCCGCATCGCGGTCCAGAACTGGCCGGGGTCGATCAATTGCCAATCCGCGATCAATGGCCGCAGCGCTTCCAAGGTGGCCATCGTGTCGGCACGCAGCGCTCCGAAGAAGGCGTACTCCGCCGCCTCGCCGTACCCGCGGACGCCCCCCTGCTCGAGCTCGACGATCAGGCTCGGCTTGGAACTGGTCGTGCCGCGTGAGATCCCGAACGGATGCCGGGTGACAAGGTCGATGGGGATGAGCCGCAGGTTCATCGGTAGTCCAGGCTTCGGTGGCAATCGCTATGGCAGTTCCACGATTCGCACATTGTCGAATACGTTCCGATCGTCGAAGGAGCCCAGCCCCACCCTACCCTTGCCGAAGCGTTTGTCCTGCACCGTCATGTGCGGAGTCTGCATGTCATCGAAATAGACCGCGATCGTGCCCTCGTCCAGGTTGCGCACCAACTTCACCCGATGCCAGTCGTCGTCCCAACCGACCTGGCGCTCGTTCTGGGTCAGCGGCGTGCGAGGCGCACCATCCACCACCATGATCTGACCGCTCGCCGGATCCGGCCGGGCGCCCAGATGGACATAGTAGAAATGAGTCGGATCCTGGTAGCCGAAGAAGATGCAACAGTCACGATGCGCCCCGGTATCCAGCGTGCTTTTCACATCGAAGGTCATCTCGAAGCTCTTCCACTCGAGATCCTTGATCAGCGCGATGTGCAGCGGACTCCGCACCGCCGGCTCGTAAGCGCTCTCGCGTTGGGTAATTCCGAGCCCTTTACCGGACTTCCCAGGCTCGAGCGCCCAGGTCTCAGGATCAACGATCTCCCAGCGGGCGATGCCGTCCTCGAAATCCTCTTCGAAAACCGGGGTCGCCTTCTCCGCTGCGCAGGCCAGGCCATTGGTGAACAGGCAAATGAGACCCGCAAGGATGAGGCGCCCCACAGGTTGCCGATGGATGCGATCTGCTTGGAAAAACATCATCTCTCTCTTCTCCTTGTTCGAGTCCCTTTCATCCTCCCCGTTTCACCGGCCGGAATACGGTGGCTAACGATCAGAGGACGTTCACACCACGACTTTTGAGATACGCCTTCAGTTCCGGGATGTCGATCATGTGGAAATGAAATACCGAGGCGGCCAGCAGGACCGTGGCGCCGGCCTCGACCGCTTCATAGAAGTGCTCCAGGGTGCCGGCTCCGCCGGATGCGACAATTTCCGCGTTGGTCGCAGCCTTCATCGCGCGGATCACCGGCAGGTCATACCCCGTCTTGGCACCGTCACCCGCTTTGCTGGTCGGGAGGATCACCGGGATTCCCATTCCATCGACCACACGCGCCCACTCGACTGCATCGGTTCCCGTGGCCGTGCGGCCACCATCGATGAACACCTCGTAGCCTGACGGCAACGCGGGATTGCGGTCCACGTCGATCGCCACGGTCACCCGCTGCGGGCCGAACTCGCGCACCATTTCGGCAATCACCTCGGGCCTGCGAAAGGCCGCACTGCTGGTCGAGATCTTGTCCGCCCCAGCCTTCAGCACCGCCGCAGCAGAGGCCACGTCGGAGATCCCGCCGCCGACCGTAAACGGCACGCTCACCGCGTCGGCGACGCGGCGAACCACATCGAGCATGGTCCCACGCCCCTCAATGGTCGCCGTGATATCGAGCAGCGCCAGCTCGTCGGCCCCGGCGTTGCAGTATGCAACAGCGGATTCCACGGGATCGCCGGCATCTTTGATGTCCACAAAGTGCACGCCCTTCACCACCCTGCCGTTCTGCATGTCGAGGCAGGGCATAATCCGAATCGACTGACTCATTCGTTGGTTCCCTTTCGCGATCCCGATGCCAAAACCAGATGGGATCGATTGTTGTTGAAAAGTGTATCCGCGGCGGAAGCGATCCTTACACCTCTCTTCCATAATTCGAGCAGGCGCATCAGCCAAACAAAAACCCGCAATAATTCGCAGCGCGCCTTCTCGTGCTAGACGTTATCCGAAAAGGTCAATGGCGAAGCAAGATCGGGGTCGGGCTCGCTATCGGCCTCGGTATCGAAGGAACGCGTGATGGGATTGGGCGATGAGAAACCGGGTAACGCGGCCGAATTGTTGGGGTGCGGACACAACTCGGGTGCGATGTTTGAGCGGACCATGAGGGCCAAGCGCCAACCAGGGCAGGGATCGATCCCGATTTCGATCCCGATTTCGATCCCGATTTCGATCCCGATTTCGATCCCGATTTCGATCC
>ENA-UOOH01003779-UOOH01003779.1-fermentation-metagenome-genome-assembly--contig:-NODE-3779-length-11147-cov-3.435449_pt1 | contig 11147 bp, 1 predicted proteins | sample MGYA00245778_ERZ724025 | MGnify/ENA primary metagenome ERZ724025 (study PRJEB28704, sample SAMN03018313) | fermentation metagenome | biome: anthropogenic terrestrial biome; feature: soil; material... | reverse complement strand
AGCTCGGCGCCGAAGCCAGTGGGGAAGGTGGGCGAGCGTGAGTTGTAGGTGAGGCCGGTGGAGGCGCCGGTGGCCGCGCCGGGATCGGTGTCGAGGTAGACCATCAGCCACTTGGTGGCGCTCGCGCCCACGACCGGGTCGATGTCCGGGCCCTGGAAGCCGAGGTAGAGGTAGGTCGCGTCCCAGGTAACGTAGGCGGTGTAGCCGGCCGAGGTCGTCGCGAACCCCTCGGCGGCGACGAACTCGCTCGTCCCGTCGAGCGTGAGCGTGTGGCTGAAGGCGGCCGCGCAGAGGTCGCCCACGCAGCCTCCGCTGCGGCACTCCGCGTCGCTCGCGCAGGCCGCGCCGTCGCAGGCCAGGCAGGCCCCGCCGCAGTCCACGCCGAGCTCGCCGCCGTTCTGCGTGCCGTCGTGGCAGGTGTTGGCGCAGGCGCTCGGCGAGCCGGAACAGGCGAACTCGGGCTCGATGGCACAGCTCGCGCTGCAGCCGTCGCCGTCGTCCGCGTCGCCGTCGTCGCAGGCCTCGGCGCCCTCGACGTATCCGTCGCCGCAGTCGGTGAAGAGCGCGGTGACCAGCTTGGCCGCGTCCATCGTCAGCTCGCAGACCAGGCCCGTGCAGTCGCCGCTCCAGCCGAAGAAGACCGAGCCGGGGTCGGCGCTGGCGGTGAGCGCGACCAGGGTGTGCGAGTCGAAGCCGAACGAGGCCGAGCCGCAGCCGGTCGCGCAGTCGATGCCCGCGGGGGTCGAAATCACGCTGCCAGTGCCGTTGCCGGTCTTGCCGACCGAGAGGGCGTAGGTGTCGGTGACGCACTGAACGAGGATGCCGGTGACCGGGCCGCCGGCGAGCGCGCCGTTGCCGCCGGTGACCGCGCAGGTCTGGTTCGGCGTCGACGGCTCGGTGAGCACCGTGACCGCGTACGCGCCGCCGTCGGCGATCTCGGTGGCGAAGGTGAAGTCGCCGTCGGCCCCGACCGAGAGGTCGTCGCCGCCGTTGTTCTGCAGGACGAGGCCCGAGCCGGCGAGGCCGGTGACGGTCACCGAGACCGGGTAGGTGTTGGTCGCGCAGTTGATCGCGATGCCGGTGACCTCGGCGCCGTCTACCGTGCCGGTGCCGCCGGTGACCGTGCAGGTCTGGTTAGGGTTCGACGGCTCGGCGAAGACCGTCACGGCGTAGGCGGCCTGATCCACGACCTCGGTGGCGAAGGTGAAGGTGCCGTTGGCGCCAATCGAGAGGTTGTCAGCGCCGTTGTTCTGCAGGACGAGGCCCGACCCGGCAAGGCCGCTGACCGTCACCTCGACCGAATAGGTCTTCGTCGAGCAGGCGACCTGGATGCCGGTGACGTCGGCGCCGCCCATCGTGCCCGAGCCGTTGCTGACGGTGCAGACCTGCTTCGGCTTGGTCGGCTGCGTCAGGACGGTGACCGCATAGAGGCTGCCTTCGGCGACCGGGGTGCTGAAGGTGAAGTCGCCGTTGGTGTTGACCGCCAGGTCGTTCCCGCCGTTGTTCTGGAGCACCAGCCCGGTGCCCGAGAGGCCGGTGACGGTCACGCCGACGGGGTGCGTGTCGACGCAGCTCACCACCACGCTGTTGACCTCGGCCGCGCCGACCGTGCCCGAACCATTCGCCACGGCGCAGAACTGGCCGGCCGGTTGGGTTGCGACCGTGACGGAGTAGGTCGCGCCGCTCGCGATCTCGGCGGCGAAAAGGAAGCTCGTCGCCGCGGCGGCGAGCGGGAGCTCGTCGCCTCCGTTGTTCCGGAGCACGAGGCCGCTGCCGGTCAGCCCGTTGAGCGTGCCGCCGACGCCGAAGGTGTCGGTGGTGCAGGTGACCTGGACGCCGGTGACGTTGGCGCTGGCGATGGTGCCGTCGCCACTCGCCACGACGCAGGTCTGGCTCGGGTCGGTCGGCTGGGTCTTCACGGTGACGCTATAGGAGGCGCCGCTGAGCAGCAGGGTCGGGAAGGCGAAGCTCGTCTGGCCGGCCGTGATCGCGATCTCCTCGGCGTTGTTCTGCAGGACCAGGCCGTTGCCCGAGAGGCCGCTCACCGTCCCGCCGACGCTGTAGAGGGTCTCGCAGGTCACGGCGACGCTCGTCACCGGCGCGCCGCCGACGGTGCCCGAGCCGTTGGTGACGGTGCAGGCCTGCGGCGGAGCGGACGGCGCGGTGAGCACGGTGATCTCGTAGGTCCCGCCGCTGAGCACCGAGGTGGCGAAGGTGAACGAGCCGTTGGTGCTGAGAGGGAGGTCGTCGCCGCCGTTGTTCTGCAGGACGAGGCCGCTGCCGGCCAGGCCACTGACCGTGCCGCCGATCGTGAAGAGATCGGTCGCGCAGGTGATCTGCACGCTCGTCACGTTCCCGCTCGCCGTGCCGGTGCCGAATTCGACGCTGCAGGTCTGGCTCGGGACGGCCGGATGGGTGAGGACCGAGACCGAGTAGGCCGAGCCGTCGAGCAGCCGGGTGGCGAAGGCGAACGGGCCGTCGGCCGAGACGCTCAGGTCGTCGCCGCCGTTGTTTTGCAGGAGGAGGGTGGCGCCCTCGGCGAGGCCGCTTACCGTGCCGCCCACACTCCACAGGGAGACGCAGGTGACCTGGACGCTGGTCACGTCGGCCGCGCCGACGGTGCCCGCGCCGTCGGTGACGGTGCAGACCTGCGGCGGGCTCGAGGGCTGGGTCGCCACGGTAATGTCGTAGCCCGACTCGAAGGCGACCGGCGTGGCGAAGCTGAACTCGCCATTTCCGTTGAGGTTCAGGCTGTCCCCGCCGTTGTTGCGGAGCACGAGCGTCGCCCCATCGGCCAGGCCGCTCAAGGTGCCGCCGACCGGATAGAGGTTGCGCTCGAAGGTCGCCGTGACCGCCACCGCCGAGTCGACCAGCACCAGGCAGGGCTCATCCGTCTCGCAGCCCCCCTCCGACCAGGCGGCGTGGTGCCAACCGGTGTCGGGGGTCGCGGTCAATTCGACGGTGGTGTTCAGGTCGTAGCTCGCCTGGCAGGACTCGCCGCAGGAGATGCCCCCGATGTCAGACAAGACGCTGCCGTTGCCGGCCGTCGCGACGGTCAGGGTGAACGACGGCGGCTGGCAGAGGCCCGAGAGGCACTGCAGCCCGCGAGCGCAGTCCTCGTCACGCGCGCAGCCGACCTGGTTGCCGCAGTCGCGGCCGAGGCCGTTCGCCATGTCGGTCTTCTTGAACCCGTTGTCGGTGACCTGCTCGACGATCGCCGTGTTCCCGAAGGAGCCCTCCTGCTTGTTGGCCAGATTGACGGTGGCGCCGCTGCTCGGGTAGGAGGCTTCGATCCCGAAGCTGCCGCCGAGCGCCCCGTTGATCGCGTCGCGGATCGCTCTGCAGACGCAGGGGATGTCCCAGTCGCTCTTGTTGCAACCGCGAATGTCGATGACCGTTCGCGATCCCTGCGCGATGAAGGTGTCCCACTTGCGGAACTCGAACTCGACGCTGTTGGTCCCGTCGTCGAGGCGGAACGAGTCGTTGTTCTGCAGCTTGTCCTTCTTGACCGTGGTGAGGCTGCCGCGCGCCTTGGCCCACTGCTCGGCCCCGCAGTCGGCGCTGCAGGTGCCGCAGGCGTCGGCGTTGCCGTCGTCGCAGGCCTCGTTCTCAGGATCGTGGACGCCGTCGCCGCAGTAGCCCGAGGGCGCGACCTCGTGGCAGGTCGCGTCGCAGATCAGGCAGTCGGAGCCGCCCGACGGGCAGCGGGTCTCGGTGACCGTGTTGCCGTCGTCGCACTCCTCGCCGGCGGCCAGGTTGAGCTTGCCGTCGCCGCACACGGCCACCGTGCAGTCGGCGTTGCACGCGGCCGTCTCGCCCCCGTCGTCGCAGATCTCGCCGAAGCTGACGTTGAGCTTGCCGTCGCCACAGCGGGCGTGCGTGCAGTCGCTGTTGCAGCCTGCCGACTCGCCCCCGTCGTCGCAGATCTCGCCGAAGCTGACGTTGAGCTTGCCGTCGCCGCAGCGCGGGGTGGTGCAGTCGGCGTTGCAGGTGGGCGACTCGCCCGCGGTGTCGCACTGCTCGCCGAAGGCGGCATTGAGCTTGCCGTCGCCGCAGCGCGGGGTGGTGCAGTCGGTGTTGCAGGTGGGCGACTCGCCCGCGGTGTCGCACTGCTCGCCGGCGGCCGGGTTGTGGAAGCCGTCGCCGCACTCGGACCACCTGCAGTTGGCGTTGCAGAGCGCCGAGTTGCCGAAGGCGTCGCACTCCTCGCCCGCCGCGGCGTTGACGAAGCCGTCGCCGCAGACGGCGGGCGTGCAGTTGGCGTTGCAGGTGGCCGAGTTGCCCGCGGTGTCGCACCGCTCGCCGGCGACCGGGTTGTGGTAGCCGTCGCCGCAGTAGGCGTAGGTGCAGTTGGCGTTGCAGGAGGCGCTGTCGACCTTGCCGAGGTTGTCGCACTCCTCGCCCGCGGCGCGGTTGATCTTCCCGTCGCCGCAGTCGGCCGGGGTGCAGTCGGCGTTGCAGCCGGCCGACTCGCCCGCCTCGTCGCAGACCTCGCCGCGGGTCACGTTGAGGACGCCGTCGCCACAGAAGGCGATGGTGCAGTCGGCGTTGCAGCGGGTGCTCTCGCCCCCGTCGTCACACTCCTCGCCGGCCGAGCGGTTGAGGATTCGGTCGCCGCAGCGGGGCGTGGTGCAGTTGTAGTTGCAGCTCTCCGACTCGCCGCCCTCGTCGCATTCCTCGCCGGCGGCCGCGTTGTGATAGCTGTCGCCGCACAGGGCGATGGTGCAGTCGCTGTCGCAGCGGTTGGTGTCGCCGCCGCCGAGCACGTCGCACTGCTCGTCGGCGCTGGCGTTGACGATGCCGTCGCCGCAGGCGGCCAGGGTGCAGTCGACGTTGCAGTCGGCCGACTCGCCCGCGTCGTCACACTCCTCGGTGCGGTGCGGGCCGACGAGGTTGAGGATGCCGTCGCCGCAGACGTTGAGCCTGCAGTTCGTCAGGCAATCGCCGTCGTCGTGGTTGTTGGCCCCCAGGTCACACTCCTCGCCCGGGTCGACCACGCCGTTGCCGCAGTCCTCCTCCGACCGGCAGTCGGCCGAGCAGCCGTCGCCCGGGAGGTTGTTGCCGTCGTCGCACACCTCGCCGGCGGCGCGGTTGAGCTTGCTGTCGCCGCATCGGGACTCGGTGCAGTCGGCGTTGCAGCGCGCGGTCTCGCTGCCGTCGTCGCACTCCTCGCCCGCGGCGCGGTTGATGTACCCGTCGCCGCAGCGGCGGGTGGTGCAGTTGGCGTTGCACTCGGCGGTCTCGCCGGCCTGCCCCTCGTCGCAGGTCTCGCCCTTGACCGCGTCGATGTACCCGTTGCCGCACGACTCGGTCGACTGGCAGTCGGCCGAGCAGCCGTCGCCGCTGCGGACGTTGCCGTCGTCGCAGACCTCGCCGGCGGTCTCGTTGCGCGCCCCGTCGCCGCACCGGCTCTGGGTGCAGTTGGCGTTGCAGGTGGCCGACTCGCCCTGGTCGTCACAGGTCTCGCCGCGGGCGGCGTTGGTGTGCCCGTCGCCGCAGCGGGCGAAGGTGCAGTCGTAGTTGCAGGCGACGGTGTCGATGCCGCCGTCGTCGCACTCCTCGCCCGGGTCGACCACGCGGTTGCCGCAGGTCTCGTCGGAACGACAGTCGGCCGAGCAGCCGTCGCCGTCCTCGGTGTTGCCGTCGTCGCACACCTCGCCGGCGGTCCGGTTGACCTTCCGGTCGCCGCAGACGGCCAGGGTGCAGTCGTCGTTGCAGCGGGCGGTCTCGCCCTCGTCGTCGCACTGCTCGTCTGCGGCCCGGTTGACCCGGCCGTCGCCGCAGGTGACCGCGGTGCAGTCGCCGTCGCAGCTCGCCGTGTCCACCCCGCCGTCGTCGCAGACCTCGCCCTTGACGGTGTCCACGTAGCCGTTGCCGCAGTACTCGGTCGAAAGGCAGTTGCCCGAGCAGCCGTCGCCGGAGACCGTGTTGCCGTCGTCGCACACCTCGCCGGCGGTGCGGTTGAGCTCGCCGTCGCCGCAGCGATTCTGCTTGCAGTTGGCGTTGCAGCGCGCCGACTCGCCCCCGTCGTCGCACTCCTCGCCGAAGGCGGTGTTGGTGTGGCGGTCGCCGCAGCGCGGGAAGGTGCAGTCGATGTTGCAGTTGGCCGTGTCGCGGGGCACGCCCTCGACCCCGTCGTCGCACTGCTCGTTGACGGTGAGGTCGACGATGCCGTTGCCGCAGCGCTCGTTCGAGGTGCAGTCGGCCGAGCAGCCGTCGCCGTCGACGGTGTTGCCGTCGTCGCACACCTCGCCCTGGTGCGGGTCGAGGACGCCGTTGCCGCAGGTCTCATCGGACAGGCAGTCCGCGCGGCACCCGTCGTTCGAGCTCTTGTTCCCGTCGTCGCAGACCTCGCCGACGTGGGTGTCGACGATCCCGTTGCCGCACGCCTCGGTCGAATGGCAGTCGGCGCTGCAGTCGTCGCCGTCCTCGGTGTTGCCGTCGTCACAGACCTCGCCGACCAGCCAGTCGACGACGCCGTTGCCGCAGGTCTCGTCCGACTTGCAATTGGCCGAGCAGCCGTCGCCGTCGACGGTGTTGCCGTCGTCGCAGGCCTCGCCCTCCTGCACTTCGCCGTCGCCGCATTCATCGACGATGCAGATCGGCTGGTTCTTGGCGCAGCGCTTGCCTGGTGGGCACAGCACGCCGGTCGGGCACTCGATGCTCGAGGGCTCGATGCAGGTCGCCAGGGTCAGGGAGCTGAGAGCGGCCGCCAGGGGCCACAGCAGGCTGCGAACGGTTCGGATGGCGTTTGGCTTCATCGCTCGACCTCTAGAAACGGAAGGTGGCCCACATGCCATTGGTTTCGCCGCCGAGCAGCGGGGCGATGCTCACCGCGGGCTGCTCAGGCTTCTGCTCGCCCGCCGGCGCGATCTGGTAGGGCTGCAGGCGGTTGACGTAGACGAGCACCGCGCCGGTCACCAGCGCCGCACCGCCGACCGCGTAGCCCCCGATGCCGATGCCCTGCATGCGCGTGCCGTCGGTCCGGGTGCTCTCGAGATCGCTCGAGGGCACACAGCCCCCGCAGGCCTGGATCCCCTCGTCGAACTGCTGGATCTTTTCGATGCCGGTGAAGTGCAGGCCCCCGCCGACCGCGGCGACGAGCGCGCCGGCGGCGACGACCGACCAGGGCTTCCAGGCGTCCCAGCGGCGCCGGTACTCGGTCAGGTCGGCCGCGGTGAGCAGCTCGAGGTCGAGGGTCGTCGTCTCGCCGGCCGGCAGGGCGCGGCTGGTCTCGTTGGTCAGGTAGCCTTCCTTGGTCGCCACGATGGAGTGGGGCCCGGGGCGCACGAAGTCCTCGAACTCGCCGGGGGCGGTGAACAGCGGCCGGCCGTCCATGGTGATCTGGGCGCCTTCGACCGAGCAGCGGATCTTGACGCGGGCGAGCTGCTTCTCGACGAGCACCTTGTAGGCCTTGGCCTGCTCGAACTTGTCCAGGTCGAGCGGCTCGGCCCCGTACGCCATCGCCTTCTGCAGGTGACGGTGCACGTCGAGCGGCTGGTCGAGGTTGAGCAGCGCGAGCACGAGGTTGTAGTGGATGGCCGGGTGGTCCCAGTGCCCGAGCGCCTCGCGGTAGCGGGCGGCCGCCTGCACGAAGACCGACTCCTTGAGCAGCGCATTGCCCTCCTTGAACAGGCCGAGCGCCTTCTTCTGGCTCTCGGGCGAGACGCCGCGGGCCCAGGGGCGCTCGGCCGAAGTCTCCTCGGCGGGCCCCTGCGCGGGGCCGGGCGCGCTGTCGGCGGCAGGCGGTGGGGCCTTGCGCGAGGCGGATTTCTGCGCGGCGGTCGCCGGCGCGGTCAGCAGTAAGGCCGCGGCGGCGGCCAGGACGGATGCGGTCGTCCTCTTCATGGGCACAGCGTCCTCCGACAAAACGAGTCCTTACTTGAGCGTGTCGATAACCGGGCTGCCGAGCTGCTCTTGCAGCCTGCGGGCGCGCTCCTGCTCTCTTTGCAGCAGCTCTTCGAGCTCGCGGGCGGCGGTGATCGCCTCGCGGCGGGCAACCTGCGCGGCGCGCGCGTTCCTCTCGGCGCCCGACTGGGCGTCCTTGGCGCGCTGGCGGGCCTGCTCGGCCTTGCGGAGCGCGTCGAACAGCTCGGTGTTCTTGTCCTTGAGCTCGTCGGCGGCCGCCTGGGCGCGGGCGCTGGCCTCTTCGGCCAGGCGGGCCGCCTCGGCGCGCTCGCGCTCTTTGCGCTGCACCTCCTCGAGCCGTTGCTTGGCCTCGGCCTCGGCCGAGCGGGCGGTCGCCTCGGCCGTCTTGGCGAGGTCGGCCTGCACGAGCGCGTCCTGGCGGGCGTTCTGGATGACCACCAGCGCGACGAAGGAGGCGGCGACCAGCAGGCTGAGGAAGACGATCCCGCCGACGGTAAAGGCGCGCTTGCGCCGGGCGGCGCGCAGCTCCTGGTTGAAGACCGCCTCGAGGAACCGCTGCTGCAGCGCGGGCAGCTCGCCGCGGTAGCGGCGCTGGAAGCGCCGGGCCTCCTCGACCATCTCGCCGCGCCACAGCAGGCCGCTGTCGTGGCCCTTGCCCTGCCACTGCTTGGCCGCGTTGCGAAGCTGCTCGAGGAAGGCCGCGTCCTCGCCGCTCTCGTCGAGCCAGCGGCGCAGCGTCGGCCAGCTATGGATGAGCGACTCGTGGACGATCTCCACGGTGGCGCCCCCGCCGCCGGTCTGCACGGTGAGCAGGCGCGCCTGCACGAGCTGATCGAGCAGGCGCTGGACCTCGGCCCCATCGCGCGACAGCTCGCGCAGCTCCTCGGCCGAGACGATGGCGCGGGTGCGCTCGGGGGTGACCAGGCGCAGGAAGAGGGCGCGGGCGAGGGTGCGGGTCTGGGGAGCGAGCTCGTTGAGGACGTTGTCCGCGTGGCTGGCCAGCGCGCCGGCGATGCCGCCGATCGACTCGTAGCTGGCGACGGTGAGCAGCTTGCGGGCCGCGTCGCGGCTCTCCCACAGCTTGGTCGCGCAGAACTGCAGCAGCGGCAGCGCGCCCTGCGTCGCCTGCAGGTGCGAGAGCATGTCGTCGACCACCTGCTCGGTCTCGAAGCGGTACCCGGCCATCTCGGCCGGCTGCACGATCGCGTCGCGCAGGCCGTCGCGGGCCGGCGAGGTGAGGAAGAACAGCCCATGGCTCATCTCGGCCATGAAGTGCTGGTCCTCGGGCACGCGGTCGAGGAAGTCCGAGCGGATCGAGAGCACGACGCGGGTCGGCGAGGTGGCGTCGTCGGCGATGCCGGCGAGGCAGGCGGTGAAGGCGAGCCGCTCCTCGAGGTCGGCGACCTGGGTGTAGAGCTCCTCGAACTGGTCGATGAAGAGCAGGATGCTGCGCTTCTCGCGCCGGGCCCGGGCGCGCAGCACCGCGCCGACGTAGCCGGGCTCGTCGCGTAGGCGCTGCACGAGCTTGCGCTGCTCCTCGAGGTCGGCCTCCACCGAGATCGAGCTGCTCACCAGCGGGGCGACCACGCTGGCGAGCGCGTTGAGCGGGTTGCGGCCGGGGCGAAAGACCATCGACTCCCAGGCCTCGCCCGAGCGCTTGAGGGCGGGGACGACACCGGCGCGCACGAAGGAGCTCTTGCCGCTGCCCGACGGGCCGACGATCGCCATCAGGGGCACGTCGCGCACGCGGTTGACCACCGCGGCGATCTCATGGGTGCGGCCGAAGAAGCGATCGGCGTCCGCTTCCTGGAAGGAGGCGAGGCCCGCGTAGGGGCTCTCGTCGATCTTGATCTCGCGGCTGTAGCGGCCCGGCAGGAACGGCTCGAGGGCGCGCAGCAGCGAGAGCGCGTCGCCCCAGCGCTCGGCCTTGTTCTTCTTGAGGCACTTGTCGACGACGTCGGCGAGCTCTTGCGGAACCCCCGGCGCCACCTTGCGCAGCGGCGGCATCGGCTCGCGCAGGTCGCCGGTGACCGACAGCGCCATGCCCGTCAGGCCTTTGAGCGGGTGCTGCCCGGCGAGCATGCGGTAGAGCATGATGCCGGTCGCCCAGATGTCGGTGGTGTGGTCGATGCCCTGGGCGCGCCACTGCTCGGGCGACATGTACGCGAGGGTGCCCATGATGGCGCCGTGGCGCGTCAGCTCCGCGCCGCTCTCGCCCGCCTCGTCGCCCGCCCCGCCCTCGCCGTCGGAGGTCTTGTCGTCGCCGGCGAGCACCTTGGCGATGCCGAAGTCGAGCACCTTGATGGTGCCCGACTCGGTCACGAAGATGTTGTCCGGCTTCAGGTCGCGGTGGACGATGCCCTCCTCGTGGGCGCGGGCCAGGGCGCGCACCACCGGCACCATCAGCTCGACCGCGCGCGCCGCGGGCAGCGGCTTGCCGTCGGAGATGAGCTTGGTGAGCGGGTGGCCCTGGAGGAACTCGAGGACCATGAACGGCATGCCGTCGTGTTCGTCGGCCTCGTAGATGATGACGATGTTCTCGTGGCCGCAGCGCGCGGTGGTGCGGGCCTCGAGCACGAAGCGCTTGGCGAGCTCCTGGTTGTCGGTGTGCAGGAACTTGATGGCGACGCGGCGGCCGAGCTTGGTGTCGCGGGCGAGAAAGACGCTGCCCATGCCGCCCTTGCCGAGCAGGCGGATCAGCTCGTAGTGCGCGATGCGGTCGCCGGGCTTGAGCGCGCCGACGGCCTCCTTGGCCGACTTGCCGCCCGTGGTGCCGGGGGACGACTTCTCGCCCGTGGGGCGCTCTCCGGTCGGCCTCTCGCCCTCGGTGGGCATCAAGGTGTTGGGCTTGCGCGAGGGGACGGGCGCGGCTTCTGCCTTCAGCGCGGCGGCCTGCGGGCGCGCGGCGCGCGGTGCCGCAGTGGCGGTCTGAGGTGCGGGCGCCACGGCCTTGGCGGCGGGGGCGGCGGCCCGGGCTGCGGCCGCGGCCAGACCGGAGACCGTGTGGCGCTCGCCCTCCCTGGTCGGCGGGTTGATGACGGTCGCTGACGCGCCGATCGCCGTGGCAGGGGGCACCACGGCCTTCAGCTTGGTGGCACGATTGGGCAAGTATTCGGTCGCCGCGTCGCCGATGGCCGTCGGTGGCTCGGCAGGCGCCGAGGCGGAGTCCTTCAGGTTCTCGGCGCGGCCCGGCAGGTACTGCGTCTCGGCGTCGCCGATGCTCGTGGGCGCCTCGGGCCGCGGGGCCGCGGTGGCCGCTTTCGGAGGGACCGCGACAT
>ENA-UOOH01003778-UOOH01003778.1-fermentation-metagenome-genome-assembly--contig:-NODE-3778-length-11147-cov-4.679769_pt1 | contig 11147 bp, 8 predicted proteins | sample MGYA00245778_ERZ724025 | MGnify/ENA primary metagenome ERZ724025 (study PRJEB28704, sample SAMN03018313) | fermentation metagenome | biome: anthropogenic terrestrial biome; feature: soil; material... | reverse complement strand
CGAAGTGCGGGCCGTCTCGTCGATGGCAAAAGGAAGAATCTCTCTGTGAACTCTGAGCCCTCTGTGGCTAAAGCCCATCCGAAAAGACGCGCTCCGGCAGACGCAGACCATTCCGCAAATCAATGGAAAGTTATGTGCTGCTTGGGTGGCCACGAAGAGGAGACCGGTGGAGAACTGTTTTGTCTGAATCGGCGTCGGGGTCGGAATCGGGATCGGAATCGATCCCCGAGCTTGCTTCGCCATTGACCTTTTCAGACGACCTCTAGCTGGAGCACCGATTTTCGGACGGACTCATACCGTTGTCTCACCCACGGCGGCTTGCGTCCTCCGCCCCCCTTCCCGGGCGGGGGGCGAGGCCTGGGTGGTGTGCTCTGGTGGGTCGGCGGTTTCGGTGGGCTCAGGGTTTGGTGTCTTGGGCGGGTGTTGTTCCTTTCACGAGGATCAGCTCGCTCTTGAGTCGGTGGTCCGGGCTGAAGAGGCGCCGATAGGCGAGCATGATGGAGCCGAAGGTGCCGAGGGCGGCGGCCGCGGTGATCATGAACACGATCACGATCTGGTAGCGGACCGCATCGGCGGGGCGTGCACCGGCGAGGATCTGTCCGGTCATCATCCCCGGGAGGCTCACCACGCCCATAACGACCATGGAATTGATGGTTGGGATCAGGCCGGTCCGGATGGCGTTGCGGATGATTTCATGGGCGGCCTCCCAGCGGGTTGCGCCGAGAGCGAGGATGGTTTCGATCCAATCCTTGCGGGTACGCAGATCGGACAGGAATCGATCCAATCCGATGGAAATGCCGTTGAGCGAGTTGCCGAGGACCATTCCGAGCATGGGGATCATGTATTGTGGATCGTAGAACGGCGCAGGCCGAACGATGTAGGCGAGGCTGATCCCGGTGATGACGAAGGAGCTGCCGAGGACGGAGACCAGGCTCTCCCAGTAGATCCCTGGGAAGCGATGTGCCTGCCGTTGAACGCTGGTGATTCCGGCGATTCCGGCCATCCAGAGTGCCATGGCCAGAATGATCGCGGGGTGCCGCTGGGTGAAGATCCACTCCAGCACGAAGGCGACCAGGAAGAGCTGAACGACCATGCGCACGGAGGCAACGATCAATGTACGTCCGAGACCGAGTCGCAATTGATAGGAGAGTCCGACATGGCTCAAGAGCAGGAGGGCGGAGAGTGCGACCTGGCCGATGCTGATGGGTAGGTAGGGATCGTTCATTCGGTCGAATCCTCAAAAGGCCATTGTCGGGAGCTGACCCGTTCGAGCCGATCCGGGTCGTGGCTGATCCAGAGGATTGCGCGGTCGGGGTGTTCGTCCAGCCATTTCCTGAGCCGGCGCTCGGCCGTATCGGCGGAGTGTGGATCCATGGAGGATGTGGGCTCGTCGAGGAGCAGGATCTGCGGATGGAGCTGCAGGGCGCGCATGAGGGCGACGATCTGGCCTTCCCCGCCGGAGAGCGTCTCTGCGTTGCGTTGGAGGAAGGCCTCCGGGAGGTTGAAATCCTCGAGCATTTGGATGGCGGTGAGGGCATCGGTCCCGCGATCGTGGTGGACCTGAAACCGGCGCGCGAGGTCGAGGTTATCTTGGACCGTGCCGTGGGTCAGGCTCGCCTTCTGGGGCAGGAGCATGACCTGCGCGCGGAGGTGAGGTGCGTGCCAATCGGGGCAGGGACGGTTCTGATATCGAACGGTGCCTTCAGTGAGAGGGGTCAGCCCGACGATGGAGCGTAGGAACATCGATTTTCCGCTGCCGGAGCGTCCCCGGATGCCGACGATCTCTCCGGGAAAGAGTGAAAAGGAGAGGTTCCGCCAGAGCCAGCGCCGGCCGAGGAGGAGCCCTAGGTTTTGACCTTCGAGGATGGGATTGGGGTTGACCACGGTGTGTGTGCTGGGGGGCCGTTTGCGTCTGGCCGCTCGGGTGCAGGTCATGACAGGGCGGCCCAACTCGGTGGTAGGCCTTCGTGGATTTCGATCGCGGCGTGGGGGCGGGTCTGGCGGGGGCCGATGGCCCGGGCCCAGGCCGCCATGCGCACGACGCCTTGTTCCAAGCTTATGCGTGGCTGAAAGTTGAGCATATGCTTGAGCTTGTGATGACTGCTGAAGGCGGTGTGTGCCTCCTGACGGGCGGGCAGGAATTGGATTTCAGGCTTGGTGATGCCGAAGGCCTTGGCAGTGATGTGCGCGAGTTCGAGCACGGTTCGAGGGTCATCGGAGCCGATATCGAAGATCTGGTTTTTGGCCAGGGGTGAAAGGAGTGCTTTGACAGCGGTCGGCGTGAAGTCATCGACATGGGTGAAGGCCCGCTGTTGGGAACCGTCCCCAAAAATGGAAAGCGGTCGACCCTGAAGCAGTTGATTCATGAAGATGCCCACGACGTTCCGGTAGGCGTCTCCGAGGTTCTGTCCTTCACCGTACACGTTATGCGGGCGCAGGATGGTGTACGGCAGGCCAAAGACGGCGTTGGCGGCCTGGAGGTCCATTTCCACGGCGAGTTTCGCGATTCCGTAGGGATCGATGGGGTGGGGCGGAGTTGCCTCGGTGACGGGGGCGGGCTGATCACCGTAGACGGCGATGGACGAGGTGAACAAAAATCGCTGCACCCTTGCTCGTATGGCGGCATTGATGAGATGAATGCTGCCCAACAGGTTATTGCGGTAATTGAACCCGCGAATGAAATGGCTCAGGCCTTCTGCGGCGTAGGCGGCCAGATGGCAGACGTGGGTAAAGCGGTGTTCTTCGAAGAGGCGATCGATCAGGGAGGCATCCTCGATCGAACCGACGATCAAGGGGATTTCCGCGGGCAGGTTTTCCTTGAATCCGCCGCTCAAATCATCCAGGCATACGACCGAGGCATCGGTGGCTGCGAGGTGCCGTGCGAGGTGTGAGCCCAGGAAGCCGGCTGCTCCGGTGACCAGGATTCGGGCGTGTTCAGTTCGCTGGGGCTGCATGGCAGAGGACTCCGTGTGTGCGGGGCATGTATTGGAATTGGGTGTCGGTTGATGTGCGGGATCAGATGGGGAGGGTTGAATGTCATCCGGTTGGGATCGGCAAAGCGAGGTGGAGTTGAAATCTGGTATGGAATCGGGCCCGCGGGTTGCGGTGATCGGTCTGTTCCCGCCGCCGGGGGGAGAGTGCTTGCGGGAGGGCTCGATCGCGACCTGTGTCCACCAGTTTCTGGTCCACTGTCCAGACGATTGGCGCGATCGCCTGTTGGTCCTGGCCAACGAGGTGGAAGGCCATACCGGTCTGTCCACAGAGCTGGGTGTAAAGATCGACCGTTGTTGGAAGCGGGGCAAGTTTTCCTGCTTCCGCGATCTGATCGCCGCCCTGGACCGCCATCGTCCGGACGTGGTGCATCTCTATTACGAGATTTTCCTCTTCGGTGGAATCCCCCAGGCCATGTTGGTCCCCTGGATGTTATGGCAGATTCGTAGGCGGGGAATCCCGTGCCTGCTGACGGTGAGCAATCTAGTACCTTGGGCGAAGCTGACCTTCCGGTACATGCGCTGGACGCACACCCCACCGTTCCCCTGGCTTGCGAAGCCGTTTTTGCGTCTCTTTTACGGCTTGGTTTTCCGATGGGTTGGACCGATCACGACATTTGAGGGGGGCGCGGTTGAAACGCTGGTGGGCGACTATCGTTTAGAGCGGGAACGGGTGGAGGTGATCCCGCTCGGATTGGAGCTGCGGACCCGATCAGATGGTCGGTCCGAAGCGCGGGCCCGCCTGGATTTGCACGAGGATCGCCTGGTTTTTCTCTTCTTTGGCTACCTGACGCGGTACAAGGGGATTCGGATCCTGTTGCGTGCCTTTCGTCGGCATCGGGAGCGGCATCCGGAGAGCATCCTCCTGGTGGGCGGGGGCAAGCCGACGCGAATGGAAGGCCGAGCCGACTACGAGCGGTTTTGGGCTGATCTCAATCGGATCGCGGAGGAGATCGGCCCGGACGGGGTCCGCATGCTTGGGTATGTCGAGTCGGGGGTCACGACCGATCTCTTTGCCGCCGGGGATCTGCTCTGCATGCCGTATCGGGTGCATATGTCCTCGAGTGGGCCGCTTGTCACGGGTGCATCTTGGGGACTTCCGATGATGTTGAGCGCTGCGTTTGCGGACATTGTCGGTGAGGATTGGCCGTTGGTGAAGGCGGAGGAGCAGGAGATGGTGGAATTCCTGGACCGATTTGCAGAGAGCCCTGCCTTTCGAAGGGATTTGGCAGAGCACACGGAAAGATGGACGGGTGGGCGTCCGGGGCTTCGGGAGGTTGCCGAACGGTATGTGGCGAGGTATCAGGCAATGTGGTCGGCCAAACCGAGGAAGCGATAGATCGAGGGAACGATGTCTAAGTCAAAGCGAAGCAAGGGTGCGAAGCGCAAGATGCCCTACGGCTCGGTCCCGGCGGGGGGCGGAGTGGAGACCCCGGCGGTGGTGACCGAGGCTGGAGCTTCGCCGTCGCGGCCGAGTCGGTGGTGGCCGTGGGCCGTATTGGTACTTGTCCTGCTGCCCGTGTTGTTGCTTTTGGGAAAGGGTTGGACGGGGGCGTCGTTGCTTTTTGGAATCGATTATTCGACCACGAACGCGGTCGCCCAGCGGCGGGTGTTGGATCAGAATGCCTGGTACACCTGGATGCCTTTTTTTCGAATGGGCGCGCCGGCGGTCAAACTCCTCGGGGTATCGACTTGGCTGTTGCAGTGGTTTGATCCGCATCGCTTTCTGCCGGTGAACTACAGTCTGATGATTCTGGTCGGCGGGCTTGGAATGTATCTCTGGACGCGGATCCTGGGATGCTCCCGGCTGGTGGCGGCCTTTGCCGGCGGCGCCTTCATGTACAGCTCCGGGATGATCGGGTACATCTATCCCGGTCATTTGAATCGCATGGATTGCGCCTATTGGGGGCCATGGACCTTCTTCCTGGTGGAGCGTGCCCGGCGTACGGGCCGTTGGTGGGCGCACGGGTGGGTGGGTGTCCCGCTCGCGCTGATGCTGCTTGCGCACGACCCGCAGACCGCGGCGCGACTGATCCGCGATGCCGGCCGCAGCGACGCAGACCGCGATGTACACCGGCGTTTGGGTGGCGGTGTATTACGTGGTGGGTTGGGTCGGCGAAGCGCGTACGCACGCATGGCGTCCTGGGCGCTGGATGGTTGGGTCGATGGGTGGAGCACTGTTCGGGGCCGGCGTGGCCTTGGTGTTTGGACTGCAGGCGGTCCTCTTTTTCGGCTGGCACATGAATGCCAAGGGGCTGGGCGGCGTTCGGACCGAGGCGGACCGTTGGGAGTATGCGACTCAATTCTCTTTTCCGCCGGAGGAGACGGTCACCTTTTTCACTACCGGGTATCTCTTCGGGGGTGCCTCGCAGGAAGCGTATGCAGGCCGGGTCGCGCTGAAGCTGCATGACGATTACATGGGTGCTTGGGTGGTCCTGTTTGCGGCGATCGGCCTTTGGGCATGCCGGCGGCGGGCGGAGGCGCGGTTCCTCGGGGTGATGGCCCTGTTTTCACTCCTGATCGCATGGGGGCGGTTTTTCCCGGTCTACCAATGGATCTACGCGTTGCCGACGATGAAGATGCAGCGCACCCCGTGGCGATGGATCTATTTGGTGCAGCTGGCTGTACCGGTCCTGGCGGCACTCGGCATGGAGGCTGTGCGCTCCCTGATGGCGCGCGATGTGGATGGGCGATGGGCCCGATTGCGGAAGGCATCAGCCGGGCTGGCGCTTGGGGTCGGCCTCCTCTTTGCCTTGACGCTGATCGGCTGGCTCGACGCCCGGGGGGGGCTGGGTGGGAAGGCATCGCTGTCCGCCCTGCGATGGTTGGCGGTCTGGCGGACCGCGCTGGTGCTCTTTTTAGGGCTGGGTTGGTGTTGGCTGACGATGGGAATGCGACGGGAGGGCCGATGGGGGCTGGCGCGTTCGGATTGGTTTGTTCTGGGTTTGCTCTGCCTGACCCTGATCGATTTGGGCGTAAACGCCCGGCGGTTTGTGCAGTGGGTGGACCGCGATTTCTATCGCGCCGATGCGTTGGTGGAGGAACTGAAGGCGGACCCGGATCTGTTCAGGGTGAAACTGGGGCCTGGGGGGAGTCCATATCTCAACCAATTGAACACCTTCCATTTTCGATATCACGCAGTCGCATCGGCTGACCCTCCGTCCAGTGAGCGTGTGCCTCGGCTTTATGAGGCCTTTCTGGATGCGGTTCAGCAGGGGCGGATCCCGTTCGAGAACTATCTCCGTATCTTCAACATCAAGTACCTGATCTGGCCGCAACCGCTTCCTGAAGAGACGCGACCGGTCTTCACCCCGATCATGGGTGGACAGGCGGCCCATCTCTACCGATACGAGCGCTGGATGCCCCGCTTCCTACTGGTCCCTTCCTGGGAGGTGGTGGATGGGGATGCCCAGCTCGAGCGGCTTTCGGATGAGGCATGGGACCCGCGGCGGCGGGTCTTCGTCAGCGCGTCCAAGGTGTGGCCGGAAGGCTTTACCGCAGAGGTTGAGCCAGGCGCGGTGGAGCCGGAGGGTGTGGTGGTTCCTCGGCGGGTGACGGCAACGGTGTTGGAGCTGGAGGTTCAGGCGGACCGTTCCGCGATCCTGTTGTTGAGCCAGTATTACGATCCCGATTGGACGGTCCATCTGGACGGCGTGCCGGCACCTTTGCTTCGGGCGAATCACCTGATGCAGGGGGTGGCGATCCCCCCGGGCGGCCATCGCGTGGAATTGCGGCACACGCCGTCGATGGTGGGGTTCCGGGTGACGCAGGCGAGCTGGTGGGTATTGTTGGCCGTCTTGACCGCTACCGGGATTCGACGTGTGCGTCGGCGGGATGCAAAACGGCATCCGGGGGAGGAGCGCGATGGATAGGGTTCTGGTCGTCATGCCGTGTTACAACGAGCGCGAGAATCTTGGACGCATCATCCCCGAAGTGTTGGAAGTGGTCGGGGGTGTGGATCTGTTGATTATTGACGACGGCTCACCGGACGGCTCCGGGGCGGTTGCGCAGGAGTGGGCGGATCGTGAAACGCGGGTGCGGGTGATTCACCGCGAGGGGAAGCAGGGATTGGGCACCGCGTACATAGTGGGATTCCGGCAGGCACTGGAGGACGGGTATGATGCGGTGATTCAGATGGACGCCGACCTGAGCCACACGCCCGCGGTCATTCCGTGGCTGCTGGCGAACCTTCCCGAGGGTGGGATTGTGGTCGGGTCACGGTATCTCGGGGGGATTCGGATTCTGAACTGGCCCCTGGTGCGGTTGTTCCTGAGCGTTGCCGCGCGATGGTACGTGCGGTTGATCACGGGGATGCCGCTGTCCGACCCGACGAGCGGCTTCACCTGTATCGACCGCAGCGCCTTGGCGGCCGTGGATCTGGGCAGGTTACATTCCAACGGCTACAGTTTTTTGACGGAGCTGAAGTATGTCCTTTGGCGGCATGGCTGCCCGATGCGTGAGTTCCCGATCGTGTTTTGCGATCGGACCGACGGCCGCTCGAAGATGAGTGGTGCGATCATCTTTGAGGCGCTCTGGCGCACATGGCTGTTGCGGCTCCGCTGGCGGCAGGGTGATAGGCGATACGGGTCGGTGGAACCGGCGGCATGGGTCCCTCGCAGGACGCAAACGGTGTTTGACCCGCCGCAGCCTCCCGTGGGAATTGAGAAATCCGCCGGATGAAGGATGGAATGATTGGAATGAAGGATCCTTTAGGATGAACAAAGTCTTTCGAGCGATTGACCTCTGGGCGGGGCTGGCCGCGGGGCTGATGGCCCTGTTCGTCTATGGATATACCCTGATGCCGGACGTGGGTTTGGAAGACTCCGGCGAGTTGATAACCGCCGCCTGGAACCTGGGGGTACCGCACCCGCCGGGCTATCCGATATGGACGCTTTTGGCCTTTTTGTTTTCTCGGATTCCGGTGGGGACGGTGGCATGGCGGGTCAATTTCCTCTCCGCCTTCTTCGGCGCTGTGACGGTGGGCTTGGTGGTTTCGCTCACGCTTGCCGCGGTGCGTGTGCAGTTGCAGAGTATCCCCCTCTTTCGCAAGCGGCTTGATTTTATGCAGCGGGAGCGGTTGGCGGTCTGTGTTGCCTTGGCCGCCGGCTTGATGCTGACGGTGAGCGCGGGGCTCTGGTCGCAGTCGGTGATCGCCGAGGTATACAGTCTCAACGCCTTCTTCTTCATGGGTATTCTGGCCATGATGTTTCTCTGGCTGTATCGGCCCGAGCGGATGTGGGCGTTCTACCTCATGGTGTACCTGTTCGGGTTGGGTTTGACGAACCATCAGACCCTGCTGTTGTTGTTGCCGGCATTCCTTCCCCCGATCTGGATGAACAACAGGCGGCTGTTCTGGCAGTTGGCCTCCTTCGGGTGTGTGTTACTGGGCGGGTTTCTCTGGTGGCACGGGATGGCCTCGACCGGCATCTTCGGCAGGCTATTGGAGGGGGCGGAGCCGCAGGGGCTTTGGTTGTTCGGTGGTGTGATCCTCTTGGGTCTGGCCGGGGTGTTCGGCTGGCTCTCCGGGGGGCGTGATGGCTTGATGCATCCGGCATTGATGCTGGGTTGGGTGTTATCCCTGATCCTGCTCTACTATGGTCTGACCGGGTCGAGTCCGGAGTACGCGGTATTTGAAGAGGTCAACGGCATCTTTGGCCGGCGTGTCCTGTTGACTGTGGCTGGTTTGCTCTTCCCGGCGGTCTTCGGTGGGATCTACTGGGCAAGACGGGAGCGGTTTCGGGATTGGCACGCGCCCTATGTATCGGTCTTGCTGGTGGCTCTGGGTTTGAGTTTCTACCTGTTCATGCCGCTCATTGCGCGGGGCAATCCGCCTTTGAATTGGGGGTACACGCACACGGTGCACGGCTTCTGGCACCATGTCCGCCGGGGGCAGTATGCGGAGTTGAGTTTGGCGCGCACCATGAACACGGCTTGGTGGCAGTTGCGTTCGTTCTGGGGTGACTTCCAGGTGCAATTCGGCTCGATCCCGATCTTCCCGTTGATGAAGGAGCCGATTCTTCGGGTGCCGTACGCGGTCTTTCTCGGGCTGATTACCTTCGTGTCGTATCCGTGGTTGGGGCGACGGGGGCGTGCGTGGTTCCAGTTCTGTGTGCTTGGCTTCCTGTTCCAGGGCCTTGGGTTTGTCTTTTTGAACAATCCCTCGCTGGACATTCACAGCCTGTTTACACAGCGGGTCTTCTTCATTCTCTGCCACTGCATTTTTGCGATCTGGCTCGGAGGTGGAATGGCCATGATCCTGGCCTGGATGATGGCGCGCCGGGATGCGTTTGTGGGATTGGGACCGTGGGTATGGAACCGCATGGGCGCGGTGGGCATGGGTTTGATTTTCTTGCTGCCGACCTTGGGTTTGCGTGGCAACTGGGAGCGGTGCGAGAAGCGGGGGCACGATTTCGGTTACATTTTTGGTTACCGCATTCTGGAGAACCTTCCGCCCTCCGCCATCTTTTTTGGCGGTACGGATCCGGGACGGTTTGTGCCGATGTATTTCATCAACACCCCGTCGGTGAACGGGGAGCCGTTCCATCCGGATGCCTATCTGATCACGCAGAATGCGCTGGCCGACCAGACTTACATGAAGACGCTGGTGGATCGGTACAGCCCTCAGAGCACGGTATTCAGTCCGGATGGCGATCCGACGAACGACCGTACCGGCTGGTTGGCGGGGCTGGCCAAGAGCCGGTGCATGGAGCGACGGATCTGGCTGCCGGACCGGGATGAGATGACTGCCGCCTTTGCCAAGCTAGTGGAGGATGGCAGGCGGACCGGGCGGGTCCCGGGTGGCGGTGGGGTGGAGCTTGACGCTACGGGCAAGGTGAACGTGACCGGGGTCGGCGCGGTGATGAAGATCAACGAGACGCTGATTCAACGGATATGGGAGGAGAACAAGGAGGGGCATGAATTCTTCATTGAAGAGAGCTATGTCATTCCTTGGATGTACCCCTATCTGACTCCCTACGGCTTGATCATGAAGCTGCATGCGGAACCGTTGGAGGGAGGGATCCCAGAGGATTTGATCGCGCAGGACTTCGCCTATTGGGAGGAGCTGATCGAGGAGTTGGTGGCGAGGCCTGAATACCATCGGGACGAGATGGCCCCGAGGACCTTTGCGAAGCTGCGAAGTTCGATGGGCGGGCTGTACTTGTACTGGGCGAACCGTTTGCGGGAAGGCCGCATGTACGAGTATGCGGAGCGTGCCCTACGTGAATCGCTGGAATTGTACCGCCCCTTGCCGGAAGCGAACTACCGGCTGGCGGAGTTACTGGTGCAACTCGATCGGCAGGAGGACGCGCTGGCGGTGATTGACGGGTATTGGGAAGAGGATCCGATGAATGCGCGGATCCCTGCGATTCGGCAAAGGATCGAGGCCTCAAAGGAGTTGCGGGACGAGGCGAAACGTTTGTTGGCGCGGTTGGAGGGTGAGCCGGAGGATGTGGAGGGGCTGTTCGCGCTGGCTCGGGTCTATGGGATGCGCAACATGTTCATTGAAGCCAACGCCGCGGTCAATCGACTTTTGGAGTTGCGTACCGATGATGCTACGGTTGGGCGTATCATCAGGTTGTATGCGGAGCTGGGGCGTCCCAACGAGCAGGCTCAGCTGATGGAGGAGTTGGTACGGCGTCATCCGGAGGAGTGGCGGCAGCGGTTGGAGCTTGCAGGGTTGTATGCCTCGCAGGGAATGGTGGAGGAGTCGCTTCGCCACCTCAGGGAAGCCACGAAGGTGGGAGGTTATCCGGCACGGGAGGCGGTCACGAAGGACCGCCGGTTTGAGTATCTCTATGACCGTCCTGACGCAGCTGCGCTGTTCGGGGAGATGGGAATCTCCATATTGCCGCGTGCGGTCCCGGGCGGCCGTATTGAATGAGCAAGACGGGTTCCGAAAAGGTCAATGCCGAAGCAAGCTCGAGGTCGGGGTCGGTATCGGTATCGAAAGGACGCGGGATGGGATTCGGACATGAAAAACCGGGTACCGCAACCGAATTATTGCGGTGCGGACACAACTCGGCCGTGAAGTTTGAGCGGTCCATGAGAGCCAGGTGCCAATCAGAGCGGGAATCGATCCCGATCCCGATCCCGGCCATGATTTGACGGATTGGCCACCATTGCCTGGAGGGGACGCAGGAAGGAGCGTGCCATTTG
>ENA-UOOH01003776-UOOH01003776.1-fermentation-metagenome-genome-assembly--contig:-NODE-3776-length-11150-cov-3.288598_pt1 | contig 11150 bp, 10 predicted proteins | sample MGYA00245778_ERZ724025 | MGnify/ENA primary metagenome ERZ724025 (study PRJEB28704, sample SAMN03018313) | fermentation metagenome | biome: anthropogenic terrestrial biome; feature: soil; material... | reverse complement strand
GGAAACTCTATTTTCCCAAAATTAACAACATTCAGCGTTGTATATAATCGAAATGTTACGGTAAATCCTTCTTGTTCATAAACATCATTTTTCGAAATAATTGCACGTATAAATACATCATTCGCGCTCACTTTACCTCCTGAAGAATTAGATTTTGATGGAGCTATAGTAGATCCATCCGAACTTGATCCGCTATTTGATTGGGATTCAATCTTTTCGTCACTAAAGCGTTTTTTGATTGGGATTGAGATGATTTATCTGGTGGTAAAACCTCTACTGTCAATGAATTGGATTTATATTTATTTCCACCCACTTTTACTGTTGCCGGACCGATATTGAAATTACCAGTTTTAGGTGCAACCAAGATATAAGTGTAGGTAAATGAACTCTCCGATGTTGTTTTTCCATTTATGGTTTGTCTGCTATAGCTTTTTGAAACAGAGGGTCCGAATAAAACTTCAAAATTCTCTAAATCAGAGTTAAGTTGCAGTTCGCTTCCTTCTTTATCTAAAGTGTAAGATAATCGAAACTGTTCTCCTTGAACTACTGAACTGGGAGCGGAAGCTTTAAACGATACCTGCGCTTCTAATCCCGTTATTCCGGTCAGTAAAAGCAATACTGTAAATAAAGCAAATTGAGATATTCTATTAATAAACTTCATGTTATACGTTTGATAATCAGTTACCAATCCTTATTATTTCTTCGGTTATTCTGCGCCTTTTCTTTTTGCATTTCGGCCTTCATACGATTCACTTTCTCTTGAGTTTCCTGTTCATCCTGTTCTATTGCTTGCAACATTTGTCGCGCATTATCACGTGACATTTGTTCAGGTTGATTTTGTTCCTCGGCTTTTTGTTGCTGATCTTTATTCTGATTCTGTTGTTGTTGGTCTTGTTGTTGATCATTTTGTTGTTGTTGATTTTCACCTCCACCATCTTGATCTTGTTGATCCTGTTGATCCTGCATCATTTTCTGCACAACTGCAAGATTATAACGCGTTTCTTCATCTTTAGGATTCAAGCGCAACGCCATTTTGTAAGCTTCCATTGATTTCTGAAGATCCTTCTTTTGCAGCAAGGTATTTCCAATATTATGCCAAGCGGCAGACATTTTTATTGGGTCCTCAGTTTCTGAAGTAAGATACTTTTGATATTGATCAATCGACTTATCCCACAGTTTTTGACGATAATAATTGTTACCCAGGTTGTAGTTTCCTTCTTTATCCTGAGGATTTTCTTTCACTGCATTGTTGTAAAACTTAAAAGATTCAGAATACTTCTGATCATTATAAGCTCTATTACCTTTCCGTACATTTTTCCGTACATCTTTCTGTGCTATTGCTGATAAAGACACCAACATAGCGACAAAAATCAAGCCATATTTTGTAATACTTACTTTCATTTGAATAAACGAATGTTCTTAAACCTCGGATTTTTCTTATCAAGAATCAACAATTCAAAAACAAGCATAATGAGCAAAATCCAAGCAAATATATCAAATTTCTCATCATAATCCGAATAACTCAGACTAGCTGTTTTCTTTGTTTCTAAGTTTTCCAATTCAGATTCCAGAGTTCTTACTGCAGAATTGGAGTTATCAGCATGAACATATAAACCTTTACCACTTTGAGCAATTTCCTGGCACATCTGTTCATTTAACTTTGACACAACAACATTCCCCTCGTTATCTGTTTTAAATTCGTTGCTATACATTGATTGAGGGATTGGTGAACCTTGTGTTGATCCAATACCAACAACATTAACCATGATTCCAGCATCAGCAGCTTTCTTTGCTGCTTCCATTGCATTTCCTTCATGATCTTCGCCATCAGTGATAATAATCATTGCTTTATCCACATCTTTATCACTAGAGAAAGATCTTACACACAAATCTATTGCATCAGCAATTGCCGTTCCCTGAACAGGGACCAAGTTTGGGTCGATAGATTTCAGAAACAACTTAGCCGATTGTGTATCTCCTGTGAGAGGCATCTGTACAAATGCTTCGCCAGCAAAAACCACGAGTGCCACTTTGTCCTGATCCCTTACATTAATAATACGCGTAAGCATTTGTTTCGCTTTTGCTAAGCGGTCGGGTTCAACATCACGAGCCAACATTGAGTTTGAGACATCAATTGCTATTGCAAGTTCAATCCCCTTCTTCTCTACCTTTTCAACTTTTGTGCCAAACTGTGGTCGTGCAATCATAAATATACAAACGCATAATGCCACAAAAATGATCCAGAACTTAGTATAAGAACGTCCCAATGACAGTTCAGGCATCATCATTTTGAGTGTAGAGAGCACACCCAGCTTTTCAACATCTTTTCGTTTTCTGATGTTCAGCCAAACATGCAACACCACAATCAATGGCATTGCGATAAACAAATATAAAAACTCTGGATTCTCGAATCTAAACATATTTTATTGATCCCTTTTAGGGTAATTCTTTAACTATATAAATTATGGAATACTTCTAAAAACCGTTCTTTTCAGGAGCAACTCCAATAAAATCAACAACAAAACCACAAATCCAATAGGCACGAACAACTCCTGTCGCCGAGTAACATTCTGGGTACTAATAAGATATTTTTCCATTGCATCAATTTCATGATAGATTTCTCTCAGTCCCTCAGTATTTTCGGCTCTGAAATATTTCCCCCCTGTAATTGAAGCAATATTCCTCAAAGTCTCCTCATCTATTGACACCTCCATATTTTGGTATCGAATTCCAAAAGGCGTTTGAACCGGAGTCGGTGCCATTCCTTTTGTCCCCACTCCAATTGTATAAACCCGAATTCCGTAAGATTGAGCCAGATCAGCAGCTGTAAGCGGAGCAATTTGTCCACTATTATTTGTACCATCAGTAAGCAGAATAACCACTTTCGATTTAGATTCACTTTCTTTAAGTCGGTTCACAGAATTAGCCAATCCCAGTCCAATAGCCGTTCCATCTTCAATAACGCCAAAATCGACAGCGTTAAGCAAGTTCAGTAAAATCGCATGATCAGTTGTCAGTGGGCATTGCGTGAAGCTTTCCCCTGCAAAAGTTACCAGTCCGATATTATCGTTTTTTCGTTCAGTTATGAATTCCGCAGCAACATTTTTAGCCGCTTCCAATCTATTAGGTTTTAAATCCTGAGCCAGCATTGACCCAGAGACATCCAAAGCCATAACCATATCAATTCCCTGGGTTTCGCTCTCTTCCCAGCTATTTACCGATTGCGGTCGCGCGATAATAATAATTATCAGCGCAATTGTGATCGTTCTCAGCACAAAAGGAAGATGACGCAATCTTACTTTCCATCCAGGTTTTGTATTTTTGAAAGCATTAGTTGACGCCAATTTAAACGTAGCCTGAGCTTTTGACGATTTCAGTACATAAAAGACAATCAGCGGGATTATGATGAGCAGCAGCCATAAATAACCAGGATGTAAAAACTCAACATTATTCATTATTGCCCTCCTTTCCAGTAGCTTGCTCCTTCGGTTTATCTTTAGGATCAGGAACAGGATCCGGTTCACGCGTTTGATTTACAAAGAAATAAGAATTCATCATTGCCAAATCATTTTCATCAGTATACGGTTTATACTTAGCAAATTTCACCAAATCAGCGGTAGACAGAATCTGTTTCAAGTTCTCCATCACCGAATCTTTATCCGTACGCGTTTGCATTTGCTGTAATATTTCGCCCGAAGTCATTTCCATTGCATTCACTCCAAATCTTTCAGTCATATACTGCCTTAGGATGTCCGTTATCTTTGTATAGAACTCTTTTTCGTGTCCCTTTTGCCATATTTTCTCATCCTTCAGTTTATCCAGCGCCTTAATTGCACGAACGTGAGCCGGCAACACTTCTGGAGGTTTAAAGAAGTAACCCTTCCGCTTTTTATTTACAATAAGCATTGTTATTCCTATAACAAGTAAAATAATCAATATTGCTCCTGCGAAGATCCACAAAATCCACAGATAGTCGGTCCATACGAACGGAGGTTTTTGAATAGGCTTGATATCAGCCAGTTGTAGTTGATTAAAGTCTATTGAATCCGTTTCCTTATTCTTAAGCTTTTCGAGATACGCTTTAGTAGAATCGCTCAGTTCAGGTGACGTCACTTTCAATCCAAAAGCATTAGAATAAATAGTATCCAATCCATTAGAAATTGGAATAGATGGAACATAATACAAAGTAGAATCAAAAGACGTGACCACATATTTAAAATGCAAAGTCATCACATTATTTTCTATCAGCGTATCAGGTTTTAGCATAGTTAAAACCTTCAGACCCGGCATGATTTCCTTATCATAGACAGGAAAGCTAATCTGCATGTCTTTAGGTGCTATCACCTTTAGATCAAGCAGCGCCTGTTCACCGATCATGATTTCAGCCGGTTCAATAGTTGCCTGTACCGTTGCTTTCTGTGAATAAGCACCGATTGTAGGTATCAGGATTGCGCAACAAATGAGAACCATTTGTTTAATTGCCAAACTATAATTATGTTGAATATTCTTCAATATCTCTATCATTTTTAACTACGTTGTTGAAAAAGCATCATCAACGATTTCACAAAATCATCGTCGGTTGAAACCGAAATATTATCCACTTTACTATGTTTAAATGCATTATGCATTGTTTGTTGTTGTGTGCTCCACCAGTTAAGATAATCCTCTTGCGTTCTTTTTGACGAAGTATCTATCCATGTATCCTTATTTGTTTCAGGATCATGCACTTTCATGAGTCCAACCGATTTCAGTCCCGTACTCATTCTGTCGTAAACTTGCAAAGCGACCACATCATGTTTTCGATTAGCAATTTTGAGAGCCTGTTTATAATCGTTTGTATCGATAAAATCCGAAATAAGGAAAGTAGTACATCTTTTTTTGATAGCATTAGTCATATATTGCAAAGCCATTCCAATATCCGTACCTTTACTTGTCGGTTCGAATCCCAAAATTTCTCGAATAATAAAAAGGACATGTTTTCTTCCTTTTTTAGGAGGTATAAACTTTTCAATCTCATCAGAGAAAAAGATCACCCCAACTTTATCATTATTTTGTATAGTTGAAAAAGCCAGAGTAGCCGCAATTTCTGCCACCATATCCCTTTTGATCAGATGAGAAGTTCCAAATGAAAGACTCTCTGAAACATCAACCATCAACATCACCGTCATTTCCCTTTCCTCTTCAAACACCTTAATGTATGGTCGATTATATCTTGCCGTCACATTCCAGTCGATGTCTCTGATATCGTCACCGTATTGATATTCCCTTACTTCAGAAAAAGCCATTCCTCTCCCTTTAAAAGCCGAGTGATACTGTCCCGCAAAAATATTGTGTGACAATCCTTTAGCCTTTATTTCTATTTTCCTTACCTTTTTGAGTAGCTCGCTTGTTTCCATTTAATTATTTATCTGATTTTATCCACTAAAACACTCATTTCAGAAGAAGCCCGATTAAGGCACCTCCACTTTGTTAAGTATCTCGCTGATAATCTCTTCTGAAGTAAGGTTATTTGCTTCAGCCTCATAAGTAAGTCCGATTCTATGTCTCATTACGTCATGGCAAATAGCTCTAATATCTTCAGGAATCACATATCCCCGACGTTTTATAAATGCATAAGTACGAGCAGCCAGAGCCAGATTTATTGAAGCGCGTGGTGAAGCCCCAAATCCAATCATGTCTTTCAGGTCATGCATTCCATATTGTTCAGGGAATCGCGTAGCAAAAACTATATCTATAATATACCGTCCAATCTTTTCATCGATATAAACATCTCTAACCACTTTTCGCGCATCCATAATTTCCTGTATAGAAACCACCGGACGTCCAATTTTAGCAGGTTCGAATATATTCTGTTGAACGATACGTTTTTCTTCTTCTTTAGTTGGATAAGTAATAACCACTTTCAACATAAAACGGTCGACCTGCGCTTCCGGCAGTGGGTATGTACCCTCCTGTTCAATAGGGTTTTGCGTTGCCATTACGAGAAAAGGCTCAGGCAACTTATATGTTTTTTCTCCAATAGTCACCTGTCGTTCCTGCATTGCCTCGAGTAAAGCACTCTGCACTTTTGCCGGAGCACGGTTAATCTCGTCTGCCAGCACAAAATTAGCAAACACCGGTCCATGTTTAATTTGAAATTCTTCGTTCCTTTGACTATAAACCATTGTTCCCACGACATCAGCAGGCAGCAAATCTGGTGTAAACTGAATTCGGCTGTATTGTGCATCAATCAGTTGAGCCAATGATTTTATTGCTAAGGTTTTTGCCAGACCCGGCACACCTTCCAACAGAACATGTCCATCCGACAGCAAACTAATCAATAAAGATTCAACCAGATGTTTTTGCCCAACAATTACTTGGTCCATTCCCGAAACAATGGTTTGAACAAAAGCACTCTTTTGTTCAATGCGTTCATTTAATTCTTTAATATCAACTACTTGGCTCATTTTTTATGTATATTTTGAAACTATCACAATAATTTGGTGTACAAAAGTAGAAATGTTAATGGGGTTTCTGTTGAAAATGCAGTTAAAAATGTTTAAGTGTGATTATTACGATAAACAAAATTACGAATTAAAACTGTAAAGTTCTTTTTTCACTCATATAACCAAGATTCCAAGAAATAAATTTCATTTTTTCATAAAAATATCGAGATAGATTATTTAGTAAATGTTGAGAAGAGCGTGAAAAGAATATCAGAGGTGCATTAGATTTCCATTGTAGTTGCATTGTAGTTGCATTAGATTTGCATCAGATTAGAGTGAGACCAATGAGAGGAGTGTGAGAGGATGGTGAGACCATAAAAAGAAAAAAATCAGGACGACACAAAATAAAAGATTGAAACATTCATGTTTAATTTTAATTTTAATCTTCGTACATTATGATGAGTTAATTTGTATCTTTGCGGCTGATTTTCACGTTAAACAATTTTGGACTTTCAATTACAACATACAGAATCCGGATCGAATGCCAGGGCAGGTTTGATAACAACCGATCACGGACAAATAGAGACTCCCATTTTTATGCCAGTTGGCACTGTCGGCAGTGTCAAAGCGGTTCATATGACAGAGCTTAAAGAAGATATTGGAGCTCAAATTATATTGGGGAACACCTATCATTTGTATCTTCGTCCCGGTTTAGAAATATTGCGACAAGCCGGTGGTTTGCACAAATTCAACAGTTGGGATGGTCCAATATTGACTGACAGTGGAGGTTTTCAGGTATTTTCTCTTACAGACAACAGGAAACTAATGCAAGAGGGAGCAGAGTTTAGATCACATCTTGATGGATCCAAGCACTTTTTCACTCCTGAAAATGTGATGGATATACAGCGTGTTATTGGAGCCGATATAATTATGGCATTTGACGAATGCACACCCGGTGATGCAGATTATGCCTATGCAAAACAATCTCTTGATTTGACAGAGCAGTGGCTTGACCGTTGCTTTAATCGGTTCAATGAAACTGAAGGTTTGTATGGTTACCAACAAGCATTGTTTCCAATTGTTCAAGGCTGTGTTTATCCCGATTTGCGTAAACGTGCAGCAGAAAACATAGCAAAAAAAGGAGCCGACGGGAATGCTATTGGAGGATTAGCCGTAGGCGAGCCTACAGAAAAGATGTATGAAATGGTAGAGTTAGTCAATGACATTTTACCTAAAAACAAGCCACGATATTTGATGGGAGTAGGCACTCCTGCAAATATTCTAGAAAGTATTGAACGCGGAATAGACATGTTTGACTGTATTATGCCTACGAGGAACGGCAGAAACGGTCAGATTTTCACCAAGCATGGCATTATGAATATGCGCAATGAAAAGTGGAAAAATGATTTTTCTCCTATTGAAGAAGACGGAGCATCATTTGTAGATACTCAATACAGCAAAGCCTATTTGCGGCATCTGATTCACACAAATGAGATACTTGGTCTTCAGATAGCCTCGATACATAATTTGGCATTTTATTTATGGTTAGTTAAAGAAGCTCGTAAACATATAATTGCCAACACTTTTTCAGTTTGGAAACGCTCTATAATGGATGATATAACTCGCAGATTATAAGCAGATGAATAATCTAAGGCTCAACATATTGGACAAGTACATCATGAAGAAGTTCCTAGGAACCTATATATTCATGATTGTTTTGATTATGTCCATTGCTGTAGTTTTTGACATTAATGAGAAGTTGGACAAATTCATGAACAACCAAGCTCCGTTACATGCCATCATTTTTGACTATTACATTAATTTTGTTCCATTCTACGCAAATCTGTTTAGTCAGCTTTTCATCTTCCTTTCAGTTATATTTTTCACCTCTAAGATGGCCAATGATTCCGAGATCACAGCCATTTTGGCTAGTGGAGTCAGCTTTAAAAGATTCCTCAGACCCTATATGCTATCAGCTGGGATCTTAGCTGTTTTTTGGTTTATGATTGGTAGTTACGTTATCCCTCCAGCAAACGAGACACGTATCAACTTTGAAAACACATATGTTGATCCACGTCAAAAGAAAACTGGCGACCGCGATATTCAATTCAAAGTTGCCGCCAATACCATCGCCTATTTTGGCAGTTTCAATATGGAAAGCAATACGGGATATAATTTTTCACTTGATCATTTTGACAGTTTAAAACTTGTTTCCAGACTTACCGCACAATCGATACGATACGACTCAGCTTACAATTGGACCATTCAGAATTATCAGATTCGCAGTTTTGACGGCATGAGGGAGAACATATCAGAAGGCACAGAAATAGACACCGTTATGATGGTTGTACCCAACGACTTTGTTGTAGCCAAGAGCGATCAGCAGATGATGACAAGTCCCCAATTGCGAAACCACATACACAGTCAGAAAGAGCGTGGACTTGGTAACGTACAAGCATTTCAAATTGAATATCATTCTCGAGTTGCCTCCATTCTTTCCGCTTTTATTTTAACTCTTATTGGTGCATCTTTATCCGCCAAGAAAGTTAAAGGCGGTATGGGATTGAATCTTGGAGTTGGTCTTGCATTGAGTATGGCCTACATTTTATTCCAGACCGTTAGTTCATCTTTTGCAGTAAAAGGCAGTATGAGTCCTTTCATTGCAGCCTGGATACCTAATATATTTTTCGCAGCAATCGCACTCTATTTGTATAAAAATAAAGCACCAGATTAGAAGGCTGAAATCCGGGAATGTTAACATTAAACATTTTTAACCTAAACCACTTCATTGTAAAGCATTTCAGTCTTAACTTTGCAAAGCATGAATAAAACAATAATAACATATATAGTCACATTGTTAATCGCCACAATTGTTTATGGCGGTTCAGGAGTCAATATGTATTTTTATTGCTGTGATGATTGCCGCACCGAAGGCACTTCTGCCATAACCGAACTTAAATGTTGTGAAGTCCATCATCATCATTTAGGAGGATTGGTCACCCATTACACGTCAGATGTATCTTGTGCTCAACAAATATCTGCACATCCCGATGCCTGTGGTGTTGAAAGGATTCTTGTTAATTGGGATTCATTTACTGCATCCATAAATTATTTTCAACCAATAATAACCGACCTAAGGCATACTCTTTTTGATAAAGTTTACGATGAAGAAAATCATTCCGAAACAGTAGTTCAAGAAATCAAGCTTTTTGATTCATCTCAAAAACCGCCCAATCTGTCGAAGAATGTCTATTTCTGTACACTATCCACACTAATAATTTGATTTCATACCCCATTTACTTTCCACTCATTACTATGGGAAGTATTATTTAATACGGCATATATTATTATGTGCGTACTTATTTGGTATTTATCAAATTATTATATTCAATGAAAACAAACAATCAAATTAAACTATCTAGAGCTATATTTAATAGATTTGCTCTAATCTTATATATATCCATGATGTTTTCCCCCGTCATGGCAGCAGAAAAAATTAGAGGTCAAGTATTTGACGAACAAAACCAACCAGTGATTGGTGCAAGTATAATATGGGAAAAGACAAAAGTCGGAACCACTTCAGACACAAGTGGTTATTTTGAGATTGAGGTATCCAAAGCCAAAGAGCCACTTTTAGTGACATACATAGGATATGTACCTCAACAAGTACATATTGAGAATCCTAATGACAAAGTAACTATTTATTTAAAAGAAGATACAGAATTATTAGATGAAGTTGTAGTAAGTGAACGTGCTCCCGGAACCATTACACAACGTGAAGCATTGTTGCAAACACAGAAAATTACGATGGGTGAAATTCGCAGAGATGCCTGTTGCAATTTAGGTGAAAGTTTTGTCACCAATCCCTCCGTTGATGTTGCATATTCCGATGCAGCCACAGGTGCAAAACAGATTAAATTATTAGGATTAGCAGGCACTTATGTACAAATGCTTACCGAAAACTATCCTAACTTTAGAGGAGCAGCCACCAATTTTGGCATGGATTATATCCCTGGTCCTTGGATGGAAGGAATTTATATTTCAAAAGGCACCTCTTCAGTCAAAAATGGTTATGAAGCATTAGCCGGTCAGATAAATGTAGAGTACAAAAAGCCTCAAACTATGGACAAGTTATATGTCAATCTGTTTGCGAATGACGCACTTAGAACAGAAATTAATGCAGATGCAAGTATACATTTAAAAGACAACTTGCAGACAGGTGTTTTTGCACATTATTCAGTGGACAAACAACCACATGACCGGAACAATGATGGATTTTTGGATTATCCAGCAACTGAACAATTCAACTTAATGAACAGGTGGAGCCATTCGGTTGGAAATTATACATCTCAGTATGGATTGAAATATATTAATGAAAACAGGACAGGCGGTCAGGACACCAAACATCATGTCTTTGATGATCCATATCTCATCACTTTGAATACCAACAGAGGCGAGTTCTACACAAAACAAGCATATTCGACAATTACCGATGATAATTTACTAACAAGTGCAGCTATTATAGCTTCTGCATCCATTCACGATCAAAAATCAATGTACGACCGCACCAGATATGATGTAAATCAGAAGAATCTCTATTTAAGCTTCTTATTTGAAAAAGAGTTTTCAAGAATACATCAGTTAAGCACAGGACTTAGCTTAAACTATGATGGTTTTGATGAGATGTTGCGTGAAACACCCATTGAAAGAAAAGAAACAGTTGTT
>ENA-UOOH01003775-UOOH01003775.1-fermentation-metagenome-genome-assembly--contig:-NODE-3775-length-11151-cov-4.246575_pt1 | contig 11151 bp, 10 predicted proteins | sample MGYA00245778_ERZ724025 | MGnify/ENA primary metagenome ERZ724025 (study PRJEB28704, sample SAMN03018313) | fermentation metagenome | biome: anthropogenic terrestrial biome; feature: soil; material... | reverse complement strand
GCCAGCAAATCCACGTTTTCATCAACATGCAGTGAGTCGCAGCCTGTTTTGCACATCCCCTCGATATTGCGGGTGGCGTCTCCGCAGACGAAGAAAGCCGAATATGCTCCCTTTGCCCTGATATGGTCAAACAGCTCGGTATACGGGCCTTGAACAAAATCCGCAAAGTGGTCAGCCGATATTTGAGAGATCATCGGGTCCACCGGAGCGATCACATCCATACCCGCCTCCAGGTAGTAATCCGCAAGCCTCTTAGCCACCCGCGTGCAAAAAGCTAATAGGCGGTGGACGTAATCCTCATCATCGTACATGTCCATAAACAGGTCTGTGCCGCGCAGGTGCGAAGCAAGCGTAAACGGCCCGCACAAGAGGCCATAAAGCAAGGTGTCCTGACCAACCTCAGCCTTTAAGCGGCGCATCACGTTCAGCACAATCGGCAAACGGCCGTCAGTCTCCCTTGGAATCTTGCAGTCGCAGGGAACAATGGCTTCATCCTCAAGGGGGTGGCTCCTGACAGAAGGCGGGCTGTCATCCGCCCATACCAGTTCGCAGCCTAGAATTTCTGCCTCAAGCTGCAAATCAAAGACCACGGGCTGTCCCTGAGGTTTGTAGATACGGCTCACCTCCAAAACAGACTGAAAGAGTTTCTCTTCGTCCTTCAGTACCTCGGTGGCAGTGTAGCCTGTCAATTTTCCAGCGTGCACGCCCGCGAAGGGTACCCAGGGCACAGGACCGCCGGTAAATTTTTCATGTTTAAGTGTTTTTATCAGCAATTCTTTATTTGCCATTTCATGCTCCCTTTTTATTACTTTTTTGGGGTCAGTGGGCTGGAGTCCCAAGTTTGAGTTATTGTATACTAATCAGAAGCTTAAAGTAACCGGTAAGGACTGGAAACCCCGCGTACCCCGTGAAGCACAATCTTCTAATCTCGGGAATCTTGCGCAGTACCATTCATTCCTGCCCGGAATAACAATACTAGAGATCAGAGCCTGGAAAGCCCAAGCGAGAATATTATTCCTTTTTCATGACGATCATGTTTGAACCAGACACACTTGCCAGATTTGCGATGCAGGAATTCGGTTTTAGCAACGCTGGTCCCCTCGATCCTCACACCATCCGCCTGCGTCCCGAAGTGCGCCAGATGTGCGCCGCGGACCGCTGCCAGAAATTTGGCCGTAACTGGAGCTGCCCGCCTGCCATTGGCAGCCTGACGCAGATAGCAGACCGCCTGAAAGCCTATAATTCCGGAGTACTGCTGCAAAGTACCGCCCAGCTTGAAGACGACTTCGATATCGATACCATGCTCCAGGCTGAAACCGACCACAAAGCCGCTCTATGGCGCCTGGCTGAGCACCTGCGTGAGCAAGCCTGGGAGATTCTGCCCATGCCAGCCGGCAGTTGTACCTACTGCGAGGTCTGCACTTACCCCTCCGCGCCCTGCCGCTTTCCCCAGAGGATGACCCCCTCCTTGGAAGCAGCCGGGGTAGTGGTAAGCGACTTGTGCTCAGATAACGGACTTCCCTATTATTACGGCCCATTAACCATCACCTACACCAGCGCGATCTTGTTTACCCGCTAACGCTCTTGAGACACAAAAAAAAGCTCCTTCTCAGGAGCTTTCATCAAGTCACTTTGTCTAATAAGTGAACATGTTTGCCAGGGCCACCTCAGCGGCCGTGGCTGCATCTTCAGCATAGAGGTCAGCGCCGATTTTCTCGCGGAATTGCTCGGTGACGGGCGCGCCCCCGATGATGACCTTCACGCGCGGGTCCAGTTCGGGGTCGGCTTTGCGCAAGTCAACGATATCCTGCATCTGGCCCATCGTAGTTGTAAGTAAGGCGCTGCATGCAATCAGGGCGGCCTTGTGCTCTTTAGCTGCTTCAATGAACTTGGCCGGGGCAACATCCACACCGATGTCCACCACATCGATCCCCTTGCCTGCCATCATGATTTTGACCAGGTTTTTACCGATGTCATGCAAGTCCCCTTTAACGGTCCCCAGTACGATCGTCCCGACCTGCTCACTCGAGTCGCTGGCCAGTCCGGGTTTGAGAACTTCAATCCCCGCCGCCATTGCACGCGAAGCAATCAATACTTCCGGCACAAATACTTCGTTGGCCTTGAATTTTGCGCCAACAACATTCATGGCGGCCATCAGACCGTCCTGCAAAATTTCGCTTGCGGATAATCCCTCTGCCAAAGCTGAATTAGCCAGCTCTTGAACCAGTTTTCGATTTCCTTTTTGCATTGCAGCGGATATTTCTTCCAATATCGGTTTCGTCATGGAAACTCCTTAATATGATATTTGCATGCCATATTTTTGAAACATTTCCAGGGAATAAAGTATCGCTTCCTTGGTCGTTCCGATTGCACTAGGGTATCCGTATTCTACCCCAATAAGTCCACCTTTCGGCGTATTCCATTTCTCGCAAAGCTCTTTAACTTCTTCTTCAATTCTGTCATAATCACATGTTGGCAAGGTGCTCTGAATATCTACTGCTGCCTCGAAACATACGCGACCCCGTGCTATCTCACTCATTTCATCAATGCCAACTAAGCGTGGTTGGTGGATATTAAGAATGTTTACTCCTATTTCAATCAAATCTTCAATAATTTCGTTTACTTTGCCATCAGTATGAAAACGGACATCCATTCCACATTCATGAGCCTTGTCAAAAATACGCTTGTATTCTGGCTTAAAAATTTTCCTGAAGATTTCTGGGTTCATCATTAACTGGCTTTGTGTGCCCCAGTCATCGGTTGTGTCATAGCAGTTAATTCGGCTTTGCCCAAGCCTGTAACCCCGCTCAATGATTCCTATTTGGAAATCCGCAAGTTTTCGAGCCAGCTTAGCGATATTATCTTGATTAATCATACAATCTATCAAGGTATCTTCAAATCCGTGTAAAAAATGCATTCGTTCAAAAATGCAATGAGGGGAATTTAATAGGACATAGAGCTGTCTTTTATCCGCTTCCTCTAATGCATTTTCTATACCATCCCAACGCCCTTCGGCGTAAGGGTCAGGCCAAAAAAAGTTGTCAAAGTCATTCCAGTCGGCTAATGGAACATTAATTACTTGACCCATATCTCCACCTGACTCGTCCTTGCTTGTCCAGAAGCAACCCCACTCGTCTGTATATCCTTCTACTGGACGCACTTTCTTCGACACAGAGTATGTTCGAGTAGGATCCCTTCCTTCACGAGCAGGGAGAACGAAGATCCTTTTTACGTCTCCTATTTTTGCAATTCGGTCGAATCTCAAACCAATACGCTCAGGATAATTGAAGTGAACATTGCGTAGCATAATTTCGAGACTGGACATTGACATGGCGGGCCTTTAGTCGGTAATCTGATCAAAATGTAACCCTACGAGTTTAACATAGGTTCCACTGGCCTGGGATCCGTACCCCATCACCCCAAACACAATCACTTTACTTAGAGAGAATAACGCCAAGATTAATTTCGTGAAATGGTATTGGATATTGATGTCTGAAATAACAAAATTTTGATCTTTAGAGGGAACTGCATTTAGCACAGATATGACGAAGCTCAGTAGGCAGGTCAAAGCCTTAATAATCTATAAAAATTTGCTCGCTTATAATTTTCACAGTTATGCAAGAAGATCAGACCGCCCCCAGCGATTCCATCAACGCTTCAGCAGCCCAGCGCCTGCTCGCGCTTTTTTTCTTCCTGAACTTTAGCGCGGTTGCCCTCACCGCGGTCTACCTGCCCCTGCACTTTAAAGCCCAGGGCTTCACCAGCGCCCAGATCGGCTTGCTGGGCGTTGGCAGTGCTCTGGCTACCATCCTTCTGGCGCCGCGCTATGGCCACCTCTACGACCATAGCAACAGCCGCCGGCAGATCCTGCTCTTCACCCTGGCCCTTACCAGCCTGCTGATCATCGTCGCGCCCTTCCTGCGCATCTTCGCTCTGCTCCTCCTTGTCTACGCCCTGAACCGGGTGGGCATGGGCGCCATGATTTCCGCCAGCGAGAACATGGCCTATCAGGTCGGCGAAATGCACGATGCGGACAAATCTGCCCAGGAAAACAGCTTCGGCAAGATGCGCCTTTGGGGCTCCGTCGGCTTTGCCATCTTTGCCTTCCTTGGAGGCTTCCTCTTCGACCGCTTTGGCATCAAGGCCAACCTTCTGGGTTTTAGCGTCATCACCCTGGTCTTGGCCTGGGTTCTGCTGCGCCTGCCCCAGGCAGTCTTCTATGCCCAGGAAACTCCAGACGCCTCTAACCGGCTCAGCATCAGCCAGGTGGTTAAACTGATCCTGCAGGATCCCGCCCTGCTCTTTTGCATCCTGGCCCTTGCCCTCACGGACCCGGTCGCGGACGGTGTGCGCTCTTTCGAAAACATCTTCATGAGCGATCTGGGCCAGCCCGCCTGGGTGATCGGGATCATGGCCAATTTGGCAGCGGTTCTGGAGGTTCCCAGCATGCTCCGCGCCAGCCAACTGCAAAGCCGATTCGGCACCCAAAAGGTGCTGCGTTTCGTCTTTGTTTTCGACCTGATCAGGCGTGGGATGGTTTTCTTCTTCCCGCTTGCCAGCGTGGTTTTTCTCTCCAGCGTGCTCAACAGCATTACCTATCCGCTGCGGCTGATTGGCATGGTCAGCCTGATCAACGCCCGCCTTCCCCGGCGCTACACCACCACAGCCTTCAGTTTTGTTGGCGTAACCTTGGTTGGCCTGGGGTACATAGGCAGCAACCTCGTGGCCGGCTACCTCTACGAGCGTTTTGGCGGGGCCAGCAATTACCTCCTTTCGTCTGTTTTGCTGGCAATGGGCCTGGTGCTCATCCTCATCGCCGGCCGCTACGATTGGTCCGCCCCGCCTATCAAGGAAAAACCGTTATCAGACCCGGAACTCTAGGATCGTTCAACAAAAGGCTACCGTACGCATAGAAAAGGAGAAATCATGATCACCAAAACAGATTTTGTGACTATCTTCGACTCCTGGGCGAGGGTCTTCGACCTTCAAACCGAGGGACTTAGCCGCGAAGACCTCTTCTTCCAGCCGCAGCCAGGCGGCAATTGCATTTACTGGACTCTGGGGCACATCATGGTTAATTTCATCTCCCTGGCCAAGGTCATCCAGATGCCACTGCCCGATTTCGTGGCGAAATACCAGGATTATGCCCATGGGTCCGAGCCAGTCCTAGCCGATTCCCCCGATCTGCCCGGCCTTGAACAGATTCATGCCGATTACCATGAGATGAGCGATCTGCTCAGCGCGGCCATCCTGGCCAAAGACGAAGCCTACTTCGCGGAACCGAGCGAGAGGGGCGGCACCCACGGAACCCGGATGAACTTTTACGCTTTTCATCAGGCCTACCATCTGGGCCAGCTGGAAACCCTGCGCAACCTTACCGGCCACACCGAAAAGCTCATTTAAGCCGGCAGCTTCAGTTAGAAAACTCTTCTTACCCCGGTGGGTGTATAATCGGGCCACTAACACGCGTTAATTGAGTGCCGCTTGAATTCTGAAACCATCCAAACCACCAAACCCCGACAATCGCTCCTGGGCCTGGTGATCCTGATCTATATCGCCTTCATCGCCCTGGGCATGCCTGATGGCCTGCTGGGCGTGGCTTGGCCTTCCATCCGCGCCGGTTTTGGCATCCCTCTGGATGCTTTGGGGGCCTTCCTCTTTACCGGCATGATCGGCTACATGCTTTCCAGCACCTTCAGTGGCCCCATGACCAACCGCTGGGGCGTTGGCCGGGTACTCATTGCCTCCTGCCTGGCTACCGGCGCAGCCCTCATCGGTTACACCCTGATGCCCGCCTGGTGGATGATGGTTGCCCTGGGCTTCCTTTCCGGTCTGGGGGCTGGTGGCATCGATTCCAGCCTGAACGGCTTTGTCGCCCGCCATTACGATAGCGGCCTGATGCAATGGCTGCACGCCAGCTATGGCATCGGCGTTACCAGCGGCCCGCTGATCATGACCTACTTCCTCAGCGGCGGCTCCTCCTGGCGCAATGGTTACCTGGTGGTGGGTGGTTTCCAACTGGTATTGGCAGCCATCTTCGTCTTCACCCTGCCGCTCTGGCAGCGCCAGCCGGAACGCGAACACCTGGATGAAAACGGTGAAGCAATGGCCAAACCCGGCCTGGCCCAAAGCCTGCGCCACGGCAAAGTTTGGCTTGGCCTGGTCATGTTCCTTTTCTACACCGGTGCCGAAGTCACCCTGGGCACCTGGACCTACAGTTTGCTCACTGAAAGCCGCGGTTTCGACGCCAAAACCGCCGGTCTGTTCGCCGGTTCCTATTGGGCCAGTTTCACTATCGGGCGCATTTTGGCTGGCGTGATCGCCAAGCGGGTTTCCATGAAGCGCCTGGTGCGCGCCTGCATCCTGCTGGCCCTCGCCGGAGCTTCCCTGCTGATCTGGAACCCCACGCCCTGGAGCAGCCTGGTTGCCGTGGTGCTCCTAGGGCTGGCTTATGCCCCAATCTACCCCGGCCTGGTCACCCTCACCGCGGAGCGTACCGGCCACGCCGATGCCGCCAACGCCATCGGCCTGCAGCAGGCCACCGGCAGTCTGGGAGCCAGCGGTCTGACCGCCCTGGTGGGCGTGCTTGCCCGCCGCATCAGCCTGGAGGCCGTGCCCTGGGCCCTGGCCTTCTTTTTGCTGGCCCTGCTTGGCCTTTTCCTACTGGGGCATGGGGCTGGTAGCGGCAATAACAGCCCGCTAATGCCCGAACCAGCTCGGCCAGATCAGGATTAATCCCCACATCACTATTTCGTTCAGCAAACCGGGCACCTGCATCAACACCTATCAAGAATAAACGTTAATTAAAAAAAACGGACCACCAACTTGGGTGGTCCGCAAATCCAATAGACGGTCTATTTGATTTTCTTTGTCAGGTCTACACAGGCATCCACCAACTGGTCGATGTAAGCGATGGTTTCCAGGATCATGTCCTTCTTCTGGATGTCCACCCCAGCGGTTTTGGCCAGGTCAATCGGCCCCAAAGTCCCGCCTGCCTTCAGCGCACTGATCCAGTCTGCCACAGCCGGCTGGCCTTCCTCGCGGATGCGCTTGGCCATCTTGGTCCCAATCGAAAGCCCCGCGGAGTAAGTGTAGGGGTAGAGGCCCATGTAATAGTGCGGCTGGCGCATCCAGGTGAGCGCGGCATCATCATCAATCTCAACCGCGTCGCCCCAGAACTTCTGCAAAGTGGCCTTCATCATTCCGCTCAAACTTTCAGCCGTAAGCCCTTCACCGCGGTCGATGGCGCGGTAAACCTCACGCTGATAATAGGCCTCAAGGAAGTGGGTCACGTAGTTATGGTAGTAAGTGTTGCCCACCAGGGCGCTGAAAACAAAGCGCTGGTAGCGCGGGTCATCATTGCGCTTCACCAGTTCGTCCGCCAGAAGGAGTTCGTTGATCGTGGAGGGCGCCTCAATGAAATACAGCGAGGGGAGCGTACCGAACATGGGTTGGGCGCGGTTGGCCAATCCAAAATGGCCGGCGTGCCCCAGCTCGTGCACCAGGGTGAAAACGTTGTTGAGTAGATTGGTAAAACTGAGCAGGATGAAGGAATGCTTCGCGCCGTAGGGGCTGGAGCAGAAACCGCCGGTGCTCTTGCCGATGTTCTGAGCCCAGTCGATCCCGCGCTTATCCAGCATCGTGTCTACAATGCCCATATACTCCTTGCCCATCACAGCCAAGGCATCGCGGGAGTAGGTCTTGGCCTCCTCAATCGTCACCGCCGGCACGTAAGCTGGGTCCAGGGGCAGCTTCAGGTCGCTATAGTGCATCTTCCGGATGCCATGCACCTTGCCCATCAAAAGCGCGTATTTGCGCATCACCGCGGGCAACTTCTCCATGATCGTATCGATGTGCTGGTCATAGATCGCCCGGGGGATCCGCTGTTCGTGCAGCAGATAATCAAAGACCGAATTGTGTCCGCGCAGTTTTGCCATGGCTTTTTCGGTGCGCACCTGGCCGATATATGCCGTGGCAAGGGTGTTGCGGATCGTGCTGAGTTTGCTGGAAAAAGCCTTAAAAGCCTCACGGCGGATGGCCTTATCCGGCTCGTATTGGTAGCTGTTCTCAAAGAGCACAAAGGAAAGCGGGTGCTGCTTACCCTTCACGGTAAAGGGCTCAAAACTCAGGTCGGCCAGTTTAGCCTGCTGGTACACCCCGTAGGGCAAGTCGGTGGCGGGGGCCAGGTAGGCCAAAGCGGTTTCGGTTTCATCGCCAAGCTTGTAGGGGATCTCCCGCAGGATGTCTTCGATGAAGGTTTTTACCCCGAGGTCAGCCTTCATCACCTTGCGCAGGAGCGCCTCGGGCAGGTTTTTAATCGCGTTAATGAAGGCGGTCAGCTGGGGCCGCCATTCCGCGATCAGCATCTCCAGCTTGCCCATCCGCTCACGGTTCACCGGGTCGGTGAGGTCGGAGGCGGTATAAAGGTGAGCATATTCACCCAACAAACCTTCCTCTACCTGCAGGGCTTCGAATTCCTTGATACGCCCAGCGATCGCGGCTGGATCTTTCAGGGGTGTTTGGTCGCTTGTAAAGGCCTTTACGCGCTTGTCCAGCGCCTTACAGGCCTTCTCGTAAGCGGCTTCGGTTTTATAGAGTGCCTGGAGATTCCAGGTTTCTTCCACAGGGATCTCAGATCGTTTCTTCAGTTGCATGGGACGAACTCCTTTCCTGGCTAATTTTAGCCCCAGGCCCGGCCAAAATGCAAAGATTTGTCATTTAGCGGCCCGCCAATAATAATTCTGCCCTCCCGCAATTGGCTATGGTTCCGCCCAAACTGCCCGGCCTCGTTTTACCCGGCAGTATAATCAAGCTACACTCATCTGACGAAAGAGGAAACATGACAGACCGCCTTGCCTGGATCGACGAAGAACTTAAAAACCTCAAAGAAACTGGCTTTTACAATAGCATCCGCACCCTTGGCTCGCCGCAGGGCAGCCACCTGGTCGTGGATGGCAAGCAGGTGCTCAACTTTTGCTCCAACAACTATCTGGGCCTGGCCAATCACCCCCGCCTGGTCGAAGCCGTCAACGCAGCCACCAAACGCCTGGGCGTTGGCCCCGGCGCGGTGCGCTCCATCGCCGGCACCATGGACCTGCACATCGAGCTCGAGCGGCGCATGGCAGCCTTCAAGGGCGTGGAGTCCAGCGTGGTCCTGCAATCCGGCTTCGTTGCCAATAGCGCTTCGATCCCCGTTTTGGCCGGCAAGGAAGATGCCATCCTCTCCGATGAACTCAACCACGCCTCCATCATCGATGGCTCCCGCCTCTCTGGCGCCAAGATCATTCGCTTCAAACACGCCGACCCCCAAGCCCTGGAAGACGCGATCAAAGCCGCCCAATCCCAATACCGGCGCCTGCTGATGATCACCGATGGCGTCTTCTCGATGGATGGCGATATCGCCCCCCTGGACCAACTGGTCGAGATATGCGAACGCTACGGCGTGATGAGCATGGTCGACGATGCTCACGGCGAAGGCGTGGTGGGCAAGGGCGGGCGCGGAATCGTGGACCACTTTGGCCTGCATGGCCGCCTGGACCTCGAAGTCGGCACCTTCAGCAAGGCCTTTGGCGTGGCAGGCGGTGTGGTGGCCGGCAAGGCCAAAATCAGCGAGCTCCTCAAGCAGCGTTCGCGCGCCTTCCTCTTCTCTTCAGCAATGACCGTGCCCAATGCCGCCGCCAACCTGGCTGCCGTGGACCTGCTGGAGGAATCCACCGCCCTGGTGGACCGCCTCTGGGATAACGCCCGCTTCTTCCAGGCTGAGATGCGCAAGCTGGGCTTTGATACCGGTGTAACCCAAACCCCCATCACTCCGGTGATGCTGGGCGACGTGCAGCTCGCCCGCGAATTCAGCCGCCAGCTCTACGATGCCGGCGTCTTCGCCATGGCCCTGGGCTTCCCCACGGTACCGCAGGGCAAGGCGCGCATTCGGGTGATGCTCAGCGCGGCCCACAGCCAGCAGGACCTTGAAAACTGCCTGGATGCCTTTGAGCAGGTGGGCAAACGCCTGAACGTGATCTAAGCCGCAGCTTCCATATACCGCATACACAAGAGCGCGGCCAGGCCGCGCTCTTATCTTTCAATAAACAATTCAGGTCCTGCCACTTTAGGGCCCAATCAAGCGTCTCTTCCCTATAGAAAAGCCGCCGGGGATTCTCCGGTAAACTTAATCTGCTGCACCATGAAAACACAGCACTTGGCAACGCCCACCCTCCTCTTGACCCTCCTGGCCGCTGCGGCCTGCAGCTCTGCCGCGCCAGCCCCCACGCCCAGTCCCACCCAGGTGCTGCCCACCGCCATGCTCCACCGTTCGGAGCCTACCGCGGCGCCCACCTCAACACCCCAACCCAGCCCGGAACCACTTCCCACGCCCACATCCATCCCCAGCCCTACGCCCATCCCCCTGCCCGAGTCCCATTACATCCGCAATATCCTTGGCCACAGCCAAAACTGGGCCCTCAGCTGCGAGGCTTCGGCGGCCATGGACTGGTCGGCTTACTTTGGCCATACTGTCTACGAATCCACCTTCCAGGCAGAGCTGCCCTACTCGGATAACCCGGACCTGGGCTACGTGGGCAACCCCGCCACCCGCGGCTGGGGCCAGATCCCGCCCTATGCCTACGGCGTCCATGCCGACCCGGTAGCTGAACTGCTGCGCGCCTACGATGTGCCCGCCCGAAGCGTGCGCGGTTACAGCCTGGAGGAAGTGAAGGCCAATCTGGCCGCCGGCAAGCCCATCATCGCCTGGATCATCGGCAATATGGAGTACAGCGAGCCGGTGGAATATACGGATAAGGCCGGCAATATCAGCATTGTTGCCCCCTACGAGCATGTGGTCATCCTCACCGGCTACAATAGCGAGAGCATCCGCTATATGTCCAATGGCAAGTTTTACGATGCCCCCACCCAGGTCTTCCTCACCTCCTGGGGCGTGCTGGGAAACATGGCCGTCATCTACGAATAAATTTGCCCAATTCCTCCCCGCTCGGGGCCCCGGCAAGATAAAATAAAGGTATGCCTGCCAAACCTGGCAAACGCAGTTCCCTCCCGCGCAAGGCCCTGCTGCTTTTGGTGATGGGCCTCCTGCTTCTGGGCAGCATGCCTGGCGCTTCCGCCGCGGTCTTCCCCCAGCCTTTCGATTGTTACACCAGC
>ENA-UOOH01003774-UOOH01003774.1-fermentation-metagenome-genome-assembly--contig:-NODE-3774-length-11153-cov-2.594071_pt1 | contig 11153 bp, 7 predicted proteins | sample MGYA00245778_ERZ724025 | MGnify/ENA primary metagenome ERZ724025 (study PRJEB28704, sample SAMN03018313) | fermentation metagenome | biome: anthropogenic terrestrial biome; feature: soil; material... | reverse complement strand
CCTCGCCCGGAAGTGGGCCGGGACCGACGATGTTGTGGTCGTCCTCGGCGACAACATCTTCGAGGACGACTTCCGGGAGGACATCGAGTCGTTTGATCGGGGCGCGAAGGTCTTCTTAAAGGAGGTCCCCGACCCGCAACGGTTCGGGGTGGCCGAGGTCAACGGCAGCCGGATCCTCTCGATCGAGGAGAAGCCGCAGGTGCCGAAGTCGAACCTTGCCGTCACGGGCCTGTACCTCTACGACTCACGGGTCTTTGAGATCATCAAGACGCTCAAGCCTTCCGGCCGGGGCGAACTTGAGATCACCGACGTGAACAACGCTTACGTCCGGAACGGTGAGATGAAGTACAGCGTTCTTTCGGGGTTCTGGAGTGATGCCGGGACGTTTGACAGCTTGATGCGGGCGAGCCTGATGGTCCAGCGGTACCGGAGGAAGCAGGCGGAATCTGCAGTTTAATCATAACCCTGAATGCGAGAGGAGAGAGCAACCGGATGATCAGCGTCGTCATCACGAACTACAACGGTCGGCGATACTTACCGGACTGTCTCTCCTCTCTTGCGGTACAGACGTATCAGGACTTCGAAACGATCGTGGTCGACAACGCCTCCACCGACGGGAGCGCCGAGTTTGTTGAGGAACATTACCCGGAGGTCAGGATCGTCCGGAACCGGGAGAACCTTGGGTTCGCTGGCGGGACGAATGCCGGCATCCATGCCGCCCGGGGCGAGTACGTCCTCACCCTGAACAACGACACGAAGGCGGAACCTCGCTTCGTGGAGCACCTCTGGGGTGTCATGGATGCCGATCCAACTACGGGAATGTGCGCTGCGAAGATGCTCTTTCCGAACGGAACAATCAACTCCACCGGGATCTGCATCGCGCGGAGTGGTGCCGCCTGGGATAGGGGGATGTACGAGCCGGACCACGAGCAGTACGATCGTCCCGACGAAGTCTTCGGCCCCTGTGCCGGCGCTGCACTCTACCGGCGGGAGATGCTCGACGAGATCGGGCTCTTCGACGAGGACTTCTTCTGCTACATGGAGGATGTTGACCTGGCGTTCCGGGCGCGGCTTGCGGGGTGGACGTGCTGGTATGTGCCGGAAGCGCGGGTCTACCATCACCACGGCGGAACGGCGGGTGTCGGGACTGATTTCGCCGTCTATTATGGGAACCGGAACGTCATCTGGTACGTCGTGAAAAACTTTCCTTTGCGGCTGCTGATTACTTCGGTTCCCTGGATCCTGGGGCGGAACCTCGCCGTCGTGCCCTACTACGCAGTAAGGGGACAGGGGCGGGCCATCGTCAGGTCCAAGGTCGACGCCATCCGGGGCATCCCCCGGATGCTCCGCAAGCGTTCGACGATCCGGCGAAGGGTGCCGGAGAGTGATATCATGCGATTCACACAGACATGGAGTAGTATCGGGAGGCCTCCACATGTGGCTTGTTGATTACAGAGATCTCATCTGGAACCTTACGATCAGCGACCTGAAGGTCAAGTACCAGAGTTCGGTACTCGGGTTTGCCTGGTCCCTCCTAAACCCGCTCCTGATGATGCTGGTTCTCTATTTCGTCTTTATCAATGTTTTCAGGTTGGACCAAGAGAACTTCGCGCTCTACCTCTTGATCGGGATCATTGTCTGGCGGTTCCTCGCCAACGGCACCACCATGGCGATGGGCTCGATCGTCGGTCGACCGGGCCTCGTGACCAAACTCTATATTCCCAGGCAGATCCTGGTGATGAGCTCCGTACTATCGAGTTTCATCAGCTCCATCCTTGAGTTCGCGGTGCTGATCCCGCTGCTCTTCATCCTGGGTGCGAAGGTGACGCCGAACATCCTCTTCTTCCCGATCGTGCACGGGATCTACTTCCTGATCGTCTACGGTGCGTCTCTGGTCCTCGCCGCGTTCTTCGTCTACTTCCGGGACTTAAACCAGGTCTGGGACGTGGTCATGCAGGCGGGGTTTTTCCTATCCCCGATCGTCTACCCCATCAGCGTCATCCCGGCGGCGTTCCTCGACTATTACATGCTCAACCCGATGACCGTGCTCATCGAGACCTACCGGCGTTTCCTGCTCTACGGGGGGACTCCCTCCCCGATGGGCCTTTTCTTCCTTCTCGCAGTGGGGGTCGTGATGGTCGCTGCAGGAGCCCTGGTCTTCAAGCGGCTCGAACGCCGGTTTGCGGAGGAGATCTGAATGAACAGCGATGAAGCGATCATGGTCGAGCACCTCTCCAAGGAGTTCCGGATCCCCCACGACCGCAAGGTCACCGTCTACGAGCATATCGTCGGGCTCCTCAAAGGGGGGAATTACTCTTACGAACGGTTTTCGGCCCTGGACGACGTTTCCTTCACTGTCAAGCGCGGTGAGACCTTCGGAGTCATCGGACCGAACGGGAGCGGGAAGAGCACGCTCTTAAAGATCCTTGCGGGGGTGCTCTACCCCGATTCCGGGAAGGTCCGGGTGAACGGCAAGATCGCCCCCTTCCTCGAACTCGGAGTCGGGTTTCAGCCTGACCTCACGGCGAAGGAGAACATCTTCCTCTACGGCTCGATCATGGGCCTGACACGGAAGGAGATCGCGAAGCGCTACGATGAGATCCTTGACTTTGCCGAGCTGCGGCGTTTCGAAAACATGAAACTCAAGAACTTCTCGTCGGGGATGGCGGTTCGGCTCGCGTTTGCAACAGCCGTCCAGACCGACCCCGACATCCTGCTGGTGGACGAGGTGCTTGCCGTCGGCGACGAAGCCTTCCAGCGCAAATGCAGCGAAAAAATCGAGGAGATCCGGCGACAGGGGAAGACTATCCTGATTGTCTCGCACGCCCTCGGGACGGTGCAGGAGTTGTGCGAGCGGTGTATGCTGCTGAAGAACGGCAAGATTCTCGCGTCAGGGGAGACCGGCAAGGTGGTCGAGGAGTATCTGCGGATCTCGGCGGCTGGGTCTGGAATGTGAAGATTTCCTTGGTGTAGATTGTATAGGGGATAAAAAATGAATCCAGTTTACGAAGAGCAGCACCCGTCACTAAAAGATTCACTGTCTGATAATACAACTCTGTTTTCCGCTTCGGACATTGACATTAACACTGTGTATTATGAGATATCCGGCATTTGTAACGCGAAATGCCCCTACTGTTCAACAGGAAGTGGAGCTACTAAAGGGAAGCCCAGGCGCTTTATTCCCCCAGAGGAGTTTGATCGGGGATTAAACAGATTGTACGAACTTGAAATATTGAATGATGACGTTTTTCTTGGATTATTTAATTGGGGCGAACCCTTTCTGCATCCTCAGTTGAATGAGATATTAGGAACCTTGAAAGAGGCAGGTCAGCGGTTTGCATTATCTACAAACGGGTCATTCATTCCAGATTCTTTGAACTCACAATTACTTGAAAATCTCTCCTACTTACGGATCTCACTTCCAGGTTTCAGTCAAAGATCTTATGACAAAATTCATCAGTTGAATTTTGGTACTGTTTTACATAATATTGATGTATTGAATGAATTGGTTCCACCAGGTACTCTTGAGGTAGGCATTTTTGCATATAAATTTAACATTACGGAGATGGCTGAAGCATGCAGGTATTTTAACAATAAAAATATCCGATATCAGATTTTGATGCCACATTTAACCGATCTAAATGAGGCAATCGAATACCTAACCGAAACCATGAATCCAGTTAAAAAACAGATGATTGAAGAAGATCTTTTTACAGATCACATCCGTCCGTTGATGTTACATAAAAACGGGGAATATTGTCCTTTTTTACAAAATCAACTTGTACTTGATGAATATAATAATGTTTCTATTTGCTGCGTTCTCGACAAAAATAGTGAATATTATTCAATTGGTTCGATATTTGAACGGACAAAAGAAGATCTAATTAAATTAAAAACCCAGGGACAAGGAATATGCAAAAGGTGTCTATCTGCGGGGGTCCCATATTGGTATAGTCATAACTACCTTCCAGAGGAGTTGCAAGTTTTCAACACACAGACGTACTGTTACATCAATACAGGAGAAGGTTTTTCAGAAAAACAAAAAGTAGCATACAATATTTACTATCAGGGGGGATTAAATACTCTATTTCGTGTATTCTTTGATTTAAGGAGATATCCTGATGTTAAATCCTTACGCTGGGATCCAATAGAGGGACAACTCTGCAGTGTTAAAATTGATGAAATTCAGATAAACTCAAAAAACGGGGAGCACCTGTATGTTGAACCTTCAATGTTAGAAATAAATGGCATTCGTCTTTCAAAAAAGGAATTTGAATTTGATACTATTGATCCATGGGTCGTTATACCGGTTGAAGGGCCTTTATACGGTGTTACAATATTGGGCAGTTGGCGGTTGAAGAGCATTGGCGAAACAGTAGCCAATCTCTATCAACAAATCATTCAATGTCATAAAAAAATTCAGTCACTTGAGCAAACCGTAATCGAAAGAAACGCACAGATTGATTCGCTTAATAGACAAATTCATCCGCAGGAACAGGAAATCGTAGATGTATCAAGCGCATCTACTCGCATAAACCTGGATGGCTCATACAGTTTTATCCATCGAATCCTAAAGCGGAGGTAGGCAAAATGAGTCCAATTTACGAAGATCATCGTTCAAAGAGGTATGAACCTTCGGCTATCGACCTGGAGAATAAAAACTGTAGCCAGGTACTCCTGATCGAACTTATTGGGACGGGCAAAAACGTCCTCGAGGTCGGCACATCCACCGGCTACGTCAGCCGAATCCTCAAAGAGCGAGGTAATACCGTCACCGGCATCGAGATCGATCCGGAGGCCGGCGAGATTGCCGGGCGGCACTGTGATTCGATGATCATCGGGGATATCGAGAAACTGGACCTTGATGCCTACCTTGCTCCTTCCTCCTTTGACATAATCATGTTCGGAGATGTCCTAGAGCACCTGGTTTCTCCGGAGGATGCACTCAGGAAGGTGAAGAAGTATCTCCGACCAAGTGGGTACCTGGCTGTTTCTCTCCCCAATGTCTGCCACGGAGACATAATCTTAAATCTGCTCATGGGCAATTTCGAGTATACCTCGATGGGGCTTCTGGACGCCACCCATCTGCGCTTCTTTGGTCTCAGGAATATCATCGATCTCTTTACCCGTTGTGGGTATTCCGTGACCGATGTCCGTACAACGGTACTGGCTGTCGGGAACACCGAGCAGAGAGTGGATCCCGGCGCAGTTCCGGAGGATCTCGCTGATTTTGTGAAATCGCTCCCGAACGCCAATGTCTACCAGTACGTATTTAAAGCAAGTCCTTCCTCCGCCCCTGAAGCGGTTGAAGCGGCTCCCGTGCCGGACCTTGATGACCTGTTCCACGAGGCCATTGAGGAGAGTATTCAGGCCGAGACCAAACCGTTGTTAGAGGAAAATCAGTCGTTGCAGAGGCTTATTGCAGAGCGTGATGCACGGGTTGCTTCGCTCGATGAGCAGGTCCGCCAGCAGGCAACTCAGCTGGTGCAATTGTCCAACGAGCTTGCCAGTGTGAAACAGAGTATTATGTGGCGGCTGTTGATGAAGTTTCACAATGGATTTGTCGAGAGGGTTCTCCCACAAAAAACCCGCAGAAGGAAGTTATATGATCTTGGGTTGGTAGGATCAAGAATCCTTGTGCATGAAGGGCCCAGAAGTCTCTGGGTGGGTGGGAAAAAGAGGTTGCAGAATAAATTCCAACTAAAATCGGTAAATGTCAAGAAGCCGATATTAAGAATCCCTTTAGAGGTAAATGATGAGTCTGTCCTGCTGCCGTTAGACAATCCATTAGTAGGACGCTTTATTTCGCCAACAAATAAGTTAAGTGCCATCGAAGTTCTGACCTGGACCCCTGGAAAGTGCAATACGGACCTGCGATTATCTGTCGGGAAGGGCTCGCTTGAAGGGCCGGTAATCAGGGAAGTGGTACTCAAGAGAAAGATGATCGTAAACAAAGGCTACAGCAGATGGGAGTTCAAACCTATTCCCGATAGTCAGGGAAAAGTGTACTATTTCCAAGTTGAATCTACGGGGTCACCTTCGGCTGCAGTCTGGTATAATTCGACTTATCCACATGAGAAACTACAACTTTTCAGAGATGGGAAGGAGATCAATGGCCGAATAGGATTTCAATGTTTTACAAAGGAAGTAATCCGGGATCCGTATCAACTCTGGATCCTACAGAACGAGCCTTCGGAGATTCAGCTGGAGCAGATGCGAGAAGAGTGTGCAAATCTTCCGTACCAGCCAAAGATCAGCATCGTAACGCCAGTATGGAATACTGATGAGAAATATCTACGAAATATGATTGATTCTGTGCAGAGGCAAGTATATGATAATTGGGAACTCTGCATAGTGGATGGGGGCTCAGAGGGAGGCCACGTTAAAGCGGTCTTAAATGAATACTTTGAAATGGATTCGAGAATAAAAGTAAAATTTCTTAGTACTAATCTCGGCATCTCTGATAATACTAATGAGGCCATGTCCTTAGTTACGGGAGAATATATTGGGTTTCTCGATCATGATGATGAACTTGCCCAAAATGCGCTTTATGAAGTTGTAAAACTCTTAAATGGTCAACAAGACCTTGAAATAATTTATTCAGATAATGATAAAATTGATGAAAACAGGTTTCGAAAAGATCCTTTTTTTAAGCCAGATTGGTCTTTGCCTTTCCTGCTCTCGACCAACTATCCGTTTCATCTGTTAATCTGTAAAACAAGCCTGGTGAAGAAGATTGGCGGCCTCCGTAGGGAATACGACGGAGCGCAGGATTACGATTTCATACTTAGGATGATACAGCATACAAAACCGGAGAGGATTGGGCATATACAAAAAGTGCTATATCACTGGCGGGTTACCAAGTCATCCTCTGCATCAGGAAGATCTGCGAAACCGTATGCATATGAGGCTGGTAGGCAAGCATTACACAGTTATCTGGTAAGAAGGGGAATTGAAGCCGAGGTTTTTGAGTTGGAACCTGGCAGTTACAGGGTCAAATGTGCCTTGCAGTGCCAGCCCCAGGTTGGAGTGGTTCTCATCTCGCAAAACAGTGAGAGCAAGGACTACACTAAGTTTATCAGGTCGTTGGTTGCTTTCTCTACATATTCGATAAAACGGATTTACGTTCCAAAAAGCCCTAAGGAAAAATGCAAAGGTTTGTGTATTGTAGACTATTTGGAATCGTTTACGAAATTATATGAGTTATTGCAGGGAGATACTCTAGAGTATTTAATTTTCGTCGATTTTGATGAACTCTCTCATAATCCTGTTTCATTTAGAAAGGATTGGATCGAGGCTCTCCTCGAACAGTATGTTCTGTTCGGATCGGGGGTAGTGGGGACAGGCTCTCCTATGTTTGGAAATGTTGTTCACAGTATATATAGGCCATGTGGGCCGATTTTCTGCGTTGCTTCCAGCATATTTGGGGATTATCTTCAATCAAATAATGCCAGTCATAATTTTGATACCCTGCAGATTGCGCTTGCAGATGTGTCTGATACGATGGGATATGTGAATGTATTCACACCATTCTGTATGGGAAACTTGGCAACATGTAAAAAAATTTTGCGTTATTATTCGGGCATGGATACTCGCCCTACGCTCACAAAAAATATGAGATTCTATCTAAAGAGCATTATCAACGAGGATAATAACTGATTGAACTATCAGAGAGGAGTTTTGCTAATATGGATTATTTATCTTCACGAGAGAAAATCGCTTCAACGTACATCCGTGGCGAGGGAATTGAGGTTGGTGCGCTACATCAACCTCTTGCGATCCCAAAAAATGTCAGTATCAACTATGTCGACCGGTTAAAATATGAAGATCTGATTTTGCATTACCCTGAACTTGAAGGGTGTGGCATCGTACGGCCTGACATTATCGATGATGCACAAACCTTGGAGACCATTGGCAACGACAGGTATGACTTCTGTATAGCAAATCATGTTCTTGAACATATGAATGACCCTATTGGGGCATTATTGAATTGGATACGGATACTCAAGCCCGGTGGTATTCTTTATCTTTCTGTCCCTGATATTGGTAACCCGCTTGATACTGGAAGAAATTTGACAACACTTGAGCACTTCATTGTCGATCACGTGGATGGCAATGACACCAGAGACTTTTACCATTATATCGAATGCGCCAAGTATTGGAATAAGCTCTCTGATGATAGCGAGATCCAAAGAATCGCCCAAGAGAACTATGAAAAAAACTATTCTATTCATTATCATACCTTTAATAACAAATCAATACACGACCTCCTCTTGCACCTTCTTTCGGAGAAGCCCGATCTGTTCAGTATTCTTAATATTTGCGAGAATACAATGAACGGGACGGATGAATACGTCTATATTCTTGAGAAAGGGACGTATGTGACTAAATGTTTTGAGATTCTCGAAAACCGTAATGTAATGGAAGTAATAGTAAAGCCTGTTGTCGACGTCATCGTTCCAGTCTATAATGCATATGCAGATCTGATTCGATGTATTTACAGTCTCTTGCGTCATCAGACCAATTATCGAATTATTTTGATAGATGATTGCAGCAGTGATTCCAGAATACATGATTTATTCACGAAACTAAAATCCTTTGAGTCAAATCAATTAAAACTACTTAATAACGAGGAAAACCTCGGCTTCGTGAAGACCGTTAATCGCGGCATGCAGTACTCCCATCAAGATGTGATATTACTGAACAGCGACACAATCGTTACGAGAGGATGGGTTGAGAAACTTATTGCATGCGCATATTCTGACGGTACAATTGGTACTGTTACACCATTTACCAACAATGGAACGATCTGCTCCATACCAAAATTTTGTGAGAGGAACGCAGTACCTGAAGGTTTCACTGTTGATTCTTATGCTGAATTTATCGAGAAGAACTCTTTTATGCAGTATTACGAGATCCCGACTGCGGTTGGTTTTTGCATGCTGATTAAAAGAACCTTGCTGGAAAAGATAGGATATTTTGATGATGAGGCGTTTGGAAAGGGGTACGGCGAAGAGAACGACTATTGTATGAGGGCGAATCGGGCAGGATATCGAAATGTACTTTGCGACAATACATACATCTATCACAAGGGTGAGGCTTCGTTTTCGGAAACAAAGGCCGCTCTTTCAAAGAAGAATATGGAAATCTTATCCAACCGCTATCCAGATTATCTGCCATGTGTTGCTTCTTTTTGTCAAAAAAATCCACTTAGGGATTTTTTAACATATATCTCTGAAAGAACTCGGACATGGGATATAGGTGGCGAAAAAAAGAGAGTACTCTATGTTTTGCATAACTTAGGTGGAGGTAGTGAGAAGCATGCGTTGGAGCTCATAGATAATCTTTCTGGTACTTATGTTCTCTACATTGTTCAAGTTCAAGATGTTGTCGTTTACTTGACTGAGTACAACAACGGAACGAAAATTACGTATCAATTTCCCTTATCTGAACGTATTGGCAACGTCATATCGTCAAACAGCAGTTATCGATTGATACTCACTCAGATTATCGTTACATTTCATATCAACTTAGTTCATGTCCATCATCTTCTCGGGCATACACTGGACGTATTTTTGGCTGCAGATGAATGTGGCATCCCTGTTGTATTCACCGCACATGATTTCTTTGCAGTATGTCCGCGAATAAACCTTCTTAATGAAAACTCGAATTACTGCCACGATATAAATAATTCTAAAATTTGTTCAATTTGTCTTCATAAAACGCTACAGGTTCCAGAAACTTTCATTAGTGAGTGGAGGAACCAGTTTCTCCAAGCTTTCGAGAGATGTGACCTCGTTATCGCTCCATCGAAATCGACAATTGATATCATAAATGACTATTATCCGATCATTAAGGACAAATCAATTGTCGTAGAGCATGGTCATGGAAAAGACCTGTTCGATCAGCATGTAGCGGTCCGATCCGGTTCAGATCACGAATCGTTTCATATTGGCTATTTTGGGGTTCTTGTTCCACATAAGGGGCGAGAGTTGTTTTATGCACTTGCTCAGGATAGAGATTTATCTGGCAAGGTAAGGTGGAGCATCTTTGGTATATCTGATGTTCATTCTGAACCTGGATACTACCCCAATGCAAACATCACCGTTCATGGAGCGTACCGTGGATATGGCGATCTACGCACCATGGTGCAGGAAGATCCGGTTGATCTGGTGATATTCCCCTCGAAATGTCCGGAAACATTCTCTTTTACCCTTTCTGAAGCATGGGCTATGGGGATTCCGGTCCTTGTGTCTGATCTCGGCGCACTGAAAGAGAGAGTTGAGAAAAACGGTGGTGGATGGATTGTGGATGTTTCAGATGTTGGAACCGTTAAGGAGAAAATCGCTTCGATAATGCGAGACCGTGATGACTACTCCATAAAGACGGCTGAAGCCTCGAATATCACACTGAAACCTTTGGATGAAGTTGCAGATGAATATTCAACGTTGTACAGCCGTCTTATAGAACATTCAAAACCACGTTATCAGACGGAGAAAGTGTTGTCGAATATGGAATTGTTTTACTCAATGGTGAGGGTTACACAACCTCTCGTCGGGAACATGCAGCATCTGTCATCGAGGTGTGAAGAGACTGAGAGTGGGGGTCTGCTTGACAGACTGGTTCTTTGTTACAAGGAGAACGGGCTGTGGTATACTATTAAAAGGGCATTCACGTTTTCATACACCTTAATGAACAAGGAGTGATTTATGAATGATACGGTGCTCAAGACCAAACCAGATTGGTCTGGGTTCCAACCTCGATTAGGGCAAATTGAGACATGGAGGTCATCCCAATATTCTTCCAATCGTGATGATGCATGCCACCTGACTTCCCATTGCATTAAGCACATAGTATTTACCATAAACCCCTCTTATCTCCCGAATCGCCTGTAATCACGAGATCTGTACCTCACAATGTGCTTATTGGATAAGCACATCTCACAACTGGCGAATGTGGGGTTATCACGACGCGGAACTTGAAAAAAACGCACAAACCTGAATACTCTGAGGGTATGTGCTTAATCGGGCGGGAAGTCAGGATGCCAAGTGGATCAGTCCCCAGAACGAGTGTTCATGCCACTCTTACTGTGAAACAACGGTAACGTAACGAGTTTGCTGTAAAATTGAATTGGCCCTGGATCCAACCTAGAT
>ENA-UOOH01003773-UOOH01003773.1-fermentation-metagenome-genome-assembly--contig:-NODE-3773-length-11153-cov-5.134619_pt1 | contig 11153 bp, 10 predicted proteins | sample MGYA00245778_ERZ724025 | MGnify/ENA primary metagenome ERZ724025 (study PRJEB28704, sample SAMN03018313) | fermentation metagenome | biome: anthropogenic terrestrial biome; feature: soil; material... | reverse complement strand
TCTTATCCACAAGGAAACGGGCAATTTCTTCACTCTCCAACATCCTGGCTCATCCCCATCCGCTAGTCATTGGCTTACCAAACTTGTCCGTGCAACGGCGAAGCCGGGCGAGTTCCGAGGAGCTGCGGCATGTGCTTAGTTAAGCCAGTATGATGGAAAATAAGTGCAGGGGAAGGGATTTGAACCCCCGAACCACTAAGGATAAGACCCTGAATCTTACGCCGTTGGCCAAGCTTGGCTACCCCTGCTTGATTGAATCGTCCCAATACACTTCGGGTACAAAAACCTTGCTCCGGCGATCGACCCATTGGCTGGTCGAAGTTCCCGGGATGAAGTATTAATGCTCTGGTAATTGATGCTGTAACGGTTGCGTATGGTGACGAAGCGGGAGCGCCCAGGGACCGGGCAGGCGGACGAAGGAGCGAAAGAAGAAGTTGAGCGCCCTCTCGACGATCCTGCCCTCTACTTGAATCGGGAGATCTCCTGGCTGAAGTTCAACCGCAGGGTGCTGGAGGAAACGGAAGGGGGCCTCCACCCCCTGCTGGAGAAGGTCAAGTTCCTGGCCATTTGCGGCTCCAATCTTGACGAGTTCTTCATGGCCCGCGTGCCGGGTCTGTACCGACAGGCGGAGAAGGGGGCGTTGGAGCCGCCTCCGGACGGCATGAACCCCCAGACCCAGCTGGACCTCATAAAGGAGGAAGTGGACCGCCTCAACGGCGAATACGCAGAAGTGTGGGACGGCCGCATGGTCCCGGCACTGGCAGCGGCAGGCGTCCACATCCACGGCATGGACGACATAACGGACGGACAGAGGGCGAAGCTGAGGGCCTACTTCGAGCAGGACCTCTTTCCGATCCTCACGCCAATGGCCATCGATGCCGCTCATCCCTTCCCGTTCATATCCGGCCTGGCGATCAATATCGCCGCCGTAGTGAAGGATGCTTCCGGCCGTGAACGGATGGCCCGTATCAAGGTGCCGTCCGGATTGTTCCCTCGGCTCGTATGCATCGACGGGGAGCGGGCGACGAGCGGAGAGGAGATGCATCTGGTATTCCTCGAAGATCTGGTCATGGACAACCTGGACCTGCTGTTCACCGGCATGGAAGTGATGTCCGCCCATCCGTTCCGGGTGACCCGCGACGCCGAGATAGAGATCGAGCTGGACGAGACCTCGGACCTGCTGACCGCAGTCGAGGAGGGTCTGGAGTCGAGGCGAATAGGCGTGGCGACCAGGCTGGAGGTGTCGGACCGCATGCCCGATCGGATCGTCTCCTTCCTCGCCTCGAAGCTGGACCTGCCGCCCGACCTGGTGTACCGCACCTCCGCCCCCCTGGGCCTGGTGGACCTGTGGGAGCTGCACGGCATCAAGAGGCCGGACCTGCTCGACACCCCCTTCCTGCCCTACGTGCCGAAGGCCCTTGCCAACGAGGAGATCATACTGGACAGTGTATGCCACCGAGATGCCGTGCTGTACCATCCGTATGATTCGTTCCAGCCGGTGGTCGGAATGATCAAACGCGCGGCGGTGGACCCTGACGTGCTGGCCATAAAGATCACGTTGTACCGCGTGGACCGGCAGTCCAGCATCGTGGAGGCGCTGATGGAGGCGCGGCGCCACGGAAAGGTGGTCGCCGCCGTACTGGAGCTAAAGGCCAAGTTCGACGAGACCAACAACATCCTGTGGGCCAGGCAGATGGAGCAGGCCGGCATCCACGTGGTGTACGGGCCGGTGGACATCAAGGTGCATGCCAAGATGTGCCTGATCGTCCGCAGGGGGCGCAGCGGGCTGACGCGTATATGCCATCTGTCGTCCGGCAACTACAACAGCCAGACCGCCAGGACGTATGGCGACCTCGGATATATCACATGCGAGCGGGACCTGGCGGCCGATGTCTCCGACCTGTTCAATGCCCTCACCGGCTACGGGCACAGGGAGGTGTACCGTCGCCTGCTGGTCTCCCCTCACGGCATCCGGAAGGGCATGGAGGAGCGCATCGAGCGCGAGATCCAACGCCACCGGGAGAACGGGGACGGGTACATGGCGTTCAAGCTGAACGCGCTGGTGGACAAAGGCATCATCAAGTCGCTGTACCGCGCATCCATGGCCGGAGTGAGGATCGAACTGAACGTGCGGGGCCTGTGCTGCCTCCGCCCCGGGGTGCCGGGCGTCAGCGAGAACATCACGGTGACGTCCATCGTGGGCAGGTTCCTGGAGCACGCCCGCATCTACTACTTCCGCAACGGCGGCGACGAGGAGATGCTGCTCGGCTCATCGGACATGATGCCCCGCAATCTCGACCGAAGGGTGGAGACCCTGTTCCCGGTGCAGGACGCCCGCGTGCGCGAGGCGATCAAGCGGGACATCCTGGACGTTCATCTCAAGGACACTGCCAAGGCCAAACGGCTGCTGGCCGATGGGACCTATGAGAAGGTCGTCCCGGAAGGGGGAGAGAAGCCGCTCAGCTCTCAGGACTGGCTGCTCGCACACAGGGGAGAGTGGCATGGCTAGGGGCGAGGACGGCCTCCGGCTGCTGGGCGCGTCATCGCTGCTCAAGAACGTTCGGGAGCTGCGGGCCGAGGAGGACGGCGTTCGCAAGGGCGAGGACATCGAGGCGGTGCATCGCACCAGGGTGGCGTCCCGCCGGCTCCGCGCCGGCATGGTCCTGTTCCCCTCCTGCCTTCCGGCGAAGCGGGCTCGAAGATGGAGGAAGGACATCAGGAACGTCACGCGGGCGCTGGGAGAGGCGAGGGACCTCGATGTCCAGATCGAGACCCTCCTCGAGATCGTAGAGAAAGCCAGCGACGCCGCCCGGCCAGGCATGGAGGCCGTCATCGAACTGAAAAGGGCTGCGAGGGAGAGCATCCAGCCGTCGGTGGTCAAATGGCTCGAAGAGCTGGAGGACCGAGGGACGGCGAGGGAGATGGAGGAGTACCTCTCCGCCGAGGTGGAGCATCTAGATGGAGTGGACGTGAGGACGGAGGCGAGCCACGCGGCGGGGCTGGAGCACATCTCTGCCCGCATCCGCGAACTGGTCGCGCTGGAGGGATGCGTCCCTCTCCCCGACGCCAAGGAGGAGCACCACAAGATGCGGATCGCCGCCAAGCACCTCCGCTACTCGGCGGAAGCGTTCAGGCCGCTATTCGACGACAAGCTGAAGGACGAGATCGCCACGCTGAAAGGCCTCCAGGACCTGCTGGGAGAGATGCACGACTGCGACGTGTGGATGAGCGCGGAGGGCGACCTGACCTGCCAGCTGTGCTCCGTCCCGGGGGCGCAGGAGGGCGTGTCCGCCCTGATGAGGGATCGAAGGAAGCGCCGGGGGCAGCGCTACCGCTCGTTCGCTGCCATGTGGCCTAAGCTGCGAAGGGGCCGCTTCTTCGAGGACCTGGAGGACAGGTTCCGCTCCCTTCCCGGGGCCGGGGCCGATACCGCCGAAGAGAGGCGCAATGAGCTCGACGGCCTGGCAGTGGAGATGAACGTCGATCCGGACCATGCCCGAAAGGTTACGCAACTGGCATCAGCGCTGTTCGGACAACTGGACGGCGTGCACGGCCTGGATGAGGACGATAGGTTCCTCCTGGAGGCCGCCGGCCTACTGCACGACGTCGGCTGGGTCGAGGGGCAGAAGGGGCACAACAAGACGTCCCGGCGCATCGTCCTTACGGATGAGCGCATTCCGCTGCATGACGATGAGAGGAGAATGGTCTCGGCCGTGGTGCGTTATCACCGCGGGCGACTGCCGCGGAAGGGCGACAAAGAGCTGGAGGGCCTCTCCGGAGATGAGAAGGACAGGACGGTGAAGCTCGCCGCGCTGCTCAGGATCGCTGACGGCCTGGACTACGGCCACTCCGGGGCCGTGAAGGGGGTCGCCGTTGCGACGGATGATGGCTCGGTCACCATCACGCTCGAGGCCGACGGCGCGGGAGCGGAGGTCGCCGCGGCCCTGGACAAGGCCGACCTGTTCCAGAGCATCTTCGGCCGGAGGGTGGTGATCCGATGACGGAGGCCACTCCCAGAACGGGGCACGTGGTCTCCTTCATAGATATCGGGACCAACTCCGTCAGGATGATGGTGGTCCGCCTCAACCCCAACCTCTCGTACACGGTCCTCAGCCTGGAGAAGGAGATGGTTCGCCTGGGCGCCGGGGGGTTCGATGACATGTTCCTCCGACGGGACGCCATCGACCGCACCGTTCTGGTGTGCAAGAAGTTCGTGGAGCTGGCCCGCTACTACGGGGCAGACGAGATCATCGCGGTTGCTACCTCGGCCGCAAGGGAGGCGAGGAACCAGAACGTGCTGGAGGAGCGGCTGAAGGAGGAGGCGAACCTCGATCTCGGCATCATCTCCGGCATCGAGGAGGCCAGGCTGATCTTCCTGGGAGTAAGCTCCGGCATCGAGCTGGCCGATCGCACCGCCCTTATGATCGACATAGGGGGCGGCAGCACCGAGCTGGCGCTCGGCAGCGGCAGCGGGCACGCGTTCCTCGACAGCCTCAAGCTGGGCGCCATCCGCATGACCGACCTGTTCATCCCTCGCGGATACCAGAAGCCGGTGGACGATAAGACATACAATGTCATGAAGCGGCACGTCAAGGGGTACATGTCCTCGGCGGCGAGGGCCATCCGGAAAAGCAAGGTCGACCTCGTCATCGGCTCGTCCGGCACCATAGTGAACCTGTCGGAGATGGCCGTCCGCTCGCTGGGCGGACGCCCCGGAACGCTTCGCCTGAGCCACCTGAGGAAGCTGACCAGCATCATCCGGTCCTCCACGCTTAGCCAGAGGAGGATGCTCCCCGGGATCAACCCGGAGAGGGCGGACATCATCATCGGCGGGGCGGCGATCCTGGAGACGTTCATGGAGCAGCTCCACATCGAGGAGATCGCCGTGAGCGAGCGGGGCGTCCGGGAAGGCCTCCTGATCGACTACCTCGCCCGCATCGAGGGCTCCCCGTACTCGCAGGGGAAGAGCGTCAGGGAGACCAGCATCCTGCAGCTGGGGCGATCATGCGATGTCGATGAGGGGCATGCCGCCACGGTGATGCGGCTCTCGCTGTCGCTGTTCGATTCTGCTCGCGAGGCGGGCCTGCACTCGCTCGGCAACAAGGAGCGGGAGCTGCTGCGGTACGCCGCCTACCTGCACGATGTCGGCGACTTCATCTCGTTCACGAACCATCACGCTCATTCGTACTACATCATACGAAACGCGGACCTGCTGGGCTTCGACCACCGGGAGGTGTTGATCATGGCCAACCTGGCCCGGTACCACCGCAAGAGGGCGCCCCGGCGAAAGGACCCTGAACTGGCCGGGCTGGACGCCGAGACTTACCGGACCATCGTCGTCATGTCGGCGTTCCTGCGCCTGGCCGAGGGCCTCGACCGCTCCCACGGCGCCCTCGCCAGTGAGGTGTCCCTGCGCAAGGAGGGAAAGAAGGCGGTGCTGGAGCTCGTCACCGACGACGATGCCTCGCTCGAGGTCTGGGGCCTGGAAGGCACGGGAAAGGCGTTCCGGCGGGCCTTCGGCCTCGACCTTGAGGTGCGTGTCAAAGGAACGAGGCAATGATTATCTTCCCTGGTGGCCATGATATCGCATGGACGCCCCGCTGCGGGAATACCGCTCCAAGAGGGACTTCTCCAAGACGCCTGAGCCGGATGGGAATGAGGGGGACGTTGCTCCCTTCTTCGTGGTGCAGGAGCATCATGCGTCCAGGCTCCATCATGACCTCCGCCTGCTGATGGACGGGACGCTGAAGAGCTGGGCAGTGCCCAAGGGAGTTCCGGAAGGACCTAAGATCAAGCGGCTGGCGGTGCAGACGGAGGACCATCCAGTATCGTACGGCTCGTTCGAGGGGACCATCCCGGATGGCGAGTATGGCGCTGGAACCGTGAGGATATTCGACCGCGGAGACCTCGAAGTGAAGGAGCGGGGGGAGGATAGGATCGTCTTCGAGATGAGGGGCGCCAGGTTCAACGGCACCTACGCCCTGATAAGATTCAAGGGGCAGGAGAACAAGAACGACAACTGGCTCCTGATGCGAACCCGATGAGCGGACCTAATTAAAAACTCGAAAAGGAAGTAAGGTGAGGCGGTCGCGCCTCATTGACGACACAGGGATGTTAGGGTGAAGAAGGGCTCATCCCTTCTTCATGATCTTCATCCAGCCGCCGCTCTCGAACACGCCGAGGCCCCTCTGCTTGAGGGTCTTCTCGAACTCGTCCCACTGGATTATTTCAAGGCGGTCGTTGGATCCCTTGGTGAATTGGATACCGTTCGTTCCCTTTACCCTGCCCGGCTTCAGACCCTTCTTCTTTGCGATCTCTTTTGCCTTGTCCACGCTGATCTGTTCCATGACCATGGAGTTCCCTCCTGTGCTCTTTGGGGCGATGTTGGCCATGCGACCCAGATAGTAATGGCCTGGACCCATATATAATATTTATCTAATAATGCTATCCGTCCAGTCCTCATCTCCTTGCCCTTTTCGCAACCTTTCTACTAAAATCAAGGCGGAAGAGCTCCGAAGCGCCGCCGCGGCAGGGCCGATGCATGCCAGAATCGGCCGAGGAAGATTTAATCATGGATGTGCATCCTTGAGCATTGGGCTTGAGTCAAATGCGGTTGTTCGGTTCATCTGGCATCAGGGGAGTCATCGGCAAGGATTTCACGATAGAGCTGGCCGAGAGCATCGGGGAGGCAGCGGGCGGCATGCACGGCCGAATCGTCATGGGCCGGGACACCAGGACGTCCGGCCCCATGGTGGCGCAGGCCATAGTGTGCGGCGCCACCGCCGCTGGGGCCGAGGTCCATGATGCCGGGATGGTGTCCACTCCGACGCTGGCAAGGGCCGCGTCGTCGTTCGGCTGCGGCATCATGGTGACCGCGTCGCACAATCCCGCGCAGTACAACGGAGTCAAGCTGTGGAACCCCGACGGCTCGGCCTTTGACACCATCCGGATGGAGGAGGTGGAGGACCGCATAGATTCCCCCAGGCCGGGGAAGGACTGGCGGAGCGTGGGCCGCTCGTTCATGCTGGAAGGAGCGGAGCGTTCGCACATCGACGCCATCCTTGACGGCGTGAAGGGCTCGGAAGCATCGGTGGTGGTCGATTGCGGATGCGGCGCCACGTTCCGCGTCAGCCCTCTGGCCCTGAGGGAGCTGGGCTGCTCGGTGCTGTCCCTGAACGCGCAGCCGGACGGTTTCTTCCCGGGCAGGACGCCTGAACCGACGGAGGAGGCGCTGGCCGATCTGAAGGCAGCGGTCCTGCGGAGGAAGGCCGACCTGGGCATCGCGCACGACGGCGACGGCGACCGCATGGTGGCCGTCGATGACAAGGGCCGGTTCGTCAGCGGGGATCGCCTGATCGCCCTGTTCGCCTCGGCCATGAACGCCTCCGGAGTGGTGGCGCCGATGGACGCGTCCATGGTCCTGGACGAGATGGTCGGGACGGTGGAGAGGTGCCGGGTCGGCGACGTGTACGTAGCCGAGGCGCTCAAGCGCACCGGCCTGGACTTCGGAGGCGAGCCGTCAGGAACGTACATATTCCCGAGGCAGACCTACTGCCCGGACGGCGTCCTGGCCGGCGCGATGCTGGCGAGCATGGCGTCCGAGCAGCCGCTGTCGGAACGGCTGGACTCGCTGCCGTCGTTCCCGTCGGCCCGCGGCTCGCAGCCGTTCAAGGCCGAGGAGCGCGGACAGGTGGTGGAACGCCTGGGCGCCGAGATGAGCGGACTCGATTGCGACCGCCTGCTGACCCTGGACGGCTTCCGGGCGGAGTTCCCGGACGGGTGGCTGCTCGTCCGCCTGTCGGGAACGGAGCCCAAGCTCCGCACCACGGCGGAGGCGAGGGACCAGGAAGAGCTGGAGAGGCTGCAGGGCATCGTCCGCGGGGTCGTGGGGAGGTGCCTGGCATGAAGGCGCTGATACTGGCGGCGGGCGAGGGGACCAGGCTCAGGCCGCTCACCTCCAACATACCGAAGCCGCTGCTCCTGGTGGCGGGCAGGCCGTTCCTGTCGCATGTGCTGGACGCCCTGTCATCGCAGGGCATCAAGGACGTCAGCATACTGGTGGGATGGAAGGCCAACAAGATCAAGGAGCACTACGGCGACGGTTCCTCCATGGGGCTGCGCATCACCTACCTGGAGCAGAAGGAGAGGATGGGCACCGCCCACGCCATCGGCATGGCCGAGAGCGTGATGGATGAGCCGTTCGTGTGCGTCAACGGCGACGTGGTGCTGTTCGAGCCCGACCTGAAGGGGGTGCTGGACCGCTTCGAAGAAACGCAATGCACGGTCATGGGCGCCGTCCAGGTGCCGGACCCCCAACGGTTCGGGGTCATCGAGGAGAGGGACGGCATGCTGCTGAAGATCCACGAGAAGCCCGAGGTGCCTCCAACCGATCTGATCAACGCCGGGCTGTTCGTGTTCACTCCAGAGATCTTCGGGGGGATACGGAACACGGGGATATCGAAGCGCGGGGAGTATGAGATCACCGACACGCTCAACGCCCTCGCCGAGAAGGGCAGGGTGGCGGTGCAGCCTCTGCGGGAGAAGTGGATCGACGTTGGAATGCCATGGGACCTCCTCCGCGCCAACGAGATGATCATGTCCCGGTTGGTCCGCCGTATCGACGGCACGGTGGAGGAGGGCGCCACGGTCAAGGGCGCGGTGGTGGTGGAGGCCGGCGCCCTGGTGCGCTCCGGCTCGTACATCGAAGGCCCGGCGTACATCTCATCGGGCTGCGACATCGGCCCGAACTGCTACATCCGGCCGTCCACCTGCCTCGGCCCCAGGGTGAGGGTCGGCGCCTCAGTGGAGGTGAAGAACTCCATCGTCATGTCCGGCTCCCACATCCCGCACCACAACTACGTGGGCGACTCGCTCATCGGAGAGAGGTGCAACCTGGGGGCAGGGACGAAGATCGCCAACCTGCGCTTCGACGACCGGAACGTCAAGGTGGTGCACAAGGGCGAGATGGTCGATTCCGGGAGGAGGAAGCTGGGGGCGGTGATGGGCGATGACGTCAAGACCGGCATCAACGCCATGATCGACGCCGGAACGGTCATCTTCGAAGGTTCGGTCATCGGCCCGGGGGCGTCGGCCCGCGGCAGCATCGGCCCGGGGAGCAAGGTGCTCTAGACGACCTGCAGCTCCACCGGCCGGCCGCTTCGGTCGTAGCAGCGCCACGACGACATATCGTACGGCATGCAGGTGATGATGTGCGTGCTGCCGTAGCTGGAGAACAGATGGAGGTCGGCCTCCGACGGCCGGTTGGACGGCCCCGGATGGGAGTGCACCGAGCCGACGACGGAGAAATCGATCGGCATGTTGTGCGTAGGGAACGTCGCCGACCCCTCGCTCGATATGCTTCCCGGGAGCAGTACCAGTTCGTAGATGACCCCCTCCTCCGCGCGCAGCGCCGCCGCGAACTCCAGCGGATGCGTTTGGCGGGCGGCCTGGTTCACCATCTCCAGCACCTCCCGCTCGATCCCCCACACCTTCCTGCGGCTCATGGCATGCACATCAGCTTCTCGCGGGTCTTTCTGTAGAAGGCCCTCTCGAAGCGTATGAAGCGGGAGCGGCCCTCGGCCACGCTGAACGATATGTGCTCGTCGCCCTCCATGGGGGTCTCCTGCTGCCCGTCGATGACGCACATGCACGGCTTGGGCTTGACGAGCTCGATGCTGACATTGCTCGACGCCGGGACCACCATGGGCCGGGCGGCGAACTTGAACGGCGCCATGGGCGCTATCACGAAGGCGTCCACCCTCGGGTCGATGATAGGAGAGCCGACCGCCATGGCGTAGCAGGTGCTGCCCGTCGGCGTAGACACTATGATGCCGTCGGCCCGCACGTCCATCGCCAGCTGGTCGTCCACGAACACGTTGAAATGCCTTATCTTGGCAACATGGGCGGTATGCACGACCGCCTCGTTGGTGGCGTCGAACAAACGCTGCCCGTTCAGCATGGTCTTCAGCTTTATGCGCTCCTCCAGGAAGTAGCGGCCCTCCAGCAGCCTGGCGATGCCCGCCTCCACCTCGTCCTCGTTCACTTCGGCCAGGAAGCCGAGCACGCCGGCGTTGACGCCGAAGATCGGCGCGGCGGTGCGCTGCAGCGAGCGCAGGATCGTCCCGTCCCCCCCGACCGTCACCAGCACGTCGATGTCCATGTCCTCTATGGGCATGCCCTTCTTGCCCAGCAGCCGGGCGATGCCGCTCTCCAGGACGATATCCTGGCCCTCCAGCTCGCTGATGACCTTTCTCCCGACGCGTATGGCCTCCGGCACCTCCGAGTTGGCGGTCACGCCAAGTCTCAAAGCAGCACCTCCTTGGCCCTGACATCGCCGTAGGCGAGGAAGTTGGAGCGCGCGTTCAGGTCCAGCGGCATGTCCAGCCTGCCTCCCTGCAGGTCGATTATCTCGCCGCCCGCCTCCCTCAGGACAAGCGCGCTGCCGGCGATGTCTACCACCCGGATGGACTTCTCGTACAGATCGCAGTTCATGTAGTACGCGTCGAACTTGCCCTGGGCCACCATGCACATCTCCAGGGACGCGCAGCCCATGGCCCGCACCCTTGCCGCCCTCTTCACGACCTTCATGGTCTCGGTGGCGGCGTGTCGGCCCATGTACACCAGGGCGGAGCACGTCTGGGGGTTCGCCTTCCTGACCTTCAGGGAGCATCCGTTCAGGGTGGCCCCCTTTCCCCTCTCCGCCACGTACAGATCGTCGTTCACCAGGTTGCGGACCACCGCCGCATCGATGTCGTTGAGCGATGCCGTCCCGACGGCGAGCGAAACGCTGTAAACGGGGATCCCAAGAATGCAGTTGTGGGTGCCGTCGATGGGGTCGATGACGAGGGTGCGGTCCATCCCCCGGTCCACCAGCCCGGCCTCCTCGCTCAGGACGTTGAGCGGCAGGTCCATGCCCTCCACGCATTCCAGGATGACATCCTCGGCGAACTTGTCGATGTTGGAAGTGGGCGACCCGTCCGCCCCGGTGTAGAGCTCAAGCCCCCTGTCGAACGAGGGCGGCAGGGCCCGCACGGCGTCCCTGACCCGCTTGGAGATCGTTACCAGAACATCTCTCATCCCTTATCGGAATGCTAAGCACCCATAAATTAGCATGCTCGTAGAAACGATTTTAATACCCAGGCTCCCAACTGGGG
>ENA-UOOH01003772-UOOH01003772.1-fermentation-metagenome-genome-assembly--contig:-NODE-3772-length-11157-cov-4.299406_pt1 | contig 11157 bp, 10 predicted proteins | sample MGYA00245778_ERZ724025 | MGnify/ENA primary metagenome ERZ724025 (study PRJEB28704, sample SAMN03018313) | fermentation metagenome | biome: anthropogenic terrestrial biome; feature: soil; material... | reverse complement strand
ATGATCCTGACCGATAAGCCGAAGACTCCGGGTCCCGTCGAAAAGATCCGCAACCTTGTCTTCAAAAAAGAGGACGATGACCCGGATCATCTCCGTCGGATCTATAAAAAGACTGCCGTCGTTCTTGCGGCCAAAGCCGGAGTCGAAAACGTCTGGGTTCTCACCCCGCGCGAGCTCTTAGCTGCGCTTTCTTCACCGAAGACGGAAATCCAAGAGTTTATATCAACATATGAGTATCTTCATTATGCAAATGTTTCGGCAAGTTCCGACCAGATTAAACAGCTGGAAAGACTTTCCAAACAGATTATCGAGGGCAATTATGATACATGAATCCACACTGAATGCAGCCTATCCTCCTGTACCTCCCGATAGGAGGGTGCTATGAAACATACAGTTCTGCTGCTGATCCTGACACTTCTTCTTGCCGGAGGAGTCTGCGGATATGCAGCTGCAGACGAATCTCTGGAAAACAATACCGCCGTGACCGGACCCTATGCCGGCATCGAAGAGCAGCTTTCTGCCGTCGCCTTGAGCCTGAACTCAACGGCCAAGGCTATGGTCGCAGGGAGCACCGAAGGATCGGGCGCCGAAATCCTGGCGATCGCAGACAACCTCGACGCCGCACAGACCGCACTCTCGGGAACGCCGCTTGCCTCCGACTATGTCCAGGATCTTATCAGGATCAAAAACAGTCTGGAGACCGCAGGTTCCGATCCCCTCTATTCTGATGCCGATAAAGCTGACGTTCTTTCGACTCTGCAGACGGCACAGACGGATCTTGCCGCTGTAGAAGATAATCTCGCCTCAACGCTTGCATGGGCAAAAAATGATCCGGAGTCCTTCAGTTCGGACATTGCCGTTCTGCAGCAGGGTCTTACAGATATTGACAATATCTCCGTCTCACTCGAAGCGGCGGCTGTCTCTCTCACTGCCGACACGCAGGCCACATCCGTGACCCTTGAGCAGCTTGAAACAGAGATCGGCAAACTTGTCGTCATCAGAGACGAACTTATCAGCGACGCGGTCCCCGTTACGATCACCGATGAACTCACCGCAATTATAACCGGGCTGCAGACCTCGGCCGATTCATTGCAGAGCGGCGCAGATCCCGCTTCGATCTCTGCCGGGATCACCAGCTCCGCGACAGCCCTGGATGCAGTAAACAGCCGGATAGCCGTCCTGCCTGCCCCAGAAACCGCCATTCCAACCGGGACGCCGACTGAAACAACGACTGTCACCCAGACTGTCGCCACCCAAACCCCACAGCCGACCGTGACGGAGACGGCCCCGACGCCTGAAGTCATCGTCCCAACCGGGACCCAGACTACAGAGGGAGATAACAATCCGGGAATCATTATTCTGATAGTTGTTCTCATCTGCGCTGCAGGCATCGTTGCGGCTGTTTTCATCATCAAAAAACGCGGCGGGTTTGGAAAAATCCTAAGGATCAAAGATGACCCTCTGAACATTACCCCCTCCGGACCTGCAGATCAAGTCCCAAAAACACCGCCGCAGGCGGAGGAGGAGTTCGTTGAGATACCGGCATTCCAAAAAGAACCGATTCCGACGCCGGAAAAAACCATCCCGACACCCGAACCTGTTTGGACACCACAGCCTGCAGTAACGCCTGCCGAGCCGAAAAAACCCGTCACCCTGCCGTCAAATGCGGGACCTGCAGAGCAGTTCAAACTGATTGCATCGGTAATTGCCAAAAACCGCGGACTCCAAAAAAGCGAAGCCCTCTCGCCCCGCGACCTCATCGATAAGGACAATCCGAATTCTCTGCTGCTCGAATACATTTCCCTCTATGAAAAGGTCCGCTACTCAAAGCGCTCCACGCCCGAAGATACCGCACGTCTCACTGAACTTGCAAACCGGATCCTGAAAGAAAATACATGAAAAAACGAGTCATCATAGCCCTCCTCCTCCTTATCGCCGCCGGACTGATAGTGACTGCACAGTTTGCCACGACCGATGAGGAATACAGCCGTTACAACATCAACTGGAACGGCACCTCCGACTTTTTCGGGATGGCGGCCGATAAACAGTTTGTTTACAGCTATGATGACCTCCGCTCTGCGGAGTCGAGCGGCACGCTACTGATCATCGCACCGGGAACCGAGTTTGCCGGCCTTGCAGACTACCTGTATCAGGGAAATACGATCATCATCGCCGACCAGAGCGGAAATGCAAATGCATTTCTTGAAGAGGTCGGCAGTTCCATCCGTGTCCATAATGAACAGGTGAGATCCACCAGCATGGAGTACAAGGACATGGGCATATTCCGCGGCACGGTCGAGGGCGACCTCTTTGGATCCAATGTCACGACCCTCACCTTCGACTACCCCGGCCACATCACCGGAGGCGACACAGTCGCCGCAACATCCTACCTTTCATGGATAGACACCAATGCAAACAACATCCCCGACAGTAACGAAACACTGAAAGTTTATTCTCTTATCGCATCAGAAGATATAGGTAATGGCCGTATCATTGTCATTGCTGACCCCTCGGTTTTTATCAACAGTATGCTTGTTCGTACCCATACCGAAAATATGCAGGTCATCAATGCTCTCCTTTCAAAGGATCTCATCATTGACCAGGCCAACTCGAAAACGACCTCCGGCGGAGGGCTTTGTCCTCTTCTTGCGGCGATCCACAGATATCCTGCCCTTGGGACCATCCTCATAACCATTCTATTCATTCTAGCAGCCGTTATCGGCATCCGGAGATTCCGCTTATGACAGAACAGAAAAACATTGATACCATACGCACCTTTCACGCACAGCTCAAAGAACGACTGCACCAGTGTATCATCGGGTATGACGACCTGATGGATCTTTTAACCATCGCATTTCTCAGTGACGGCGCCCTTCTTATGGAAGGGGTCCCGGGAACCGCTAAGACCACACTGTGTAAATTCTTTGCGCAAAATATCGGCGGCAAATTCGGCCGCCTGCAGGGAGCAGTCGATGTGCTTCCAATGGACGTCATAGGCGTCCAGAAGTATCATCAGGATCGAAACACCCTCACTTTTTCTGAAGGCCCGATCTTTTCCAACCTCTTCCTTGTCGACGAGATCAACAGGATGACACCCAAAGCGCAGGGTGCTCTTCTCGAAGCACTCGCCGAACGTCAGGTAACGATCGACAATCAGACTCTCAAGCTCCCGGATCCGTTCCTCGTCATCGCGACCCAGAACCCGTATGAGATGGAAGGAACTTTCAATCTCATCGAGTCGCAGAAGGACCGGTTCACCCTCAGTTACCGGATCGCTCACCTAAACGTCGAGGACGAGGTCTCCGTTCTCAGAAAAGGTATGGCAAGCGGCCTTGATCCTGAAAACTACAAGGCAGATGGTCTCCTTATCAGCGACCCAGCTGAGATCCTGAATATGCAGGAAACAGTCCGATCGATCTATGCAAGTGAGGATATCCTCGCCTACATCGGCGACCTTGTACAAGAAACCAGAAAACACGATCATATCAAACTCGGCATCAGCACACGGGGATCTCTTGCTCTCCTGCGCAGCGCAATGGCATATGCCGCGATACAGGGACGCGACTATGTTATTCCCGACGATGTCAAATATATCGCTCCTTTTGCATTTTCTCACCGTATCATCCTCAAACGCGAATCAGCACTTGGCGGGGTATCGATCGAGAAGATCATTGCTGAGATCCTTGGGACCGTTTCGGTGAGATGATCCATGCGTCCCACACTGCTGACCGGACTCCTCCTCCTCTTCAGCCTGGTCTGTTTTGTTTATGCATGGATGATGAATGCTGGAGAAGCCGCGGCTGCGGGACTTGGCCTCCTCGTCTTTCTTGCGGCACGGGCATTCATCTTCCAGACCGAGGTCCACGGTCTGGCACTCTCCCTTACCGTTATCCGTGAGACCGACAAAACTATCCTGCATCAGAGCTCGATCGTCAACATCACCTCCTCGATAACTGCTGTCACAAAAAAGCTGACTGCTTCATTTGAGGACGTTCTTCCGGCAGGAGCCGTCCTCACAGCAGGTTCTCCCCGATTCACCGAAGGCCGGGCATCGTACTCGCTCAACCTCCCGGTGATCGGAGACTCTTTTTTCCAGGGTGTCCGGATAACCTGCAGTGACCTGTTTTTCGCGAACACACTTCTTGTCGCACGAAACGCGGAACACCCAAAGCTCACGATGTATCCTACAGGCATCGCCGGAACGCATCATGCCGTTGGTCACGGAGCCGGATGGAGCGCTCAGGAGTTTGATCGCCCCGCCCTCATCGCAGGTTTCGACACCAGGACCCTGCGTCCTTATGCCGATGGAGACAGTACCAGGGACATCGACTGGAAGATCTCCGGGAAACAGCAGGAGTTGTACGTCAGGCTGAGAATGGATGCATCCGGCGGTCTTCCGGCTCTTATCGTCGATCTGCCTCCAAGGGGAGCTTCAGAAGAGCTCTGTCTGCATTTTGCCGAAACGGTTGTTGGGATCCAGGAAAACCTCAACATTGGTGAGGAATACCCGGTGATCTTCATTTCAGGCGCCAAGCACCTCAAAACGATTCGTTCCGGAGAGAGTGAAAAGATCATCGCCATGCTCAAACAGGCCGGCACCATCTATGCGGCCGACTATCTGTACAGACTGCGTCACCCCTCCGTTACCAGAAGAAGCACAGAGAGCGGTCATCAGCTGTCAGATCAGGAACGCCGCATCGAAGGACTTATCCGGCTGTATGCCGGCCGGTATCCGACCGACTTTGAACGTATGGTTCGAAACATCTCAACTTCTCTCGAACAAGAAACGCATATCACCTATGTCACTGCAGCACACGGAGACCTGAGTCATATGACGTATTTCATCAATGAAACAAAGAAAAATAAACGGTATGCCGCGGTCTTTGTCGTTGGTGCAGCCGGGACCTCACGTGAAGAAGAGATACGCAGTGCGTTCACCCGTGCCGGAGCAGATGTCGTGGAGATGATCTGATGAACAGTAAAATCCCCGCAATTATCACTGCAGTCATCGCCGTAGCCGGCGCCTCAGGAGACCAGCGGATCATCGCCGCAATCATCGGTGCGGCCTTCGTAATCTGCACCTTTATGTCGCTCCCGCAAAAAATGCGGATCCTGCTTCTTTCGTCGACAGGCTTCCCGCTTATTTTCACATCGGGCTACCCGGCAGTTGCGGGTCTTTTGGTTATTTTCGTCGTGATGACGCTTCTCGCCGCATCCGGTGCTAAAATCGGGCCGGGAATTGTTCTTCCGGTCATAGCCGCGGGGATCGCCGGCGCAGTTTATGCATTCCAGCTCTCACTTGCCGTCCCTGTTCTGACAGCCGGCATATTCCTTATTCTCGTCATCTACATCCTGTTCGTCAGGGAATACCGTCTGAAAAAACACGTTGAGGGAACTAACAAATGAAACTCAAACCAACACTGATAACGTCCGCATACTTTGCACCGATTGTATTGTTTCTTGCCGCAGTTCTGACCTTTACCGCATATATCTTCACGAACCGCGGCGACATGACAAGCGCACTTCTCATCCTTGCAGGATTTATGCTTCTCATCACCGGCGTCCTTCTGCTGACCCTCGCCGACCGCCGTCCACTCCCGGTAAAACTCACCGAGATGCTGCCGGTCACGCCAACACTGAACCTTGCGGCGGTCCTCGCCGATCTTGGCGTCACAAGCAACACCATCCACCGTTTCCTCCCGTCAGGCGAACACGTCCAGACCAACCCGGTTACCGGCGGGCAGATACCCGAGTTTTCAAAGGATATGACGTTTGTCTCGATAAACGACTGGTATGGTGTCCAGTATCAGGCAATGGGTGAAGCCTCTCTCCGTCAGTTAAAACGCGAGGATAACCTTGTTATCCCGACCGGCAGTATTGCCCAGCTTGGAACCTGCATCTCCGAGGTGATGAACGACACCCTCTCGCTTGCCGAGAAGGTCACCACTGCAGCGACCGATAAATCGGTGATCATAACTCTCGACGAGTTTGCGATGAAGAAGACCTGCCTCGCTCTGCAGGAAGCATCCCCGAAATGCTGCACCATGGTCGGCTGCCCGGTCTGTTCCCTCATGGGTGCGATTCTCGCCGAGGGATCGGGACGCGACGTGGAAAGCACGAGCGCAGTCCTTGAAGGCTCTACCCTTACCGTTTCTTTTGCACTGCTCCCGGCGAAGTGAGGAGAGCAGAAGACTATCTTTTTTTACATCCTGAATTTGCCAACTGTCACATTCAGGATAGATGCATATTTTCAGCCCCTGCGGGCCACGTTTTTTCACATGCCTTACGAATGCCTTTTGGGTACTACAGTTCAACAATTATACAGTAAATCGTGTCTGAACATACCGCCAAACAAAACGTCGCACGCCTTTCAATATTCTCAAACGCCTTTCTCACGATAGCAAAGCTGATCACCGGCCTAAGCATCGGCTCGGTCAGTATAATCTCCGAAGCGATCCATTCAGGCATGGACCTGTTCGCCTCATGTATCGCCTACTTCTCCATCAAAAAATCCGCGATGCCCCCTGACACCGACCATGCATTCGGTCACGGCAAATACGAAGACGCATCCGGCCTCATCGAAGCGCTGCTGATCATCCTTGCTGCGGGCATCATCATCTGGGAAGCGGTGAACAAACTGATATACGGCGGCGATACCTTATCCACCGATCTTCTCTTCATCGGTATGATCGTGATGGGAGTTTCGGCCTGTCTGAACTTCTTCGTGTCGCAGAAACTGATGAAAGTGGCTAAAGCGACGGATTCCATCGCCCTTGAAAGCGATGCCTGGCATCTGAGGACCGATGTCCTCACCTCGATAGGTGTTGTGGTCGGACTTATTCTGATACAAATAACCGGCCTTACCTTCCTCGATTCGGTCATCGCCATACTCGTTGCGCTGCTGATCCTGCGTGAAGCCTACTCCCTCATCAGGCGCTCGTTCAGCGATCTCATGGATCAGAGCCTCGATGAAGAAGAGGTGGAAAAGATCTGCGAGATCATCTGCAGGCATCAAAACGAGTACACCAACTATCACAGTCTCAAAACACGAAAAGCCGGACCCGACAAGTTCGTCGAGTTCCATCTCATGATGCCGCATGCAACACCCCTTTCAGATGCCCACAAGGTTTTGCAGGAGGTCGAGGACGAACTCAAAGAAGAGATCCCCCGAGTCACGGTGATCGTGCACCTCGACCCCTGCGACGGAAGATGCAATCGCGACACCTGTACGTTCTTCTGCCGCAGAAAAACGTGACGGGGTTCACCGAAGAAACAGATGCAGGAATCTTCCTGCCATACTTCTTTTCATCTCGATCGCGTGATACTGGCACATCTCGTGGCAGCAGTAGCATCGTATGCATTTCCCATGATCGAAGGACGCTTTTTTTCCTTTCATTACAGCGGCCCCAACAGGACAGATCCTCACGCACTGCCCGCAGCCGACGCAGGTATCCTTCTTCACGACTGGCGCCGGGGCGTAATACCTCCCCATCGTCTGGAACCGGCGCAGGACATTTCTCCTGAACCAGGTATTCCTTGAAGGAGCACTGTATGTCGAGGGCAGAACAAAATCGGTAATGGGAATTACAGAATCGCCGGCCGTTACGACGCTTTTTGGATCCACAAGACCGCGGGCCGCAGCGGCAGCCGTCGTCGGGATTCGAAGAGGGTCCATTGAGATCAGCCGCTGCGCCGTGACATCCAGCGCATACACCGACCTCGATGCAAGGATATAGCCGGTATATTTTGGCTCGCCGCCCATCGGACCGTTCCCTTCCATCCCGAAAACGGCATCCATAACGACGAAATCAGGTTTGATCAGTTCGTTCAAGTCCACCAGCATCTCGGAAAAATCCGCAGAGTCGGGAAATCGTGAATGAAACACCGGTTTATCGAGACCAGGAACGACACCGAACGTATTTTTCACCGCACCGGAATATCGGGTGAACATGTGGGTCTTCAGTTTGCAGACCGATATAATGACATCGGCTTCGCATGCCGGATCGATGACCGTGAAATGCTTCATCACCTTCCCTTCGGGAAACGGACGCTCCTGATAGCCGGTCGCATAATCCATCGCGATACCGAGATCGCCCGCGATCTGTGTGATCCCGCATTTCTGATACACACGCTTCATCACGCGGGGCGTATATACTATTCCTGCCCCGGGACTGTCCGCGATCAAAAGGATGCCGCCTGCGTCGATGATCAGTCTGCCGACTGCATAGAGAACTTCCGGATGCGTACTCACCGCTTTGTCATATCCGGCATCCGAGAGGAGATTTGGTTTGAGCAGTACTTTTTTTCCTGCCAGCGGGGGAAGTCCGCCGGCTGCTTCGATCGCGTTCTCCACTGCCCGGCAGACCTCTTCCCGGTCATATGAACTGCATTGTGCAGATCCGGTTATCTGATTCATGTGCCTTGTCAGTTCTATTTCACGGCAGTCCTCAAAAGGATATTCAATGAGGTTACTGTTCGCTTATCTCTTCGAGAGGCACCCTTTTTCCGGTCTGCAGATAATACACCTTCTCCGCCATTCTGCAGGCATGATCGCCGCAGCGTTCCAGATATCTGTTCACCAGATGGCAGGCACTCCCAAACGGGATCGTTATTTTGCCGTTTTCCATCGCCGAAACGATCTCCTTATAGAGCGCGGCATACAGATGATCGATCTCCTCCTCGATCTCTGCGCAGCCGTGCAGCCGGGAGATATCCCCCGACTCGAATGCAGTATACACTTCATTGAGGATGGAGATTGCCGCCTCGCCTTCTCTGTGAAGACCCGGCGGGATCTCGGACGGGATGCTTGCAGCGACTAATTCAGTAATGTCTTTTGCATACCGGCCGATCCTTTCAGAAGAGGTCACGATGTCCATGCAGCTTGAGATCATCCGCAGATCCTTTGCCATAGGCTGGTTCAGGGCTATCAGGAGGAGACCCCGTTCATTCAGCATCTCATACTGATTGTTCACATACTCCTTCTGCCGGATGATATCGGCTGCGATCATGAGATCGGCCGACTCATATGCCAGCAGGGAATTTTTCAGCATGGTAAGGGCAAATCTCCCATACCAGGTCACTTCGCTTTTGTATGAATCAAGTTCAACGTGGAAATAGGTGTTCATCCGAATCTTCCTGTAATGTAGCGTTCTGTAAGCTCTTCGTGAGGGTTGGAAAAGATCGTTGTGGTCTTATCCGCTTCGATCACTCTTCCAAGATACATGAATCCCGTGATATCACTGACTCTTGCCGCCTGCTGCATGTTATGGGTCACAATGATCACCGTGTAGTCCTTTTTCAGATCCATGATCAGATTCTCGATCTTTGCGGTGGCGATCGGATCGAGAGCAGAACACGGCTCATCCATGAGGATAACATCCGGATTCACGGCAAGCGTGCGTGCAATGCATAATCTCTGCTGCTGGCCGCCGGAGAGACCAAGCGCCGACTCATGCAGACGGTCTTTCACCTCGTCCCAGAGAACAGCGACCTTCAGACTTTTTTCGACGACCTCATCCAGGACTTTTTTGTCTTTTTCTCCATGGGCGCGGGGGCCGTAGGCAATATTATCATAGATGGATTTTGGAAACGGGTTCGGACGCTGGAAAACCATCCCGATCTTTCTTCTGAGGAGGACAGGATCATTTGCTGTTATGTTCTCGCCCCGATACAAAATATCTCCGGTAATTTTGCAGTCGGGAATCAGGTCGTTCATGCGGTTCATGCACCGAAGCAGCGTCGATTTCCCGCAGCCGGACGGACCGATCAGTGCAGTTACGGATTTCTCCTCGAACGAAATATCCACATCGAAGAGAGTCTGTTTCGATCCGTAGGACAGATTCAGGTTTTTTGTTGATAGAATGGAAGTCATAGTAATCTCTTCTGGAAACGTTTTCGAATCACGATCGCAACGAGGTATATCGCCATAACAAGGGATATCAAAACGACGGCGGTCCCGTACTGCTGGGTCTGTGACCCGGGCACACTGGTCGAGAGGACATACAGATGGAAGGGAAGCGCCATCACCGGATCAAAGAGATCCATGCTGATGAACCGTTTGGAAAACACCACCGCAGTAAACATGATAGGTGCCGTTTCTCCCGCAGCTCTTCCGATCGAAAGGATCGTGCCGGTCAGTATCCCGGGAGCTGCCGACGGCAGAACGACCCGGCGTATGGTCTGCCATTTGGTCGCACCAAGTCCAAGCGAAGCCTCGCGCAGAGAGTTCGGCACCGACCTGAGGGCTTCTTCCGTGGTTTTTATGATCGTCGGGAGGATCATCAACGCAAGACATACCATACCCGCAAGAAGACAGACGCCCCACCCGAGGAAAATAACCAGGAAGGCAAAACCAAACACGCCGAAAACGATAGACGGCGTGCCGGAAAGCAGATCGTTTCCTGTTCGGAGAAGGCGCGTTGCGGCGTTATCCCGGGAGTATTCGTGCAGAAAGATCGCGGACCCTATGCCGATCGGGAGAGCCAGCAAAATGGCTCCGCCGACCAGCTGGAGTGTTCCGATGATCGCGGGCAGGATACCTCCTTCAAGGCCCATATTACGCGGTGCGGTCGTCAAAAATTCCCAGGAGACCGCAGGGATCCCGTTGATGAAAATGTTTCCAAGAATAACGACCAGAATGCCGATAACGAGAAATGTTCCCGCATAGATTATCCCGAACGCTGTCCGCTCGACCGATCTGTGGGACATGATCCCCCGGATGAAGAAAAGTCCTCCGGCAGCGGCCGTGAGAATAAGCGTCGGCAGGATCCCGATCGCATACATTACGATGCAGACCACAAGCAATACGCCGCAGAGCCCGAGGATCTTTTTGATCCGGGCAGGCACGCTGAAGACCGGTCTGCCGCTCTGGATCTTTTTCGTGACCCTGCTTGAGAGGAGATTGATCAGGAGTGTAATCAAAAGGAGCACCGCGGCAACACCGAAGAGAGCATAATAATGCATCGAGCCGGACGCGACCTCGGCGAGTTCGATACCAAGCGTTGCGGTCAGGGTTCGGACAGGCGAGAGCACATCCCAGATCGGCGACGGGATCACTGCCGCGTTTCCCGCGACCATCATCACGGCCATCGTTTCGCCGATCGCACGGCCCATTCCGAGAATGACCGCAGCCGAAATACCGGATGCGGCTGCCGGGAT
>ENA-UOOH01003770-UOOH01003770.1-fermentation-metagenome-genome-assembly--contig:-NODE-3770-length-11160-cov-4.791355_pt1 | contig 11160 bp, 10 predicted proteins | sample MGYA00245778_ERZ724025 | MGnify/ENA primary metagenome ERZ724025 (study PRJEB28704, sample SAMN03018313) | fermentation metagenome | biome: anthropogenic terrestrial biome; feature: soil; material... | reverse complement strand
TTCACTCTGCGGGACGGTATCCCGATCCGTCCGATCATTGTCGAAATCGAAATCGGTATCGATTCCGAGCGTGATTCGGCAGGGGAATATCCGCAGCCAAACGTCTTCACTACGCCATGCGCTATGGTTTGCGAAATCGGAAGGTGGCGACATCGACCAAGATTTCGCGCGGACCGGAACCGTTGGCGGGACCGACGATGCTCAGCTGTTCCAGCTGTTCCATGATTCTGGCGGCACGGTTGTACCCGATCCGCAGCCGGCGCTGAAGGTAGGAGGTCGATGCTCGATCGGCCTCGGCGATGATGTTGTAGGCGTCTTCGAGGAGGGGATCCCAGTCCTCGATCTCCTCGTTGGTGCCGCCTGTGCTGCCTTGGTCATGGGCATTCAGGTCGATCGGTGCGCAATCCGGGAAGTCGGGCAGGTTCTCGCTGAGTTGCTCCAGGTATTCGACGACGGCCTCGATCTCTTCGTCTTCGACGAGGGTGCCCTGCACGCGGATCGGTTTGGATTTCCCTGGGGGCAGGAAGAGCATATCGCCTTTGCCGAGCAGGGTTTCGGCACCGTTGCCGTCGAGGATGGTTCGGCTGTCGACCTTGGATGCAACCTGGAATGCGATGCGGGCGGGGAAGTTGGCCTTAATGGTCCCTGTGATGACATTGACGGAGGGGCGCTGGGTCGCAATGATGAGGTGGATGCCGACTGCGCGTGAAAGCTGTGCAAGGCGGGCGATTTGGTTTTCGATATCGGCCTGGGCCGCGAGCATCAGGTCCGCAAGCTCGTCGATGATGATGACGATATAGGGCAGGAGATCGGGTAGTGGCTGGAAGTCCTCTTCATCGAGGCCCTGATCGATATGTTTCCGTTTAAGGCGTTCATTGGCCATTGCGCGCTTGGCACTGTCGACTCCGTTGTAGCCGACGATATGTCGCTGGCTGACCTCCGCGAGGAGGTGGTAGCGCCGTTCCATTTCGCGGATTGCCCAGGCCAACCCGTTGACGACCTTCTGGGGATCGGTGATGACGGGGGCGATCATGTGCGGCAAGCGATTGTAGATCTGCATCTCGACGATCTTGGGATCGACCATGAGGAATCGGACTCGGTCGGGGCCCAGCGCGAAGAGCAGGCCGACGATGAGACTGTTGACGCAGACGGTCTTGCCGGCGCCGGTGGCGCCTGCGATGAGCAGGTGCGGCATCTCTGCGAGGTCGGCGGTGATGGGGCGTCCCGCGACGTCCTTGCCGATGGCGAGGGGGAGTCGTGCCTTACGCTTTTTCCACGCCAGCGATTCCATGAGATCGCGTAGGCGAACGGCCTCGATGTTGAGGTTGGGGACCTCGATACCGACGGCCGCCCTGCCTGGAATCGGGGCGAGGATTCGCACGTGGGGTGCCTGGAGGTTGAGGGCGATATTGTTGCTGAGGGCGGCGATCCGTTCGACCTTGACGCCGGGTGCCGGGCGGACCTCGAACCGGGTGATGACCGGGCCGCGCTCGATCCGGTCGATCTGGGCCTGAATGGAGAATTCGCGCAGGGTGTGGATCAGGAGCGCCCCTCGTGCCTGCAGCTCCTGATCGGACTCCGGCGTGGTGGTTTTTTCCGGTTTGAGCAGCAGCTCGACATCGGGGACCAGGGACCGCTTTGGGTTGGCAGACGGGGTCGGGGCGGGTCCGTCCTGATCCCAAGCGGACGACGGTGTTGGTGTGGTCGGCCGCACGATACGCGGCTTCGGCTCCTGTGGGGGCGGTGGGGGGGCGAGCCCGAAGGCGGCTTCCAGGGAGAGATCGGGGTTGAGCTGTGGGTTCGGAGGCGGGGCAGAGGTGGGTGGAGCGGGTGTATTGCTTGCGGCCGCGCGTTGGGCGGGACTGGGGCGCCCTGGTTGCACGCGTTTGCGTTGAATGGGTCGATCACCGGCCGGTCTTGTCTGGGCGGGGGCGGCGACTGCGGGATTTCCAGGGACACCGTAGTCGCGTGGAATCGGGCGATAGCCGAGCCCTCCGGCCCTGGGCGCGGGAGCATAGCGGTCACCTTCGGGAAAGTCCGAGGAGGAGTTTCCCTCCAAAGCCGGAAGGGTAGCCCATCGCTCCGAGAGATGGGTCGCGGCGGATTGCGCGCCCCTGCCGAGTGCGCGTGCTAGGTAGCGCAGGAAGCGTGCAGGTGGCACGGTGAGGTAGTAGAAGGTGGTCTGAAGCGACTGCACGACTTGAGCGGGCGAGATCTGGACCAGGATGAGCAGGGAGCCGGAGAGCAGGAGCAACAGCATCGCGACCGATCCGACGGTTCCCAGGGTGGTATCGAGGAACTTTTCGAGGGCGATGCGTGAGAGGAGACCGCCCTTGCCGATTCCTTGCAGGTTAAACTTATCGAGCAGCGAGTTGAAGAACCATGGCTGCATGTGGAGAAGGAAGGTGGAGGAGACGGCCAGGGCGAGTCCAGCGATCCATTGCGGCCAAATGCGCGGGCGTGTGGAACCGATCGTGAAAATGGACAGCGCCATGACGACCCCGGCGATGACGAAAGCCCCGATACCGAAGATCATGAGCATTCGGAAGGCCAGCCAGACGCCGATTGCACCGCAATAATTGCCTGACGGCTCCGGCGGACTTTGATTGGCTGCGACCTCGGCGGGATCAAACGAGTAGAGAGAAAGCAGCGCGATAAAAGCCCAAAAAATGAACAGGATGCACCAGCCCTGCCTTCGGGGCGATACCTGAGCCCTCCGGTTGGATTTTCGGCTTCTCTGCTTTTTTGCGCTCATGTCGTACTGCTATCGGAAAAGTAGACTGTTCTTGGCGTTAAAATCGAGGCTCTTGAGGGGAAAAGGAGGTAAGGACGCGAATGTGTCAATAGAATTCCTCCTTCGCATCTCTTTCGGTGGTCTTAGTGAGGCGTGAGCGGCTCCGGGAAGACGCGGACGGCGACGGCCGAACTGTTTTCCGGGCATAGTGAAAAGGCCCCCAGGTTGGCCGGCAGCAGGCGGATCGCTCCCGGCTCAAGACTCTCCTGACCGCTGGTCCATGTGAGCTGCAACCGGCCTTGGGTGCAGCAGAGGATTTCGAAGCGATCCTCCTTGGCCTCGGCCTGGAGTGGCCCTCGAAGCTCATACTCCCAGGCCTTGAATGCGTTGCATCGCGCGAGGAGCCGTCGCCGTTGCGGATCGCGGTCCGGCGGGACGAGGGCAGGGGTGACGTCCTCGAAATCGATGGATGCGATGGCCTGATCGACGTGCAATTGCCGGGGGCTGCCGTCGGAGTCGACCCGGCCCCAATCGTAAACACGGTAGGTGGTATTGGAATTCTCTTGGATCTCGAGGAGAACGGAGCCCGCTTTGATTGCGTGCAGGCGGCCGGATGGAATGAAGATTGCGTCGCCGGGGCGGACGTCGATTTCGTGCAGGAGTGGGTCGAGCGTACCGGACTCGATTGCCTGGCGAAAGGCCTCGGGGGAGACCGGAGCTTTCAGGCCGGCATAGATGGCGGCCTCGGGCGTGCAGTGGAGAAAATACCACATCTCGGTCTTGGGCTCACCGCCCAAGGCCTCGGCAGCCTCGAGCGGCGGGTGCACCTGAAGCGATAGGGTCTCCCGCGCATCGAGCAGCTTCACCAGGATGGGAAATTTAGAGGCACCTTTGAAACCGGTGCCGAGCCAGGACTCGACGATATCGGGCTCGAGCAAGCGGTCGAGGGGCAAGCCTTTCCAAGGACCGTTCCGCAGCACGGATCTGCCTTCGGGGCGGTCACTGATTTCCCAGGATTCGCCGTATTGTTCATCGCCCGGGAGCTCTCGATGGTAGAGATCGCGCAACAGGGTGCCGCCCCATACCCGCTTCTGCAGATACGGCGAGAATGACAGAGGTTCCATCGGTGTGATCTCCTGGTGGTACAGCGTGCGTGGGGTCGAGTCTGTCCGGTGCACGATGCCGGGACAGCTGCGCCTCTTCCCTGCGGTCGCATCATGAACCCTCAGACGCGGCCTCTTCGGGAGGGATAAAATCGGAGAGATGGCCTTGGCGCACAAATGCGCCGAGTTCGGTAGGGCCGAAATCGGCCAGCACGCGATCCTGGTACTCCAGGGTCGGGGTGAGACGTTGCCCGCTGATCTCGATCATGCGTCTGTATGCACTTCGATCGGTCAGGACATTGACCTTTTCAAACGGGACGCCCAACTGGTTCAGCTGTTCGACAGCGGCGATACACCAGGGGCAGAAGGGTTTGATGTAGAGGGTCGGTATGGAATCGTTGGGGACGAATGTGCCGTGGCTCATAGTTCCCTTTCGCAGAGGTCTGGATGAAAACGGTTTTCGGGTCGGGTACCTGCTGTTTGCGGGCCCCTTCCCGTCCCACTATTTTATTGCCGTTTTTTCAGTTGATGGCAACTGACTCGGTAGGGTTGGGCGATCTCGGGTTGACCGGGTCGCCGATCCCATATATAGCCCGATAGGTTGTCACCCGAATCTTCACGATCGCTTAAGGAAGGAATTGCCGCGTGATCCCGCATCCCATTTTGGCTGCTAGTGGAATGTGGTATGCCTGGTCCGAATCGGACGGTCCAGGCCGGGCCATCGTTCTGTTCTTGATTTTCGGATCGATTGCCGCATGGACGATCATGATTTCGAAGCTTCAATTGCTGCGTACCGTGCAGCGTGAAGACAAGGTATTCCTGAGCCGGTTTCGGGCGGAGGCCCATCCGCTCGGGCTGTTTCGGCGCGGACTGCAGTTGGAGCGTTCGCCGCTCATGCTCGTGTACCGAGCCGCCTGTGAGCATCTCAGGAACGTGGCCGCGCCGCGGGTCGATCCGACCACCAGGGCTTCCCTGCCGGGGCGCAGGCTGACCCCGGCGGACATCGAGCATGCGCGCTCGGCCATGGATCGTGCGGTCGCCGAGGAGTTCGAAAAGCTGGACCGGCACATGGGGGTCCTTGCGACGGCCGTGAGTGCGAGTCCGCAGCTCGGGCTTCTGGGCACGGTTTGGGGCGTGATGAACTCGTTTGGTGGGATGGCGGTCGCGCAGAGTATGGCGATCTCGGCCGTGGCGCCGGGGATATCGAGCGCGCTTCTGACGACGGTGGTGGCCCTGTTGGTGGCCCTGCCCTCATTGGTCGGGTACAACATTCTCACCTCCCGGATCCGGGAGATTCAGACGCGCATGATGAACTTTATGGACGAGCTCGGAGACAGCTTGGAGCAGGCGCACTTCGCATCCAGGGGTCGGGCGGCCGAGGATTGAGGTACACTCCATGAAGACCGACCGAAGACGCCGGAACCGGAATGCGATGCCTGATTCGAACAAGGGCTTCGCCGATATCAACGTGACGCCGTTGGTCGACCTCACCTTTTTGCTGCTGATTGTGTTCATCATTACGACGCCGCTGATGGAGCATGGCTTGGACATCAAGTTACCGAAGGCGAGTTCCGATCCGATTCCGCAGGACCAGAAGGTGTTGCAGGTGGAGATGGACGCCATGGGCACCATCGCCCTGGACGGGGTCGCAGTGAGTCCTGAAGAACTGGAGTTGGAGCTGCGTGGTATGATGGGGGTCGACCCCGAGACGCCGATCCAGATCCGAGCCGATGAGACCCTTGGGTACGGCCGAGTGATGGAGATGTTGGAAGTGGTGAAGCGCTCGGGCGTGAAGCGTCTTGCGCTTGTCACCGAGGCGCCGGGCGGGGAGGGCGGTTGAAATGGATGAGCAGATGTACCGCAGGAATCTGATTGTTTCGGTCTGCCTGCACGTGTGCGTGGTCCTGCTTGTCGGTCTGAGCAGTCTCTTCGCCCGTTCCACTTCGGAGCAGATTCAGCTTCCTGGGCCTGTCTTTGAGATGATCGATATTGACTTGGGCGTCGGTGCTCCGCCGCCCGCAGCGGCCCCGCCCGAGGCTGCATCAGAGCCGGCCGAGGCCGAGGAGGCCGAAGCTGCCGAGCCGGAGCCTGAGCCGGAACCGGAACCGGAGCCGGTAATCGTACCCAAGGCCCAGCCCAAGCCGGAGGTGAAGAAGCCGGATCCCAAACCGAAGGTGACGGCTGAGGACCGGATCCGCCGCTTGCGCGAGAGCGCCAAGACGGTCGACCAACCCAAACCCGCACCGAAGCGTCCGAGTGCATCCCCTGTTCCGGCGCCTCGAATCGATCCCAACGCGGTCGCCGGCGCGCTCTCTAAAATCTCCGACACGAGGGCGATGCCGGGGCCGATCGGCGGCGGCGGTGGTGGTGGTGACGTCGACAACTACAAGGGTCAGGTGGTGCAAGTGCTCTGGCGGCTGTGGCATCCGACGGCACAGCGTGCCAATGAGGGGATTCCGACCGTAGCGATCACGATCCAGCCGAACGGCACGATCACGGGCGCCCGCCTCATACAATCCTCGGGCGATGCCGCGTTGGACCGCTCGGTGCTTGCCATCTTCGATTCTCCGGTGCAGGTGCCGCCACCGCCCGGGGGGCGTTCGATGGCCCTGAACGTGAATTTTATCCGAAATTTTTAGACGCAAGGATGCCTGTGCAGACCGCTGGGGATCCCAAACAGAACGCAAGGAGGGTGGCATGATTCGAATCGCGAGCGATAAGAGGAGCTGGTGTTTGTGTGGGTTGCTGACGCTGCTGAGCGTCGGGCAAGTCTTCGCGCAGCGCTCGGCCGATACGGTTGACATCGTGAAGTCACCCTGGACGGAGATCAACGTCGGCGCATTTTCGGGCACGGATGCAACCGCGGCGCGTGCGCTGTTGGTGACCAATCTCCAGATCAGCGGCTGGTTCAAGCCGGTCAACCGCGCGTCCGACCTGATCCCGCAGGTGCGTGCCGCATTGACGAAGACGGCCGGAGGGTGGGAGCTGCAGGGACAGGTGGTACAGGGGACGGAAGTCCTGCTTGCCAAGCGCTATACGGATGCTCAGGAGTCGGTTTTCAATCGGCTCATCCATTCCTTCGCCAACGATATCATCCAGGCGCTCGTCCGAGAAAAGGGTTTCGCCGGCAGCCAGATCCTTTGCTCCTACACTCCGCAGGGTGCGCGTGCACCCAAAAAGGGCAAGCCGATCCCCAAGGAGCTTGCGATCTTTGATTGCGATGGTGGTCGCTTTCGTCAGCTCACACAGGACAACTCCTTGAGCCTTAGCCCGAAGTGGAGTCCGAATGGATCCAAGTTCGTGTACACCACTCATATGCGATACTACCCGGACCTGGTCGTCGTCGATGTGGCGACCCGCAATCGCACGCGTGTGTCGGCGCATGCCGGGCTCAACGTCCACGGCGCGATCTCGCCGGACGGGCGCAAACTCGCGATGATTCTGAGCCGGGATGGTGCGCCGGAGCTCTACACGCAGGACCTCATGGGCGGCAATCTGAAGCGATTGACCTGGGACAAGGCGGTGGAGGCTTCGCCGACCTGGGCCCCGGACGGCCGGTCGATTGTCTACACCTCCGATCTGAGCGGAACGCCCCAGCTCTACCGAATCGGCATCGAAGGCGGAAAGGGCCAGCGTCTGACCCGGTCCGGGACCGATAACAACGCGCCGGAATGGTCCCATGTCTCCAATCGCATCGTCTACACCAGCCGCCGAGGTGGGCACTACCAGATTTGTGTTTTGGACCCCGCCTCCGGGCAGGAGATCCAGAAGACGAGGGACCCGGTTGACCATGAAGACCCTGCCTGGGGTCCGAATGGCCGGCACGTGGTCTACGTAAAGAAACAGTCAGGGCGATCTTCGATTCAGATCCTTGACACGGAGACCGGCTTTGAAATAGGGTTGTCCCCGGCTGCGGGCAATTTTTACACACCGCACTGGGCGCCTTGAATCGGGCTCGAGGACGATAGGCAAGCCCCTCCTTCCACATAAGGGCTTGGTTCCACTTAAATTTTCCATTAAATTTCAATTCCTGATGACCGAATCAAAAAGGATTGGGAGCGACTCCATGAAAATTGTCAGAATTCTCTTTTGCGGCGCCATGTTGGGTGCGTTCATGATGCTGGGGACCGGGTGCAAGAGCCGAATCAAGAAACCGCTGAATGAGAGCGGCTTGGGCCAGAGCGAATACGGCGATCTCGGCTTTGGCGGTGGTTTGGGCGGGATTGGAGAGGGTGATCTGGCCGGGCGCGTGGATCCCAATCCGGTGACTGGAATGCTGACGACAGCCAACGGCGACAGTTACTACCTGGACGACACCGGCAGCATCATCGGAATGCAGACCCGTTGGGGGTCCTGGGGCGTCGATCTGGCCGGCAATCCGTTGGGTGGCGAGACCGCCAACGTCCTGTTTGCCTTTGACAGCTCCCAGGTGACCGAGGTCGCCAAATTGCAGGCGGTCAGCGGCCTGATGAGCGATCCTCAATATGCCGCCTTCAATCTGATCATCGAGGGCCACTGCGACGATCGTGGCACCGAGGAATACAATACCGGACTTGGAGAGCGGCGTGCGCTCGCGGTTCGGGAGCAACTGATGGGCCTCGGTGTCACCGGCAGCCGGATCACCTCCCTGAGCTTTGGCGAGCAATACCCGCTCGATCCTTCACGCTCCGAGGAGGCCTACCGGAAGAACCGCCGGGGTGTATTTGTCGTGACGCAATAAGTAGGCAAGCATCTTCGGCACTCAACAAGCCCTGGGTTTTTCCAGGCATCCGGCCTGAGGACGGGGCGTTGTGGAGTGCTCGGAGGGTTGCGGCATGGAGTGACGCGAGCCGTCGCCACAGATGTGGTGTCGGCTCTGCCTTTATTGCCACCTCCTTGACATCGACAAACCACAAACCTAAAGTCGCTCACTATGATGACTCTTGGGTCACAAATTCCTCTTTTCCTCGCGTTGTTTGGGGGTTCCGGCGGCGAAACGCTGGTCATCTTTCTCGTTGTATTGATCCTGTTCGGAGCCAAGCGCCTGCCGGAAATCGCGCAACAGCTCGGCAAGAGCCTCAACGAGTTCCGCAAGGCTGCGCGTGACGTAATCGACGAGGAGATCATGTCCCAGGCTCCGAAGAAGGATGCCAAGGGGAGTACCTCCTCTTCCTCGGGTGGCGAACAGGACATCTACAAGCCCTACGACTACTACAACTCCTACGAGAACTCGGGTGAGAAGCCGTACCATCACCCGGATGAGTACCTCGATCCTGGTGCGTACCTGCCCGATCACGATCCCACGGCGGGCGGGGCGGATGCCCCTGCCGCGCCAGCGGTAGAGCAGGCGCCCTATTCCGAGGGGTCCACCCCGACCGCTTCCCCGCAGGAGCAGGTCGAGGCCGATCCCGAGCCGGAGAGCGCCGCCGCGGAGGCAGGGTCCGACGCCCCACAGGAAAAGAAAGAGCGGTCCGAGGAACCGTAGAAGGTTTAGCAAGTCCCCATCCTCGACAGAACGCGGGGCATTCGTCTCATATTTGTCCACCATCCATCCGGTCCTGTTGAGGACCCGGTTCGATAGCATGCGCCAGGCGCAGGGGGCCACGATCGATGTCCGTCAATAAATGGTTCAAATGGCGAGATAAGCAGCATCAGAAGAGGACAGGCGCTTCCGAGGACGAAGACCTGAAGCCGTTTCTCGACCACTTGGAAGACTTTCGTTGGATGATGATCAAGAGCCTGGCTGCCGCGGTCATCGGAATGCTCATCGCATTCCCACTCGGCACCAAGATGCTCTATCTCCTGCAGCGTCCGCTGCTGGCTGAAGGCCAGCGGCTGCAGGCGATGATGCTGGTGCGCCCCCAGGCCGAAACCACTGATGCGCAGTCCCCCGACATCACACTCTCCGCGTTGGATAAGCGTCTGAAAGAGGTCGAGACCAAGCTCGAAATCGAGCCGGTCGTTCAGCCCACTTCGGTCGAGGAGGAGAAACCGATTGAAGAGATGGCGCTTCCGGCGGATTGGCTCTCGCGCTTCTTCATCTCCACCGGACCCGCAGAACCGTTCATCTTATGGCTCAAACTGAGTGGCTGGGTGGGCATCATCCTCGCGCTGCCGTTCATCATCTTTTTCATCGCCGAGTTCGTCTTCCCCGGTCTGACGGACAAGGAGCGCAAGCTGCTCATGCCGAGCGCGACCGCGGGTCTGCTCCTGTTCCTTGTCGGCCTATCCTTCTGTTATTTCTTTGTTCTGCCGAAGGCGCTGCAGATCATGATTGGGATCCACGGCATGATGGGCATGAGCGTGGCCTGGAAACTCCCGGAATACATCGTCTTCGTAACTCGATTGCTCCTGGCCTTCGGCGTGGCATTCGAAATGCCGCTGATCGTGCTGGCCTTGGTCAAGCTGGGGTTGGTTACCTCCACGACCCTGCGGGAGGTGCGCAGGCACGTCATCGTCGGGATCTTCATCCTGGCCATGTTTCTGACGCCACCGGATGTCTTCACCCAGATCATGCTGGCCATCCCCATGGTGATCCTCTACGAGATCTGCATCATGCTTGCGGTCGTCATAGAGAAACGTGAGAAGGCGTATTGGGCTGACGAGGAATCCGATTCCGATTCCGAGCCGAAGCCGGATGACCCGCCGCCGTCCCCCGGTCCCGCGGCTGGTGCCCTGCCGGCCGCCGTCGAGTCGGCCCCGGCAGACGCAACCGAAGCTGCTCCGGCCGAGTCCGACCCCGAACCTGCCGCGGATCCTGAGAAGGACGAGAAAGACTCGGCCCCTGTCGCAGATCCTGAGCAGCCCGATGAAGGCTCGACCCCTTCGCCGGAGGAAAAATGATGGGGTGCCCGTGATTTAAGGGGCCGAGGCTTGACGGGAGCGGGAACCCTCGTTACCTTGGTCACCTCCAGTACAAGATTCGATTCGCACATAATGGGGCGGTAGCTCAGCTGGGAGAGCGCTAGAATCGCACTCTAGAGGTCGAGGGTTCGATCCCCTTCCGCTCCACCATTATAAAAGACAGGCCCGTCCACCAACCGCGTCCGGTTGGTGGGCGGGTTTCCTTTTCCTGACTATGGTCAGTCAGCAGCTTACGCCGCCTTCAGGGTTTCGGCGCTGCCGCCCCGCTCACCTCCATTTCGGGAGGTTCGTCTTACCACGCCTCACATCGACACCAGACCTTTCCGATACGACTGGCGACAGTTTGTCCGGATGATCAGGGCTGCATCAACTTGAGCGTGTCCGAAAAGTTCAATGGCGAAGCAAAGTCGGGGTCGGGGTCGGTATCGGTATCGGTATCGGTATCGAAGGGACAGGTGCCATACAGCACAGGAATCGATC
>ENA-UOOH01003768-UOOH01003768.1-fermentation-metagenome-genome-assembly--contig:-NODE-3768-length-11165-cov-5.174887_pt1 | contig 11165 bp, 8 predicted proteins | sample MGYA00245778_ERZ724025 | MGnify/ENA primary metagenome ERZ724025 (study PRJEB28704, sample SAMN03018313) | fermentation metagenome | biome: anthropogenic terrestrial biome; feature: soil; material... | reverse complement strand
CCGGGTCCGGATGGGGAGGTCAGGTTGAGAATGCGGCTACCTTTTCGGACGACCTAGCTCACATCCCCAAGGGTAAAGCTTCAGCCACGATGGACTTCCGGGCCCAAGCGCGGAGCGACCCCCTTCATTCTCGCCGTGCCTGCGTGATTGAAACGGGGTCAGCGGCGGCGGGTTTCCCAGACCTGCATGCCCTGGTGTTGGCCGATATCGAGTTTCATCGGGAAGATGACGGCTTCCGGGAATTCCTCCTGGAGTCGGTCGCGCACTGTATGGACGCGATCATGGCGGCATAGGACCATGGCAGTGCCGCCTGCTCCGGCACCGTTCAACTTGAACCCGATGGCCCCGGCGTCCAGGACGGCCTCATGCATGGCCTCGACCTGTGGGGTGGTGATGGTCGGGTGGAGGCGCTTTTGTTGGGTCCAATTGTAGTTCAGCGCCTCTGCATATCCCTCTAGATCATCGGCGAGGAGGCTTCGAAGGCCCCACTCGGCCGTTTCGTTCAGGCGATCCATCGCGTCGATCGTGTTCGGATCACCCATCTCAAAATGGGAGATCACGCTTTTATGGGTACCGCTGGAGAAGTGGGATTTGCCGGTGTAGACCACGAGTGAACGGGCTTCGAGGTCGAGGAGGGTGCCGGGGGCGAGGTGGACCGGCATGACGTGTGCCTCGGGGTAGCGGACCTCGATATAATTGATGCCACCGTAGGCGCTGCAGAGTTGGTCCTGGACGCCGCATTCCTGGTGCAGGATTTCGGTTTCCAGGCGCTGGGCTTCGCTGGCGATCTGATAGGGGAGGCGGACCTGACCATTGAGGCGGTGGAGGGCGCCGAGGGCGGATACCCCGACGGCTGCGGAGGAACCGAGGCCGCTTGCAGGCGGTGCCTCTGAGCGGACCGCCATGTGGAAACCGCCTGCCTTCATTTGAGAGCTGGTGAGGGCGGCTTTGATGAGGCTGAGTGCGCCGTCGTATTCGATCGCTCGAATGTCCGCGATCCGTTCGGTCTCGCCAACGTCCTGGCCTTCGAGCTCGATGGCCGCATCCTGCCGACTGGAGAGCGTGACGTAGGTGTAGAGTCGAATCGCAAAATTCAAAACAAACCCGTGGTCAAACAACCTGGTGTCGCGCCAACCGCCCAGGTCTGCATTGCGAACTGGTGCGCGGGCATGGATGATGGTTCCACTTTTGAGTCCGGCGTTCATATCAATGTGCTTTCTTATTGGGAGGCAGGTGGCGTTCGATCAGGGTCTTGGTCTGGAGGACGCCTTCGCGGTCATCCCCATCGCCCAGATACTCGATACAGAGATATCCGTTGAATTTGGCAGCGCGGAGGATTTTCAGGCAGCGGGCCATATCGATGCGTGATTCTTCGCCCTGATCATTGAATTGGTGGGTTTTAACATGGACGGCACCGGCGAACGGAGCGATTTTTTCGATACCTTCGTAGTGGTCCACTCGTGAGGAAAAATTCCCGAAGTCCAGGAGTGTCCCGAGGTTTGGAGCATTGACTGCATGGAGAACGGTCAGGATGCGCTGGGGGCAGCTGAGGATTCCCCAGTGGTTTTCGATCAGGACTTTCAAACCAAAGCGCTGAGCGTAATTGCAGAGCTCCTGGAGGCTGCGGATACAGGACTGTAGGGCTCCTGGCAGCTCTTCGTTGCCCTGCCCCCCCGCATTGAATCGAATCCAATCCAGGCCGAGTTTGGCTGCGACGTCGAGCCACGGGGTGGCCTCGGTCATCGCATTTTCGCGCTCGGCCTCGTCGGGATGTGAGAGGTCGCCGATCCCATCGACGGCGAGCCCGATCAAACGGACTTCAGCCTGCTCGGCCTTTGTGGTGAGCATACCCAGGTATTCGTCCTCGGTGGAGGCGAAGAACACGTTGTTCAGTTCGACTGCATCGATGGCGAATTCCTGCCTCACGGTCCTGGGGAAAGCGAGCAGCGCAAAGGGGTGCTCCTTGTCCCGAAACCGGCGATTCAGGCTCCAACCTGCCAGGGCAATTTTCATCCTTCCCCCCCTTTATGGAACTTTCTATTCCATACCAATTGAGGGAGGGCGCCTGCAACCCCGGAAGGCGGTTCGGGGAAAAAAACGAGGTCACCGGGTCGGCTTACGGGGCTACCAGCAAAGGTCTCCGGGTCCGGATGGGGAGAACTCCCGCAGAGATCGCAGAGGGCGCAGGACGGTGTTGGGAGGAACCGCCAAGACGCCAAGGACGCCAAGTGGAACGAGGGTCTGGCGAGGCGCGGCGATCGGGTATGAACGGCAAGAGCCGATTGGACTTGCTGGTGGGCGCCGGACTCATCGTGGAACTGAAGGCCATCGATGTGCTTGCTCTCGCCCATCTATACCGCTCAGGTCATATCCAATGGTATTTTTCTCTCTCTTGGCCCTCTTGGCGTCTTGGCGGTTTAATTTCCCTGCCTTCACGCATGAAGACGACAAAATCGAATACGCATGGATGGTATATCGGTGGTTGGGATCGGACGTGGACTCTATCCACCCCCATAGCTGGGTCGAAAACGCCACCGCGCCCTCTGCGGGAGGCTCTCCAAATCCGGAAGGGAAAGCCAGGTGGGGAAAGCGGCGGCCTTGTCGGACGGGCTTTAACGATCGTGGTTTGGCTGCTCGGGCTCGACGGGCGCGCATGCAACCCAGGAGAGCATGGCCTCGAACGCCTGGATGCGGCGTTCTCGATCCGCAACTTCGGCGCGAATGCCGAGGATGGGGAGGGTGTTGTTCGCCGGTCCGAGCCCGATGAGCTCACCGTCTTGGTACAAGCGTCGAATCCCGTCGCCTTCCATGGTCTCTGTCCCGGTTCGGGCAGGTTGTTGGAGGAGGGAATGGACTTCGGTGTCGAGGTTGGTCTGGCCTTTTTCCGGCTGAAAGGTTGTAAAGGTATGATCGGGGAAATCCCGGATCAGGATACGTGCATATTGTTCGCGCTCTTCCGGTGTGGGGGCTTGGATAATGATCAGGTCGATGGCGAAGGTGGCGAGGGCCTTGCGCATTTGGTCCGCATTTGCGCAGTGCAGTTCGTGATAGCCCAACATCTGAAAGTCGCCCTTCAATTCTGGAGCCTCTGCAGCCGGCTCGCCGACCAGCAGGATGGTCTTGAGGACCAGGTCCTGCATCGACTGAACACGCCCAGGGGAAGGCGTCTCTTCGAGGATGGGCTCGAAGGTATTGGAAAAGAAGGGGCCGTCGGCGATGATCCATGGGATTGGGCCTTTGAGCTCCATGCCGGAGGGGATTGGGACCGAGCCCGGCCATTCCAGAGGAGGCTCGGTGGGTGGATGAAGGGAGGAGTCCTTGGGGCTGCATGCGGGCGCGAGCCCGATGAGCAGGAACCAGAGCGCGTGCTTGATGATGGGCCACGGGGGGGGCGTGGTCTTGGGGGACAAGGGGGTCATGATGGATGCATCGCCTTGTAGTGCGGGGCGAACCCGATTCGGTAGGTTGACAGCAAAGCACCCCGTTCCGGTGGGAACGGGGTGTTGACACTTTGGCTCGAAGGTGAGCAGGAGGTCAAGCCAGGAAGCCGGCGAAGAGCGTGACCAGGAAGATGGTCACCATTCCGACCAGCCTGGCAAAGGCGGCGCTTCCGCTTCCTTTGAGTGTACCTTGTGACCTGACGATTTTGATCTTCGCGACGGAGCCGCAAAAGATCGCCATAAGAGCGGACACGACGATGAGGATTAAGACGATCAAGAACCAGGTGGGGGAGCCTCCTAAACCCCAGAGGAAGGATTGGGGAGTGGTCGAATTCGGCTGAACTTGGACTGCCACGAAGAAGCCGACAAAGAGGAAGAACACCTCCAGCAGTACGCAGGCCAGAGCCCAAAACAGGCTCCAGTTGGCCCAAGCGGTCCGCTTCCGCAGGGGTGCCCGGGGCGGATGCGGTAGGGCTTGCTGCGGGGGAATCTGCCACGCCTGGGTGAGGTTGTCTTCCGCGGCCTGCGCCGAATGAGCAGGCGCCGGCCTCGGGGCATGCTTGGACTCCGGCCATTGGCCCTCGACAAAGAGCCGGTTGTCCGGGGTGAGTTCGTCATCGCGCGGCAGCAGTAATGCAAAGGCCAAATAGGCCGGGACCGCGAATCCCGCTGTGGCGAACAGGGCGAGCAGGAATGCCAGGCGAATCCAGAGTGGGTCGATCGACATCGACTCGCCGATGCCGCCGCACACGCCTGCCACCATCTTGTCCTGGGTGCTACGGTGCCATCGGGATGCGGTGCTGCGCGCTCCCGGGGGTTGGTCTTCGGGCCGTTCGCGACTCCAGCTGCCGGCGGAGATCGGGGTCCCTGTCGGGATATCGGCCTGGACGCCCCTTGGGATGGGGTATCGGAAGAGGGGTCGGGTCAGCGTGCAGATAGCGGGCACGATGAAGGCCCCGCTCACGGCTACGACCGGGATCATGTTTCCCTGATGTCTAAAAAGGACAAAGAGGATGGCGAGGCCATAGGCGAGCCAGAGCATATTCGACCAGTCCTGAAAGCCCTCCTTGCGCAGGGCGAACCTTGGATGGCCCTCATTGGGGCTGAGCCGTTTCAGGAAGGCGGTGAAGAGCATGATGGCCAGCAGGGCGACACCGCCGACGACCAGGATCTCATCGAAATCCCGACCTCCGTACATAAAGAGCATGGCCATGACCCATCCTCCCCAGAGCTTGAGCAGGGCGGAGCGAACCTCTTGGCCGCTGAGGCGGCTATGGACGCCTTTCAGGCGCTGGGACGCCTCTTGGGCGAGGCCGTTGACGCCGGCCTTGAGGTTTTCCCGATCCCGGGCTCCCGGCTCGGTTTGGGGCCGATAGTGGTATTCGAACGGGCGTTCGGAGTGCTGTTCGAAGGCATCCTGGACGGCCTGACTGAACGCCTTGACGTCTGGGTAGCGCTGACCCGGATCCGCGCTCAGGGCGCGGAGGATGACGTGGTCGAGGGCCACCGGCGTCCCTGCCAGTTTGCTGGGTGGTTCGAAATTTCCGCGGGGGACACGACCGGTCAGCAGCTCATAGAAGACCACTGCCAAGGAGTAGAGGTCGGCCCGTTGGTCGACGGCATGGAGTCCGTCTTTCTGCTCGGGTGAGATGTAATCGAGGGTCCCCATGACGACCTTGGTCATGGTGAGCCGATGGACTTGTGGGCCGTTTCCGTACAGGACACGGGAGAGTCCGAAATCGGTGATCTTCACTCGATCGAACTTATCGATCAGGATGTTTTCCGGTTTGATGTCGCGGTGGACGATCCCCCGACGGTGTGCGTAATCGAGGGCCTCGCAGACTTCGCGAATGACGCGCACGGCGATTTCCGGGTTGCGCTGGCGACCTTCCATAAAGGCGCGCAGGTCCATGCCGTCGACGTATTCCATGACGAAGTATGAGATCCCCTCGTGCACACCTCGATCGATGATCCGCACGATATTGGGATGATCGAGGGATGCGAGGGCGAGCGATTCACGTTCGAACCGGCGTTGAAAGGTCTCGGTTTGGGCCAACTGATCGGCCAGGGTTTTGACAGCCACCTTACGCGACAGGGAGAGTTGGATGGCGGTGTAGACCAGTCCCATTCCGCCCTGTCCGACGACCTCGAGGATCTGGTACTTGCCCAGTTTGGTCCCGGGTGCGAGCACCTTGTGCGGGGGGGCGGGCACCTGGACTGCCTGATCCTCGTGATCTGTTGCGGGCATTCGGCACTTCGGGCAGACAGGGACGCCGTCTTGCAACGGGATGGTCTCGTCGAACTCGTTGCCGCAGTGGGGGCAATGATTGATAGTATTCATCTGCCTCAAGGGGCTAAAGGGTGGGGATCCGGAAGGGGCGTGGAGAGGCCGGTCCGGCGGGGAGGGCCGGACCGACCGGGGGGCAGGAGATCACTGCCCAGGATGACTCGAGACGACCTGATCTTCCTGTTCGGCGGTGGGAACCGTCGAAGCGATCGGCGTACGGTTAGGGACCGGGGTCAGCTCCAGGGCGACGGCGATTTCTGCGCTTGCGTCACGCCCCACCATGTCGTGGCCACCGGTTCCGGGGGTACTGTCGATGCGGGCCATGCCGATTTTCTTGTCCAAGTATTTGTTTTCCACTTCGAGGCGTTTGTTGAGCCGCTCGAAGAGCTCGTGGACGGTTGCGAATTGGTTGGAGGTGTCCTCAACCTTGAGTCGATTAATGGTTGCCGCCAATTCTTCCTTGGCCTTGAGCTTGATGTTCTTGGCTTGGAGCTGATCGATCAGTTCCATGTACTTGGATCGTTGATTGCGGGCCTGGTCGAGCTGTTCCCGGGACATGGCGACTGCTTCCTGCATGGTCTCCATGGTGGCGGTCCGGACTTCGACGTAGTCCCGCTGTGCCTTGAACGCTTCCAGTCGTGTCAGTGCCTCCTGATTCAGGTCCTCCCAGTCGTAGGTCTGTCCCGCGAACTGGTAGCTGACGTTGCGTGTCGCCAGCTGGGACCGGAGGTTCTGCAAGACGAGCTGGTGTGCGGCGAGTTCATCATTTCGGTCCTGGATCTCGCGTTGGAGATATTCCAGGTCGACTTCGTATTCGATCAGCTTCCTCTCGTTGGCCAGGACACTCTGATCGAGGGTCTGTATGAGTCCTTCGAGCCGTGCGATCTCGACCTCGATCGGCACGTTCTTTTGGACCTCGTGGCGCATCATCTTCATGGTTGTGCCCATGTACTGCGCGGCATGTCGAGGGCCGACTAGGACCACTGCGACGACGGCGGTGATGCCTGCTGCGATGGCGATGCTCTTGATGATTTTCATGTTGGATCCTTCCTCCTTTTGGAGCGGTTCTTGCCGTTCCGAAGCTGGTTTGGAAATGGGTGTTTGGTCTTCAGGGTTGGGATGGGGCGTTGGGTTCATGGGTGGATTCTGCCGATGTGGGGGTCTGCGCTTCATCAGACGGCGTGGAGGGTTCATGTTGGGTACCTCCTTCGTTCGGGGGAGCCGACTCGGGGGTGTTCGATTCCGGATCCGTTTCCTCGGGGGTTGCGGGTGTCTCTTCGACCGGTTCCGCTGCGGGGGCTTGAGCCGGTTGCAGGATGTTGGAGTCGAGCTCGTCGGTCATCGGACCGGTTGGTAGGTTGAAGCCGCCTCGGACCCGGCGATCCATGTGCTCCGCGACTCTGCGTGATTTCTCCACCTCCATCTCCAATTCCTCCAGGAGCTTTGCTTGCTCTTGGATGCGGGTCTGGGCGGCGTCGATTTCGTGCTTGAGAATCAGTTCCTGTGCGCTACGGGTCTGCTCCTTGATCATTGCTTGGATGCGAAGGCGGTCTGCTTCCAATCGGGCCTTCAAGTCACCGATCGAACCACGCAGGTCCTCTGACACCCAACGGGGATCTCCCTGAATGGTCTGCAGCTGTGCATCGAGTTGGTGTTCGACGGATTCGAGCTGTTGGAGGATGCCTTGAAGTTGGGGGCCGGGCATGTGCATGGGCCCGGGGATCTGTGGCCCGGGGATGGCAGGGTGGATTGACTGCGGCAGGTTGGGATTGTGCCGGGCCTTCAGGGCATCCTTGAGCGGACTCTGAAGGATCAGGAACCCCAGCCCCGCGGCGAGTCCGCCGAGGAACACCGTGGTGAAGAATGCCTGTAGAAAGGTGAGGAGCCCATGGGCAAACTTCCGAGCGTTCCCTCGGTGGCTCGGCTCGTTCGGCCGGTTTTTGACGGTCAGGAAGACCAACAAGAAGATGCCGGCTAGCACGAGCAACAGGGTGAGACGTGCGAGGGGTATCATGGTGATGGTAGCGTTCATAGCGATCGCCTTATAGCAGGTTTGATGCCAGGGTAGGTGAAAATGACAAAAAACGGGAGTGGCGCCCTGAGGGCGTGGAGGGGGGAGTGGTGGGTCATCGATCAAGGGTCGATGGCGATATCGGAGAGTGTAAAGATTCTTAACAGGGTTGTTAAGGTTGGAAACAGGTGATTGACACTTCCGATGCGGGGGGATCAGGGCTTCAGCTCGTATTCCTTGATCTTCTTATGCAGGGTTGGCCGGCTGATCCCGAGGCGGCGTGCAGCAGCGCTTTTGTTCCATGCGGTGGCCTGGAGCGCTGCGAGGATGGATCGGCGCTCGCTTTCGCGCAGGGAGGTCGCGTCGACCGTGGGTGGTGTACGATTGGAGGCGGCGGGCTCCGGGGGAGGCTGGGGCGTACGTTGAGCCAGCACCGCGTGGACGTGGGATGGTTCGATGGAGCCTTCCGCTGCATGGAGAGAGGCGGCCTCCAGGACGTTTTTCAGCTCGCGCACGTTTCCTGGCCAGGGGTAAGCCCGGAGCAGATCCATGGCTGCGGGCGTGACGTGCCGGGTGGTTTGGGGGCCGAGGAAATGTGCGACGAGTTCCTCGACGTCTTCGATATGCTCGGAGAGTGCGGGCATATGGAGGGTGGCGACGCAGAGTCGGTAATAGAGGTCTTCGCGGAAGTTTCCGCGCCGCATTTCCGCCATTAAGTCCCGATTGGTGGCGGTGATAAAGCGCACATCGACCGGAACAGTCCGGGTACCGCCGATCCGTTCGACCGACTTGGTTTCCAGGGCGCGCAGGAGTTTTGCCTGCGCCTCCATCGGCATTTCACCGATCTCGTCGAGGAAGAGGGTGCCTGCGGCGGCCAGTTCGAACTTACCTGGCTTGAGGCGGTCTGCGCCGGTGAAGGCGCCCTTTTCGTGGCCGAAGAGTTCGCTTTCGACGAAGTTCGGGGGGATGGCAGCGCAATTGATGGCTTGAAAGGGGCCCTTTTTTCGGGGGCTGAAGTCATGGAGCATACGTGCGGCGAGTTCTTTGCCGCTTCCGGTGGGACCGCAGATCAGGACGGTGGCTTCCGTTTTGGCGATGGTCTCGATCTGTTGGCGGAGCCGTTGGAGGGTAGGGCTGCTCCCGATCAATGCGTTGGCTGGGCTCGGGCGTGTGTGCTGGGCGGCGGCGGTGGACTCGGACGGTGCGCCCCCGAGAATGACGGTCTGGCGCTGGCCTTCGCGCACGTCGAAGAGCCTGAGGTGGGTGTCCCCGATCTGAATGATATCGCCTGGGCGGATGCGATGTTGCTGGACTTTCTCGCCGTTGAGGAAGGTGCCGTTGCTGCTGTTGAGGTCGATGAGGATCCAGCCGGTCTGGTCCTTGGTGCGGGAGATGGACGCGTGACGCCGGGATGCCGATGGATCGATGACGCGCATTTCGACTCCCGGTTCCCGGCCCAGGACGATCGTGTCGTACAATTCCATGATTCGGGGGGCTGCATTCCCCCGTATGACCTCAAGCCCCCATTGCATTTCCACGTTCCATCTCCATCGGTGTAAAGGGACTCCCTAGGCTGAGGTCGTCCGAAAAGGTCGCCGCTTCCACCCCGCCCTCCCCAAGCCCATCCGGAGGGCCTCCCGCAGAGGGCGCGGTGGCGTTTTCGACCAGTCCGTGAGTGCGGGTAGGTCCACTGCTGTGGTCCATCCAACCGATTCTTTGGAGAATATTCCCACTAACTGACCAAAGCCGTTGGAGAAAACAGCTCCGATGTGTCTGCAATTCCGCATCTCTGTCATCCTCTGCGCCCTCTGCGGGAGTCCTCCCCACCCGAACCCGGAGACCTTTCGCTGTCGGCCAATCGGCTTTTCAGACGGGTTCTAGCGAGCCCGGTCTTGCTTCGCCATCCACCTCTTTGTATGGGCTCTAGCCTCGGCCGAGTCGATACAACAAATCGACGGAGGTTCGGATGCCGGCCCAGAGGTTGTCCAATTCGAATTTCTCGTTGGGGGCGTGGCAGCGATCGTCCGGAAGGCCGAGGCCGAGTAGGAGGGTCTCGGTGCCCAGCACCTGTTTGAAGGTTTGGACGATCGGCACCGATCCGCCCTCACGGATGATGACCGGCTCGACTCCGAACCCGGCCTTCAACGCCTGGAGTCCTGCTTCCACGAGGGGATGATCGATATCCAGATGATAGGGCCTGGCTCCGTGAATGACGCTGATTTCCATTTGGATGGAGGGCGGCCGGATCGATTCGAGGAAGGAGCGAAACAGGATTTCGACTCCATCCGGGTCTTGGCCCGGGACCAGCCGCATGCTGACCTTGCAGCGTGCCTCGGCTGGGATGACCGTCTTGGCGCCTTCGCCCTGGAATCCACTGGTCAGGCCATTGATGTCGAAGGTGGGACGGATCCAGCGTCGCTCGAGGGAGGAGAACCCCTCCTCGCCTTCAAGGGCTGCGAGGCCGAGTTGCTCCTGAAAGGCCTTGTCGGAGAACGACACGCCTGCGATGGACGCGCGCTCTTTTTCGGAGACCGGTTCGATATCGTCGTAGAACCCGGGAATGAGAATGCGGCCGGTCTGTGGGTCCTTGCATGCCGCGAGCATATGGGTCAGGGCTTGTGCAGGATTGGGCACGGCACCACCGAAGATGCCGGAGTGGAGGTCGGTATTGGCGCCGGTAAGGACGACCTCGAAATAGGCGAGGCCTCGGAGGCCGTTGGTCAGGGCGGGCTGACCGGGGCCGGGCATGCCGGTATCACTGACGATGACGGAAGTGAATTGGTATTCCTTGGCCAGGGCCTCCACGACCGGTGTGAGGTGCGGGCTGCCGATCTCCTCCTCGCCTTCGATCAGGAACACGAGGTTGGCGGGGAGCGGGGTTCCGGTCATGTGAAAGAGGCGTGCGGCCTGGATATGAGCCCAGATTTGCCCCTTGTTGTCGCTGGCGCCGCGGCCGAAGAGGCGTCCGTCGCGGAGGACGGGTTCAAAGGGATCGGTGTTCCAGAGTGCCAGCGGATCGACCGGCTGGACATCGTAGTGTCCGTAGATAAGGAGGGTGGGGCGATCGGCGTGCATCTCGCTGCGGCCTACGACGGCGGGGTGGCCACCGGTCTCGCGCAGTTCCGCCTCGATGCCGATGGAGGTCAGCCGATCCCGGAGCCAATCGGCGCAGGCGCGCAGGGGTGGGCGGTGCTCCGGATCGGTGGAGATGCTCGGGAAGCGGACGAATTCGATCAGCCCCTGCAGGATCTCGTCCTTCTGTTGTTCAATCAGGGAATCGGGGTGCAGTCTTTTCATTGTTTGGATGTCCTGTGGATGGGAAAGGGCGGGGTGGTCAGAGGCTATCCGAAAAGGTACGTTCCATCATCCGTCGCCTCCAGGCAATCGTGGCCGATCAGTCCAATCATTGCCTGAATCGGGGTCGGGG
>ENA-UOOH01003767-UOOH01003767.1-fermentation-metagenome-genome-assembly--contig:-NODE-3767-length-11170-cov-5.003239_pt1 | contig 11170 bp, 6 predicted proteins | sample MGYA00245778_ERZ724025 | MGnify/ENA primary metagenome ERZ724025 (study PRJEB28704, sample SAMN03018313) | fermentation metagenome | biome: anthropogenic terrestrial biome; feature: soil; material... | reverse complement strand
CCCAACGAAATCCAGCAAGAAGCCCTGTGTGCCCTCGAGCGCACCCGGGCCGCCGGCAACCGCGCTGGCCTCGTCGTCCTGGCGACCGGCCTCGGCAAGACCTGGCTCGCGGCCTTCGACTCCGAGCAGGCCCGCCGCGTCCTCTTCGTCGCGCACCGCGACGAGATCCTCCTGCAGGCGATGCGGACCTTCCGGCGCATCCGGCCGCAGGCGCGCTTCGGCAAGTACGACGGCCAGGAGAAGGACCCCGGCGGCGAGGTCGTCTTCGCCTCCATCCTGACCCTCGGGCGCCAGGCGCACCTCGACCAATTGGACCCGCGGGCCTTCGACTACCTGGTCGTCGACGAGTTCCACCACGCCGCGGCGAAGACCTATCGGCGGCTCATCGACCACTTCGAGCCCGGCTTCCTGCTCGGCCTGACGGCGACCCCGGAGCGCACGGATGGTGGCGACCTGCTCCAGCTCTGCGGCGAGAACCTCGTCTACCGCTGCGATCTGGTCGAGGGCATCACCCGCGGGCTCTTGAGTCCCTTTCATTATTATGGGGTGCCGGACGAGGTCGACTACCGCAACATCCCGTGGCGCAGCACCCGGTTCGACGAAGAGGCGCTGACGACCGCGGTGGCGACCCGGGCGCGGGCCGAGAACGTGCTCGACCAGTGGAGGAAGCGCGGCGGGCAGCGCACCCTCGCGTTCTGCGTCTCGAAGCGCCACGCCGACTTCATGCGCGACTTCTTCGTCGAGGCCGGCGTGAAGACCGCGGCGGTCCACTCCGGCGAGAGCACCGACCCGCGGGCCGCGTCGCTCGAGAGGCTGGAGCGCGGCGAGCACAAAATGGCACACGGTAACTCACGGGCACCTGGGAGAAGTAGCAGAATAGAGAGGAGCATTGATGAGCGCAGAGAGAGCCTTCGCAGTTGGAGTTCCAATGCGAATGGTCAGGTTTCGCCCGAGAGCACGAATTATTGGCACGATCGGCGAACGCCTGATCAGTGGACCAGAAGCCGCAATCATCGAATTGATAAAAAACGCGCATGATGCAGACGCATCCTTTGTGGAGATTTCGATTGTCGAAGGGGCGAGTGAACGAGGGATAATAACCGTTCGCGACGACGGCCACGGCATGTCGGAAGAAGTAGTTGCGACGAAATGGATGGAGCCAGCGACCGAGGAAAAACGCGACAGAGCGACAAGTCCATCAGGCAGGCGGCTGCTCGGGTCAAAAGGAATCGGACGATTTGCCGCGGCTTGTCTCGGCCGGTATCTGAGCCTTGAGACGACGGCGTTAGACCAAAATGAGATTTCCTCGTCGGTTGTTGTGCCGAAAATCGATTGGGAACAATTTGAGGATGCTGTCTACCTGGATCAAGTAGAGATTCCTATAGCGGTTTCGCTGTCTAAGGAACGTGTGTCTGGCACGAAGCTCTCTGTCTGGGGACTGAAAGATGTCTGGTCGTCAGAGAGGGTCGAAAGGCTTCGAGAAGAAATTCGCAGGTTGCTCTCGCCGATCTCTGTAAAGAGTGAGAAGCAGTTCCGCATTTATCTGAGAGCCAATGACCGCGCAGTATCGATTAGCGATAATCAAGCGCCCCAAGAAGAGCACGAAATCTGTCCGTATCCGATTCTTGCTGCGTCCGACTACTCGCTCGATGGAATCTTTGATGAGGCAGGCAACTTCTCGGGAACCTTCACCGTAAACCGGGCAAAGCATGCCGCAGAAGTAATAGAATTTAACTGCCCATACCAGCCGGGCGAAAACTCGTGCGGAATAGTGGTGGTAAAATTCCAGATATTTGACCGCGAAGCGGATGCGATTCGAGAGACTGTGGCAAAAGCTGGATTGGCAACGACCGGAGTCCGTGAGGCCCGGAGGCTATTGGATAGCATTTGCGGGGTTGCAATTTATCGAGAAGGTTTTCGGATTCGCCCTTATGGCGACAGCGAATACGATTGGCTGACTCTCGACGCTCACCGGGTACAGAATCCGTCGCTTAGAATAGGAAGAAATCAAATCTCGGGCCATGTGACAATTGATGACGAAGCTGGGTCTGGCCTGATGGAGCGAAGCAGTCGAGAAGGAATGGTCGAGAACGAAAGCTTTCGCCGACTCCAGAACTTGATTCGGAGCCTCTTGACGGGTGTTGTAGAACCTCGGCGGCGGCGCTTTCGACTCTCAGCTGGGTTAGAGCGGCGTAACGAATCGAGCTTCGCGAAAGCATACGGGCGTGCGGAGTTGCGTTGGGCTGACGATTTGATTGCACGAATGCCCGCCGAAAACCAAGACGCGGCTCGGACCCGGCTTGCTGAAGAATCTAGCAAGCTGACGCTTCTGCTTGGTCAGCTGGAGGAGAAGCAGTCGAAACTGGAAGCGCAAGTCACATTGGGTCGCATAGTCGGCGAAGTGATGCATCAAGGCAATACGCCGCTCGCCTTTCTGGAAAATGAATCCGTTAGGCTGAATAGGTGGTGGCCGGGTCTTCTAGAGGAGACAACTGAGTCTCAAGAGCGCCGCGCAGAGATGCCGAAGATGCTGGAGGGAATGACTTCAAGTTGCTCGAAGCTCCGTGCTCTCTTTAATGCGCTAAGGCCGCTATCCGGTGCGAGGCGCGGAAAGCGCAAAGCATACTATCCTATCCGGGTCGCAGAAGACGTAGCGCTACTCTTTCATCATCGAGTCGAAGCGCTTCCAATGCAACTGGAAATAGAGGCGTCCGAGAGTATCAGGTTGGTCGGCCATTCTGCAGACTTGGCAACGGCGCTCACAAACCTGGTCGATAATGCGATCTTCTGGCTCGAATACGACAACGTGCCGAGCCCGAAGCTGAGTATTAAAATTGGCAGAGACCACAATATGTGCCACATCCAGGTTCAGGATAATGGTCGAGGAGTAGAGTCCGCCTTTGCGGAACAGGTATTTGACGCCGGGTTTTCACTGAAGCCGTCAGGGACAGGATTAGGTCTCAGTATTGCGCGAGAGGCGATCGAGCGGGAAGGCGGCAAGATTGAGCTTCTCGCCGGCTCTGGCGGAGCGTCCTTTAGGATTACGCTGCAAATGGAGACCGGTTCCAATGAGTGAGGAGAATATGAAAAGCCGAAGGACTGTGCTGATTGTTGAAGATGACGCGGATACGGTCGACTCCTGGAGGCGCGATCTCCGGGATTTCAATCAAGCGTGCGAGTCGGTCGAATTCGTTCCTACGTACGCACCAGATGCTGCGGGAGCCAATTCGCAGATCGAATCGACGATGTTTGACTGCGCAATCGTCGACTTGAGGCTTCCGAAGCCGAAGTCAGAACCGTGCCTATCTGACGACGATGCGGCAGGCAACGCGCTAATTGAAAAAATTGTCACGGAGATTGGGATTCCCGTCGTGATTCACAGTGGTTATCCTGACGAACAACGCGAGGCCCTCCGTGCGTTCCCAGTGCGCTGTTTCCTAAAGCAGGGCGGAAGCGCCATGAGTGCGCTAGGCTGGCTGTGTACTCAGGATGGTCTGATGGAGGCGCTTGCTGCCACTCGTCGTCGGCTTCGGGAGGAAACCGCGCGGGTCTTCTCTCAATCGATATGGAAGCGATGGGACAAACGCTGGCAAAATGCTGATAAAGAGAATGTAAGTACGATCGTCGCACGCCAAATCGCTGCTCATCTCGCGGAGACTATCGGGACACCGGCTGATATCGCATATCATCCTGAAGAGTTTTATTTTGTTCCGCCATTGGAGGCGGGCCGGCTCGCGACCGGTGACTTGCTACAAGTCGATGGCAGGATACTGGTGGTATTGACCCCGAGGTGCAACCTCGCCAATACAATCCCTCCGACATTCGTGTTCGCCGAGTGCGAAGCCCTAGAAACTTGGTGGAATGCGATGAAAGATCGATTGTCGGGAGAAGGCAATAAGGATAAGCCACGAAGCGAACTATCGAAGTATGCGACACAGAACCTGGAAATCAGTAAGCACTTCCTTCCCAAGTGCGATCAGGGAGGGCCGTGGCTTGTCAACTTCAAGAATATCATTACGTATCCGGCGGAGCGATTGCCGGAATTGCTAAAGGCGCGATTTGCCAGCGTGTCTCCCCAATTTGTTCCCAATCTGGTACAACGGTACGCGGCATATCAGGGGCGAATTGGCCAGCCAAACTTGGATATAGAGCAACTGATCGGGCAGATGGACATCAAGAATGCCTGTCAGCCCGCGAAGGCCCTTCCAGCTAGGAAGTAGCGGCATCTCGGGTTGGCGCTTTCGACGAGTACGGCTTCTCTTGTCGGCGAAGGATGGCCGGCATTGCGTTCGCGTTCCCTGCGGCTGGCCAGACGCGCTTCGGCGGAAGGATATCTCCCTCCGGTTGCGCCAGAAGGAAGGTATTGGTGTTCCCAGTTGCAGCCAACCGTGTCATCGACCGAGTCGGGTAGTCGATCTGGATCAGCATACTGACTGCAGCCGGTGCAGCGAGCAGGCGCGAAGAGAGTCGCGAAAGCAACGGCCCTGTAACACAGGAGGCGAGCGAGGCGAGTTGTGCAAATTTAAATTAGAGGCGCGCCCAGTCGCCGGAGATCGACCCACTAGACAGTTGGCTACCGAGCCAGTCAATGATGTAGTCAAGAAGCAATTGAAGCGGGTGGCGCGCTGGGCCTCGCAATGCGCATTCCCAAACGACGAAGACGCGCCAGCCCAGGCGGTGGAGCTCAGCGATAGAGGTCGCATCGTTTGCGCGGTTGTGAGCCAGCTTCTTGTCCCAAAATTCGGTGTTAGTGGAAGGAAGCTTGAACATCGGGCAGCCATGTGCGTGCCAGAAACAGCCATGCACAAAAATGGCCGCGCGATGCCTCGGAAAGACGATATCAGGCGTGCCCGGCAAGTCCTTGCAGTGAAGGCGGAACCGCAAGCCTCGCGCGTGTAGTCCGCGGCGAAGAATCATCTCTGGGCGAGTGTCCTTTCCTCGGACCCGGCTCATGTTGAGCCGCCGCTGCTTCGGCGTTAGGACGTCGGCCATGCTCGCTTTACCGCTGCTTTCTCGCCCGGCTTCCTGCACGGGCTACGGCCCCCTTCCGGTTTTCGGTCACCTTGGCCATCGATCTATCGATGGAACCGCGAAGGGTCGACTTAGAATCCGGCCTCCACTCATGTACCTTCTCGAAGAAGTCCTCGTCTCCAATCTCCGAGGCAAGAAGGTCTTCGTCCATTGTAACGCGCACGGGAAGTGGGAATCGGACGACTTGGCCGCTAACGATGCCTTGGCCGGGTCCAAAGCCTGGAAGCATACGGGCGTCGGATTCGGTCAGGTTCTCCATAATCGAGCGGACGAAGACCTGGTCCCTAGGATTAACCAGCCGAAGGATTAGGAAAGAATTGCACTGGGAGACGATTGTCTCATCTAGGCGGCTTGGCCGTTGAGAGATCAGCATCAGGCCAGTGCCAAACTTACGTCCCTCGGTAATAATCCGGCGCACAACCGGCAAAGACACTGCGTCTTCCGTGCCCTCTCGCAGTGAGGGAATGAATGTGTGCGCCTCCTCAATTACAGTGAGGAACGGAGGTATACGCTCGGTAAGGCTCGCTCTGTAGTCGAAGAGAGTCTCGAGCGTTATCGCTGCAATCGAACACTGCGTAACATGATCGTATCCGCCGAGGTAGAGGATGGATACTTGGCCGGGCCGAACAATGCGGTCCGGCTGGCTGAAGGGATTCGGTAGAGGGTTGAACTCAAAGCCCTTTAACTTTGGACTGCTTCGCATCGCCTCGCTTGTCTTTCGCATGCCAGCGAGTCGGTCCCGGATGATGCGAAGAGATCTGCGAACCGCATAGATAGTGGGCGCTTGCCTTCGGTTGCCATCGGCCGCGCCCGCGACGTCCTTTTCTGCTTGTATGATAAGCCGCTCAATGTAGTCTATTGCAGGCTCCCCTCTGCGGGCCGGAATGTTGCTAAAAGCGGTCCTGAGGTAATCCATTTGCGGTTCGCTGAGGCCGTCGGTCATCTGCCCGATGATCTTCTCGATCAGGCCTTCGCCGCCTTGCTGCATCAGGAGATCTGGAAAGAACAAACGGATCTCGCTGCCGGGCGCTTCTTTGCGCAGAGCTTCACGGCATTTCCACAGACCAATGTAGTCGCCGTGCGGGTCCAGTATGACGAGCGGGTAGCCCTCGCGTATGAGCTCCCGGATGATGCGACGGGCCGCTACCGTCTTCCCGCCGCCGGTCATCGCTAGTATTGCGAGATGGCGAGCGACGAGGCGTGGGGCAGAGAGGGTGACTTCGACGTCATCGCGAGCGATGAGTGTGCCAATCTTTACTGAGCACTCGCTATCTCGCCCACCAACAAGAAGTCTTCGCACGGCCTCTGCTGGTGGATGGAAGACGCGCGAGGCCGGCTTAACCGGGTAGGTAAGGGGGAACAGTTCGGACAACCTATTCTCGGCTGTCGCACCCAGGATTAGCGCCTTGGCTTCGAGTTGGTCTCTCGTCCCTGACAGCACGGTGTCTTCGAGCGAAAGCCCCTCACTTGCGATTTCTTGCGCTGCCTCGAACGGAAAGAATGGGTTGAATCTCCGAATGTCGGTCACACGCGCCCAGACATAGATCCTGGTTTGCTCGCGGTAGCTTCCATCAGGGACATCCATATCGAGTGCTACAATGTCGCCAACGCGCGCCTGAAACTGGCGGAGAATGAACGTAAACTCTGACGTGCCAGCGTTACCAACGACCGTTCCAACCTGTCGCCACTGGTCCGGAAGGCTGCTTTGCTGTGCTTCGCCGTATATCGCCGACATGAATCGCCCTCCTTTAACGAAAGACTCCGGGCCGAAGAAGCCACTCTCGCGCCGATCCGCAGAGCATTCTTCGCAGCGTGTCAAACAGCCGGGTGTCCCCGCGTGTCATCGCTTCCCTTAGGGCGAGCACGGCAGTTCGGGTGTTCACTGGTCTGCTCATCCAGTCCGGTACGTGCGCAAATTTGTCTACTATGTCTAGGCCGACAGGAAATGCATAACTGGGGAGCAGCAAGGAACAATGCATCGCGAGCGACACGGTATCCGAAAAGCGGCCCGCGTCCTTCTGGAATAGCTCGATTCTCACCGGGGAAGACCATTCAGAGACTTGAAGGTACGTGACCAAGGGCTTGGGATAACGCTCAATTAGCTTCTGCCAAGCGCGCGGTGCTTTGTGCAGCACGTTGCGATTGATAATGACCGGGTTGAGAGCCTCGCCGGGCTCGAGCACACATCGGAATAGCAGCGAATCGGTTATTCGCTGGCCCTCCATTCCTTCGTCGCTTCCCGAGGGATCCATCGCGCTTCTGAACCAATGCTTCCAGGAACCGGGTGCCGCGGGTAGTAGATCGCGGATCGCATGATCATCGAGACTGTCCAGGACGGCACGGCATACCGTAGATGTCCTGCTTTCCCGCTCAACGACACCGCAGACTATTGCAGGAGCTTGCTGCAGGGCTTGAAGCTGACGAAGATGAACCGCTATGAAATTCCGCTCGCGGCCGATTGGCTCGGCAGTTCCGGGAGGCAGCAGGTCGGCTAGAGCGGCACTCGAGAAATCTGGAAATCGGTAACGGATTACTCCGTCCTGCATTACGTCTGTATAGCGAGAGACTGGGTTGACAAGAGCGCCGTGCAGCATCACGCAAGCAACATCAGGGTTTTCGCTTACTAGTCTAATCGCGCCAGCGGCTTCGACAGAAATCCTTGCTGCATCCCGCAGTGCGCCGACATCCGGAAAGCTGTCGTCATAGAGTCCGCCTTCGGGATTGGCATACAGCTGATCGATAAGTTGCTTGAGCACGAGGAAGCGCTCTCGCCCGTCGCCTCGTTGGCCTGGTGTAACTATGTAGCCGCCGACTCTTGCTGCAACAGGGGCGGAACCAAGCATGGATAGGTTGGCGAGCCCGCCGTCTACGAATCCTATGGGTTGTCCCGCTACGCTCTTCCAGAATGTGCGGTGGTCTCTAGGGATAGGTACAATGCCTCCGGTCTCGACCAGCACGTGGCGAAGTTGGAAGGCGAGCTGCTCGACCGTCTCGATGAACCGAACCTGCGCCGGAGCCGACAGGTCGCCTGCCATCTTTAGCATTAGCTCGACGAAGTGCGGTTCACGGATCTTCTCCTTCATCGTCCGTTGCCCCGCTTTGCGGCGGTCCGATGGATGTGGCGGGATGCGCGGAATCGCACCTATGGGAGCTCGGGACGGTCCCGGGGGTGGCGGAAATTGTAGCTGTCGCGAAGCTGCTGACTGTGCCCCTGGTGCAGGCCGGATAGAGCTGCGGTTAATGAGCAGGTCGAATTCTGCGCTTCCTTGCTCGAATATCGCCGTGCTGCCGACGAGACTCTTCTCTACCAGGGAAGCTAGTTGGGCATGTCCGGATGGATCGTCCGAGCGAGATACGAAGCTAATCCGGATCGGGGCAGTTCCGTCGTTCTTGGCGATGGATCGGATTAAGCAGAAATCCTTACAGTCGAGGCGGCCGAACGCGTGGTCCTCCAGCTTGGCGCCGCCTAAGCGCCAATTCTTTCCCGACTTCTTCAGCGGGCGTTGTTCGTTGTTCTCGATGCCGGAGAACTCAACGAAGCATTCAAGCAGGCCGCCGCCGTGTCTAAACAGGCGGTCGCTCAGAAGACGCTTTGCAGCGGGTGCGTTAATGTTGATTGCCCGCTGCTTGCCTCTCAGGGTAGCGCGATGGGCGGAGAACAGGCCCATGTCGGATTCGGCGAGCGACCGGATGATTACCAGTTCGCGGGTCATCAAGACCCCCAGATGCTGAGATTCTCGGAATGCCTCCTGTCGAGCGCCGGCTGGAGTTGCTCAAGGATGCTGAGCGCGACTTCCTTTGCCATCAGCGGTGGTACGGCGTTGCCAATTTGACGGAAGGCGGGGTTCATTGTACCGCAAAACACGAATCCGTCGGGGAATGATTGCAGCCTGGCGGCTTCGCGCACCGAGATCGTGCGCGCTTGGTCGCTGTCGTAGTGGATGTGACTGTAGCTGTCCTTGCCAAGGTGGGCCATTAGCGTTCGGGCGGGCTTGTCTGACTCCATCTTGCGCCATTTATTTGGAAATTTGCCCCGATCGTATGGCGGTACGATCGACTGTCTGAGTGACTTCCAGGCTGCGGATTCAGGCTTGGGAGGGTTTGGCAGACGGCCGAGTGCTTCCTCGAACATTGCGAGTGCGCACTGATGCGCCTCCGGGTACTGGTCGCCGGGGGCGAGACGAGCGAATATTTCATAATCTCGAGGAAGGTAGCGGATGACGTGATCGGTCAGTGTGGAGCCGCCCTCGAAGCCAAGCCAATCACGCATTAGCTTTGCGAACGGCGATTGTCGGTTGTGGCCCTCGTACGGCACCGGGCTATTGAAGCGACGAGTGCCACGCCTGAGCGTGCCGCTTTTCAGCATTGCCCTGGCGTCAATCCGCGGCAAGTCCGCGAGCGCGTCTTTGGCGGTTACTGCCGGGCGTGCCCTGGCTGGGTCCGGTGCCGGAGCCGGAAGGTAGTGGCTGGCCCGAGTGTCGCCCCGCCGATCTTCGATCAGCTTCAGCGCTACCGCTCTGCTTCCATCGTAGCCGGATGGGAGATCAATCCAGTGAGTAGGCGGTGGGAGCGCAACCCTATTTGCGAGCTTCCGGTGAAGGGCGATCAGCAGCATTCGCTCGCGCATTTGTGGAACTCCATAGTAGGCGGAGTTCAGCAGCGTGTAGCCGCAAACGTATCCCCGGTTTTCGAGGACCTCAGCAACTTCCTCGGCGATATTGTGACCGCCATGGTTCATCATGTCTGGCACGTTTTCCATTACTACGGCCAGCGGCGCGCATGCGTCTACGTATCCGAGGTATTCAATGTATAGTCGCGCGCGCGGGTCGTGGCGGAAAGCTTCCGGGTGGTCGGCTACTTCGCGGAGCTTTGAGCGACCGACGCGGGCGAATGCTTGGCATGGCGGGCCTCCGATGATGACATCGAATGCGCCCGCGGGATTTCCGAGGCCAAGCTCGGCAGACAGCCTCAATGGTGGTGTCTTGGTGATATCGCGGTTGCGACAGTGCTCGTCCTTTCCGGCATGGAAATTGATGCCATGCGATTTCGCTGCATCGGGATCGAATTCGACCGCTGCAGCGATTTGGAAGCCTGCCGCATGGAAACCTAGAGAGAGGCCGCCGCATCCAGAGAACAGGTCGAGGACGCGCGGCTTCGCGCCCGATTGCAGCCGGCCGATCTTCTGCTGGAGAAAGCGGGTCTTGGCTGAGGCGCGGCTCGACGATCGTTTCGCCGCTCCAGTGGAGCGGGCTCTTCGCTTCATCTTGGTGCCCACCCGGCGGCGGCTCACCTGCTCGCTTGGCCGTGTTCACGCGGGTAGAACCCGCTACTGTTGTGATCGCAACAGTCTAACCGATGGCGAGGTGTGGTGAGCGTTCTGGATCGCCACCCAGCTCGGTCTATCGCGGCCGCGTCGACCCTCCGGCATGCGGCGTTAGAGCTGCTGTTGGTCAGTAGCTGGCAAGTCCGGACCCGGAGCTACCCGCAGAGTGCAATGAAGTACGAAGGACTTCACGGCTGGTCGCCTGTTGCCGATCACCTCCTCAAGGACCTCCGCTGATGGCTCTCGGCAGCTCCATCGAATGGACCGAAGCCACCTGGAACCCGGTGAGCGGCTGCGACAAGGTCAGCCCCGGATGCAAGCACTGCTATGCCGAGCGCATGGCCTTGCGCCTCCGTGCGATGGGCCAGCCAAACTACCGCAACGGCTTCGCCGTCACCCTGCAATCGCAGGCTCTGGAGCTGCCGCTCGGCTGGAAGAAGCCGCGGACCATCTTCGTGAACTCGATGAGCGACCTCTTCCACGCGCGGGTTCCCGACTCTTTCGTGCGCCAGGTCTTCGACGTGATGCGCCGCGCGAGCTGGCATCGATTCCAGGTGCTCACCAAGCGCTCGGAGAGGCTGGCGAAGCTGGCGTCTTCGCTCGACTGGCCGCGGAACGTCTGGATGGGCGTCAGCGTCGAGAGCTCCGCCTTCGCCCACCGCATCGACGACCTGCGGAGCGTGCCGGCCGCACTGCGGTTGCTCTCGCTCGAGCCGTTGCTCGGCCCGCTCCCGGACCTCGACCTTCGCGGCATCGACTGGGTGATCGTCGGCGGCGAGTCCGGACCGGGCGCTCGTCCTCTCGAGCCGTCGTGGG
>ENA-UOOH01003766-UOOH01003766.1-fermentation-metagenome-genome-assembly--contig:-NODE-3766-length-11172-cov-2.494018_pt1 | contig 11172 bp, 10 predicted proteins | sample MGYA00245778_ERZ724025 | MGnify/ENA primary metagenome ERZ724025 (study PRJEB28704, sample SAMN03018313) | fermentation metagenome | biome: anthropogenic terrestrial biome; feature: soil; material... | reverse complement strand
TAGCAAAATCTGCCGCGCCTGGCAGATTTTGCTAAGCAGGTGCCGGCCTTCTCCGGCATGACCCTGCATCTGGGTGTCGTATTTGGGCTGGTGGCCGCCGTGATCGTGTGGATCATCGTCGAGAAAAGCCGTTGGGGCTACCGCATCAATCTCATCGGAGACAACCCCAAGGCCGCTCGTTACGCCGGCATCAACATCTCGCGCAATATCATCCTGGTCTTCATGTTCTCCGGCGCGCTGGCTGGCTTGGCTGGCATGGCCGAGGTGAGCGGGGTGGTGCATCGCTTGCAAGAGCGCATCTCCACCAGTTACGGCTTCTCGGGTGTGATCGTAGCCTGGCTGGCCAAGTTGAACCCTTGGGCGGTGATCGTGGTCTCGATCCTCTTCGGCGCCTTGCTGGTTGGCGGGCGTGAGATCCAGCCTTCCGGCGTTTCTTTCCTCATCCAAGGCATCATTCTTTTCCTTGTCATCAGTTCAGATGTGCTCCTGCGGTATGACATCCGTATCGTGCGCAGCGAGCCCAAAGCCGCCTCCGTGGAGGAAACCGCATGAACTTTGAAGTCATTATCCATTCTGGCATCGCCACTGGCACCATTCTGCTCATCGCGGCCATCGGTGAGATCATCACCCAACGCTCCGGCATCACCAACCTGGGGGTGGAAGGTATGATGCTTACCGGCGCGATGGCAGCCTTCCGCACCGCGTACGTTACCGGCAATCCCTGGCTGGGCTTGCTGGCAGGGATCGCGGCCGGGGGCATCCTCAGTCTGGCACATGCCTTGGTCACCATTCATTTCCAGGCAGATCAGATCGTCAGCGGCCTCTCACTCACCTTCCTGGGCACCGGCTTGGCGTTGGTATTCGGTGAAGGCCTGACCGGCTTGAACACCCCGACCATTCCCAATGTCACCATCCCGGTGCTTTCCTCCATTCCGTTCCTGGGTAACATCCTCTTCACCAACCAGAACGTGATGGTTTACATCGGGTATCTACTGGGACCGATGGCTTGGTTCTATCTTTTCCGCACCCGCCCGGGCATGCACCTGCGCGCGGTGGGGGAAAAGCCGGCAGCCGCGGACACCTTGGGTGTGAACGTCTATGGCGTGCGTTACCTTTACACTTTCGTAGGGGGGTGTTTCTCTGGCCTGGCTGGGGCGACCATCTCCATCGCCGTCTCTCCCGGGTGGTACAGCAGCCTCACAACCTCCGGCCAAGGCTGGATCGCGGTGGCGCTGGTGATCTTCTCCCAGTGGAATCCATTGAACGCCATGCTTGGCGGTTATCTATTCGGCACCTTGCGGCGCTTCATGCTCGACTTGCAAGGCCCGATGATGATCCTGGGCATGCGCAATCCGTTCTTCTACAACCACACCCTGGTGTTTTTCCTGCAGATGACACCCTTCGTGCTCACCATCCTGGCTTTGCTCTGGGGTTCCGCCACTGCACGGCGCAAACGCCTGGGCGCGCCGGCTGCCTTGGGCGAGCCGTATGTGCGCGGCGAACGCGGTCTTTAGGGCTCAACATTATTGAATATTGCTTGTAGTTGAATAGTCTATATTGTTCAAGAATCGTGCGAATGAGACCATCATTCGCACTTTTTTATGCCATAAAGCGCTGATACCAGGCAAAATATCGGTAGGTTTATACAAAATAATAGTTTCTTGCTCAATTACTTCCCTACACGCAATTTTGTGATATACTTAACTTATGGCCGACCCAAAGCCTCGCCGGGTCTTCCTCGGTGAGCTCCTCCTGCTGTTAGTGGCCGTCATATGGGGAGGCGGTTTTGTCGCCCAACGCATGGGAATGGCCCACATCGGGCCTTTTACATTCGCAGCGATCCGCTTTTTGCTGGGCACCCTTAGTCTTGTCCCTCTGCTTATCTTCACCCGTCCTGCAAAGGCTGCTTCTGGCCGCCAGTTGGAATCTGTCTGGCCGACCGCCGGTTTGTTGTGTGGGGCATTGCTCTTCCTGGGGGCGATCTTTCAGCAAATGGGCATGCAGCAGACGCCGGCAGGCAAAGCCGGCATGATCACCTCCATGTACATCATGTTCGTACCACTCTTCGCGATCTCTTTCGGTAAACGGCCCCGCAAACTCATCCGCCTCGGGATCGTCATGGGGTTGGTTGGGCTGTATTTCCTGACGGTCTCTCAAGGTGTGATCCGCCCGGGAGACTTAAGCGTGGCGGTGAGTTCCGTATTTTGGGCTCTGCACATCTTGGCCGTCGGCTATTACAGTACCCGGGTGGACCCGCTGCGCCTCTCCATGGCGCAATTTCTGATCACCGGCGTGTTGTGCGCCATGCTGGCCCTCCTCACGGAAGAAACCAATTACTTCGACATCATGGCCGCCACCGGGCCGATCCTTTACGCGGGCTTGGCGGTGGTGGGCTTGTCTTATACCCTGCAGGTGTTGGGGCTAAAAATCGTCCATACCGAGAGCGCTTCACTGATCCTCAGTCTGGAATCGGTCTTCGCGGTGCTGTTCGGCGCGCTCTACCTCGGGGAACGCTTCAACACCCAGGAATGGATCGGGGTGATCGTGATGCTCGCGGCGGTATTTATCGTGCAGCTGGCGTCGCCGCATGACGACACCAATGACCTTACTGATCCCCCTCTACCTCACTTCTGATCAATCAGGCTGGTAGCGCAAGTCGGCGTATTCCGGCCGGCGGTCCATCTCTTTAACCACGTAAGAGCAAGTGGGGCGTACTTTTTGCCCCGCCTCCCGTACGGCCGCCATGAGCGTTTTAACCAACTCATAGGCGACATTTTGTCCCCTGGCGCTGGGGTCTACAAAAGTGTGGTCTGCCACCCAAACACCGTCTTGGATCACGATGCGGGATTCGCCGATCTCCTTGCCTTCCTCGTTGGTGGCAATGGCGCGCATTTGGCCTTTGTCAAAATGGTAAGTGATCATCTTTTCTCCTTCTGCCCTTGATTGTCGCCGAGTTTCCCTGCTGTATCAAGGGTTAGCTTGGACACTGCAGGGTCGTCTGCCCCAGCATGCAGCTTCAGTTTGGCCTGGTCAGGTGGCCATCCGCTGGGTGATCAGCCCCAAGGTTAGATCCCTTTTCTCAAGGGTGTCTGCGTCAGAGAGGATGCTGAGCGCGGCTGGTACGGCGTCCCAAACGTTCCAGAGCAAGACGCCTTTGGGCTTGCCGCCTTCCAGGTAGTAGACCACACCTTCTTTGAAGGGCACTTTCCAATCCGAGACCGTTTCCAGCTTGCTGTTCAACTCGCCCACTGCCTCGTACCCGAGGTCAAAGAGGTCAGAGTAAAAGAAAGGCACATGGGTGTATGCCTCCCGGGCTCCGGCCATGTTCCTGCCGGCGGTCTTGCCGGATTGGATGGCATTGTCCTCGTGCTCCACCCGCACCCGCTTCTTCAGCTGCAAATGGTAGAAGTTGGCCACGTCGCCCGCGGCGTAAATATCGTTGTGGGAAGTCTGCATTTGGTTGTCGACCAAAATACCGTTATCGATCTTCAAACCCGCCTCTTTGGCGAGCTCGATGCTGGGACGCACGCCGATGCCCGCCACCACGCCGTCCACTGCGAATGTCTTGCCGCCGCGGGTCTCGATGGCGATACGCTCGCCCACCCTTTCGATCTTCTGGATGGCGTCTCCCGCCAGGACCTCCACGCCGTGCTCCCGGTAGTACTCATTGAGAAAATGCGCGAGTTCGGTCGGGTAGATATTAGCGCCGATGGCGTCCTCCAGGAAGACCATCACCACTTCCTTGCCGATCATCGACAAAGCCGCGGCGATCTCAGAGCCGATGAAGCCGCCCCCGATCACCAGGAACTTTTCCCCGTGCTCGGTCAGCTGGCGCAGGTGTTGGTAGTCTTGCAGGTTGCGGAAGTAGATAATGTCCTCCTCGCCGAAAGGCAGGCGGATCGGGTCACAACCGGTGGCGAGCAGCAGTTTATCAAAGCTGTACTGCTCTCCTTTCTCGTCCGTCACCACTTTATTGTCTGCGTCCAGTTTGATGATCTTGTCGTTGAGGTGCAGGTCTACAGTATGGTCTTTGGTCTTGCGCCAGATCTTCTCGATCGGCTTGTCTTTCCACAAGGCCTTCGAAAGCGCCGGGCGGGTGTAAGGCGGGTCTATTTCCGTGCTGAACATGCCAATGCTCCCGCTCTCGTCCACTTCACGAATTCCTTTTACAGCGGCATCCCCCGTCAATCCTCCACCGATGATCAAATATTTGAAGTGTTTCATGTTTGTCTCCCTGTTAAATTGTGTTGCTTGACCTCTGTCTGTATTGGCACTGTTCTTAAGATCAACTATACGATCGCGGCTGGGGGAATGCCAATATTTAGTAAAGGCTTCTAAAAAATCATCCTGTTGGAACGGGGGATAACTCGGCCAAACTGCTGGAACTGTGCTAATAAATCCCGCTGCGTAGCCGCGTGTAGGCAGAGACGTCATGCCGGCCTGTTCGGGGAACCGCGTTCAGCGAAATTTGGCATCCAGGAAGCCCTTCAGCACCAGGGCATTGTTGTGCTCGGTGTCACGCGCGGAATAGAGCAAGGTCACCCTGCCTTTCCTGGCGGCCTGCAGGATCGGCTCCCACCGCGCGGGATCCTGCGCTAATTCCTCAAGGTATTTCGCTTTGAATGCGCACCATTTCGCGGGGTCATGGTCAAACCATTTCCTCAGTTCTGTGCTTGGGGCAACCTCCTTCAGCCAGGTTGCGGATTTGAGCGCTTCCTTTTTAATACCGCGAGGCCAAAGGCGTTCCACCAGGAATAGGGTGCCTTCCTCTTCCTTCAACGGTTCGTACACACGCTTCAGCTGTATCATGCGGCCTCCTCGGCTATACGTTGAGCTGCCCGCTTTCCAACAGGCCTTTCAATAAGAGATGGAAGTACACCAGCCCGCCAAAGCGCGACCAGTCTGCCAATACCTCGCCTACCCCGTCATAGGTCAGCTTGTCTGGAATGTTCTTGAAGCGCTGCAAATTATTGCGCGCGCCAACGTCATCCCCGGGAAAGATATGCGTCCTTCCCAGCCCGCGCAGGAGGAAGTACTCACCTGTCCAGCGCCCGACGCCCCTCATCGTGCAGACGGCTGCCAGCGCCTGCTGGTCATCCAGCGTTTCCAGCGCTGCCAAGTCGATCTTCCCGTCTTCGATCAGCTGGGCCAGACCGATGATGTAATCCGCTTTTGCATAGCTGTAACCGATGGCGCGCATCTGTTCCGGATCGGCATGGGCCAGGTCTTGCGGCTGGGGGAAGGCGAAAAAGGTTCCTTTGTTGGTTTCTAAAGGCGGTCCATACAGGCGCGCCAGCCGGCTCAAGAGTAGCACCCCCACCGTGAGTGAAAGCTGTTGGCAGGAGATGCCATTGACCAGGGACTCAAACAGGGTGGGGTAGCGGGTCGGCTTGGCCCCTCTGAACGTCCGCGCCAAGGCGCTCAGCCCCGGTTGGCTGGTGGCAAAAGCATAGAACTCGTTCAGGTCATGGTAAATGCCAAACATGCGCGCGATGGCTGCTGCCACAAGGGGTTCATAGCCAGCACCCACCCCATCGCCTGTCACCTCAACCGCGAGCTCCGGTTCGTCAACGGTGCCCTTTTGGCGGAGGCTCACCTGCACCGGCTTCCCGCCAATGACCAGCACCCGTCGGTAGAATTCCCCGTCCCACCGGTCGATTTCATTTTCGGGCCTGCGCCGCAGGACCCAGGCGGTCAGGTCCAACCGGAAGGGTGGCTTGGGGAATAGGCTAAAGCTGTGTGATGTCATCATGGCTTGCGACCGTTCTGATCATAAAAGCATAGTCCGCTCAGGCTTCAATGTCATTTGTTCTGTGTAAGGTTGGAACAAGCCGCGCCCTGCCGTTTTAGGCCTCCCACACGAAAAGACCACCCGGGTGAGGATGGTCTGAGAAGGATATTAGAAATGAAATACGGGGCACACCCCAGGCTTAGTTCTGCCCGAGGTACTCCTTGACGCTCTTGTAGGTCGCTTCATCGATCCGGGCGGATGCGAACAGCTCTTCCAACACCTCGCTGAAGCGCAGCACGGCGTGCACTGCGATGCCTTGCTCCGCAAGCGAGCAGACCCCGCCTTGCTCGCGGTCCACAAGCAGCACCGCGTCCGTCACCTGCAAGCCGGCTTCGCGCAGCTGGGCGGCAGCGGTCAGGATCGAACCGCCGGAGGTGATCACGTCTTCCACCAGCACCACGCGCTGGCCTGGCTGCCACACGCCTTCGATCTGCTGCCCGGTGCCGTGGGTCTTGACCTCTTTACGGGTGTAGATCATGGGCTGTTTGAGTTTGGCAGCCGCGATGGAAGCGATCGGCAGTGCCGCATAGGGCACCGCCCCGATCAGGTCATATTCCAAGCCCACCATTGCGTCCACATAGGCTTCAACGGCCAGGTCCATTACGTCCGGGTAGGAGACCAGGCGGCGCAGGTCGAGGTAAACCGGGGAGGTTTTGCCGCTGGCCAGCGTGAACTGCCCGAATTTGACGCTGCCGCAATCAAACAGGCGCCGGATCAGGGTTTGGTAGGCGTGTTGACTCTCGGGTGGCGTGTTGGCGGCTTTGGCAACCACTTCCGCGCGGATGACGTTGATCGCGTCTCGCAGTTCGGCGGCTGCCTGGCGCGGGTCGGCTGCCTGCAGGATGCCGCGGGAAACTGGCAGGATCAAGCCCAGTCCATCCGGCCTCAGGCCAAGCTCCAACGCCTGGCGCAGGTCGCCGCCTTGCGCGCCCACACCGGGCACGAGGAACCAGGCTCCCGGGCGGATGGCGCGCACGCGCGCCAGGGCTTCCGGCTGGGTGGCGCCGATCACCAGCCCGACGCGTTCTTCCTCGCCCCAAGCAGCGCTGGCCTGGGCGACCGCCTCAAATAATGGCGGAGTGCCGTGCTGCTGTAGCTCTTGCGCGGAGGGGTTGGAGGTCTGGCACAGGACGAAAACTGCCTTTTCGGGGTTGTCCAGGAAGGGCTTGATGCTGTCCTGCCCGAGATAGGGCGAAAGCGTCACGGCGTCTGCCGCGAAACCTTCCCACGCGCCGCGGGCGTAAGCCACGGCAGTAGAGCCGATGTCGCCGCGCTTGGCATCCAGCAGAACCGGGATGTCCTCGGGCACCGCGGCGATGATATCCGCCATGGCGCGCACGCCTTTGGGGCCGAATTGCTCAAAAAAGCCCGCGTTGGGCTTGTAGCAGCAGACGAGATCCACGGTTTGGTCGATCAGGCTCTTGCCCCAGTCCATCAGCCTGGAATAGAGGTCCGCCCCGGCGGTAAGCATGGCTTCTGTGGGGTCCATGCCGACGCAAAGCAGGGTGTTGTTGCGCGCGATGGCGCCCTTGAGCTTACTAAGAAAATCCATGGTTCCCTCCGCGAAACTGGTTTGAGGCAATTATACATGGCGGGTCTGGCAGGACACAGGAAAGCGCCCGGTCTGCCTTCGCGCCAGCGCCGATTTCCACCGTTCGCTTCCCAATTCTGTCCCTCTTGACGGGAAGACTTGACACCTTTCTTATTCATTAGTGATATACTTCACTTATATATCCGTCTATCCGAATTTAACCGATATGAAAACACCCCTACCAACCCTCGAAAGTGAACTCAACCTGCTGCACGCGCGCATCTGCCCGGCCTTGTCTGACCCGAAACGCATGCTCCTGTTGTATCTCACCGCGGAAAGGGAAAGGTCCGTTTCCGACCTGACCGAAGTGACCGGCATGCCGCAGTCCACTGTCAGCCGGCACCTGGCCGTCCTGCGGGAGCGTGCGCTCGTCACCACCCGCCGGCAGGGCACCAGCATCTATTACAAAGTCAAAGACCCCAGGCTGATCCAAGCCATGGATTCCTTGCGGGACGTCCTCAATCAGGTCCTGCAAGAGCAGTCTGACACATCTAAAGAAATACTCAACACCACTCTTAAGCGGAGGTAATTTATGAGAGTCCTAATCGTCGGCGGCGTCGCTGGAGGCGCCAGCACTGCAGCCCGCTTGCGCCGGGTCGATGAAGCCGCGGAGATCATCATGTTCGAACGCGGCCCTTATGTCTCATTTGCCAATTGCGGCCTGCCGTACCACATCTCCGGCAAGATCCACGATCGTGAATCTCTGTTGGTGACCACACCACAGACCTTGAAAGAGACCCTGAACATCGACGCGCGTCCCAATTCAGAAGTCATCGGGATCGACCGCGCGGCCAAGACCATCACCGTCCGTGAAACTGGCGGGCGGGAGTATACCGAGGCATACGACAAACTGGTGCTCTCGCCGGGTGCCTCGCCTATCGTGCCCCCCTTGCCGGGGCTCAACCGCCAGGGTGTCTTCATCTTGCACAACATCCCCGAGCTGGATGCCATCATGGATTGGATCAAAACCCGCCACCCCAAACGCGCCGTCGTGGTTGGGGGCGGTTTCATCGGCCTGGAAGTGGCCGAGAACCTGATCGAGCTGGGGATACAGGTGGCACTGGTGGAAATGCTGCCGCAGGTGATGGCTCCGGTGGATAAAGACATCGCCGCCATGGCGCAGCAGCACCTCACCCTGCATGGCATCGACCTGCACCTGGGGGATGGGCTCAAGGCTGTCGCAGAGAAAACCGGCGAAGCCTCGCCCTTAAGCGTTGAACTTGCCTCTGGCGCTGAGCTCCCCGCGGATATGGTGGTGCTGGCGATCGGGGTCCGCCCCGAAACCGGGCTGGCAAAGGCTGCCGGCCTCGAGCTGGGGCCGCGCGGGCACATCGATGTGAACGACTTCATGCAGACCAGCGACCCGAATATCTACGCCGTGGGGGATGCCGTTCAGATCCTACACCGCCTCACCGGCAATAAGACCGGCCTGGCATTGGCAGGACCTGCCTCCCGCCAGGGGCGTGTGGCTGCCGACCACATCGCCGGGCGGAGCGATCTGAAATTCAACGGCGTACAAGGCACTTCGGTGGTCAAGCTCTTTGATCTGACCGTCGCTTCCACCGGTTTGAACAGCAAACAGCTGCAGGATGCCGGCTTGCCCTTCCACGCGGTGATCACGCACAACAACCAGCACGCCAGCTATTACCCCGGCGCCACCAACCTGACCCTCAAGGTGCTCTACAGCCCGGAAGGCAAGTTGTACGGGGCGCAAGCCATTGGCGCGGATGGCGTGGAGAAGCGCATCGATGTGCTCGCCACCGCCATTTATGCCGGCTTGAGCGTCTATGACCTGGAGCAGTTGGAGCTGGCCTACGCCCCGCCCTATGGCTCCTCGCGCGACCCGGTGAATATCGCCGGATTCAGCGCTGCCAACCAGCTGCGTGGAGACGCCCCGGTCATGACCTGGGAAGACGTTGCCGGGCTGGACCAGGAGGAGTGGTTCTGCCTGGATGTGCGCCGTGAGGAGGAGCTAAGCCTCGGGGCCTTGCCCAAGGCTACTAACATCCCGCTGAACGTACTACGGGAGCGGATGGGCGAACTACCCAAGGATAAAAAGATCCTGGTGAACTGCGCCGGCGGGCAGCGTTCCTACTATGCTGTGCGTGCCTTGCGCCAAAGCGGGTTCGACGCCTACAACCTCACCGGCGGCTATCGCACCTATTCCTGCGCGGTCAACCCCGGGGATTATGCCGACTGCGAACCGATCGTGCCGAATAACGGTGGAGGAGGGATGACAATGGAAGGCCAAAAAGGCGTTGAAGCGCCAGAGGCTGTTCAAACCATTCAGCCCGGCAAAACCTACAAACTGGATGCTTGCGGCCTGCAGTGCCCTGGCCCGATTCTGAAACTTTACAACCAGATGAAAGAAATGAACGATGGCGATGTGGTCGAAGTGGTTGCCACCGATTTCGGCTTTGCCGCGGATGTTGGCGCGTGGTCTAAAACCACAGGCAACACCCTGCTTGACCTGAAAACCGGCCAGGGGGAAGTGCACGCCAGGGTGCAGAAAGGACGCGCTCCGGCCGCGGTCGCCGCGCAAGAATCCGTGGCAAACCCTGCTGCGGCGGGCAAGGACCTCACCATGGTGGTCTTCTCTGGCGACCTGGACAAGGCCATCGCCGCTTTCATCATCGCCAATGGCTTTGCCTCTATGGGGCAGAATGCCACCTTGTTCTTCACCTTCTGGGGCTTGAATATCTTACGCAAGAACGACCCGCCCGCGGTCAAGAAGAACTTCATCGAGCGTATGTTCGGCTGGATGATGCCACGCGGTGCGGATAAACTGGGCCTTTCCCAGATGCGCATGATGGGTGCCGGCACGGCGATGATCAGGGGCATCATGAAGAAAAACAACGTCAGTTCCCTGCCCGAGTTGATCGCCGAAGCCCAGCGCAACGGCGTCAAGCTCCTGGCGTGCCAGATGTCGATGGACCTGATGGGCATCCGCCGTGAGGAATTGTTGGATGGGGTCGAGGTCGCCGGTGTGGCGACCATGGCCGCCTCTGCCACCGAAAGCAACACCCACTATTTCATCTAAGCCCTTGCATAAAAAAAGAACCCACGGGATCATCTCCCGTGGGTTTGTCATTAAATGGATGGAGAACTAATCACCCGAAACGGGAACAGCCACCCGGGTTTGGCGCGGGCGGTCCTTCACCCGGTTCATCAACACCGTGCCCAGCAAGCTAAACGCCAGGGAAGCGCCGAACATCAAGGGGTAGCCGGAGGAGCGGATGACCGCGCCGGCGATCACCGGGGCCAATAGCAAAAAGGCGCCGGTAAGGGTGCGGGCCATACCCAGGTAGGTCGGCCGCAGGCGTTCATCCCCCAGTTCCATCACCAGGATCGCATCCCCCAGGATCAGGCCTGAATTGGCGATGCCAAAGAAAATGAATGCCAGGTAATACACCAACGGGCTGGGGGAAACCAAAACGATCAGGATCGAGAGCACCCAGAAGCTTTCCGCCAGGGTTATCACCCGCTTGGGGCCGATGCGATCCCCCAGTGTGCCCCACACCGCGTAGCCGATGATGCCGCTGGCAAAGAGTAGGCCGGTGAAGACGCCGGCTTGTTCCTGCCCCAGCGAAAAACGCTCAATGCCGTATACCGCCAGGAAAGCGGAACCCATGCTGCCGATGAAGAGCAGCGAACGCCCGATCAGGTAGAGCACAAAGTTGTGGTCCTCGCGCAGGATCTTGCCGAAGAGCTGCAAGTCTAGCAGGGTGCGGGCTTTGGCGGGCTTGGCGTCTTCCTCGGGAATATCCGGCTCGCGATTGCGAGAGAAAAA
>ENA-UOOH01003763-UOOH01003763.1-fermentation-metagenome-genome-assembly--contig:-NODE-3763-length-11179-cov-4.965660_pt1 | contig 11179 bp, 9 predicted proteins | sample MGYA00245778_ERZ724025 | MGnify/ENA primary metagenome ERZ724025 (study PRJEB28704, sample SAMN03018313) | fermentation metagenome | biome: anthropogenic terrestrial biome; feature: soil; material... | reverse complement strand
CATGTTACAATCAGTCGAGCGTGCAATCAGATGAAGCTGGTCAGAACCGGAAAGGTCAAGCAGGTCTATGAGGTGGACGATCAGACGCTGGAGTTCGTGTTCACGGACAATATCAGCGTGTTCGACAAGATCATTCCCTCTCAGATACCCCACAAGGGAGAGACGCTGTGCCGCAGCGCGGCCTTCTGGTTCCAGGTCCTCAGGAAAGCTGGCATCCGCACGCACTTCACCGAACTGGTGCCACCGAACCGCATGCGCGTGAAGCGCGTGGAGGTCATTTCCGACTACAGCCGCATCAACGGCAGCACCACCAATTACCTGATCCCTCTGGAGGTCATCTCCCGCCATTACATGGCCGGCTCCCTGTGGGACAGGGTCAAGGGCAAGGAGATCTCCGCCGAGGAGCTGGGCTTCGACGCTGACCACGAGCCGAAGTACGGTGAAGAGCTGCCTCGTCCGTTCTACGAGGTCACGACCAAGCTGGAGCCGGTGGACCGTCTGCTGACGAGGGAGGAGGCGCTGAGCATCTCCGGCCTCTCGGAAGAGGAGATGGACGAGTTGTTCAGGACGACGGCCCGCATCGACGAGATAATCGCCGAGGAGGTCGGGGAGAGAATGCTCATCCATGTGGACGGTAAGAAGGAGTTCGCCTTGGACGACAAGCGCAACCTCATGGTGGTGGACACCTTCGGCACCGCCGACGAGGACCGCTGGTGGGACGACGATGCGTACGCCAAGGGCGAGTGCGTGGAGCTGTCCAAGGAGGCAGTGCGGCAGTTCTACCGTAACAGCGGATACTTCGAACAGCTCATGGCCGCGCGCAAGGCCGGGAAGCCGGAACCGGACATACCCGCGCTGCCCCCGACCGAGATGAAGAAGGTCAGCGAGCTGTACATCGAGATGTTCGAGCGCATCACCGGAGAGAGCTTCCGGTAGGCGCCACGCCATCCTGGCGTGATCGACCTGGCGCTCGATGCTTATCGGGCGCTCCGATGATCCGCTCGGCACCTTGCCAGTCCTAGTCAGTGGAATGACGGCCCCGGCAGCGAAAGATGCACGCATCTGCCGACATGTTGTGATGATCCACGCAGCGCCCAGGCTCTTTCGCACTGCGTTCTATACCGAACGGATGATGCGGAAGGAGAGGAGCGGCCGTCAAGACCGTTCCCGTCCACTCTCCGATGTGCTCACTCCAGCATGACCGCTATCATGCGGTTGCCGGCCAGGCACTTCAGCTCCTTGTTGACCTTGGCGACGCGGAACTTGGTGCTCTTCTCCGGCCCCATGGGATGGCACAGCCGCCAGTTCTCGCATCCCAGCTCGTCGCACTTCATCACCTCGAATGTTATTGTCGATCCCTCGATGGCCGAGCGCATGGGCAGGGCGGCGTTATGCTTCTCCTTCTCCACCTCGACCACGCACACGCCTCCCTCGTGGATGCGGCACTCGTGCTTGACGTCCCTTACGTTGGTGATGCGGTACAGGCCGCCGGCCTCCAGGTTGAAGCAGACCGCTTTAAGCTTGCAGTCGCGGCACTCAGTCAGCGGACCGCGATAGACGAACATTTCCCCCTTCCTGGCCTGATGCTCCCCGATCAAAGTGATGACTACCATGTTATCGCCCTCAGATCACTTTTGTGATAGTGGCCAGGCGTTCTGCCGCCTCATATGTGAGGCCTTCCTGGCCTAGGATCGTGAATCTGCTGCGGACCTTGTGAGCGGTCACAAGGGCCTCGATGATGATCTCCTTAGATATGCCGAGCTCTTTGGCAGAGGTCGGCGCGCCGATCTTGATGAGCGCATCGCGGATGCGGTTCCAGTCCCCGCCGTGGAGGTACATCATCATGATGCACCCGATGCCGCATAGCTCGCCGTGCAGCCCCTTTCCCGGCGCCAGCCGGTCCATGGCATGCGAGAACATGTGCTCCGAGCCTGAGGTCGGACGGGACGAGCCGGCCACTGACATCGAGATGCCGGATATGATGATCGGCCGTATGGCCACCCACACGCTCTCTTCCTGGTTGGGCTTGATGACATCGGCATTGTCGATGATCGTCTCCGCCGTGTAAACCGCCAGTGAATAAGCGGAGCGGGAGAACTCTTCGCCGCGCAGCTTCTTGGCGAACTCCCAGTCCTTTACCGCGGTCGAATTGGAAATGACGTCGGCGCAGCCTGACGCCAGCAGGCGGTACGGCGCCTGCACGATGATGGAGGTATCGGCCACCACTCCCAGCGGCACCTTGGCGTCGAGCGACAGCGGGCCGTTCTCCCCCTTGATGGAGGCCCTGCCGGAGGCGATGCCGTCATGCGACGCTGACGTCGGTATGGAAATGAACTCTGTTCCCAGGTCCTTGGCGGCCATCTTGGCGAGGTCGATCTTGCTTCCGCCGCCGATACCGATCAGGAAGTTCACCTTGGCTTCTCGTGCCACTTCCTCGACCTTGTTGAGATTGTCCTTGGTCGCCTCTCCGACGACTACCGTGTGGACGTCGTAGTTCTCGTCGCCGAGGCGCGTGCTGATGATATCGGACGCGACGTTCCTGGTCTTGGGCCCGGTCACGAGCAGAGCCGTTCCGGTCAATCCGAACTCCCTGCAAACCTCCGGTATCTGCCCAAGGACCCCATGTCCGACCAGAACGTTCCTGGGAAAAAGGATCGAACGGGCCTTGGTGAAGTCGCCTTCGTCCATCTGGTGTCCTAAACCCCAGACTGATATATGTACCCTTCCAGTAGTTACCCGGCACATATGTTGGGCAGGCAGAATGCGGCGGCCAGGTCGTACTGCGGCCGAGGGTGTGCGGTCGCCGTGCTGCTCGTCGCGGTCATCATCATCGCGGTGGCGCTCCTGGCCGAGAGCGGCCTTCTGTACCGCTACTTCCTCGGCCCGATGGTCTCGGACGCGGAGAACCGCACGGTGAACGGGATCCCGGAAGGCTACAATATCGTCAACACGCTCACCTACGCAGTACTGTTCGGCCTCGGCCTGGTAGCGCTGCTCCGTCTGCTTCGGCGGTGGAGCTACCGAATGGACGAAGGGCTGCTGGCCGCCTCGCTGCCGTTCTTCCTGGCAGGCGGCGTGCTGCGGACGCTGGAGGACGCCGAGCTGTTCAATGGCGCGTTGCGTTACTTGTTCATCACCCCGGCGATATACTTCGCGGTCGCCGGGGCGTTCGTCCTGGCGATGTACGCCGGCAAGCTGGCGAGGGAGCGGCCGTCCAGCACGCTGCCCGCCCTGGTGGCCGTCGTTCCCCTGCTTCTCGTGCAGTACGCGTTCGCCCTCTCGGGCGGAACGAACTTCACCCTTCCGCTCTACCAGCCGCTGCTGTTCGCCGCTCTTTCTGTGATACTGGCGACGAGGATGTCATCGAGAGCGGACGCGGGCCTCGCTGCCGTCGGCGCCGCCGGCCTCTTCATCCTCGTGACGGCCGCGGCATATCTGATAAACTTCCCCTCGTCGGCAGAATGGCTCGGCACCTACAGCATGCTGAACGGGATGCCGACGCTGCACCCGCCGGAGATGCTCATCATCCCGGGGACCGCTGCGGTCCTCACTGCATTCGTTTACGCAATAGGTCGATGGCCTCCCGCGGCGTTCATCGCGGCGCCGATCAATCTGCTCATGTACTTCGCCCACTTTCTTGACGGGGCGGCCACCTGGCGAGGCATCGAGGTGTACGGCTACTCAGAGAAGCACACATTTCCGTCGCTGCTGATCGACGTGACCTCGCCGCTGGTCATGCTGCCGATGAAGTTCATCCTCGTCACGGCCATCATCGTCCTGCTGGACCGCGCGCTCGCCGACGAACTTCGCTCGCGGCCCCAGCTGCTGACCGGCCTGAAGTATGCGGTCGTCCTTCTCGGACTGGCCCCGGGCGTGAGGGACCTGCTGCGCATTGCCTTCGGGGTATGAACGCTCTCAGGGAACGCATCCCTTGAACCACGATCCCGACGCCCTGGCCCGACGGAGCGCTTCGCTGAAGCCCGCCCCGCCGTCGAGGTGGCCGTTCCAGATCTCCAGCAGCACCGGGACGGAGCGCATGCGGGGCAGAGCGCCAAGATCGATCTCGCCGTCCCCGAGCTGCAGCCCCTCGCCGTCCGGCCGGGACGCGTCTGAGAGATGGACATGCTTGATGCTCCCCCTCAGCGTCTCGAAGAACGACGCGATCGCCGCGTTGCCGCCATGCTCCACGGATAGATATGCATGGCATACGTCCAGGGTGACGCCGTCCACCTGCGGCAAGAGGTCTGCCAGCTCGTCGGGCCTGGTACACAGGTTGCTGCACCATTTCTCTCCGTCGACATGATAGTGCTTGGGCATGTTCTCGAGCCACAGCGTACCGTCCAGCGACGCCAGCGACGTCCTGAGGTTCTCGTGCAGCGACGCCCGTTCGGTCGGCTTCGTTCGCACTCCGCCGGGGTGAACGACCGTCGGTATCCCGAGGCGGCCGGCCATGGTCGAGACATCGTTCACCCTATCAACGAATATCTCGCGCCGCTGCCGGTCCTCGACGGCCAGGTCTATCAGGCGTCGCCCCCCGTCAACGCGCATCTTCTCCGGAGCGTGCACGATCGTGCACCGCTCGTCCTTTACGAGCAGTTCTTCGAGCTCGTCGACCCCATCATCGTCCATCACCAGCAGTTCGAAGAAATCGAAGTCCAGGCGGGCCATGACCTCATGGTCGCGCAGCGTGGTCATGGCGCCGAGACGGGGCGGAGCGGTCACGCCACGACAATGGAGCGTCACGGATTCAAAGGTATGTTAGAAAAGAGGCCGGGAAGGGAGTTCAAGGCGGAACATGAATCACCATTATTCAGGAGGAGAATTTAGGGGGGTGAGCCCTTCCCGAGCGCTCTTAGACCCTGTAACGAAGACCATTATTTAAAGCATTGTGTCGGATTAATAGTAATTAACAAAATTGTCGTCAATCCGATAAAACTCGTTATTGCGAATTCATCGGCTGTCGAGGCCGTCCAAGGCATATTTTGATAATTTTCTATCGATTCTTATATACCCCTCGATTGTTAAGGGGAATATGTCAGACCACCTGGATGACATGACGCGCGGGTCCGACGGTCCGGTCGATGCCGCCTCTATCAGCGTCTACCATCTGGCCCGGGCGATTGGCGCGCCGCTGATGGGCATTGACATTTCATCGTGCATCACGTTCATCAATTCCGCCGCTGAGAAAGTGATCGGCCGCCCGGCCGCCGAGGTGGCCGGCTTGGAGATATGCTCTCTCTTCACTGAAGAGAGCGGCAGGCCGGACCGCGCCCTGGCTAAGGCAGTGCAGTCCTGTCTCTCCGACGAGGACGTGCGCTCTGCCACGGCCGTCATGTCCACGCCCTCCGGGCCGTCGCCGATCCGCCTGACGGTCGTTCCCATGGTCCAGGGGATGTCCGGGGGGACCGTGGCGGTGCTCATCGGGCGGCCCAGGCGGGAGGTTGACGACTTCAGCGCCGAACGGTCCATGGACCTGCTGGTCGCCGGAACGCCGGAGATGGCCGAAGGGGATGATCTGCACATCCTGCTCAGTGAGGAGCTGGGACGGGTGGTGGAAACCCTGGGCATCGATCTCGCCGCCGCTCGGTTCATCGGTCCGGGGGGGCGCCCGCTCCTGGTGTGTCGCGGCATCGATGCCAGGGAGGCGAGGGAGCTGCTCAGCATCGGCGGGCCAGACGGCGTGCCGCTGTTCGATGCGGTGGCCGGCTGCGACTGCATAGTCTCCGACCAAGAGTCGGACGGAGTGTTCCAGCCGCCGTGCGGCATCACTTCGTTCGCTGCATATCCCATACATATGAAGTTGGGTGACGGCGGCTGCGCGGTGTTCGGAGCTAGAGGGGCAGCGAGCGTTCGACAATACTCTCGCATATTGCAGGTCCTGTGCAATCAGATCAACATCGGGCTGCGGAACCATGCGCTGAACGCCGAGCTGAAGAAGCGCAACACCCAGCTGCGCGGGCTGTACGAGACGTCCAAGGCGGTGTCGACGTCCCTGGACCTGAATGATGTCCTTCAGACCATCGTGGGCATCGCCATGTCGCTGGTCGATGCGGAGAACTGCTTCGTGTTCGAGCTTGACCGGGACAAGGGAAAGCTTCGTATCCTTTCCATGATGACCCAATGGCCGATCGACCCCACCATCGAGCTGGACCTCGACGAAGGCCTGGTGGGCATCGTCGCCTCCAACGGGGCGGGCATACTGGCCCCCAGGGCCGATCTGGATCCGAGGGCAAAGCATCTCGAGGACACTCCAGATACGCCCAGCTCGATGATCGTGGTGCCGCTGATATTCAACGACCGCACGCTGGGGGTGATGAGCCTGGAGAAGACGCCGGGGGTGCCGTTCGACGAGGCTCAGTACGAACTTATCGAGCTGTTCTCGGTGCAGGCGGCCATGGCCATCAACAATGCGTACATGTTCGGGGACCTCCAGAGGACCGCCTCCTCGCTCCAGATGTTCAACGTGCTGCTGACGCACGATGTCGCCAACTTCAACGCTCCGATCCACGGGTTCCTGGAGATGCTTTTGCGAGACCCCACGTTGGATGTTCGCCAGCACCGCTACGTGCGTTCGGCGTTGGTGCAGTCGGGGAACATAACGGAGCTCATATCGGACGTCCGCCAGCTGTTCGCCCTTCGTTCTCAACGGAACGGGTGGGGCCTGGAGCCGATGGACATGATACCCGTCATCCACGAGGCGATGAGGGACATTTTCATCAACGCGGTGTACGAGGATGTGGAAACGACCTTCGAGAGCACCGTGGACAAGGCCGACGTTCTCGCGAACGCTCTGTTGAAGGGACTGTTCTATAACCTGCTGTCCAACGCCTGCAAGTACGGCCTCGGCAAGCCGGTCAATATCAAGGTGGGCAGCCTCGAGCAGAACGGCAGGATGTGGTGGAGGGCGGCCATCGAGGACCACGGCAAGGGGATCCCGGATGATATGAAGGCCCGACTGTTCAAACGGTTCGATCGCCTCGACACCTCCCACGCCGCCGAGGGCCATGGGCTCGGGCTATCGGTGGTGAAGGAGCTGGTCCGGCACTACGGCGGAATGGTGTGGGTGGAGGACCGCGTTCCCGGCGACCACGGTCAGGGGGCGCGGGTCGTCGTCCTGATGCCTCAACACACCGGCTCAGAGTGGCCTGAGGGCTGACCATCGGACGTCAACCTTTTATCGAGCGGTTGGCATGGATGAAGCGATGACCTTCGTTCTCGGCATTGCTGGCAGCCCCCGCCGGGGCGGGAACACCGAGCTGCTCCTCGACGCCGCGCTGGCCGGGGCGGCGGAGCAGGGTGCCGAGGTGCGAAAGGTCGTTCTCTCCGCCCTCGACTTCTCGGGATGCACTTCCTGCGGCGGCTGCAGCGAGGGGGACGATTGCGTGCTGGACGACGACCTCCGGCAGGTGTACGAGCTCCTGGACCGCGCCGACGCGGTGATCCTGGCATCGCCGCTGTACTTCGAAGGGCTGAGCTCACAGAGCAAGGCGCTCATCGACCGTGGGCAGGTGTACTGGGTCCGCAAGTTCGCTCTCCATCGTGACGGAAAGAAAAGGAGGGGGGCGGTCATCGCCGTCGGCGCACGGCGTAACACCGACTTCCCCTCGGCTCTACGGCCGGCGAAGATATGGTTCATTACCCTGGACGCCGACTTCACATCCCTGACGTACGGCGGGTTCGAGGAGAAGGGCTCCATCCTCGACGATCCTGGCGCATTGGCCGAAGCCCGTGCGCTAGGCCGCCGGCTGGCGGATGAGCGAAATATCCTTTAACATACGAACCGTTCTGCTGTCGCTCATGGTAGTGATCAGCGTATCTCTGTCCGCCCAGGAATTGAAGGAGTTCGAGGAGGTGGCCAATCAAGCGGGGTTCTCCTCGCGTTCCGATGCGGTGAGGGACGCGCTCTCCCGCTTCGTGTCCGCGAACAACTGGGCCAGCGGGATGGAGGGGGACGTGTCATGCGTCGTCTCCATCATCTATGCCGACCGAAAGAAGCACCACGTGCACGAGATCGTGCATCAGTATGCGGACATCGTGCACTCGTCGATGCACACACATCTGGAGCATCGATGCGTGGAGCAGATAGTCCTGGACGGCAACGCCGAGGAGGTGCGCAAGCTTCTTGTCGAGCTGTCGTCGCAGAAGGACGTCCGCATCACCATGAGCATGTTCTGAATGCTGTTTATTAACTTGGCCAGTCGTCTTTAGCACATGCCCTAAATAGCTCACATGGGTTAGTTCACGGCATGGACGAGCCTCGTCGGATGACCGTCAGGGTCGACGGCATGGACTGCATCGAGTGCGCCAAGAAGATTGAGAAGGCCGTGCTCGCCATCGATGGGGTCCGGCAGGTCAGGGTGTCATACACGTTGGGAAAGCTGAACGTGGAGGCGGACCGCGATGCGGTCACGAGGGACGACATCTACGATGTCCTGAAAAAGCTCGGCTACGGCCATTTCGAAGCGGACGAGCCGGAGGAGGACTTCTTCTCGCTGAGCAACCGGCGTCTTCTCGTTACGATCGCCTCCGGGTTCCTGCTCATGATCGGGGCGATCGGCGAGTTCATCCTGGCCGAACCGCTGCTGTACCTTCCCGCCTACGCCGCGGCCATCGCCGTCGGCGGCTACTACATCGCCGTTCGCGGCATCGCATCGATCCGGGAGAGGTACCTGGACATGAACGTGCTGATGATCATCGCGGTCATCGGCGCGGTGCTGATCGCCTCGTACGAGGAGGCGGCGTCAATCGTATTCCTGTTCTCGCTGGCCGAGCTGCTGGAATCGTTCTCGGTCTCTCGCACGAGGCGCTCGATATCGCAGCTGCTCGACTTCGCTCCGAAGACCGCGCGGATGCTGCGCGACGGAAAGGAGGTAGCGATCGACGTCACCGATGTCCGGGTGGGCGACGTGGCCATCGTCCGTCCGGGCGAGCGCATCCCGGTGGACGGCGAGGTCGTCAGCGGCTCGTCGCCGGTGGAGGAGAGCGCCGTCACCGGAGAGAGCGCCCCCGTGCTGAAAGCAGCGGGCGACGCCGTCTTCGGCGGAACGCTGAACGGCTCCGGGACGCTCGATGTCCGCGTAACGAGGCGGTTCCAGGACAACGTCATCTCGAAGATCGTCCAGCTGGTTGAGGAGGCGGAGGCGACCAAGGCGCCGTCGGAGCGATTCGTCGACCGCTTCGCCCGCTACTACACCCCGGCGGTCATCGTCATCGCCGTGGCGACCATGTTCATTCCTACGCTGCTGTTCGGCCAGCCGCTGGAGGAGTGGTTCTACCGCGGCCTCGTGCTGCTGGTCATAGCGTGCCCGTGCGCTCTCGTCCTCTCAACGCCGGTTTCGGTCGTCTCGGCCATATCGGGCGGGGCGCGCCGCGGCGTGCTGTTCAAGGGCGGTCTGTACCTGGAGCGGATGAGCGACATCAAGGTGGTGGCGTTCGACAAGACCGGGACGCTTACGTCTGGGCGGACCGTGGTCGAGGACATCATCCCGTTCGACGGGCACTCGGTGCGGGAGGTCCTCAAGGTCGCCGCATCGGCCGAGAACCGCTCCGAGCACCACCTGGCGCGGGCCGTCATGGAACGAGCGAGGCAGGACGACATCAAGGTCGAGCAGGGTACGTCATTCCAGGCGTTCACGGGCCAAGGTGTCGGCATCCAGATCCTCGACCGCATCGTGTATGCCGGCAGCCCCGCCTTCTTCAGGGAGCGCGGCGTGGACCTATCCCAATGGCAAGAGGTCATTGACTCTAGGACCGCCGCCGGCGCGACCGTCATCCTAGTCGGCGGGGAGGACGAGATGATGGGCCTGCTGACCGTCCGCGATACGCCGCGACCTGAGGCGAAGGAGGTGGTCAACGGCCTCAAGGACATCGGCGTCAAGGTCGTGATGCTGACCGGCGACGCCGCGCCGGTCGCTCAGAAGGTAGCTGATGAGCTTGGCATCGATGACTACCGCGCCGGCATGCTGCCGCAGGACAAGCTGGCCGCGATCGACGAGTACCGGCAGCGGTACGGGGCGATCCTCATGGTGGGCGACGGGATCAACGACGCCCCGGCGCTGGCAAAGGCGGACGTGGGCATGGCGATGGGCGTCGCCGGCACTGACGTGGCGCTCGAAGCGGCCGACGTCGCGCTGATGGGCGACGACCTCAGAGCGATGCTGTTCTCCCTCCGGCTCGGGCGAAATGCGCGATCGGTCATAAAGCAGAACATCGCCGCCTCGCTGCTGGTGAAGCTCGCCCTGACCATCCTGGCGTTCCCCGGCGTGGTGACGCTGTGGATGGCCATCCTCATCGGCGATCTGGGCGTCTCGCTGGCGGTGATACTGAACGCACTCCGGCTGAACCGCCGGGCGGTCACTCGCACCTGATCATTCCGTCCACGTTGGCGCGGTCCAGCTGAACGATCTTCCTCCTGATCCATACCACGGTCGTCCACGTCAGGATGACAGACAGCAGCAGGCCGACGAGCGAGATGATCCCGCTGGCGGTAGGGTCGAACAGGCTGAGCGACGCCAGCATGTTGAACGCCGCATGCAGCAGCACCGCCGCCCCGTAGTAGGGAAGCCAGGAGCGGGGCGTTCCGTAGAACATGTAGAAACAACGAGAACGTGAGAGGCCGAAGCCCACCAGCGCGCTGGCCGAGGTGTGCAGCAGCGTCGAGGTCAGCGTCCTGGCGATGGCGGTGGCGATGAACACGTCGGTTCCGGCGTCGAGCGCGGTGAGGTAGTACAGAACGTTCTCCACCGCGGCGAACCCCAGGCCGACCGCCGCTCCGTAGACCAGGCCGTTCTCTGGCTCGATCAGGCGGCGCATCACGGTCATTACGCCCGTGGCCTTGGTGAACTCCTCGATGATCGGGGCCAGAATGACGCCCAGAATGAGATTGTAGGCGATGATGCTCAGGCCGCCGACCGCCACGTCGATGAACATGATGGCCACCGTTTCCAGGACGAGTGCCAGGAAAATCGCCACCGTCATCCCGTAGAGGAACACGCCCTGCACGGCGAACAGCGGCTCCCGTTCATAGATCTCCGCGGAACGTATCCACAGCATGTACAGGATGGCCGGCACGAACGCGACGATCACGACGATGATGAGGCCCAGCAGCCCGTTCGCCATGATATGGGGATGCAGCGGCGAGATAATCAATATATTTGTTGGGGCAAAGGGAGGGTGCTCA
>ENA-UOOH01003762-UOOH01003762.1-fermentation-metagenome-genome-assembly--contig:-NODE-3762-length-11180-cov-4.866247_pt1 | contig 11180 bp, 9 predicted proteins | sample MGYA00245778_ERZ724025 | MGnify/ENA primary metagenome ERZ724025 (study PRJEB28704, sample SAMN03018313) | fermentation metagenome | biome: anthropogenic terrestrial biome; feature: soil; material... | reverse complement strand
GAACCTACCCACCCCGATAGGGTGGTCGAAAACGTCACCGCGCCCTCTGCGGGAGTCATCCCCATCCGGATCCGGAGACCTTTGCGAACGGGCTCTAGATAAAAGCACCCGCGGGATTGGATCCCGCGGGTGGTTGAGTCGGTTGATCGCCTGGCCAAGTTCGTCCAGGGATGCACCATGGCCTTAAAGGCTCAGTTGGGGTCGGATCAGTGCCGGTTGCCGCTGGGGCGGGTGGGACGAGAGTGGGAATTACGGGAGCTCCTGCCCCGGCCACCGCTCCTGCGTTGAGGGCGCTGACGGGAGGAGCGGCCGCCACGATCTCGGTCGCGTGTTCCGGAGGACCTTCGAGAGCGATCGCGGTCGTTGTATTCCTGGGCGCCGTCCTGATCCTGATCGACCATCTCATCGGAGGGCGGGAGGGCGCGTTCGAACCGAACGACCGGGAAGAAATCCAGGTGGACCGGCTCCAGCACTTCTTCGAGGTCATCCCGCATGGACTTCTCGAAGGCGCTGGTGGCTGCATCGACCATCTTCTTCATCTCAGGCGTATCGAAACCATGGAGATCCCGGGCGACATATTCCGGGTCGTTATCATGGAGTAGGACCTCGACCAGGCGCTTTTCCAGCGCCTTCGGGTCGTCATCACAGAGGTAGAGCGCCCATCGATGGATCTGGCTCAGGTGGGCGATTTCGTCGGCACTGAGGAAATCGAACATCCGAATGAGCTCCGAAGGACCGCGGAGTTCTGCGAGCTTAGCTGCGCGCTGGATGTTCATGGCCAGTTCGTTCCCTTCCTCACGATGACCGTAGAGGACGAGGCGATCGAACAGTTCCAGCTCCTCGAGTTCAAGGACCTGTTCCCCGTCGATCTTGACCATGCCGTATGTGATCCCCGCCGTCTTATGGAGCCAACGGGTGATCGCCTCGCAATGGCGGACCTCATCCCCCACCTGGAGGGCGGACTGATAAAGGAATTCCCACGGCATGTCCTGGAAGAGGTAGACGTTGCGCGCGGTGATCTCCGCGGAGATCATTTCGCGGTTGGCCATCTCGTAGAGCATCCAGGTCGAGGCGTCCTCATCCATCAGCGCCTCACCGGTGGTCGCAAACTCGTCGAACCGATCGAGCCAACCCTCTTTATCGGCGCGGTGCCAGCCTTCGGTAAGCTCGATCGCCCGGGAATCTTCATCCATAGGCTCCTGTGGCCGACCGACCGAGGTCAGGAGAATAGGATCGGGCCGCAACCGACCCAAGCCCTCACCGAGGGGCAGCTTGCCGAGGTCACCGAGCGGCTTAATCGCCTCTTTGAGCTGTTTGCGCAGGCGCTTGGCCTGGCCACGCTTTTGGTTGGTGTCGACCATGCGATCGATGGCACGTCCTACCCATTGAAGGTGCCGGTTCTCTTCTTCGATGAACTGGCGGAGCATCCGTTCGGTCGGGGCATCCATCAGCGGATCGGTCTCACGGCAATATTGGCCGTAGGTGTGAAGCAGGGCGCCCTTCAGACACTGGAACGCGGCGACCAGAAAATCGATCGGGTCGTTGAGGGCGTGCAGTTGGTCGAGAAAATGCGCGAGATTGGGATTGGGCGCGACCGGTTCCGGATGGAAACAGCGGAGGCTCTTCAGCCGTTCCCTCAGCAAGTTGGCATGAATGGCGTCTTCCCGAAGGAACTCGCCGATACGAATCTTGATTTCCCAGTCCGGCATCTGGGCGAGCCATTTTCCGGAAAGATGCACGAGTTCCCGCTCCACGTAATAGTAATTGGTGAGGCGATCGACCGTTTCGGTAACCGACAGTCCGGTGTCCTCGTTGGTCGCGGGAATCCATTGCTCGTTTGTATCCATTCTTCCTCCCTTTGCCAATCAGTCCGCGGGCAGACTCATCCGAGCCTCCACAACGGCTGACCTTATGTTTTTTTGCGTTGTTTTGATAGGGGACGGGCCCTCTTGGCAGCGCATCCGGGTACAACGTAAGGAGGAACCTTGAGTGCAGTTCCTCTGACCCTGTCCGGTCCAATAAGGAGATCGCGGTGGATCGAACCACGAAGCCGGTTGAATCCGGCGTTGCTTCCTTCCTGCAGTGTGTGGGGGCACTCCGGTTGGATTCATTCTGATCCAAAACCTGCCTGGTTTGATCTCTTTTTCCGCTCCTTGAAGCGGCGGCCCTCCGTTGTTCCTTACCTATCTACGGGGGACAACCCTGGCAGTGAACTTCCGCTGCCCCCACTTCTCGTCACGAATCATGCCCGAGTCCGACCCGCCCGCTGCGGTCTCGAGGTGAAAATTCGCGAATCCTAGAGGACAAAGCTGTTCCCAAATAGATAGGCACCTGCACCTTGGCTAAGCCACAAGTGATTTGTCAAACCTAATCTGGAAGGGGAGGTGGGGAGAAGAGGCGAGGGCGGGCGGTGGGGGGCGTCCGAAAAGGAAGCGCTTGCCCATCCGGATCGGGAAAGCCTCCCGCAGAGGGCGCGGTGGCGTTTTCGAGCTGGCCACAGGGGAGGGTTGGTTCCATACTCTGCCTCCTCCTTTTTTTCGGGGGGGAGATATCCCGATTCAGCAGGCAGTACCTGGAAACGGCTCCGATGTGGCTGCCTTGCCCCTCCCAAAACACCTCTGCGTTCTCTGCGGGAGTTCTCCCCATCCGGATCGGGAAAGCCTCCCGCAGAGGGCGCGGTGGCGTTTTCGAGCTGCCTAAGGGGAGGGTAGGTTCCATACTCTGCCTCCTGCTTTTTTTCGGGGGGGGAGAGATATCCCGATTCAGCAGGCCAAGGCAGTTCCTGGAAAGGGCTCCGATGTGGCTGTCTTCCCCCTCCCAATACACCTCTGCGTTCTCTGCGTTCTCTGCGTTCTCTGCGGGAGTTCTCCCCATCCGGCGCCACAGAACTTTCGTTGTCGGCCAATGAGATTTTCGGACGGGCTCGAGCAAGCGAGCGTTTAGGGGGTGGCGGCGGTGTGGACGTGTTGTAGGTGGATAGTCCATGCCGAATCCTGAGTCCCATCGATAGCGATTTCGATTTCGATTTCGATTTTTCTTTATCTGCGGACGGACGGGGAAGTCGTGGCACGGAGGAATTCGGACTCGAAAAAAATGGGTTCTGCTCCGATGATGGATGGACGGGCTTGATTGATGTCTCGAAACCAATCGGAGGTATGTCGCTTATGACTGCACGCGTCTATATCGCGCTTGTCACGTTCTCGCTCCTCGGTACCGCCTGCATGGGGCCGAGGATGAAGACGATTCAGTTGATGGATACCTACGATGCTGCGACCGACAGCTACACTTCGTGTCTGTCCATGCACGTGGTCGACACCGGGATGGAGCGACTTTTCTTTCGATATGCCATCGATGAAAACCGGTATCCCGTGTTGGAATCGATCGTGTGTGCGGGCACTGTCGTACCCGAGAGCGGGGTCCTCGAGCTTCGAGTCCAGCCCTTGGCTCAACCGCTGGAGGACAACCTCGCCGCACGGGTTCGGGCGGCGGAAAAGTCCCTGGCGGAGCGGATTGTTGAACGACAGCATCCCGATCCGCTCGAGACCTACCTGATTCCCGACGAATATGGAACACTTCCGACCCCGTGCATCTTCGCGCGATGACCCAACACCCGCCTCCGGTCCGGGGGCAGGCAGCATACAAGGAGTTGATTCCCCCATGGACACGATCCAGGCTATTCGTACCCGCCGCACCGTTCGCTCCTATTTGCCGCAACCGATCTCGAAGGAGGTCCTCGAAACCTTGTTGATGGCCGCGTTTCAGACGCCTTCGGCCTTTGACGAGCGGCCGTGGCATTTTCTCGTGGTGGATCAACCGGAGCGGTTGACCAACCTGGCCGATGCAATGGAGCATTGCGATATGCTGCGTGAGGCACAGGCCGGGTTCCTGATCTGCATCGATCCCAGCCTGGAAAAGGTCCCCGGTTTCGCCATTCAAGATTGTTCGGCTTGTGGAGAGAACGTTTTGTTGGCGGCGCATGCCATGGGAATCGGCGCGTGTTGGATCGGACTGCACCCTGTGGAAGAGCGGGAACGTGCGCTGCACAAGGTATGCTGCGTTCCAGAGTCGCTGATACCTTTCGCACTGATCTCGCTCGGCTACCCCAATGAAGACCTGCCCGCGATTGATCGCACGGACCCAACGCGCGTGCATTGGAACGAGTGGTGAATCGGGATGCGAGCCGATGAAAATAGGAGGCGCGCGCGTATGGAATCCGCACGTAAGGGCATGTCCCGGAGGGAAATCTTGTTTGCGATGCCGATCGGTTTTTTCGCAGGGCGCTCGGTCGTTGCCACCGATGCGATCCCGGTCCCCGAGGGCGGCCTCACCATCGGGGTCATCACCGATCTACATTTCGCCGTGAAGCCGACGGTCGGGACCCGGCACTATGCGGATTCCGAGGCCAAACTTGAATCCGCGTTGCGCTTTTTTAAAGATGCGCGGGTGGACGTCATCCTTCAGCTGGGCGATCTCGTGGATCAGGGCGCGAAGGCTCAGGAACTGGAGTGGTTGGGGCGGATCGCGGGGGTCTTCGAGCGGTCTGGGATCCCATGGCATTCGGTCCTGGGCAATCACGACTTGGCCACCTTGAGCAAACAAGATTTTTTTGGGGCGATCGGGCAGCCGGAGAGGCTACCGCACCATGCCTTCGTGCTGAAAGACCGGCTTTTCCTGCTATTGGACGCCAATTTCCTTGCCGACGGGACCCCGTACGAAGCGGGCAATTTCCAATGGACCGATACCTGGCTCCCGGATGCGCAACAGCATTGGATCCGCTCGGTGCTTGCAGAACACGCCCCGCGCGAGGCGATCGTTTTTGTGCACCAGAATCTGGACTGTGAGGAGGACGCGCACGGGGTGAAGAACGCGCCTGCGGTCCGGCGCATCCTGGAGCAGAGCGGCCGGGTCCGTGCGGTCTTCCAGGGGCACCAACACTCCGGTGGTTTGCGCACCATCAATGGAATCCCATACCACACGCTTCGGGCCACGGTGGAGGGTCCGCTCAGCGCTGCGGAGCGCTATGCCTGTGTTATCCGATGGGATCGAAATTGGGCAATGACCTGGGGTCCTTGAGCCGGGTGCCGATCAGAAGAACCAAGACGCCGAACACGCCCGAGATGAGGAAAAGGCCGTGGTAGCCGATGGCCGGAGTGAGCAGTCCGCCAAGCACACCGATCAGGAGCAGCGGGGAGAGGAGTGAATTGCTCAGGGCGAAATAGGTCGGGCGTTCGCTGGAGGTGCAATATTCCATCGGCATTGCGTTGAAGGTGATTGCTTGGATGCAGCGGTTGGCGCCCATGAGGATAAAGACCAGCCCGTAGAAGGTGAGACTGGGTGCGAGGATGGCCACCGCGGCCTGGATCAGCGTGAGCACACCGAAGATCAGGATATTGACCTTGTGGCCGAAGCGATCGGCCAGGTAGCCAAAGAGATAGGCGCTGGCGATCTGGCCGATCATGTAGATGCTGGTGAAGAGACCGGCGACATCGGTGCCCGATTCGAACCGCTCGACTCCGTGAACGGCGAAGAATCCGAACGAGATCATAGAGGCCAGCATAATCGCCTTGATCAGGAGGTATTGCCGGAACCATCGATCGCCGGTGAGGATGACCAAAATGTGGTCCTGGAAATAGGCCTTGAAATCACGATGCGTGCGCGTCTGGTGATCTTCCTCAGTGACAAACGCCAAGGTCGCCCAGGAGATCATCCAGAACAGGAATGTCAGGCCGAACAGGATCGCGAAGTTGTGGGGAAACAGCAGCTGTTTCAGGATGTAGGCCGCGATCAGGCCGGACACAATGCCGATCACTCCGCCGAACGCCTGGCGCAGCGCCAGGAGGCGTCCACGGGTCCGAAGCGGAACGGTTCCGGCCAGGAATGCGTGCCAGGCCGGCATGCAAAAGCCGGCGGTGAAAGCGGCGATCCCGATGAGGGTCAGAATAGGGGCGATCGCGCTGCTGTCGATCGTCGGACCGCGGACCATGAGGAGCCAGGCGACGGCGAGCCAGGGGACACGTTGGAGAAAGCCGCCGATCAGGACCCAGGTTTTTTTTCTGCGAACGCCTTCGACGAAAGGGGCGGCAATGAGCTGGGGGATGTTGTACCCAAGCTCGAAAAGTGCGAACACGCCCCCGACTGCCATGGCCCCACCGCCCAGCCGATGAATCAACACAGAAGTGACAATCTCCGAAGAAGTCAGAGAGAGTCCGGCCATAAAGAAGACGCCGTCCAGCAGATGGAAGATAAAGTTACGTCGAACGGACCGCTTCCGACCGATGTGCATCGTTGTTTCCTGAGGCGCTGCAGCCTGGCTCAAAGGACCGGGATGGAGTACGGCGGCGGGGGTGTTTTACCCCCACCGCCGTGGTTAGGATCTGACGGATGGAATGTCCGGCGAAACCATGATTTTGCGAACAGGGACTCAGGCGGCGCCGAGGCCCTTGAGCATGCCGCCGACCAGGTACGCGACGAAGGCGGCGAGCCCCCCGACCAGCAGCATCTCCAGTCCGCTCTTCCATGGATTCAGGTGGGTGACCAAGACCTTGGCAACGCCTAGGCCGAATAGGGCGACGCCGGACAGACCGAGCGCGATCGCGAAGGAGAGATCCGCGGCAATCGGGAAGACCAGCCCCAGGAAGTAGACCAGCAACGGTACTGAACCCGCCAGTACGAAAGCGACTAAGGTGGCCACGCCGTTGAGAAGCGGACTGCTCTCGTCCGGAAGCATGCCGAGCTCATCCACCATCATCGCATCCAGCCAGCGCTCCTTGTTCCGGGTGATCAACTCGGTCAGCTGCTCCGCCTCCTCCTTGGCGTACCCTTTGTTCTGGTAGATCTCGAGAAGTTCGATCCGTTCGCCCTCGGGAAAGTGATCGATTTCCCAGGCCTCTCGCTCTCGTTCCTTGCGATAGTACTCCTGTTCGCTGCGAGCGGAGAGAAAGGCACCGGTAGCCATAGAGAACCCGTCCGCCAGGAGATTCGCCAGGCCCATGATCAGGATGATCCTGGTCTCCAGATCGGCGCCGGCCACACCGCAGACCACGGCGAACGTGGTGATGATGCCATCGAGTCCGCCGTAGACGAAGTCCCCAATATATTGAGAGCCTGCCCCGCCGTGTTCCTCACTGGCTGCCTTGGCTATGGCCGACGGCTTATGCGCTTTGGCGGATCGCTCGTGGTCGCCATTGAGAAAGGCACGGCGTGCCTCTTCGACTCGTTTGGAGATCCCCATCGATTCTTCCCCTCCCTCAGGGCCGCACTCCAATCACTCCCGGATGATGCCCTTCAATTTGAGCGTAACCGGGCAGCCTTCATCGGGGGCGACGAGCAGGTTTTCAACCTCGTAATCCAGCGCGATCTCGGTTGGCTCAGCGGTGGCGTTGTTCTTTGCCTTGACCCGGACCAGGACACTCTTGCCGGCCGGAAGCGTGATCGATCCGGGCGACTCCAGGAATTCGGATGCCTCGCGCAATTTCAGACGGTAGGGGACCTCGCAGGCGTTGTGCACTTGCAGGTTCGTGGTCTGACCCGCGCGGAGATCGATCTCGCTGAACTTCACGGTGACAGTGGCGTCGAAAATGGCCTGGAGGAAATCCTCTTTGCCGATGATTTTGTCCTGGTGGTAGACGGCGGTCCGCGCGGCGGACAGGGCCTCGTGAATGCCTTCGGCATCGCGGCTCTTGGAGAAGACCAGAGTGACCGGACGATGCTCGCCGCTCATGGGTTCGAACGAATGGTCGATCGGGGGATGGACATCGGAGTTGGAGAGCATGGCGAGCCCATGCTCAAGACACCAGCGGTGGGCCTCCGGGTAATAGGAGGTGTGGTTGACGACCTCGATGCCGTGAAGGAGCCCCTTCTCCAACAGCATGGAATGCTCCTCATACCAGCGTGCGACGCCATCGGGCTGCTGACCGGTCCAGCCGGGATGGTTCCAGAAGATGAAGGCGCCCTGGTCGGCTGCGGCCTGCACGGCGTCTTCCCACTTGTCGGTCGCCAGCGCGGAACAGTCGGTCAGGAAGATGCCGTTGATGTGTCCGGGGGGCATTGCGCGGGTGATCTCCGAGCCACGAATGAGAATGACGTGGTTGTTGTCGGCAGTCGGCTTGGCAATCTCGTAGGGGCGGTCGTGCTTGGTCGGGATATCCCCGCGGTGCGGTTGATATTCGATATGGTCCGTGATGGAAATGGCGTCCAGGCCGTCACGCCATGCCTCGATTGGACGAACGGTCGGCCAGACGAGGCCGTCGGAAAAGACCGTGTGCATATGAAAATCGCACTTGAGTGTGTGGTAGCCGAGGACGTCTGGGATGGCGATTTCGGACCGGTCCATTGCCTTGGCAGGTGCGCTGCTCAAGACGCTCGCAAAGATCGCCAGGAGCAAGGCTTGGGGAAAGCGGTAAAATTTTTGGTCGATCACGGGAAGCATCCTCCGTGGGTAGAGTTGCGATTTCGGCGGCCACCCCAGGAAATTCAGGTGTCCAACCCCGGCAGCAGGTTGGCACGGGTGCCCGCAGGATTGACCACCCAGCCGATCGTATCGGCGAGGGGGGAAATGACTCGCTCCTGTGTACCCTGGCACCATGGAAAAGACAACCGTTTCCGTTTCAGCCAGGAATGGCCACGAAGACCCCAGAGAAGGGAACAGGTCGGAGGATACTGTGGCTGGAGAATTGGGTGTGGGGGTGAACGCAGCTGAGCGTTTGGGGTGGGGGTGGGGTTGTGAACGTTTGGTCATGCATATTCCAGGCCGAACCACGTGGTCCATCGATTCCGATTCCGATAGCGACCCCGATTCTCATTTTTTTTGGCCCTTGTCTTCCTCCTACTCCTACTCGTCCTCCTACTCGTACTCCTGTTCGCGAATCTGCTCTCCTCGCGCGTTCAAGCTCCGGCACACCGTATACGCCCACGCCGCGAAGTCTGGGGCTACCCGCCAGCCATCCAACTTCCATTCGCATCCTCGTGTACGGGAACGGGTACCGCTTCGCTGTGTACGCGTACGTTTCAGGGCCCAGCTGCTGGGCTGAAGGCCCCACTGGCTGGAGAATTGGGTGTGGGAGTGAACGCAGCTGAGCGTTTGTAAGAGTCCGTCCGAAAAGGCCATCGGGAACCACTCTGGTTCCGGATGGGGTGGCCTCCCGCTGAGATCGCAGAGGGCGCAGAGGGGGGGGAGAGGCGAGAATTGGCTGGGCGACGAAAACGGAAACACCGGAGCTGTTTTCCGCAACCGGCTTGGTCAGCAGGCAACGGATAACCCCAAACCCCCTCTCCAAAAAGGTTTGGATCAGGGTACGGCCCTAATCCACCCCCATGGCCAGGTCGAAAACGCCACCGCGTCCCCTGCGCCCTCTGCGGGAGGCTCTCCGTATGGGAAGGGGAGGTCAGGTTGGGAAAGCGGCTACCTTTTCGGGCGCCCCCCAGCGAAGGAACATTGCAGGCCGAACCACACGTCCCTTCGATCCCGATTTCGATTAATTCTGCATCTGCGGGTCATTGCCAACTGGGCCTACAACCTCCACCCGCCCGTTTTCATCGATCCAAATCGCGTGTAGGTTGTGCGACGATCAAAGGGGGAATTGAGCCCTTGATTGCTTGGAATTCGGCATCCTATGGGAAGGAGCTATGACCCATCGCCTGATACTTTTTTCTATCTGTTTCCTTCTGTGGCACGGGCCTGCCAAACCGGCTTTGGGCCAGGCCCCGCAGGTCCAGACACTGAACCAAGTCCTGGGTTTGGAGCTGTTTCAGGATCCTTGGCTCTGGGATGATTCCGCCGTGGAAACCGCGGGCCGGCTGAAATGGCCCAAGGAGTCCGAGACCACCGAAACCGAAAGCTATCGGCTCTATCCGCGCCCCGGATTGAGGGTCCTGCAAACCCGGCCTTACTCGCTCGCCCTTTACGGCCGAGGAACACGGGTCGAGCGCCTCTCCCTGGTGTTCGCGAACCGTGGTGACCACCCCGGCTTTCGTGACAAGGAGAGTTATACCCGCCAGGCAATCCAGGACTTCCGTCTGGCGCTCGAACGCGACATGCAGCTGATTCAGCAGCAGTTCACCCACCTGTTCGGTCCGCCGCAACGCCAAAGCTACGGAGACGGCAACATCAGGGAGCGCGTCTGGCGATGGGATTGGAACCAGCACGCTTTTTTGCTTCGCTCCCAACAGGATGCCCATGTGGCGCTGACCATCCTCCCAAGTTCCGAGGCAGACCAGGCCGGGCGGGCCAGCAAGACCGTTTCGGATGCCGAAATCCGTAAGATCTTACGCGCTCGGGTTGAACGCCGCCCCAACGGGGACGTCATCATCACCGACATTCCCATGGTCGACCAAGGTCCCAAGGGGTATTGCGGACCGGCCACCTGGGAGCGCTATCTGCGCTATCTTGGGATTCCCGCAGACATGTACATTCTCGCCAACGCCGCTCAAGCACGACCGGGCGGGGGGACCAATCCGGACCGACTCGCCGCCAGCGTCTATTCCTATGTCCGCCAGTTTGGCCGAAAGCCACGCCCCATTCGTGGTTCCACCGCCATCAAATACATCCATGGCTACATCGATGAAGGACTCCCCATCATGTGGAACATGGTCGTGGAGAAAAACCTCAACCGGCTCTTTTCGATCCGCAGCAACGCGCGAAAAAAGATCGAGAATCCTGCCGACTGGCGACGGGTCTTGGAGACGGGAAGACAGCAGTCCGGCTCGCTACCATGGGAGGTGGATGAGGCGCACACCTGCATGATCATCGGTTACAATAGCCACACCAACGAGATCTGTATCTCTGACTCCTGGGGCTCGCGTTACGCCGAACGCTGGATCACCGAGGAGGAAGCCGCGAAGATCTCCCTGGGCTCCCTCTCCATTGTCCAATGGTAAGGGGCGGTTTGGGTCCATTGATGGCCGCAGATCACCGAAGATTCGGAAATTATGGGATCCGAATCGGGGTCGGTATCGGTATCGATGGAAAGCATGATTCGGCACGGTAGCTTCCAGCGCAAAACGTCCACGCCCCCCCACCTCCCCAACGCTCGCTCGAGGCTATCCGAAAACCCCTTTGGGTCAGAACGCAAGATCTCCGGGCGGGATGGGGAGGACTCCCGCAGAGATCGCAGAGGGCGCAGAGGGTGCAGAGGATGACAGAGATGCGGAATTGCAGACACATCGGAGCTGTTTTCTCCAAC
>ENA-UOOH01003759-UOOH01003759.1-fermentation-metagenome-genome-assembly--contig:-NODE-3759-length-11181-cov-3.304961_pt1 | contig 11181 bp, 12 predicted proteins | sample MGYA00245778_ERZ724025 | MGnify/ENA primary metagenome ERZ724025 (study PRJEB28704, sample SAMN03018313) | fermentation metagenome | biome: anthropogenic terrestrial biome; feature: soil; material... | reverse complement strand
CCATTCGTAAAACCAGCGATTACTGGTTGGGTGGATTCGTTAAGTATCTGCCCCAACCAGTAATCGCTGGTTTTACGAATGGGGTCTCGATCCTGTTTTTCATGACAGCAATTGGCGATGCTTTTGAAACACTTTCTATCACAGTAATTACCACGGTAGTGATTCTTTTGGCGCTGCGCTTTTTCAAAAAAGTACCAGAATCCCTGTTTGGCCTTGTCGCCGGCCTGGTTGTTAACGAACTTTTTATACGTAGTCCACATGTTGTGGGTGATCTTCCCTTTCAAATACCCAAACCGGCACTGGGTATTATGCCTTTTAGTGAATTAGGTCAATTAATTATGCCGGCGTTCACGATTTGTCTTTTAGGCAGCATCTCAGCATTGTTATCCGCAGAGGTTACCGATGGGATGATCGGTGTCCGGCATGACAGCAACCGGGAGCTTATTGGCCAAGGCCTGGGGAATCTTGTCTCTTCAATGATTGGTGGTCTGCCCGTATCTGGGGCTGTCGCCCGTTCTGGAGTTAATGTTCATAGTGGGGGGCGCACTCGACTTTCCAGTATCCTGCACGCTATCTTCTTGATGCTGATGGTTCTGGTTTTTGGTCCTATTGTCAAGCGCATACCCTTAGCCTCATTGGCAGCTATCCTCATGGTTGCTTCGGTTCGCACAGCCGATTGGAAAAGTCTAAAACTGATGCCCCGTGCTCATTGGAGCTATGGAGTGATTATGACTATTACTACCATCTTGACAGTGGTGAAGGATCTGACGATCGCCGTGGCGGTAGGAGTTGTTCTAGCTGGCATTGTTGTCCTGGTTGAATTGGCTTTTTCACCACGAGGTAAAGTAGTCGGCCAGCAGAGCGCCAAAGCCTCGGTTTTCCCTGTCCATCCTGATGTTGAAGTAATCGCTTTCCATGGTCCTTTGTTTTTCGTTGGGGTAGAGAATATGAGGCGTTTCGTAAGAGCGAGATCTGGAAAACCTATCCTGGTTTTGGATTTATCTAACGTATCCGTGATCGATGAGACTGGAGCTCTGGCCCTTCGGGATTTTGTCTGGCGTTTGCAGGGGGAAGGCAAAAGCATATATATAGGTGGACTTAACAGAAAGCCTTTACGGATGTTGAACAGTATGGGTATAGTAGACAGCCTGAGCAGATCTCGAGTGTGTAAGAGACTGGAGAGCGCTGTACGAAGGGCATCTGAGGAGGTGTCCCAAGATAACAGGGATGAATGCGTATTTGGTCCCTTGGGGAGCGCTTAATTATTCTATGTATGGGGTTAGCGCCCTGGATTCTCCGTGTGCTGATCCGGCATAGAAAAAGGAGGTTTATCGTGAGCAAGCGATCATTGGTTCTTTTTGCTTTATTGTTGACATTTTGGTTAGTGATTTCGGCAGAGGCGGATCTGCAGCACATTCTGGTCGGGGCGCTCATTGCCTTAATCAGTGTTTGGTTTTGGCAGGATCTTGGCCCAAGACTGCCCAGCGTACCGTCTACCCGAGGGCTGTTGCGCTTGGGTTACTGTCTTGTATTGCTGGTTGGGTGGGTAATTCAAGCCAACATCGCCGTAGCCAAGACATTGCTGTTTTCCCGCCCGCCAGCGAAACCGATGTTTTTGGTGATGGAACCAAATCTCAACAGCAACTGGGGGAGGGTGCTTTTTGCAACTTGTATTACCATTACCCCGGGCACGGTGACTGTGGATGTTGATCCGGAAACCGGCCGATTCATAGTGCATGCGCTTACCAAAGAAACCGGGATTGACCTTTTATATTGGCGGCTCATTGACGAAATTAAAAATCTGGAAACAAAGATGGGAAGGAGGGCAAAGCATGTGGTGGATACTGGCGGGGCTCATGGTCTTGATTCTCCTGGTGCTGTTGCGGGCAATTATCGGGCCAACAGTCATTGATCGCCTCATTTCCATTAATGCCATCACCAGTAAGGTTAGTGTGATCATTTTGTTGATGGCTTTCGTCAGGGAGGAATATGGGTTTATTGATATAGCCTTCGTCTTTATGTTATGTGGATTTGTGGGAGGGCTTTGGATCCTTAAAGTGCTCACACCTGGTGATTGGCAGCTCAGGCTGCCAGGTTTAAAAGGTTTCGAAGGTGATAGGGAGGAAGTGGCCTCAAATGATTAATTGGATAGTGTATATCTGTTTTATTGGGTCGTTTTTGGCCTTTGGGTTGGGAACCTTGGGGTTGTTCAGGTTTCCGGATCCATATACCCGGATGCATGCAGTGGGAATGAGTGATACTCTGGGTGTGGGGCTGCTTGGGTTTGGGCTTTTTTTGCTTAGTCCCAACTGGATGATCCGGCTTAAACTGGTGGTTATTCTATTCCTGTTTTGGACGATTAACCCTACCATGACGCATTTGGTGGCCAAAGCCAGCCTGATTCATGGGATAAAACCGGTGGCAGATACAAGACTGAGGAAGGGGTGAGCGTATGCATTTTATAGCTACTGACTACTGGAACATGGTTCTTCTGCTCATCCTGGTGGTGGCATCTTTAGCGATGTACTATATCAAGGATCTGCTACATGCGATCATTGTTTTTGGCGCCTATAGTTTGACAATGGCTCTTATATGGCTACAGATGAATACTCCTGACCTTGCTATTACTGAAGCTGCGGCGGGGATCTGCATGACTGTCTTAATGATGGCGGTCATTTTCCGCACGAGCCGAAAGGAGGAATAGCAGTGAGAATAAGGAATCTTCTGTTTCTGCTGCTGGCTCTGCTGGCAGCCTATGGAATGCTGATTGTTGCGGCGGAGCTGCCTCCCTATGGAATGCCGGCGAATCCCATCCACAATCAGGTCGCGGAACGCTATGTCAACAAGGCTTTGGATGACACTGGAGTTCTAAATATGGTGACAGCGATTGTGCTTGATTATAGGGCATACGATACGATGTTTGAGACAATTGTACTGTTCACGGCAACCCTTGCGGTGGTCATTACCCTAAAATCGCGGAAAAGAGAAGGTGAACAGTAAATGAGAGACTTCATTTTAAAACGGGTGGCGGCGATAATTTTGCCTTTTATCTGCATCTATGGATTTTATGTAATTCTCCACGGCCATGTTTCTCCGGGAGGTTCCTTTGCCGGTGGTATTATTGTGGGGCTCAGTTTTATTGCCTACTCTACGATTTACGGCATAGAAAAAGGCCGTGTCAAGCTGCCCGAAAAAGTCCTTACCTGGACAGAGAGCTATGGTACCTTATGGTATGGAATCATGGGAATGGTGGGCATTGTCAAAGGAGCTCCTTTTTTGGCGAATAAGTTGGCCGGCGTTGACCTCGGGGCGCCGGGGGCGCTTTCTTCCGGGGGACTTATTTCCCTCATCGGCCTCGGTGTCGGCATCAGGGTAGCCAGTACCATGGTGACTTTATTCTTTACAATGATGGAGGAAGAATCGTGAAAGTATTACTGGAAAAACTGCTCGTCAACTATCCGTATGTCGCGGCTGTCATTCTCTTCATGATTGGGGCTCTCACTGTGCTAACCCGCTCTAACCTGTTTAAGAAGCTGCTGGGGATTAATATTATGGAAAGCGCTATATTTCTTATGTTTGTCGCCGGGGGCAATATTCGGGGTGGAGCGGCGCCAATCCTCGGCGAGGTCAACCCTAAGTCAGTGTATATCAATCCGCTGCCCTCGGCTTTAATGTTGACGGGTATCGTTGTCAGTGTGAGCGTAACTGCTTTCGCTTTAGCGCTCATTGTTCGATTATACAAATCATACGGTACTACCGATGCCCGGCGAATCTCTCAGCTGAGAGACGAGGTGACAGAAAGGTGATAGCGTCGATCACAGCTAACCTGCCGGTATTTGTTGTCATCGCTCCTCTGTTTGTTGCTTTTGTTCTGCCGACATTTGCTCGCCGGATGCGGTTGGTGGAAGGTCTGGTCATCTTTGTTGAAACTTTGGGGCTTGTAGGTGCGGGGTATCTGGCTTCCATTGTTCTGAGGCAAAAAGGTATTCCCATCATCTATCAACTGGGCGGCTGGCCGGCTCCATGGGGTATAGAGCTGGAGGCGGGCAGTCTGGGGGTTTTTTTCTTGCTTGTTATCGCCGGCGTTAGTCTGCCGGTGTCATTGTTTGCCAAGGGTAATCTTACCGAAGAGGTGGGTAGTAAAGAGCGGGTGGCCCGGTTTTATGTGCTCTATCTGTTGCTGGGTGGCGCTTTAGCCGGAATGGCGGTAACAAACGATCTTTTTAATGTTTTTGTTTTAGTGGAAGTAGCTACCCTAAGCTGCTGTGGTTTGGTGAGCGCCCGCAATCACCCGCGGGCCGCCGAAGCCGCTTTCACCTACTTGATAATGGCAACTTTAGGCTCTACCCTTGTGCTGGGCGGGATTGGTTTTCTATACATGGTCACCGGACATTTGAATATGGGGTTTGCTTCTCAGGAGCTGGGCCGGATCTGGCAGGATTACCCTCATGTGGTCTGGATGGCGGTCAGCTTTATCTTGGTTGGGTTTGGAGTCAAATCAGCCATTTTCCCATTGCATGTTTGGCTGCCTGATGCGCATTCTACGGCTCCGTCTCCCGCGAGCGCCATTTTATCCGGGCTTGCCGTCAAAGGTTATCTGATCTGCCTTTTGAAATTCTTGTACAGTGTATTTGGCCCTGAATTGATGCAAAAATTTGCTGTGCACAGGATACTGGCGTTGGTGGGCGCGGTTGCGATTATCGCCGGTTCAGTATTAGCCCTGACACAGGAGGAACTAAAGCGAAGACTTGCTTATTCCACTGTTGCTCAGGTGGGTTATATTATCCTGGGTTTTGGTCTTGTGAACACAAAGGGGCTGACGGGTACATTATTTTACCTGGCCAGTCACGCAGTGATCAAATCAACCCTGTTTTTGGCGGCAGGCGCTATGCTCGCTGCTACGGGAAAGAAAAATGTCAGGGAGCTGGCTGGTGTTGGTCGGAAAATGCCGATCACAATGGCAGCCTTTACAGTAGGCAGTCTGGGTCTGATCGGTATACCACTGTTTTCCGGATTTATTGGGAAATGGTATCTGCTCCTTGGAAGTTTGGAAGCGGGGAATATCCTTTCGGTAGCTGTGATCATTGCGGGGAGTGTGCTTTGTGCCGCTTACCTCCTTCCGGTTATTCGAGGCGCCTACTTTGAACCGGGCCCGGAGGAAGATTGGAAGGATCCTGGTTTACCGCAGAAGATTGCCCTTATTCTGCTGGTGGCGGCAATAGTGATTTTAGGAGTTGTACCAGGGCCTTTCCTGGAGTTGGCTAAAAGGGCTGCCGCTGAGTTATTGGCGCTCCAGTAGGGGCGAAGGAGGGATTTGACAGATGCTTGCGCTTATTCTGGCTTTATCAAGCGGTGTGGTTGGCGGTCTGATTGTTGCTGTGATGCCCCAAGCTAGAAGCCGCCTGCGTAACTTGGTTGTTTTGGTTTTCTCTGTATCCGGTACGATTTTTAGCTGGCAAGTCGCTTTAATGGTGTTTGCGGGAGAGAACTTTAGAATAGTCGGTGAGTTTGGGGGGTTGGCTTGGAGCCTTGACCCGGATCCATTGGGAGCGGTTTTCGGACTTATTGCTTCTACCCTCTGGCTATTTACTACTGTCTATTCTTTTGGGTATATGGCAGGAAAACACAAACAGCGCACCTATTACACTTTTTTACTCATCTCTTTCAGTGTGACCCTTGGAGTGGCTTTCTCAGGCAATCTGGTGGCTTTGTATTTGTTTTACGAGTTGCTTACCTTTGCTACTTATCCACTGGTGATTCATGAGCGCAGTTCTGGGGCGGTGAAGGCCGGGGCGAAGTATATTCTTTATAATCTTTCCGGCGCTGGCGCCCTCTTGATTGCGATCGTGATCACCTATGGCTGGGCAGGAAATCTTGATTTTGCCGGCGGGCCTATCCTGGCGAACTGTCTAAAGAACGGACTTAACTGGCTCTTGGTATTATTTACGATTGGATTTGGCGTCAAGGCAGCCATCATGCCGTTACATCGGTGGCTGCCGGCGGCCATGGTAGCCCCGACTCCGGTGAGCGCTCTATTGCATGCGGTGGCGGTTGTTTACTCCGGTGTCTATGGGATTCTGCGGGTAGTGTATTCTGTCTTTGGGCACGAGCTCATGGCAGAGCTAAGTTTCAGTAGCATGCTTCCTCTAATCGCGGCTTTTACTATTTTGGTGGGGGTTACTATTGCTACTCAGCAGGATGTTTTGAAACGTCGATTAGCTTATCACACCATCAGCCAGCTGTCCTATATTCTGTTGGGCGCCTTTACGTTGCAGCCTTCGGGATTAACTGGGGCCATACTGCACATGATCAGTTACTCTACGCTAAAAGTCACTCTCTTCTTTTGCGCAGGGATCATTGCTGAGCAGACCGGCGAGATCAAGGTCAGTAAGATGGGCGGGGTCGGTTGGTCGCTTCCTATGACTATGGCCGCCTTTGGTATCGCCAGCCTGGGAATGATTGGTATGCTGCCTCTTAATACCTTCTGGAGTAAATATTACTTGATGAAGGGCAGTGTAGCGGGGGGAAGATGGCCTCTTGCTTTGGTATTAATCGCCAGTGGTATCATTAATGCTGTCTGTTTCATTCCTACCGTTGTAACTGCTTTCAGAGGAAAAAGTGTTCAACCTAATGCTGAACGGGGAGGCAGGGTTGCCCTTATGCTTGCTCCAACCCTGCTTTTGGCGGCGATTGCGCTTTCCATTGGTCTTTGGCCGGGAATCGTTTGGCCCGGAGTTCAAGCTGTTGTCAACTGGTTTTTCTAAAAAAGCTAATTGCGTTGAATAACGCTAATAGCTCCTAAAGAAAGGAGGTCAAATTATGTTGCTTGTGATTCTTCCGGCTATTCCCCTTATAGGGGGGCTTTTCGTGCTCTTTAAGCGGAGCAGAGCCATAAACATACCTTTAGTCACCAGTGCTATTGTTTTTGTCTTAGGAGGCTTCGGACTGGGAAATGTTTTTGAGGGTAGGCCATTAAACTTTCGGATACCCCTTTCCGGTCCTTATACGCCGACTTTTCACGCTGATTCCCTATCCGCCATCTTTGTGCTGCTGGCCGCCTTTCTCTGGTTTGCCGTTTCTATCTATGCGCCGGAATATATGAAACATGAAGGTGGGACCAGGAGATTTGAGTTCTGTACATTACTGACCCTGTCAGCTGTCTTGGGGGTTTTTTTGGCCGGCGATCTGTTTACAATACTACTCTTCTTTGAGCTGATGACGATTGCCTCGTTTTTCTGGGTTATTCACCGATGGAATAAAGAAGCAGTCCGGGCCGGCTATTTCTATTTGTTCTTTAGTATCGTCGGAGGCCTTTTTCTGGCTTTGGGGATCGTGCTGTTGGGCGCGGCCACGGAGGCGCTGCCTGAAGTTGGCGGGGGCTTTGTTGCTCCCTTAGACTCTAGACTGTTTACTTGGAGTGTTGTTCTTTTTATGGCGGGATTCGGGATTAAGGCCGGGATGGCGCCCCTGCATCTTTGGCTTCCCCATGCCCACTCGGTGGCGCCTACTCCCAGCAGCGCACTCTTATCAGGACTCCTGATTAAGGTGGGAGCCTATGGTCTGATCCGGGTGGGTGAGTTCGCCGGTTGGGGGAGGGTATTAGGGAGCGGGATGACCTGGCTAGGACCTGGTCTTGCTCTTCTAGGCGCCTGTACGATGCTAGTGGGCGTTACGGCGGCATTGCTCCAAAGTGATGCGAAACGGCTTTTAGCTTACCATAGTGTCAGTCAGATTGGTTATATTATCCTCGGGCTGGGCATTGGTCTTTATCTGGGATCCGATGGGGGCCTTGGCCTCTTAGGCGCGATCTATCATATTGTCAATCACGCTCTATTTAAAGCTGCCCTCTTCCTGGGTGTCGGTGTGATCTATCTTCATACGAAAGAAACTAATTTGTATAACCTCGGCGGGCTGTGGCGCCGTTTTCCGGTGACCGCTGTCCTCATGTTTCTTGCTGTTTTGGGTATTACCGGGGCGCCGGGGCTGAATGGCTATGCCAGTAAGACTCTGCTCCATCATGCAGTCAGTCTGGCTGCTGAAACCGGAACGCCATGGGTTGTTTGGGTGGAACGGCTGTTTTTGTTAGTGGGAGTTGGTACCACCGCGTCTTTTACTAAGCTGTATTATCTCATCTTTCTTGGCAAACCTGCCAAGATCAAGATCTCCGGTGGCGTGTCTCCCAGGCTGCAGCTGGCCATGGGTTTACTAACTGCTGTTATGGTGGGAATTGGACTTGCACCGGAGTTTTTCCCTAATAATGTGGCAGTACCGGCGGCTTAAGCATTAGGTATGGAGAATGCCGCCGCCAGCTTAGTTGGTCTATCGTTTTGGAATTTAGGCGATGTCACAGGTATGCTCATTACTTTAATCCTTGGCATCTTAGTTTGTTGGGCCGGGCTTAGATGCGGAGTATTTCATTGGCAGCCACCTATGTGGTTGACACTGGAAGGTCTGGGAGAGCTGGTAGGTCAGGGAATTTTTGCGGTTTGGCGGAGAGGGGCGGAGTTTTACCGATTTGTGGCTAAAACTGTTCGTGATTTAGGCAAAGCCATGGGCGCTCGTCTATACTCAGCCTGCCGCCGATTTGATCAGTCAAGGAGCGGCACTATCGGTGGGGTTACCTTGACAGGGATTAGCGCCGATGCCGCACTGTTAATTGGGACATTAGTGTTACTAATTATATGGTACACCATGATTAATCCTGGTCTGCCCGGCCTAAGGCTGCTCTATCTCTTGTTCAGGCATATGGGAGGACTGCTTCAATAAATCGTAGCAGACATTCAAACTAATGCAGGAAATGCTAATTGAAAGATGAATGGATTGACAATTCACCTGTTTTAAGATCCAAGCCGGAAAAGACTGTCAGGACGTAATAACAAACTAAATGTAGAAGAAACCCAGCATTTGTTGGAGTTTTCCGGATATGAATTGAGCAATCATATTAAGCCTGATTTTTTAATTCTGTACTATCCGGAGAGGGAAAATCGCCCATCGAATCAACTTATTCTTCTTAAACAGCGGATTGCATTATACCAGCCGCTCATGAGGTGGATATCGTCTTGCTCCCATGCTTGATCTTTGCCCTTATGGATTAATTCTTACCTGACATCTTAATTCATACTCTTCGATACAACGTCAACAGGTCGTTTTCCGCAACCATCTGAAATGTTTCGCAATAAATAAGGTAGTCGGGGCAAACGACTTGGAAAAATATTGCAAGAAAATTTAGGTTGGGATATAATAAAGATACCAAGAAACAAAGAAACAAAGAAATGGGAAACAAATTTTCTTAGTATAGAAATCCGAAAGGAGGTCATATAATATGGCTATAGGAAACTCTGCATTAAGGGAGAGGGTAGCCATGCAAAAAAAGAGAATTAATGTTTCGCCGAAAAGGCAAATAACCATACCGTTACAGTTCTTTAAGGAACTAGGCATTGGATCCCAAGTAGAATGCTTTATTAATGATGGCGCTTTAGTTATTAAGCCCGTGCATGATATTAGTGAAACCTTTTCGGTAGAAATTCTTGATGATCTCGTTAAACAAGGATTTCAAGGTCAAGAACTCGTCGCTAAATTTAAAGAGGTAAACGGAAAGGTATGAAAAGCGGTCGAAAAAATGATCGATGAGGCAGACAAACTAGCAGGAAGAATGAAAGACGACGGAAGCTCTAAAGTAACTGAGATATTCGGTACAGAAGATTAATATGCACCCGATAGAATTTTTGCCGCCTGCCGAACGGTACTTTAAAAAGATTAAGGAAAAAGGCCTTAAAAACGCTTTTCATGAGGCTATTAACTTAATCGTCAAGACCCTTCTATAGGCACAGCAAAGAAAGGCGACTTATCAGGTATTTATGGATATGTCGTTTATTACCAAGGCGTCAATTATGAGGTCGCTTACAGAATAGCTGTAAACGATGACGGTTCTGTAGTTGTCGTCATTATGGCAGGAACACGTGAAAACTTTTATGAACAATTGAAGAATTATTTATTTTAGGTCCAAAATTATATACAAATTTCAGCCCGCTTATTGAAACATGAGCGGTTTTTTGTTGGCCCAGGCGGATTACTTCTGCCCCTGTAGTGATAACCCAACTACATAATCGTCGCATAGGATCAGACGACTTTCTTTTTTACTCTTCATTAATCTTGCGTGTATCATGGAAGAAGTGGTATTCTTATATGCATAGGCTTATTTTGCTGTCGTTATTTTTTAGAACCATTACACTTTACCGCGGATTGGATTTTTATCAACTTTAACTTATTAAATAACTACTGCTATCATAAAAAAATATCTACTAAATTAATCAGAAAGGGGTACATCAATGAGTATTTTTGAAATTATGATGTTATTATGCTTCGGCGCCGCCTGGCCGGTATCAATTTACAAGTCATATACATCAAGAAGGACAAATGGTAAAAGTGGATTGTTTCTAGTTATAATTGTACTGGGTTATATATCTGGAATAATTCACAAGTTTGTTTACAGTTTTGACAATGTCATATACCTTTACATGCTGAATGTATCAATGGTCTCGATTGATATCATTCTGTTTTTGAGAAATAAAAAAATAGAAAAAGAAAAGGACTTTTAATCACTACCGACGGCTGAAAAACACGGCGAACACCATTTGGCGATTTATGGGCTGATCTTAGGAATGGCGGTTATGGCCTTAAGTCTGTTGCTGTTTGCTAACGTGTGAACTACTCGGAGAGTTGTAAGGTGTAAATCTTATATAACGCCTAAGTGAAATAAGTGATAAGAAAGATTATGAGGAAGCAAAACAAAAGCTTTCTCTTTTTTATTGACAGAGAAACAATACCGGAGGTATAATAAGTTATACAAGTAATACATGTAGTACATATAAAGCATTATATACTTACGATTATAATGAGAAAGGAGGTCTCTGGGATGCGAAAAGAAAATAAGGAAGAGCCTGAAAATGTCGTACAGGACAAGTACATGGGTTCTGTGAAGGTAGGCTCCAAAGGACAAATAGTAATTCCAAAGGAAGCACGAGATATGTTCAATATAAAGCCGGGTGACACCCTGCTTTTACTTGCCGATCTCGAGAGGGGTATTGCTATTCAAAGACTTGATTTCTTTAACAAAATGGCAGATGAGATCTTTAGCGGAAAATATAAACCTCCCGAAAAGGAAAATAATGAACAATTAAC
>ENA-UOOH01003757-UOOH01003757.1-fermentation-metagenome-genome-assembly--contig:-NODE-3757-length-11194-cov-3.177305_pt1 | contig 11194 bp, 9 predicted proteins | sample MGYA00245778_ERZ724025 | MGnify/ENA primary metagenome ERZ724025 (study PRJEB28704, sample SAMN03018313) | fermentation metagenome | biome: anthropogenic terrestrial biome; feature: soil; material... | reverse complement strand
GCAATGACGCCCAGGTCATGGGTAATCATGATGATGGCCATGCCGAGCTTTTCCTTCAGCTCCTGCATCAACTCCAGAATCTGTGCCTGGATGGTGACGTCCAGCGCCGTGGTCGGCTCATCGGCGATGATGATATCCGGCTCGCAGGCCAGCGCCATGGCAATCATCACGCGCTGACGCATGCCGCCAGACAGCTGGTAGGGGTATTGCTTCAGCCGCTTATGCGGCTCGTTAACGCCGACCAATTCCAGCATCTCCAGCGCGCGCTCCTGCGCTTGCTGGCGGTTGCGATTGGTGTGCAGGCGGATGGCTTCCGACAACTGGTTGCCCACGGTGTATACGGGGTTCAGGCTGGTCATCGGGTCCTGGAAGATGATGGATATCTTGGCCCCTCGGATTTGCCGCATCTGGTGCTGGGGCAGCTTGACGATATCGGTATCTTCAAACAGAATTTGGCCCTTGGTAATCTTGCCGGGGTTATCGAGTATGCGCAGGATGGAATAGGCTGTGACCGATTTGCCCGAGCCCGATTCCCCCACGATGCCCAGCACGCTGCCGCGCTGCAGCGAGAAGTTGATGCCGTTGACGGCGCGCACCTCGCCCGACTCGGTGGGGAACGAGGTATGCAGGTCCTTGACTTGCAGCAATGGTTGTGACATGGCTTATCTCCTCAGTTTGGGGTCAAAGGCATCGCGTAGCCCATCGCCCAGCAGGTTGAATGAAAGCACGATCAGGCAAATGCCCAGCGCCGGGAACAGCATCTTGTAGGGGTACACCTGCATGCCGCCGCGGGCCAGGTTGGCCAGCGACCCCAGCGAAGGCATGGGCGCCTGCACGCCCAGGCCGATGAAGCTCAAAAAGCTCTCGGTAAAGATGGCGCTGGGGATTTGCAAAGCGGTGGAGATGAAGATGACCGACATGCAGTTGGGCAAAATGTGCTTGCGGATGATGCGTCCCGCACCCGCCCCCAGGGCGCGCGCAGCCAGCACGTACTCGTTGGTTTTGATGGACAGAATCTGGCCGCGCACCAGGCGCGCCATGCCCACCCAATACAACGCGCCAAACACCACAAACAGGCTCAGCATGTTGTTGCCGATGGAGGCCAGAATGGTGCCCTTGAGGCTGTCGCCCAGCACCTGGTCCAGCACCACCGACAGCAGAATGACCATCAGGGTATCGGGCAACGAATAGATGATGTCTACAATGCGCATCATCACAATATCCGTTCTGCCGCCCACATACCCTGAGATGGAGCCGTACAGCAGGCCGATGACCAGCACGATGAGGCTGGCGAAAAAGCCCACCGCCAGGGATACCCGCGCGCCGTAGATGACGCGGATGAAGTAGTCGCGCCCCAGCTCATCGGTGCCGAAGATGTGGGGAAACACGTCGTGCCCTTCTTCAATGGCCTTCTGCTCGAGCTCGGAGTAGGTGAAGGGCCGCAGGTTGGTGACCGACCGGTCGCGCTGGCCGTTCACGCGGATGACCTCCGAGTAGCCGTAGGGCACAATCATGGGGGCCACCACGATAATGACAATCAGCAGCAGCAATATCACAATGCTCAGCACCGCCAGTGGGTTTTTAAAGAGCCTGCGAATGCCATCCTTGAAGAAGGTGGTGCTTTCGCGCATGATGTCATGCTGCTCTTTTTCAGCGGCAGTGGCCGGCTCAAACTTGCTGACATCCAACTGCAGGCTGAAGGGTTTCTTCTGAGGAATCTGATCGGGATGATAATCGCTCATGCCTAACCTCAATCAAACGTAATCTTGGGGTCAATTGCCTTGTAGAGCAGGTCGCTCACCAAGGTCATCAACACCATGAGTGTGGCCAAAAAAATGGTCGTGCCCATCACCAGAGGATAATCCCGGTTATTGATGGCACTGACGAAATGGGTGCCCAAGCCGCCGATGCCAAACACCGTCTCCACCACCAGGGAGCCCGTGAGGATGTACGCCGTCAGTGGGCCAACGTAGGTGATGACCGGTATCAGCGCGTTGCGCAGCGCGTGCTTGGCAATGACCAGCTGCTCGCGCACGCCCTTGGCGCGGGCGGTGCGGATATAGTCCTGACCCAGCACATCCAGCATGGACGACTTGGTCAGACGGGTGATGTAGCTCATGGGATACAGCGCCAGGGCAATGACCGGCAGCGTGTAATTGGTTTCCGTCACGCTCCACACCTGGAACCAGCCCAGTCCGTGGCTGAAAATTAGCAGCAGCAGCGTGGCCAGTATGAAGCTGGGCACCGATACAAACAGGATGGTGAAAAAGATGATGGTGCGGTCTACCCATTTGCCGCGCATGAGGGCGGCGGTGGAGCCCAGCAGCAGCCCAAACACTAATGCCACCACAATGGCCATGGCACCCAGCTTGGCTGATACCGAGAACGAGGTGAATATGGTCTGCGAGATTTCTCGCCCGGTCTTCAGCGACACGCCGAAGTCCCCCTTGGTGAGGTTCTTCAGGTACATGACAAACTGCTCGCTGACCGGTTTGTCCAAGCCGTAGCGTGCTTCCAGCACGGCCTGCACACGGGGTTCGGGCGCCTTTTCCTTGGCGAAGGGACCGCCGGGGACTGCGTTCATGGCAAAAAAGGTAATGGTGGCAATGATAAACACCGTTAGAATTGCCAACAGTATCCTTTTCACTGAGTACTTGAGCATCCTCAAACCTTCTTCCTGCGATATTAAATACTGTTAAAAAACATTATACGCCCAACATGCCATGAATTCAAGGTTTAGATTCCTGCAAATTGCATATTTCGGGGTCTCACGGAACATGTTCGGCCATTCTTTATCAAGCTATACCTGCAATTTCGGCACTTTGAGCCTGCATAAAATTATTTGTGATACAGCCTGTGGGTCTGGTACTTGGGTTCACTGGTCAGGTTGACGCCCAGGCGGCGGAAGATGTTTTCATCCACCGGCGACAGGATAACGCTGGTGTGCACCTCGCAGCCCTTGAGCTGGGGCAGCTGGCTGAGCGCCTGGGCGGCGACCTGGCTTTCGGCGGCGGTGATGCTCAGCGCCACCAGCACCTCGTCAGAGTGCAGGCGGGGGTTGTGGTTGCCCAGGAAGTTGAGCTTCAGCTCCTGCACCGGGCCGATAACCTCAGGCGGGATGAGCTTGGCGGGCTTGGGGATGTCGGCCAGCTTTTTGAGCGCGTTGAGAATCAGCGCGGCGGACGCCCCAAGCAGGGGCGATGTCTTGCCGGTGACAATTTCCCCCGAGGGCAGGCGGATGGCCGCGGCAGGCGCCCCCGTCTGGTCGGCACGCTTGCGGGCGGCGCCAATCACCGGCCTGTCGTCATCGGTCAAGCCCAGCTTTTGCAGCAGCAGGCGCTGCTTGTCCACCTCTTCCTCGCTGGAGCCGCCTTTGCGCAATTCGCACAGGGTGCCATAGTAGCGGCGGATGACCTCCTGCTTGGCGGCCTGCTCCACCACATCATTGTCGATGATGCACTGACCCACCATGTTGACGCCCATGTCGGTGGGCGAGCAGTAGGGGCTCTCCCCCCAGATGCGTTCAAAGATGGCGTTGAGCACCGGGAATACTTCGATGTCCCGGTTATAGTTCACGGCGCTCACGCCGTATTTCTCCAGGTGGAAGGGGTCCAGCATGTTGACGTCGCTCAAGTCCACCGTGGCTGCCTCATAGGCGATGTTGACCGGGTGGTTGAGCGGCAGGTTCCAGATGGGGAAGGTCTCAAACTTGGCGTACCCGGCCTTGACGCCGCGCTGATGCTCCTGGTAGAGCTGGCTTAGGCATACGGCCATCTTTCCGGAACCCGGTCCGGGCGCCGTGACCACCACCAGCGGGCGCTCGGTCTGCACAAACTCGTTTTTGCCGTAGCCTTTGTCGGACACGATGAGGTTGACATCACTGGGGTAGTTGGGGATGGGATAGTGCACCGCCACCTTCACGCCCAGGCTGCGCAGCCGGCGGCGGAACTTGGCCGCGTGGGCCTGCTGGCGGTAGTGGGTGATGACCACCGAGCACTTGTCCAGCCCAATCTCGCGGAAGGCGTCAATCAGGCGCAGCACATCAGCATCGTAGGTGATGCCCAGGTCGCCGCGCACCTTGTTCTTCTCGATGTCATCAGCGTTGATGACGACGATCATCTCCGCCTGGTCCTTGAGGGTGAGCAGCATGGATACCTTGCTGTCCGGGCGAAAGCCCGGCAGCACGCGGGCGGCATGAAAGTCGTCAAATAACTTGCCGCCAAATTCCAGATACAGCTTGCCGCCAAAGCGACTGATGCGCTCGCGGATGTGCTGGGATTGCATGCGGGTGTACTGGTCATGGTCAAAACCGATCTTCATGTTCCCTCCTCCATGTGAAGGCGATGGAGGAATCCCGCCATCGCCTTTTGATTATGTATGTGATTATTCTACAGAAAGATGGGGACCATTGCAAGGGTACGAATCGCTTATAAATCGTCCACCAGCGCGCTGGACTTGGCGTAGGCTGTGCTGCGCGCCTCAAAAAAGTCTGTTTTTATCATGTTCGCGTTGGCGTACTGGCTTACCCACTTCATGCTGTCGGGCTCCAGCTCGTGGCCATCGTAGATGGGGTCCAGGTCCAGCCCGCGGGCGCGCAGATTGCCCAGGTACTGGATATAGTCGGTCACCATCTGGCCGTTGAGGCCCTCAATCTCCTCTCCGATGACGTACTTGCCCCAGGCAATCTCCTGCTCGCAGCCCTCACGAATCATGTCGCGGTATACTTCGCAGCGCTCGGGGGTAAACAGCTTAGGCTGCTCGCGGCGCAGCTCCTGTACGATGTTGCGGAACAGCCACAGGTGGGTGTTCTCATCCCGGTTGATGTAGCGGATTTCCTGCACGGAGCCCGGCATGCGGTTGTTGCGCCCTAAGTTATAGAAGAACATGAAGCCGGAGTAGAAGTAGATGCCCTCCAGGATGTAGTTGGCCACAATCACCCGCATAAAGTTGTCCAGCGTCTGCTCCTGCTGGAATCGGTTGTACTGCTCACCGATGAAAGTGTTGCGGCGCAGCAGGTGCTCGTCATCCTTCCACTGGAAGAGCACCTGGTTGCGCTCCTGCGGCTCGCAGATGGTATCCAGCATGTAGCTGTAGCTCTGGCTGTGAATGGCCTCCTGAAAGGTCTGGATGGCCAGGCAGAGGTTCACCTCATTGGCGGTGATGTACTGGCTCACGCTGGGCAGGTTGGCGGTCTGGATGCTGTCCAGGAAAATGAGGAAGCTGAGAATCTTGTCATAGGCGCGCCGCTCGGCGGGCGCCAGATGGGGGTACTGCTTCTTATCGGGCGCCAGGTTGATTTCCTCGGGAATCCAGAAGTTGTTCATGGCCTGGCGGTACCAGCCGGACACCCACGCGTACTTCATGTTGTTGAAGTCGTTGAGGTTGGTGGTGTTGCCGCCAATCATGCGGCGCTCCAGCACGCCGGTATCTCCCTGTGGGTTAAAAAGCGGCTTGCGCTCCATTTGTTCCATGACTGTTCTCCTTATCAATTATACTAATGAGGAGTGAAGAGTGATCGGTTAGGAGTGAATGGCTGCGCTTTTGGCGCTGACCTGACGATGAATAAAACTCTCTAACTCCTAACTCCTAACTCCTAACCCCTAATCCCTCTCCCTCATTTTATGTCGCGCAGCTCTCGCACTCCTCCACCTCAAGGGATTTGGAGCGGATGTAGTACAGCGTCTTCACGCCCTCGCGCCAGGCCAGCAGGTACAGGTTGAGCACCTGGCGGAAGCTGTAGTCATTGGTGATATACAGGTTCATGCTCTGCGCCTGGTCGATGTGCCGCTGGCGCACGCCGCCCGCGCGTACCGACCACTGCTGGTCGATGAGGTGCGCACTCTTATAGTACCACCAGGTGTCCAGCGACAGGTCGGGCGCGGCGCGCGGGATGAGGCCATTCTTCTTCTCATCATAGTAGAAGCGGCTCATGATGGGGTCCACCCCCGCGGTGGTGCCGGCGATGATGCTGGTGGAGCTGGTGGGCGCGATGGCTAGCAGGTAGCCGTTGCGCAAGCCGTCCGCCTTGACCTGGGCGCGCAGCTGCTGCCAGCGCTCGCTGTCGTAGCCTCGCTTGTCAAAGTAGGCGCCGGTCTCCCAGTCGGAGCCGGGGAAGTACTCGTAGCGCCCCTTCTCGCGGGCGATGGCCAGGCTTGCGCGGATGCTGTGGTAGTTGATATCTTCAAACACCCGGTCGGCGAAGGTGAGGTGCTGCTCCGTCTCCCAGCCGATGCCCTGGCGGGCCAGCAGGTGATGGTATCCGCTCACGCCCAGGCCGATGGGCCGGTAGTGATGGTTGTTGATTTTGGCGTACGGCACGGGGAAGAAGTTGAGCTCAATCACATTGTCCAGCGCGCGCACCGAGGAGGTGATGATTTCCTCCAGCTCGGCCGCGTCGTCCACGTCAACCTTGCCCAGGTTGAGGCTGGCCAGGTTGCACACCACATAGTCGCCTGGGCGGGTGATGGTGACCACCACGGTTTCACCATTGACGGTCTCCACGCGCTGGTCCACGCTCTCCACCGCGCTCATGTTCTGGGCGATTTCCGTGCACAGGTTGCTGCAATAGATGATGCCCTTGTGGGGATTGGGGTTCATGCGGTTCACATGGTCGCGGTTGAAGGCAAAGGGCGTGCCCGTTTCCACCGCGCTCTTGATGATGAGACGCAGGATGTCCTTGATGGGAATCACCCGACGGGACACCCGGCTGTCGGCCACGCAGTCCAGATACTTGCGCGTCCATTCCTCGCCAAAGCTGTCCTCCAGCGCGTAACCCTTGCGGCTCTCCACCTCGTGGGGGTCAAACAGGTGCCAGTCGCCCTCAATGTTTTGCTCCACCTGTTGCCAGAAATAATCCGGAAAACACACCGCGGGAAACACGTCGTGTGCCTTCATGCGGTCGTCGCCGTTGTTGGTGCGCAGCTGCAAAAACTCCGGCAAATCGCGGTGCCACACATCCAGGTACACGGCCACCGCGCCCTGGCGCACGCCCAGCTGGTCCACCGCCACGGCGGTATCGTTGGCCAGGCGAATCCAGCGGATGACGCCGCCCGCCGCGCCCTCAAAGCCCCGGATGTCCGAGCCATGGCTGCGCACCTTGCCAAAGTAGAGCCCCATGCCGCCGCCGTACTTGGACACGTTGGCGAAGTTGGAGATGCTGCGGTAGATGCCCTGCAGGTCATCGGGCACGGTGTCGATAAAGCAGCTGGACAGCTGGTGGTAGGGCTTGCGCGCGTTCGCAAGCGTGGGGGTCGCCATGGTCACCTTGAGGGTGGACAGCATGTCATAAAACCGCTGCGTCCAGTACAGCCTGTCCTCCCGCTTTTCCGGTATGGCGAGGAACAGCGCGATGTTGAGGTACATCTCCTGGATGGTTTCCAGCGCCTTGTGGCCCCGGTCGCGAATGACATAGCGCTTGGTCAGCAATTCCAGCCCGGAATAGGGCAACAGCTGGTCCCGCTCGGGCTGCATGTACTGCGCTGCCCGGTCCAGCTCATCCTTGGTGTAGGTCTGCAGCAGCTCCTCCGCGCACAGGCCCTGTTGGGTGAGGTAGCTCACCTTGTCGTAATGCGTGTTCAGCCCCAGGCTGCGCATGCGCGCGTCCATCTGGTGCAGGTAGTAGGCGTTGAACAGGCGGCCGGCCACCATCTCCCACTGGGGGGCTTCCGGGTCAATCAACTCGATGGCCGAGCGCACCAGCAGGTTCATGCGCTCCTCCAGGTCCACATCCTCTTTATAGAAGCTGAGAAACTTGCGGTGCAGGTGCCCCAGGTCGTAAGCGTCATCCTTGAAATCCCGCTCAATGCCCAGCAGCACCGGGGGCAGCCCCTCAAACTCGGGGAACTGATCTGCCAGGCGCTTGCGCTCCTCACGCTTTTTGCGGCGCGTGTCACGGTACAGGATGTAGCTCTTGGCCTGGTCGTAGTGACCGGCCTCCATGAGGGCGCGCTCCACCAAATCCTGCACGGCCTCCACCGTGAAGGGGCGCGCATCCGAAAGGATCATCGCCTCCACCCGGTCAACGATGGCGGTCAGGTGGTTCTCGTCAATATCCGCCCCGGTGGCGGCAAACACCTTGCGAATGGCGTTGCGTATCTTGCGGCTGTCGTACTGCTCTGCCTTGCCGCTGCGCTTGATGATTTCTCCGGGCATGTGATTGGCCATGATGGTCTCCCTTGCTGATTCTATATCTTGTGGTCATATACCCATTTTTGTCCGATAGAGACACAGTATATAGTGGGTCATGGGGACATGTCAAGACAAGACACAAAAGGAAACGGACGCAAAAACACCCCCACCGCAAGCGCAGCAGGGGTGCAGGGAGAATACGAGCCTTACTTTTTCTTTATGTAATTCAGAATCATTGTCACCAGCGTATCCACATCGTTGATGTCCACACGGGGCACACCGGGCAGCGCAAAATCGCTATCCGTGGCCAGGGCCATCAGCTGCTCGGGCGCGGTGACGGCCTGGCCGCTGTTGCCCTGGCGCACCACCTCAATCTTGGGGTAGGGCGTCTCCCTGGCCCCTTCGATGAGCACGATATCAGCCTCCCGCATCATGGGCAGCAGGCCCTCGATGGTCTGGGCCTCATCCTTGATGAGCATGTACTTGTCCGCGTCAAACACAGCGCTGGCAAAGGCGCCGGCCTGGCGGTGCCGCCAGCTGTCGCGCCCGGGCACATCCGGGTCGAAGCGGTGCGCGTCGTGCTTGATGCTGGCCACGCGCAGACCGCGCAGGCTCAACGCTTCGATGAGTTTCACCATCAGCGTGGTCTTGCCGGAGTTCTTCACACCGGTTATGCCGATGACAGGCGGACATTCGCGCGCGCTCATTTGGCGGGCAGTGCCCCGGCCATCAGGGTGTCGTATTGCTCCCCGGTTAGCGGCTGGCCGTAGAACAGCTCATAGTACCGGTTGATTTCCGCCTGCAGGTCGTAGGTGACCACATCGGGATACAGGATTTTTTGCAGCCATATCATGCCCAGCAGCCGCTGGATGGAGGCGGGAAAACCCATCCAATTATAGGGCCGTTGCGGCGCCTGCGCGTAGCGGCCTTCACGGATGGCAGTAAGTTCCTGCCAGAGCGGGTCGTCCCCTACTTTGCTGTACACGCTGCCGGGCGCGAAGACGACGAAGTCCGGGTCCCACAGGTACAACTGCTCCATGTCCACCTCGTTGCCGGTGCCCTTGGAAGTGGGGTTATCCACCACCGCGGCGTTGGCGGCCACCAGGTCAATGACCTCGGCGTGGAAGCTGCCCTTGGCGATGACGTTGAGCCCTGCATCTCCCAGGCTATACAGCAGGCTGACGCGCTTATCCCCCACCTGTTGCATGATGTCCTCCGCGCGGGCGAACACCTCATCACAGTATGCGGCCAGCGCCTCGGCCTTTTCCTGCGCACCCAGCAGTCCACCCAACTTGCGGTACGCGTCCCCCGCGTCCTTCAGGTGCATGGTGATATGCACACAGGGGATGCCCAGCTGCTCCTGCAGGGCATCCATGTCCTCGGCCACATTGTCCTTGGGCTCGCCCACATCGATGATGACCTGGGGGTCCAGGCGCGCCAGCTCCTCCAAATTGAGGTCACCGCGGGTGCCGTACAATTGTCCGATGACGGGCAAATCGGGCACATTGGCCATGTATTCCGCTTCCCCTCGATCCAGAGCGGTCGCCAAGCCTACAAAACGCTCGGGGGCGATGCTCATCAGCACCATCTGCGCCACCGGACCGGAGGGGGCGATGCGCTCAATATTTGCCGGCAGTTGCACGGTGCGCCCGGCCGAATCGGTAAAGGCCACCGTATCGGCAGCAAAAGTAAAGGCGGGCATCAGCAAGGCCAACGCCAACAGGCAGCAAAACTGTCGTTTCATGGCAATTCACACTCCAGCGCACATATTTCCCTCGGCACGCACACGCGGATGCAATCATCCCGCAGGCTTTCCACCTGCGCGCTGATGCCGTAGAGTTCTTCCATCAAGGGGGCGGTAAACACCGTGCGTGGCGAGCCCGCGGCCACAATCCTACCGCTGCGCATCGCCAATATTTCATCTGAAAACAGGTACGCCTGATTGGGGTTGTGCGTCGCCTGCAAAATGGTATAGCCCTGCTCGCTGAGGCGGCGCACCTGCTGCATCACGCGAATCTGGTTGCCCCAATCCAGGCTGGCCGTGGGTTCATCCATAATCAACAGGCGCGAGTGCTGCGCGATGGCGCGGGCAATCAGCGCCAGCTGCTGTTCGCCGCCCGAGATGCGCATGTAGTCGCGGTGGGCGAAGTCCGCCATCTGCAGCGTGTCCAACGCCTGCATAGCGGCCGCCACTTCCGCCTTGCCGGGCGAGGCGAAGGCGCTCACCCGCGAGGAGGTGCCCATCAGCACCATATCCAGCACCGTGTAGTTGAAAGCCGGGTAGTGGGCCTGCGGGATATAGGCCACGCTGCGGGCCAACCGTTTAAGCGGCACGCGCCGGGCATCCTCCCCCTGCAGTAAAATATCCCCTGTATAACCGGGCAGGAGCCCTAGAATGCACTTGAACAGCGTGGACTTGCCCGCCCCGTTGGGCCCCAGCAGTGAGGCCACACACCCCGCCTTCAGCGAGATATCTACCCCCTGCAATACAGGCCGCTGCCCATAAGAGAATGTCAGATTGCGTACGTCCAGCATCATCCGTGCCCCTCCCCCCGCGTAATCAGCGATAGGAAGAACGGCGCGCCGATGAACGCCGTCAGGATGCCGATGGGAATCTCCGTTTGCAGCAGGTTGCGTGCCAGGTTATCCACCAGCAGCAAAAACAGCGCGCCAAAGAGCATGGAGGCCGGCATCAGGTGGCGGTAGTTGTTGCCCAGCATCATGCGGCACAGGTGCGGTATCACCAGGCCCACCCAGCCGATGGTGCCCGATACCGATACCGCGGCCGAGGTAATCAGCGTGGCACACAGCACGATGATGACCCGCAGGCGGCCCGCGTGAACGCCCATGGTGCGTGCCTCGTCATCCCCCAGCGTCAGCACGTTGATGCGCCACCGTAGCAGCAGCAGGGGCAGCAGCCCGATGGTCATGGGCAGGGCGGCAAACGCCACGTCGCTCAGCTTGGCCCCGGCCAGGCTGCCCATCAGCCAGTAGGTGATGGCAGGCAACTGGTCGGCTGGATCTGCCACCAGCTTGATAAACCCGGTGCCCGCCATCACCTACTGGC
>ENA-UOOH01003752-UOOH01003752.1-fermentation-metagenome-genome-assembly--contig:-NODE-3752-length-11204-cov-4.568302_pt1 | contig 11204 bp, 10 predicted proteins | sample MGYA00245778_ERZ724025 | MGnify/ENA primary metagenome ERZ724025 (study PRJEB28704, sample SAMN03018313) | fermentation metagenome | biome: anthropogenic terrestrial biome; feature: soil; material... | reverse complement strand
ATGATCCAGTATATTTGTATCGGGTTGGTGGTGCTACCGGAGGTTTAGTTCAACATCACCTATACGCAAGCAGGGGGGGGCGTGCTTCGTAGGACAGGTAAGTAGTAAATTTAAAGTTCAGTTCTTCGTAGGAAGTTCAGTGGTTAAAATCCCTGCCTGCGTATAGCTGAAAACCGTTACCGCCAAGTGTAAAAAGACAGAAAAGAATAAACAATTTGCTACTAAAAAACAAAAAGCCCACGCACATTTGGCACATTTGCAAGCTCCTCCCCACTTGCTGATGCTTCAGCTTGCAAAAGAGCTATTCTTGCCAACACACGACAAAGACATTGCTATGGAAAATAAAAAAACAACAAGAGCCAACTCTTTTAATACTGGTATCGCAAGTGAGTATCTAATTTTATCCTTGCTATATAGAAAAGGAGTTGAAGCCTACCTAAGTCAGGGAAATAAAAAAAGCATTGATATTCGGATTATTAAATCTGACGGAACTTCAATTTCAGTTGATGTAAAGTCCGTAAGAGGATATTCTTCACTTGTAGTTAATAATGTTAAAACCAATGAAAATCATTATATCGTATTTGTCATATACAATGGCAAATTCGAACAGCTCAAAGAGTTGCCTGATTTTTATATTGTTCCAAGTAAGGATTTATTCGAGTTGGAATTGATGTCTTCTTTTAAAAATGAGAAGCGAGTTATGAAAGGTAAACTTGAAAACTATAAAAATGAATGGGGATACATAATCGAAAACTATAATGAATAACGACACGACAACACCCGACAAATTAAAAGTTCGGGAAAAAGAATTAAAAACACTCGAAAAAGATTTTGAGTTTGAGAGATTGGAATTGAACTTAAAACTGCCGAATATTTTTAGGATACTTAAAATCTCTAAAGCAGAAATCAGGCATTCTAATTTTCTTGCTTGGTTATTAAATCCCAACGAAAGTCACAATTTAAGAGATACATTCTTAAAACATTTTCTACTCGACATATCCGTCGATTTTGACACATTAAATTTTCAAGACTTTGAAATACGTCGGGAATGGAAGAATATTGATTTAATAATTATCACAAGTGGATTTGTCGTTTGTATTGAAAACAAAGTTGACTCTCAGGAACATTCAAATCAATTGCTTCGATACAAAGAGATTATAAAAGAATCGTTCCCAAAGCATCAGCAATATTTTGTTTACTTGACAACAGACGGAGATGAACCTTCAGAAGTTGAGTACCAAAAATATTCCTATTCTCAAATTGCAGAGACTTTGACCCACGCATTACAACTTTATGAAAGGAGATTAACTTCAGAAGTAAAACAATATATTCAAGATTATATCGAAATACTAAAAATTGAAATAATGAAAGAACATGAACTCAATGAACTGGCATTAAAAATTTATAACAACCATAAAGAAGCACTTGATTTTATTTTTGAAAACAAACCTGACTTAGCAACAGAGTTCTACAAGTACTTTGAGAAAAAAGTTAAAGACAAAGGATGGTTAATTGGCTCTCCCAACAAAGGATATGTACGATTCCTGACAAAACCATTGAAAGATATTTTGCCAAAATTAAAAGGATGGCGACAAATGGAATCTTTTAGCTTTGAAATAGATTATTTCTGGTATAATCAAAAACAAGTTCGTTTTGCCACAGTTATTGCACCAGGTACTGGTTCCGATGAAGATAATCAAGTTATCAATATATTAGATGAAAGTTTAAACACACTAAGTAGCCATAATGACTGGAAAAAACCTCAAGGGAAAAAATGGTTAGTCCATTTTAGAAAAAGATGGAAGTTTGATTTGGAGGAAATGAGTGAAAAAAATGACAATGAAATTTATGAAGCAATAGATAAATTCTGGCATGTTATTGAAAGTATTGTTTCGCTGACAGAAGCCGCAATCCTTGAAAGAAAAGATGAATTAATTGAATTAAAACAAAAACAAGAGGCATGGGAAAAATAGATATTTCGCACTACATCGGTTGTTTAATTGGTGGTGCTGTTGGTGATGCTTTAGGTGCGCCAATTGAATTTCTCAGCCTTTCTCAAATAAGAGCAAAATTCGGGAAAGATGGAATATCAGATTTCATAGAATTTGAGAACAATACAGGAGCATTTACAGATGACACTCAAATGACACTATTTACAGCAGAAGCTCTGCTCCGTGCTTATCATCGGGCAATGCTCAAAGGAATTGGAGGTGCATTGAATACAATTGCCCATCATTCTTATTTACGTTGGTTGCATACTCAAAATATTGGTGTAAACATTGACAATATAAAGGATGGAAAATACGACGTAGAGAAAGGCTGGCTTATAAAAGAAAAAGTTTTGTATAACAGACGTGCTCCCGGAAACACTTGTATATCTGCTTTGAGTAGTGGAATTGCCGGAACAATTGAAAATCCAATAAACGATAGCAAAGGTTGTGGAACTATTATGAGAGTTGCTCCGGTCGGATTAATGTTCGAGGGAAATAATGAAAATGCTTTTAAAGTAGCTTCTGAACTGTCGGCAATCACTCATGGACATCCAACGGGATATTTAAGTGCAGGTTTCTTTGCTTCAATACTTTCTGATTTAGCAATTGGCATTGAACTCCGTAAATCAATTGACAATGCAATCCAAATTCTCGAAAATTGGGACAATCATTCAGAAACTAAAAATGCAGTAAACGCGGCAATTGATTTATTCGAAAAAACTAAATCACAAAGCGATAAAATAAGTGCTGAAACAATTGAAAAATTAGGTCAAGGATGGATTGCAGAAGAAGCTTTATCAATGTCATTATACGCAAGCCTGATTTTTGAAAGAGATTATAAAAATGGAATCCTTTTTTCAGTGAATCACAGCGGAGACAGTGATAGTACTGGTTCAATAACTGGTAACATCCTTGGACTCATTAATGGTATTGACAAAATTCCTGTTAAATGGAAAGACAAACTTATCGGACACGAAATTGTAAAACAGGTTGCGGAGGATTTACATATAAAAATGAAAGGTGATTCTTTTAATTCAAACGATGAGTGGTGGGAAAAATATCCGGGATTTTAATCCTACACACAATCAGGCACATTTACAGGTCGCACAAGCCAACGCTCAACCAAAACCTGTAAAAGAGCCTGCTTTAGCCGCCGCATTGACTGAAAAAATAAAGCACGAAACGCTAACAAATTGTAAATTGCATTGCGGGGTTCGTGGTGTGTCGTTCGCTGGATTCTCGCAACTTCGTTCCGTCCTGCCGGACAGGAACGAGCTCCGAAATCCGCAACGACAACTTACAAATGACCGTTAGCGGTCATTGTAAAAAGACAAAACCAACAACAGAATGACAAAGGAATTTTTGCTGCATAAAGACAAAAAAGAAAAGGAAAATACCACCACACAAATGGCACATTTGGTTTTGCCCAACACACAAGCTAACGCTCAAAAAACCAAAAGAGCCATTTTTTGTCTACGCACGTAAAGACGAACCAACATAAAAAAGTAACTTAGACGACTGAAAATATTAAAATAAAAGAGACAGAATTGACAGAAGAAATAAATACAGATAAATAAGTAAAATCTAAAAAACGAGTTGTTAACTAGCTATTGTATAGCTAAAACTAAAAAATCATGACCAAATTAATAACAAATGTATGCAAGTTAAGTATATTATTCTTGGTTTTTACAGCATTAATTTGCTGCGACAAAAACAATGAAGTTCTTGAGCCAGCCTATAAAGCTGTCTTGGCTCCAGGAGTGGAAGACTTGCAATTCATAAACGGAATTGCCCACGCCAAAGTGGATAAGGATGATATTATAGCAGTATTCAGTACTGCATCTCAAACAGAATTCACTTATCCATATTCGATTAAAATGAGTACCTTAAAGGCTGAAAGTATGGTCGCTAATCATGACAATGATGTAACAAAGTTAAAATCCCCTTATAAAAACGTTACTCTGGCCAACCGTATAGTAGATAATCATATCAATTATATCAATCCATTAACAAAATTTGAGTTTGGCAGTAAGGAAATTTTTTGGACATATGATTTATCCGATATGTCTTTATTTCCTAATCTTCCGTGCATACAGTTTACAGCAGAGCTTAAAGCCCAGGGAAAATACTGTAACGTATATGTAGATGAAAATTCACAAACCATTGATTATGAAGATGCAGAAGCTATAGCACAACAATTTGATCAGGTTGCTTTTCCGATCGTTACTAATCAGTTTGGTAACCCTCCTATTACAAATAGCAGTTCTCGTGTGGCAATAATTATGCCGTTGGTTTTTAACGGAGGAATAGAAAATGAATTGAACCCGGATGGGGGATCTACCGGACTTTTTCAAGAAAATGACTTGTCTCCGGCATCTGAAAACAACCCTTACTCAAACTACCGGAATACGATTTTTCTTAATATTGGCCTTTATAATGATACCAATTCATTTTATTTAAATAAATGGCGCTCCATACTTTCTCATGAATTCCAACATATGATAAGCTACGGCTATCATAAGGGTAAAGAAGGTATGCCCATAGAAGAAGGCAAAGCTTTGCTTGCAGAGATTCTCTCCAGTTACGGCCTACCCAATGGAGACATTTTGCAATGGTCAAACATTACTGGTTATCAGTACGACCCGTCAGGGATTTCTATTTTACAGATGGATTATTCAATGGATAATATCAATGGCACTTATGGTATGGGTCTGTTGTGGGAAAGTTATATTTATGACCGATTTGGCAAGAAAGCCATTTATGATATGGTTACCAGCTCATTAAATAACCTTGATGCTGTAGAAGCAATAACGGATATTCCCAAACAGCATCTTTTTGCTGAGTGGGTTCAAGCAAATATTATAAGCGGCACCACGAACAATAAAATCTTTAAATACGAAACAATTGATGTCGAGGGGGATGGTGGAGGTCGTTACTTCCGTCCTCTCATAGGATTTGCAGCTTTACCCGATCATGCAATCCCCGAAACAGAAGAACAACATGAGGTACTATCTTATGGTGTAAACTATTTTCGTGCAGATTCTCCAGGAGATTTGATTATCAAAGGAAAGAATATAAAAGTATTTATTATCAAAAAACACTAAAGCATTCTTATTCTCAACTAAAGTCAGTTTATTGCAATAAGCTATTACTCTGTGCATAAAACAGATACGATATAATTTAACAAATTAATAGACAATAGTGTAAAGCAATTAAACTTGCGAAAAAAGGGAAAATAATAATTTGCTACCTATGACGATATAAAAAAAAGTATATTAGCCCGTAAAAAAACCGAGCAGTGAAAAATAGCCTAAAAAGTTACTAAGAATAGCTCTGTTTTACTTTAAATGAGTTCAAAAAGAGAAAAATAGAACTTTTTAAGCCTGATTTTTAAAGTTTAAAATCGATTTTTTACCATAAAAGTGGTGAAATAGTTTTTGTGGTAGTTTTACAACGGTCTCCTACTCTGGTTCTGAGTCACTATTTCAAGATGGATTGACCGGCGAGAATGTCGTGTTTGGCTCTTGCTATGTCAGTTCCAGCATAATATCCTCCACAGTTTTATCTTTTCCGTTGAGGAAGATGTCGTGATGAAAATGGCTCATTTCTTTCATACAGCTTGCCAGAACGGCTTTTTGTGAAGTTGACAAGTTGGTAGAGAGTAAGGTTGCGCTTCTTTGTAAATTGGGGTAGAGGCGAAGGAGTTCATTTCGCCCTTTATCGGTAATAAATACAAGCATACTGCGTTTGTCTGACTCGTTACGTTGCTGCTTGATTAAGTTTTTTTTGAGCAACCGTTTTATAATTTCGTTTCCGGATGTTTTTTCCATAACATTCATGTTATTCAACTCAGTTTTAGAAAGGCTTTCACGGTGGAGGAGTGGCATCAGATAGGTGTACTCATCCATAGTTTGCAGAAGCGAGTTTTTTAGCACTTTTTTTATGTAAAATTTTGAATAACGATGCAGCAAACTTACGTGCTGGGCAATCTCTACTTCTGTTGAATAATGTTGTTCAATCTTTTCGGTGCTACATAAGTAGGCAATAAAATTGCTCATTTCAGGAGTTTCGTTTTCCGAAAGCGAATGTTCAAACTTTTCGAGTTCTTCAATTAACTGCAGCAAAATTTCTTTTGTTTTCATACAAATCTCCAATATTAGTGCGCAAATGTACTAATTTTAAACAATAATGCAAATATATTTGGATATTAGTACGTAAATGTCTTTCTTTGCATGGAAAATAAATCAATATGGATATTGCTGCTCGTCTTAAGAATGCCGGAAAAGAATATAAAACAGGCGATACAACTATTGTGGCGCTGGAACCAACTACGGTGGAGTTTCGCACTGGAGAAATAACACTTATTGTTGGTCCTTCAGGTTCGGGCAAGACTACGCTGTTATCGTTGTTGGGCTGCGTTATTTATCCAACCACAGGAGATGTATGGGTGGGCGACACCTGTGTGAGCAAACTTTCAGAGAAGGAGTTAGCAAAGTTGCGTTTAGAACATATAGGTTTTGTATTTCAAGGATTTAACCTGCTTGCACCTCTTAACGGACTCGAAAATGTAATGCAACCACTCATTTTGCAGGGCATGAACCAAAAAATCGCCAAAAAGAGAGCATTGGAACTTATTCGCACCTTTAACATGGAAGAAAGAAAAAACAATCTTCCCCGCAACCTAAGTGGTGGACAACAACAACGTATAGCTGTTGCTCGTTCGCTTATCACCAATCCGCAACTTCTGTTGTGTGACGAGCCTACGGCATCGTTAGACCAATCTAGCGCAAAACAGGTCATGGAGATGTTGCACAACCTTTCACGTGAAAATAGAGCTGTTATCATTGTAACACACGATATGCGTCTAAAAAAATATGCCGATCGCACCATTTATGTATCGGAAGGAAGGATTAGCGAGGAACCTATTGAAGATGAAATATAATCAATTAAAATAAGATGAAAAAACATTTTTTTTTGTTAGCGGTTACGCTTTTGCTGATGTCTGCATGTAGCAATAAAGGAGAGAAAACTGTGCCAACATCTACGCCTTCCATAACATATATTGTGGGTATTGGGAAAGTAATCCCCGAAGGCGGCATTAGCGATTTAGCTGCACCTGTTTCGGGAATTGTACGACAGATTAATGTGCAAACGGGAGATGTTGTTAAAAGTGGAGATGTGTTACTGGTGTTGGACAACACTGATGCTTCTTTTGCCCTGAAGGAAGCCGACTCACGTATTGCTTCACAAAAAGGCAATGTTCAATCGGTAAATAACATGGTGAAACGTGAGCGCTTAGCGCTGAAAGAAAACCTTCGTTTACTGAATGATTCGCAAGAACTCTTTGAAGCTGGCGCTATAAGCGGAGAAAAAGTGCGTGAATTGCAAAGCAATTACGACCAGGGCGTGTTGCAATTGAAAAAACTCGAAAGCGACTTGGAGGGTCAACAAGCGCAACTTCAGGAACTGGCCGTGCAACAAGCTTCCAAAAAAAATAACCTGAGCCTTACGCAACTTACGGCACCAATTAATGGGACGGTTTTAGATATTATCCCTAAGTTGGGGGAAGCGGTAACTGTTTACCAAACATACGGACGTATGGCGCCCGATGCGCCGTTGCTTGTTGTGGCAGAGATTGACGAATTGTTTGCAGAGAAACTTGCATTGGGCCAGCCTTGTTCCATAGCTTTTATGGGCGACAGTGTTCCTGTGGCACAGGGTAAAATTTTGCGCATTTCCCCCAATCTGAAGAAAAAATCGTTGTTTTCAGATAGCGGAAATGATCTGGAAGATCGTCGCGTACGCGAAATTGAAGTGTTGCTGAGCGATATAAAAAAACCATTGCTCATCGGATCCAAACTGGAATGTACGGTAAAGTTAAATTAATGCGTCATGTTAAAAACTGCGTATAAATTTATTCGGTTCGAGAAATCGAAAAGTCTTGGGATTCTATCAGCAATCGTCATCAGTATTTACCTGATTGGTTTGGAATTGGGTATATTCTTTTATCTTTCCGGACTGATTGGCGGAATCGTTAATAATGCCAATCCAAGCTACTCTCAAGTATTTGTTGTAGAAAAACAAACCAACAATGCAAACAAACTATCGCCATTTGATGTTCGTTGGGCAAATCAAATACACGGTATAGACGGTGTGACCAACACATATGGAATCGTAGTTGCCAATGTATCGGTAAAATTTCCAAACGGCGATAATTCCCCGGCAATTATTATCGGTAGCGATTATCCACAACTAGCAGCGGGACCGTCGGCTTCACTCATCAAAACGGGCATGATAAATGATTTAATACTCCCGGGGACAGTATCGGCTGATTTCTATGACAACAAGACATTCGGTTATGAGGTGGAGCCGGGAATGCGTTTCGAGATAAACGGGAAAACAGCCCAGGTAGGAGTTACCACGAAAAACGCCAAAGGCTTTTCCAGTCCGCTTTTGTACACAACAACATCGAAAGCGCGCTATTTTTCGGGTATGTCCGATTTTTCGATAAACGCCATTATCGTTACCGTGAAAGATCCAAATAAAATAACCGACGTGGTTGCACAAATCAATAGCTTGGCGCCCGATCTGAAAGCGTGGCGTTCCAAAGATTTGAGTAAAGCTACCGTGATTAACGTGATGACGGCAAATAATATGGGAATGAGTTTTGGCACACTTGTTATTTTTGCCATTATCAGCGGCTTTTTTATTATCGGCCTTACTATGTACTCAGCAACTTACGATCGCATTAAAGACTATGGAACACTAAAAGCTATTGGTGCATCCGAACGGTATATCGTTTTGCTCGTTGTTGCACAATCATTTTTGTACGCTGTAACAGGTTTTGTGATATCGTGGATATTGTTGTTCGGAACAAAATTAGGGATGGAAAAAGCAGGATTAATCATCAGTTTATCGCCTGCTTTTCTGTTGTTTTTATTTTCGGTTACCTTGCTTATTGCCGTAGGGAGTTCGTTTTTTTCTATCAGTAAACTTAGAAAAGTTGAACCATCGTCGGTATTCCGTTAAAACTAAAAATAGAGAGTTTTATGAAAAGAAATATATTTTCGTTTTCCGTATGTGTAATCATTTTTTTTGCATTGCCGGTTTATGGGCAAATGAATGGGGATATTGATATACGAAATCTTTCATTGAATGATGCGCTTCGTTATTCGCTTCAATCTTCACCAACGCAACGTGTCCGTGAATTGAAGGTTGAAGAATCTCGACTCAAACTCAACCAAACTCGTACAACGAGGATTCCCGACGTGTACCTTTCAGGCGATTTAAGGCGAAATTTGATTATTCCCTCCACTCCTGTACCCGCATTTCTCTTAGACCCGAACGCTCCTGAAGGAGAAAACGTTTATATGAGATTCAATACAGATTGGAACTCATCTGCAGGATTGAATCTTTCGTACGACTTGTTTAACCCCGAAAAAGCAGGAGAGATTTCGGAACATAAACAACAATTGAAAATTGATGAGTACGATGCGCAATTGTCGCAAAAAAATCTCCGTGCCGATGTGGCAATGGCTTATGCCGAGTGCCTGATTGCGCAAGTGCAATTGCAATCGCTTATAGCGGATACATTATTCTATGATCGTTCACTTCAAAATTCCGACGATTTGTATCAAAAACATAAAGTTACGCTTGTGGAAAATAATGCGGCTCAGGCTGCTTTCAACGAGTCACTTTCACGTTATTTGCAGGGCGAGAACATTGAAGCTTATGCTATCGCCAAATTATTGTACCTGATGGGACAATCGGTTACGGAAGAAAATATTAGCAGTCTGCAGCTTTCGGAAGATATTCCCGCATTATACGAAACTATGATTAGTTCGGGAGTGCAAAGGGATTCCGAAAGAATCAGCTTGGAGGAGATTCGCCAAAATGAAGTAGTTTCACTTGCCGAAAACCGAATTAAATTTGCAAAATGGGAATATGCGCCGACGCTATCCCTTACCGGTTTTTACGGTACAAATTATTATGCTAACGAGTTAAATTTGACAAAGAATGAGTTCTGGAGAGGCAACAGCTTTATCGGTTTAACGTTGAAAGTGCCGGTTACACAGTCGCTCAATACTGCCAACGAGTTGACGCAATTGCGCGTCAGGCAACAAATGGAGACGGAAAACTTACGCGATATATGCAACATAAGAAATCAGGAATGGTTAAATGAACAGACGCTTCTCAAAACGCGGCGAAAGGAATATCTTCTTCGTCAGGAAAATTTGAAAATGAGTGAACAAAACTTGAAAGCCGCAGAGGTGCAATCCAACAAAGGATATATTCTCGAAAATGAATTGTTTAGTGCACGATTGGAGTTCCAGAATGCCCGGCAAAACTACTTGCAGGCGGCATACAATGTTTTTTCGAGCTTGGTTATGTTCGAAAAATTGAGATAGACGCATTGATTGCAAAATCAGTATGAAATAATTATTATTGAATTGCGTACTGCGAAACCTTATCGCTCATCTATTTTATTATTGATTAAGTCGTTTACAGATCGGTCAAAATATTATATGACAATCAAAAAAAAGACAGTCAACTTAATGCTGGATTGTATTTTACAGTTGGAGCGGCATTTTATTTTGTAATGTATTTAGTATTTAGTAAACAGATGAAAGAAAATGCAAATTTGATACGATAAATAACAACCGCTAATAATAAATATAGTGCATTTGGCAGATAGGGCTAAAAATGGAGGTCGTATCCATAAATTTAGATAGTGGTAAATTGAAATTTTGGAGTGTTGAAATACCAAACGCACCATATTCAAACCGTTAGCGGCAACCCTGGTAGACCAATCGCTTATGAATAGAATGAAAAGAATAATGAAAGATGGACGATAAAAGTAAATACATTGAAGAAGCAAAGCAGAATGCTAAAACAATCGCCTCTGAAATTCGGGACTTATCAACTATTGAAGTTACATCACCAGATACTTTTGAGCGATATAAAAATAAATCTCAAAGGATTCTTGACTTATTTAAGAACCTTAAACCAATTTTGAAGGAGGACAGAGATAATCTTTGGGAAAACTTCCAACAAATATCAAATGAGCATAGGCGGAAACAAGAAGAAAGAAAGAAAAATAGAGATTATGCTTCATCACGAAAAAAAGAAGTAGTTATTTCTACAATTCGTGAAGCTAAAAATTATGCTTCAGGAGATTTAGATTCCCTAAGAAAAGCTGAGGATTTACTTAAA
>ENA-UOOH01003748-UOOH01003748.1-fermentation-metagenome-genome-assembly--contig:-NODE-3748-length-11209-cov-5.948001_pt1 | contig 11209 bp, 9 predicted proteins | sample MGYA00245778_ERZ724025 | MGnify/ENA primary metagenome ERZ724025 (study PRJEB28704, sample SAMN03018313) | fermentation metagenome | biome: anthropogenic terrestrial biome; feature: soil; material... | reverse complement strand
GTCCGAAAAGGTATCCGCTTTCCCGACCTGACCTCTCCATTCCCATCCGGAGAGCCTCGCGCAGAGGCGCGGTGGCGTTTTCGAGCTGGCTTGGGGGGGAGGGTCAATGCTCAAATCCCTGCCTTTTGGGGAGATTCATTAGATTTACCGTTTCCAACCAACCAAGTCAGTTGCAGGAATCACCTCAACCCCGCACGCAAACCTCCCCATTCCCCCTCTGCGCGAGTTCTCCCCATCCGGAGCCGCAGTGCCTTCAGCTATGCCCCAATGGGCTTTTCGGACGGACTCTAGCTTGAGGTTGTCCGAAAAGGCACGCTCCTTCAGGTGCCGCCTCCAGGCAATGGTTGCCGATCCGTTCGCTCATTGCCGGAATCGGGGTCGGGATCGGAATCGATCCCTGTTCTGGTTGGCGCCTGGCCCTCATGGACAGCTCAAACTTCGCCGCCGAATTGTGTCAGCACCGCACAATACGGTTTGGGTACCCGGGTTCTCATGTCCGAATCCCCTCCCGCGGCCTTTCGATACCGAGACCGATAGCGACCCCGAGCCCGATCTTGCTTCGCCATTCACCTTTTCGGATAACCTCTAGCTTGAAAATTCATGTAACCCAATATCCGTTTCAAACGTAGTATTTGGTAATCGCTCCGTCTTCCCACCGGTATTTCGTCACTGCCAACCCATGTCTTTATCCCTACACTGTCTTCGTTGGATCACTCCCCTCTTGGCGGCCCTCCTGTTCGCCGTGCCGACAACGGCCGCACCCTCGGACGCTGCGGACGGCGCCACCGGCTTGCCGATCTCCCTGTCGCAAGCCATCGAGCTCGCCCTAATCAATAACCTGGAGATCGAGCTGCAAAAGAATGCGGTGTTCTCCGCTGAAGCCTCAGTCCGCCAGGCACTCGGCCAGTTCGATCCGGTCTTCGGCGCCGGCTATCAATACGGGGAGACCACCCGAACCCTCGATTCCGAGGCATCCGTCGCCGCGGGCGGACTCGACAGCGTCCGCAGCGAATCTGCCTCGACCTCCGCCTCCGTGAGCGGCCAGCTCCCCACCTCGACACGCTACAGCGGGCGCGTCAATGATGTGAGTTCAGCAGACACCTTCAACGACTTTGCCGAGGAACATACCGCCGGAGCCGACCTCTCCATCACTCAGCCGCTGCTCAAAGGCCGCGGCTGGGATATCGCCACCATGGAAGTCCGGATCGCCCGGCGCAACCTTAACATCACCTGGCTCGGCTTCCGTGCCGCGGTCGAGGAGATCCTCCTGCAAGTCGAACAGGCGTACTGGAACCTGCTGCTCGCACAGGATGACCTGGTCGTGCGGCAAAAGAGCGTGGAGGCAGCCCAGTCGCTCGTCGATGAGGCGCACGCCAAGCTCGAGGTCGACTCCGCCTCCGAAGCCGATGTCGTCCAGGCGGAGTCCGGCCTCGCACAGCGCCAGCTCTCCCTGATCGAGGCGCGCCGGACCGTTCAGCTGCGGCAACGCCTGCTCAAAGATCTCATCTTTCCCGATCTCCAAGAGGCCGTCGATGAACTCATCCCGACCGATCACCCGGCCGAGGAGTTCACCGTTCCGGACTATCAGGAGATCCTCGATCGCGCCCTCGCAATGCGGGTCGAGCTGGAACAGGCCGAACATCGCATCGCCAACGCGGACGATCAGCTGCGCCGCGGGCGCAACAGCCGCCTGCCCCAGGTCGACCTCGAGGCGGGGTACGGCTACAACGGACTCGGCACCAGCTTCTCCGATTCGTTTAACCAGGTCTACGACCGCGACAACCCCTCATGGACAGTCGGACTGGTCTACTCCAAGCCATGGCCCGACCGCGCCGCGCATGCATCCGTTGACCAACTACGCGCCGCCGTCCGACAGCAGACGATCGAGGCCGAGCGTGTTCGGCGCGGTATCATCCTCGAGGCCGCCGAGGTCTACGACAATCTCAAATCAGCGGCGGAACGGGTCAATGCCAGCCGGATCGCGGTGCGGCTCGCACGCCTCAATGTGGAGAACGAGAAGGTGCGATACGGGGTCAATCAGGCCACGCTCAACGACGTCCTGCGCCTGGAGGCCGAGCTCGCACAGACCGAAACCAGCCTGCTGAGCGCTATCGCCGATTATCAGAACGGCATCGCCAATATGCGCAGGACCTGCGGCGCGATGCTCGATTTCTGGAATATCCGGATGATCGAAAATCAGTCCGTCCTTGAATCGGCTTCGCCTGAGGCCCCATCTCAAACCACAGGGGACGGCGATGCCTCATAGCCAGGGCCCGGACCAAAAGAAGACCGGAACGCCCCTGATCCAGATCCAGGGGGTGACCAAGGTCTACCAAATGGGGGAAACAGAGGTGCACGCCCTGCGCGGCATCGATTTCGAGGTCCTCCACGGGGAGTTCGTCGCCATCGTCGGCCAGAGCGGCTCCGGGAAGTCAACCCTGATGCATATCCTCGGCTGCCTCGACTCCCCGACCGCCGGGAGCATCCTCATCGGCGGTGAAGACGTCAGCGGCTATTCCGAGAAGGAACTCGCCACCATCCGGAACCAGACCGTCGGTTTCGTCTTTCAGACCTTTAACCTCCTCACCAAGATCAATCTGGTGCGCAATACCGAACTGCCACTCGTGTACGCAGGCGTCAACCGGCGGAAACGTCGGCAGCGCGCACGCGCTATCCTGGAACAGGTCGGACTCGGCGATCGCACCGGACACAAACCGAATCAGCTCTCCGGCGGGCAGTGCCAAAGAGCCGCCATCGCACGCGCGCTCATTACCAATCCCGAACTCATCCTCGCCGATGAACCAACCGGTAACCTCGATTCCGAATCCGGCTCCGCCATCATGAACCTGCTCAAAGATCTGCACCATCGCGGTCACACCATCATCCTGGTCACCCACGATCCTAAAGTCGCCTCCGCCGCCCAGCGACAAATCCGCATCATGGACGGACGCATCGTCGAAGATACCGGGCGCACCCCGATCGCCCATCCCAAGGAGATTGCCGGCCATGGCCAATGATCCGGAAACACAGCCCATCCCAACCACCGAAACCGCCGCGGCCCGCCCCAAACGCAAACGCGGCAAAAGACGCGGCCGCAAGAAATTCTGGTTCTTCCTGCTGCTCCTGATTGCAGTAACCCTCGGAACCCAACGGTTCCGCGCCGCCAAAAGCGGTGCCCAGCAGGAGGAGCTGAAGGAGCCGATCCGGCCGACCTTCGACCGCGTCGAGGAACGTCTGCTCGAGTCCGGCTCCGTCGAGCTGCGCACCACGCTCGAGGTCAAATCCAAGATGAGCGGCAAGGTCAAAGAACTCCTGGTCGAAGAGGGCGACGCGGTCCAGAAGGATCAGGTCCTGGCCATCATCGAGCCGGATCCGAACGAGATCCTGCGACTCTACCAAAAGCGCGCAGCCGTTGAATCGCGGCTCATCACCCTGCTGGAGACCGAGCGGGAACTCGAGCGAGCTCGGCAGTTGCACGAGCGTAAGGTCATGCCGGGTGATCAGTTCGAGCGGATCCAAGACACCTATAAAACCGCACAGACCAATTACCAGCTGGCTCTGCTCGAGCTGCAAGCACTGGAGCGTGAGATCAATCCCGCTCAGACCGCCGGCGCCGCGCTGGAAGCCACCGCAACGGCAAGCTCCGGGGAGGTCCTCCCAACCATCCCCGACGAGCCGACCAGCGCACTCAGCAGCCTCACCGATATCAGCGTGGTCGCTCCCATCAGCGGCTTGGTCATCCAACGCCCCGCAGAGGTCGGAGAACTCGTCATCTCCGGGACCGCGACCACGATCGCCGGCACCACGATCATGGAGCTCGGTGACCTCCGCGAGATCATCATCCGCGCCTCCATCAATGAGGTCGATATCGGAAAGATCGAGGCGGGACAGGAGGTCAAGGTCAAGATGAGCGCCTACGAAGACGACGAGTTCTCCGCCAAGGTCTTCCGCATCTCACCCATCGGCATCATGGGCCAGAACATCGTGACCTTTAAGGTCGAGATCCGCTTCGATGAGCTGTCAGAGAAGTTCATGCCGGGCATGACCTGCGACCTCGATATCCTGGTCGATGAGCGCAACAACGTGCTCACCCTCCCGCATCACGCATTCTTCCAGGAGCCCGAGAAGAAAGAGGACGAAACCCCAACCACCGAGCCGGAACAGCAGCGCCGCGGACCCTTCGCGCCACGCAGACCCAATGAGGTCGTGGACGCCACTGAGGTCAAGTTCCTCGATTATGTGTGGGTGAAAAAAGATGACGATTGGGAGAAGCGCGAGGTGAAGCTCGGACTCAAAGGACAGAAGCTCGTGGAGATCCTCGAGGGCGTGACGGAAGCCGACGAGATCTATCCGGAAGCCGAGCGGATGCGATGGATCATGGAGGAACGCGAGCGCAAGGCCAACAAGCGCTGGTTCTGGCAGAAGCCGAAGGAGTCCGCCGATAAGCAGGAGGAGTCCGAGTCCGCTCCCGCGCAATCCCAAGAGGCAACCGAGCAAGCGGATGAACCGGTGACGAGCGAGGAGCCGGACACAGACCAGCTCCCTGAAGAGGACTCCCAACCTGTCGATCAGGAATCGCCTGAGGCCTCCTGACGAGGATCGTTCCTATGAGTATTCTCGAACCCATCGCCATCGCCATCCTTCAGCTCTGGGCCAACAAGGTTCGAACCCTGCTGACCATCCTCGGCATCCTGATCGGAGTCGGCTCCGTCGTCGGAGTGGTCAGCATCGGTGAAGGCCTGCGCAATACCGTCATGGGCGAGCTCGACCGCCTCGGCGGCGGTCGGCTGATCATGGTCTTCAACCCCAATCCATGGGTCCGCCAAGGCAATCGCTGGGTCCGCCGCCCCTGGGAGGATTACCTCACCAACCAGGACGTGGAGCGGATCCGCAGGGAAAGCCAATACGCAGGGAGTGTCCTGCCTTTGGTCGGGTTCGGTGCCGAGATCAGCTTCCAAAAAGTCACCACCAGTGGTGAAATCCAGGGAACCGACCCGGCCTACTCGGATGCCATGGGCTGGAAGGTGGACCATGGGCGGTTCCTCCAGCCAAGCGATATCAAAGACCGCACACGTGTCTGCGTCCTCGGCAAGACCGTCGCCGAAGACCTCTTCGGTACCGCCATCGATCCGCTCGATCAGTTGATCCATATCAACGGTGAGCGCTATCGTGTGGTCGGGATCATGACCGAAAAGCGCATGTTCGGCGACGACTGGGGCCAGAACATCATGGTCCCCGTCACCACCGTCCAGTCGAGAATGACCGGTGACGACCGGCTCCACGTCCTCTTCGTGCACGCCAGGTCGATCGCGGACACCCGCTTCGTCGTCGCCGAAGTCCAAAGCATCCTCCGCAGATACCACCCCTATGGCAACGAGTTCCAGGTCCGCGACGTCGGGCAGGAACTCGAACAGGCCGAAACCGTCTTCTTCATCCTCAAGGCGGTCATCGGCGGGATCGCCGGAATCAGCCTGCTCGTAGGCGGGATCGGCGTGATGAATATCATGCTGGTCTCCGTCACCGAGCGCACTCGCGAAATCGGGATCCGTAAGGCCATCGGTGCACAGCCCGCCCATATCCTCGTGCAGTTCCTCGTCGAATCGGTCACGCTCAGCCTCTTCGGCGGGATTATCGGACTCCTCCTCGGTATCGGTATCGGCAAAGGCGGCGCCGCCATCATCGCCAAGACCAGTGGCGGCGAGTTTACCAGCTACATCTCCCTGCAGGCCGTCCTGCTCGCGATCGGTTTTTCGGCTGCCGTCGGGATCTTTTTTGGAGTATACCCTGCCTTGCGCGCCGCCCGTCTCGACCCCGTCGAGGCACTGCGCTACGAATGAGCCGCATCAGCACCGACCGCCATCTGATCATGTCAGAAATCACCCGACATTTCACCGTATCGACCTTTATCGTCCATGAGGGACGCGTCCTGCTGCTCATGCACAAACAGCTCGGACTCTGGCTGCCGCCCGGTGGACACATCGAACGGGATGAGCTCCCGCAGGATGCAGCCGTTCGAGAGGCGCGCGAGGAGACCGGCCTCGAAATCCAATTGATCGGCGAGTCCGAACAATTGCCGGACGGTAGCACGATGCTCATTCAGCCACGCGCGATGAACCTCCACCACATCAATCCGTTCCATCAGCATATCGATATGGAGTTCCTCGCCTGCTGCCGGGAGCAACACCCGCAACTCAATCCCGCACGCGGCGAATCCTCCCAGCTCCGGTGGTTCGCACCACAGGACCTCGATTCCGACTCGCTCGCCTATAACGTCCGCAGAATGGCACACCTCGCCCTGGAGGAAGTCCCCACCTGGGAACAAGCATTCAGGGCCGAGGAGCCCAATCATCCCCAACCATAGTTGAGTGGCGCAATGAAACCGACCACCGGGCTGAAATCCGCAGCCCTCTTCTCCCTAGTCTTCACACCCACCATCTTCTTTATCATCATCCACCTCACCGGCATGAAATGGCTCTGGTGGGTCATGGCCCTCTGCCTTGCGGTCGATACACTCACCTTCTACCTGGTCCTCCCCATGGCCGCCGCAAGCCAGAACGGCTTCCAGATCTCCCTGGCCGATGCCGTACGCATGCGCATGTGGCGCGTGCCGTACGAAAAAATTTTCCAGGCCATGGCCATCCTGCGCGACGCCGGAATGCAGGTCGCCCCCGACCAGCTGATCGCTGCCGCACGCAAAGGCCTTGATCCCATGCAGGTCGCGAAAGAATACCTCCGCCAAAACTGACCCATCTCCCCCCCCCAAGTTAGAGGTCGTCCGCATAAGTAGCCGCTTTCCCATCCGGATCCGGAGAGCCTCCCGCAGAGGACGCAGTGGCGTTTTCGACCTGGCCATGGGAGTGGGTAGGAGCAAGGCCCTGTTCCATGCTGTTTTGGAGGGGATTGTGGTAAAATACGTTTTCTGCGGATCAAGGCAGTCGCAGAATACAGCTCCGAAGTATCTGGATTCACCACTCCCAATACCCCTCTGCGCCCTCTGCGATCTCCGCGGGAGTCCTCCCCATCCGGACCCGGCGACCTTGCGAAGGGCCCCAATACGGTTTTCGGGCGACCTTTAGGTTTCGCCTCACCACCACCCGGGCGCCACACCCAACAGCAGGCTCTTCCTCAGGCGGGCCCAATCAATCCTTCACTTTTTGCTTGCCCACCATCTCTATTCCTTGGTACCTTTTTCCGAACCTTCCACGGAAACAATCAGCCCTTGGGAGGATTGACCCGGCGAAGCATCCCATTACAGCGCTGGTTTGCGAAAAAAGGCTTAGAATCCCGTGTTCACGACAAGCCACAACTTTAAACGGGTATCAGCCCGAATTGGCTTTTGGCTGATTGCCATGGTCGGATTGATCTATGCCATATGGATCATCAAACGATCCGTAGAAATGGTATATTCCTACGAATACAATTTAAATATTGAAATAGGCACAATTTGGGCAGGTGATGAACAAAGAATCCTACTCGATCAATCACCCAGGCTCGATTCGCTCACGCTTTCAGATATTTACAGCGAATCAGGCTATATCACAATTGATGATTTAACAGCCGTTATCAACCCCCAATTGCTTGCCGAGGAGTTCCCTGCAGGAGGGGGATTCATTGGTAGGGTTAGGGGGGTAACCGCCCCCGAGCGCCACCGGGTCAATTGGAATCTTTATGGAAAACTGCAATCTCTTTTCCAGGAATCAAACACGAAAGTCAGACTTGAGCCAAGTTTTCATAATACCCCAATCGGATCAGGGGAGCCAATATTCCTGGAACTCAATTCAAATTTCTCTATTCAGAATCTGGATGTATCGGTGGAACCTCCTTTATTTACTCCGGAATTAATTTTACAGGAGGCAAGTGATGTCTCCACACAATATGGATTCCGACTATTTCCAGCTGCACATACCCCCGAATCAGCATATTCATGCAAACTATCCTTCAAAGGGATGCTCCGGTCAGGCGAGGTTTGCCGTGACAATTCCATAGAAATATTTGGGTTTGGCAAAGGCGAAATCTCCCTATCCCCGAATGTCATTTCTTTTGGAGCGGCAGAGGTCGGAAATATCGAAATCGGGGAAACAACAATTTCATCTGCTTCGGGGGTGACCATGGAAATCCTATCAATAGAGGCGGAGGCTCCCACTGTCTATTGGGAAATCCAAAAACGCACCATGAACAGAATTACCCTCCATGTCTATCAGGATATCCTGGAATATGGATCATCTCGAAACTCACTAACCATCAACATCAGGGCAAACGATGTTATTCACAAAAAAGAATTAACCGTCGTATGGATTGGAGAATAAACATGTTTCCGTCCAAATTATTATGGAATTTTACACTGATCGCTGCTGCAATTGCAGCCAACCTTATTTACCCACCAACTATTCCAGCCGCGGAAGTAACAATGAAGGAGATTCAATCGGCATGGGACAATCGCAAAGACCATTATTCGTCTGGAACTATTATCGCAGAATGGGAAAAAACTCTTGAAGCGGGCGCGAGTTTCCCAAGGAGGGACGAGGAAGGCAATTCGCTCCCCCACCCTCCCGAAAGGCTCAATTTAAAAAAGACGATTTCTTTGTTCTGGAACAAATCAAGCGTCAGGAGAGAGGAACAGGGAGATTCCCTTGAATCATTTCTCCCTGAACCAATTACCAATATCCATCTTGCCACCGTCCACAAAGGGGTCTTGAATACGCATCTTCAAAAATGGAAGGAAATTCCCGGCGGGACGGGTTTGATCGCACCTATAGAGGAAAGGCAGCCGGTTTGGATTGCAGGAATAACCAATCACCCATATTGGCTGGCCACCGGAAGGACAGATTTCATTTCCGGACAAAAGGAATTCCTGAAAGACTTCTCAGTCGATCCAGAGGGAGTGGTATTCAAGGATAGAGATTTGGTCCGGATCATAACTTGGGATCCAAAGTCGTTTAAGCATGAGGACACCGCCGCGACTCGGGAGATTTGGCTTGATCCCGATTTGGGTTTCGCCCCTGTTCGATATATTACCATTATGGGCAAGGGGAGAGATGATTTTTTGATCGACTATGACCAAGGCGACCGGCCGGCTCCAATCGGTTGGGAATACTCCCGAATCGGCGGGAGAGGCGATTTACGTGAATCCGGGAAAATAAGAATTACGGAAATTTCAAATCTCTGCGATAAAACCGAGGATGATTTCTCGATTGAATTCCCGGAATATTGTCTTCTGACGAAACACGATAACAACTCGGTATACAATTATGCCACACTACCAGGGGGCAAGCTCCGCCCAATTTCAGAATCGGAAATGCTACGAATTGACGATTTTGAGGAATTAATAAAATCACCTCCCTGCATGGCTGGATTGATGGATCCCGATTCGAGAGGCCAGAGATTGATGCGGATCATCAGACCTGCACTCCTCGCTGTACTGATACTTGTGGGGATGTGGCTGATCATCAGGAAAAAGAGAAGCATTTGATTAAATCAGCACGACTTTCCCCACTTTTTTTCATCATTTGCATCGACAAAGAATGAATGGACATGCCATTGTAATTCCCACCCCAATGCCCCTCGAATGCTATGGTCCCACCGACGGGTTTCGTTCAATCATGAAAAGGGGGGGGAAGCTCATGAAGGCAGTCACTACAACATTCGGATATGAACGCGTCACTGAAATTCCACAAAAGGTGGCTCCATCATGACAAAGTTGGAATTGCCCTGGGCATCCTGGCACTGGCTGCCATCAGAATGGTTGGAACTGTCCGCCTACCAATAGTGGTAGACGAATTTTTTTCTTGGAATCTGATCCAAGGATCGTTCAGTGATATCGTCCGAAACACCGCCAAGGATGTCCATCCTCCACTCTACTACATTCTATTGAAGCTGTGGGCGGAAGCCTTTGGATATTCCATAAGAACCCTGAGAGTTCTTTCGGTCATCCTGAATATCCTCACCGTTTTGGTCATGCTGTGCGGGGTCCGTCACCTATTAGCGAAAAGACCAAAAGGTAAATCCACCTCTATCGCTTGGTCCTTTTGGGTTCTGGTTCTTCTATCCAATCACTGCTTATTGATCGTGCCAACGATCTACGTTCGAATGTATTCCTTGGGCGCCCTTCTCTCCGCTCTCAGCGCCCTATTCTTTGTCCGCATTGTGGATCAGAACAAGCCGGCAGCCTCCAATTTGATGGGCCTGGGATGCTCTCTTGGACTGCTCATGCTGACCCACAATTTTGGAATATTTACAGCCATTTCCGAGTTGGCAACCATTTTAATTATTGCATGCAACAGGTCCGTGTCAAAGGTCGAATTTGCACGAATAATCACCTCTCTACTGCTCCCAATCATCTTTATCTATGGATGGTGGATTCCTTCACTGCTCTTTCAGACACTGGAGACCACCGAACACTATTGGATAGGAAGTCTATCACCGGATCTGTTTTTCGTTCTGGCATACCGGTTTATCCTGGGATTCTCACCTGAGGGCATAAGTTATTTTTCTGCAGCGACTCTCATCCTGGCACTGGCTCTCTTCAGCGGCTGGAGCTACAAAGAGGGAGGTTCCATAGTTCTTTTGTGGGTGGTCGCCCTCACCCCCCTCCTTCTCTCTCAGATATGGGAATTTTCGATAGGGACTCCCATTCTAGTGGAGCGATATCTATGCTTCAGCGTCGTGATACTCATCGTTTTGGGCGGGTACCTTTTTTCCATTGACTTGCATTCATATCCCAGGCTTTTGCTAATGGCATTGATCTCGTTTGCCATGACTACCGATACGTGGTCCTATTTCACGCTCGAGTGGGACCACGACGGACCGGGTAGGGTTATCGCAAAGGAAATCCTGGATATACCTTCTGACAAAGCAACCATCGTTTGCCACTTGGAAGCCAACCAGTATCTCGAGACAAAGTATTGGCTTTCCATGCATTCCGATAAATTCAGGTGCCTTTATTTTTATCTCGGCACCTCTGCAGCCGGACACCAACCACTCTTTTCAGGCTTTGACGATTCTGAAATGATCCAAAAGATCAATAGTGCAATCCAAAACGACAACGAGGTCTTCCTTCTGTCCTCCGGATCTCCGAGTGATGCGTTACAGGAATCAGTGAGGTACTTCAAGATTTCGGAAATTCCCTTTCACGACCTCCCACACTTCTGGTTCGGCAGAATTGAAGAGCTTGCCGAGATTCCCAGCTGCCAATGAATCTCCCCCCCCCCCC
>ENA-UOOH01003747-UOOH01003747.1-fermentation-metagenome-genome-assembly--contig:-NODE-3747-length-11209-cov-268.046431_pt1 | contig 11209 bp, 19 predicted proteins | sample MGYA00245778_ERZ724025 | MGnify/ENA primary metagenome ERZ724025 (study PRJEB28704, sample SAMN03018313) | fermentation metagenome | biome: anthropogenic terrestrial biome; feature: soil... | reverse complement strand
ATATTGTAGGAAGTGAAACAAAATGACGACCGCAAAACAAAACCTAAAAATGCTGAAAAAGCAGTATGCAATGATTGAAAAACTTAACGATTCGTTCGATGGCAATTGTTCCGGGGTAACCTGTGGAGATTGCCCTTTCGACATGGCCGACAAAAAATTACCGTTTATAGCAGATAAAACGACCGGGTGTGCACATGCTGCAATGTCAGTAATGCTCCGGAAACTCATTAAAAATACTACCAAATAACTCAAATTTATTTCCAAAAACCCTAAACTATTCTATTATTATTATAAAACCCTACCCATTTTAAAAAGCCAACACTTATATAATTACCTATCCTATATAACCTTGTAAAGCGTTTAAACAGGAAAACAAACCCTGTATATCGCTTAAACAGGAGATTGATTTAATGGAAGCAATTGGAACAACTATTCCCCGGACCCTTGACATAGAGACAGAAGCAATTTTAGCCATACAAAAATATGAACCTGAAGATGGGTATTATGTTGCTTTTAGTGGCGGAAAAGATAGCATCGTAATTTACGATTTGGTAAAACGTTCGGGAGCAAAATTTGATTCTCATATGAATCTCACTGGCATAGACGCTCCAGAAGTTGTTAAATTTGTTCGCGACAATTACCCTGAAGTTATCCGCCATAAACCAAAAATGCCTATGTTCAAATTAATTATCAAAAAGGGAATCCCCCCTACAAGAGTCATTCGTTATTGTTGTCATGAATTAAAGGAAATTGGTGGGGCAGGGAGAGTTGTTGTTTTAGGTCTTCGCAAACAAGAGTCAATCAGGAGAAGAGACAGAGAATTATATGAGGAATCAAAACGCACAAAAAATAAAATGTTTTTGAATCCTATTATAGAATGGAGTGAACAAGATGTATGGGATTATATAATGAAATATAGATTAAAATATCCGTCTTTATATGATGAAGGATATAATAGAATTGGATGTATAATGTGCCCTATGGCGTCATCTAAGGAAATGTTGAAAGATAAAGAGCGTTATCCAAAATTCTATGAGGCTTACATAAGAACCTTTGAGAAGATGCTAAAACGGCGTAAGGAATTAGGAAAAAGACCTTTCTACATGGGGAGATATTCGCAACAAATAGCCAAGACCGGTGAGGATGTTATGAATTGGTGGATTTATGGAGGTATTAAAAAGAAGGTATCGAAAGAAGAAAAATTGAAGTGGTTTAATGAATTAGGGGGAAAATAATATGTATCCAAAATGCGACAAAACTGTATCCCCTCATTACACAGAAATAGGTTACAAAATACCGTTATTTTGTTACCTATGTCTGTTAGGCAGAACCGGCATGCCTCTTGAATACCGTGCCGCCTGTATTGCCAATTGCCCAAATATTGAAAACGCAAAATTGGGGTCGATAGTATGATATTTTGCTCTCGTGACCAAAATAATTACGAACAATTTTTCTGTCGAGTGGCATGCGAGAACAAACGGAATTGGGATGCATGCCCTTTCAGAAAAACCGCGCAAATACAGTTAGACCTATCCGGTCAACCCATATCAACTACTCCCAACATACTCGCAAAACGCCGACGTAAAGCCTTACAGAATCCCGACAAATATCTTACAGATGGAGTAAGATAAATGTCAGAATACATCAGAATTCCCGGTTCTGCTCGTCGATACAAGAACGTCGATACAGGCGAAGAAATTTCCCGTCGTGAATACATTAAAAGAACTGAAAAAGTTACTCCCGAACAAAAAGCGTATATCCGCGTCAAAGAAGGTAAGGCAAAACCCGGGATAACCTCACGAAAATACGAACAAGCCCGAAGGAAAAAAGCAGTCAAAAAAGCACAAAAAGGGCAAATAGATTTAGGTTTTGAAGGTGTTGACCACGAACTAGAAGCCCGGCAAATGCCGTCACGTGGTGATTATCGAGTATCGCAGTTAGCGGGGAGTTATTATTGTCGTAATAGTAAAACAGGAAGAGTATCAATTTCAGACGGTTTTAGCACGGCCATTGATTCAGCCAAAAAACCAGATTTTAACAGTATAGAATTTCAGATATTGCGAAAACAGGCTTCAGAGCATGCATTAGCCAAATTTGAGGGTAATTATAACTGGAAAGTAATTGGAGTATATGAAGAAGTTTGGATAGACTGGTAACTAAAATGCCGCCGAAATTCTGTTTCAAACCAAAAACAATTAAAAATACGTCACCAAAAAATTTTGTTGCGTTTGATACGGAAACGCGGAGCGACGGTAGTTTTATATGCGGAGCATTTTACGGTCAAATTAGTATGAACAAAGGGCGCGGGCACACAAACAAACCATTAGAAATTTCAGAGTATTGCGATTCGGAAAACTCTTTTCGTGAGACGTTTTTATCGATAGAATCAACCATTAAGAAAAATAAACGCTCTTTCATCTTAATTGGTTTTAATTCAGCATATGATGTTATCTATTTGGGTGATATTGTAGAATCAAAAGCACGCTTAGACGCAGGGAGTAGGTTTATTCAAGCAACCACGGTTAACGGCACAAAAATCTATGATATTTCAAACCATGTTATTGGGACGTTAGAAGAATGGATTAAGAAACTTAATATGCCTGTCACAAAGCGCGCGGGATATTTGGATACCGAACAGGGCAAAAAAGATCAAGTATTAGATGATGCAAAAGCGACATATATTCTTACAAAATGGGTTGAAAATAATCTTATTAATACATTTGGTATTGATTTAACGCCAACAAAATTTGGCGCGGCATTAAAAATATTTCAGTCTAGGTATTTTAATGACCAGTGGATACGCAATAAAGAAGAACAATGGAAAAATGATTTTGAACGAGAATCCTACTATGGCGGGCGATGCGAAGTATTTAAGCGTGGTGAATATACCGTAAATTCTTACGATGTTAATTCGATGTATGTCGCTATAATGCGCGATGAATTAATCCCGAATCCGACAATTAGCAAATATTTAAAGGAAGAAGATGTTATAAGAGGAATGATAAATACGGAATTTTTAACCGTCGACTGTCAGGTAACAACGCCAAAATCCCGGATAGGATTATTGCCCTATCGCGATTTAGAACGTGAAAAACTCATATTTCCCTATGGTACATGGAGAGGTGTTTTTAATTCGGTCGAATTAAGAGAAGCCTTAAAGTGGGGCGCAAATATCGATAAAATTTATCGCGCGTTATGGTATCCCGAATCAAAAAATTATTTTCATGAATATGCTCAAATGACAATGGACGGAAGAAAAAGCGCTAAAGCACAAAACGACAAAGCAACCGAACAATTATACAAATATTACGGTAATGGTCTATATGGCAAATTTGGTCAACGCAATAAAAAAGGCGGTGAATATGTCCGGCTATCTCAATTTACAGGTGACTTAATCGGAAAACGTATTATTGAAGGCGCTGGCGATTATTGGGTAGAAATGCCGACGACTGGCTATCAAGACAGTTGGCACACATTCCCAATTGTTTCATCAACCATAACCGCCTATGCCCGCGCAAAAATGCTTAACGCATTATGCCATAATCAAGATGGCGTAGTTTATTGTGATACTGATAGTCTAAAAAGTGTGAATGAAGTGCGTGGTATTCCTATTGGTGACAAACCGGGCGAATGGGGCTACGAATATACTGAAACACAAAAATTCTATAGGCCAAAAAGATATGCAGAAAAATGTAAGGGTGTTCCGAAAAAAGCGCGACTGGTATCAGCAACCGATACCGAAGAGATTTACGAATACGAAAAACCGACTAAATTTAGAAGTGCAATTAGACAAAATAAACTCCAAAACGTTTGGTATACCGAAACAAAAATTGTATCATTAATAGACGATAAAAGAGACTGGTTATCTGATGGAAGTAGTTATCCGATTTACGTTTATAATGTCAATGATGGGTATCGTAAAAGCCCGGAGACAAAAACGAAAAACCTCTTAACCGGAGTGTGTAATTAAATGTGTGAAAGAATTATCAAAATTATTTGTGAAAAGAGAAGAGAATATATAAAAGAATTTATAGTTAATCCATTACTTACACATGAAGAGTATAAGGGTCTTGTATTAAAAATAAAAGTGCTTAACGAAATATTAATATTAAACAAAATTGAAGAACAAAACATAAACAAAAATGATATAATTATTGCATGAATTAATTTCTTAACCCATAACCCTTTTCCCCTATCCTTTGTTTCATCAGTAATTAATTCCTAGAGATTATTATAAAAATATCTAAATAATTAATTCAATAAGTATATATACTTATGAGTTAATTGTATATTGTAGCGGGAATAACCCGCTCGCAGGTGAAAAACCCATGACTGAAAACCAAACCAAACCTGAACTGTCTCCTCTTGAGACAGTCGAGCAGAACCTTAAGGCAGCGCTCAATGCATGGACCGCAGAGATTAATGTTTCGGACCTCCCGAAAGTCATGCAAAGAAAACATCGTGTCGTTAGCGATAAACTCGGGGCGCTTATGTATGATATACATCAGTATGTCACTACGGAGCGACGCATCGGGCGCCCGGCGGGTGGACTGACAAAAACCACCGTTCGAAACGAACTTAAAAATGCCACGCCCGAACAACTCGTGGAAATTGCAAAAATTCTCGGAAAGGAAGGCGAAGTTCCCCCGGTTTCCACCGACGTGGAAAACGGCGAAGAGGTGAACGATAATGAGTGAAAAAATCAAGGCAATCCCAATTTCCGATACCGGAATTCTTACCGAACTGGAACAGGAAGAGCGCACACCCCTTGAAGCCGGAATGTCTCTTATCATTGAGAAAATTGCTATGCGTAAATCGCGCAAATACGGAACATATGCAGTTTTCGATGGCGAAAATCTCGAAGGTGAAAAAATGCAGTATTTCACTATGTCTGCGGTTCTGACCAGTCAAGCAGAAACCCTACTTGAGAAATATGGTTCTGATGCTGAAGGAAGTCTTTCAAATCCGATTCTCGCAAGCGTGGTATCCAAAAAGAGCGAAGGAGGCCGGTTTTACCTCACATTCAATTAATCTTTTTACCTTGTTACCATGCACCTCCTCTTTCAATAAAATATTAACTTTTTGCCCCTTCTTTTTTGCAAATAACAATTTCATTGCTATCGTATAATTGACCGGCCACGTCGGCGCGTAGCGTTAAAATCGGGTCACGCTCGAAGGGGTCATGCTGGAATAGTTTAATCATATGGGATTTTTTGCATCGGTCAAGACTGCAGGGAGTATTATCAAAATGGAATTTTCGGGGCAAAAATGCCCTATCGGTTTGAACCCTTAATCGCGGGTGAATATCGGTATACCTTTGTGAGTCATAGAAAATATCCACGTCGCGTTTACGGGATTGCGCAACAACTTCCCCGATAAATTTATGGAGGCGTTTGGTATTGACACCTAATGAGTTAAGATATAATTGCATCTCGGTTATCATTATGACTGAATCCCTAATGTCTTCCGCTATGATCAATTCCCCAATTTCTTCTGTTGGAACCGTTCGGGAAAATTCGGTTTGATAGTTGGAAATGGCATCTTTAGATTCCGATAAATATGATTGATATGCTAATACTGTCATACTTAACGTTTTGCCGTTTCCTCTCAAGGCCTGTTTTCCACGCTGATGGGGGCAACCGGGAATTGAGCCAAAAAATCCGTAAATCAATAATCAAACCTCCTCAATGGATTGCCGTGTTCATCGGTTTGTGCGATACTTGACGTTTGTGCGGCACTAAGCACTTGAACGACTTCTTCTCTCGATTTTCCGTCTTTCGATATTTTAGCGGTAATCACCGCATCGGTTACGGAGGAAATAATTTTATTATCATATTCGGATTCGGTGAAATTTCCGGTTTCGGGGTCGATAACGGGAGTATAATCTTCGCCCAAACGTCGACGTAAAAATGTATTTATTGCAACTACTTTTGCAATACCTCTAATATTCCGATTTGATAAACGCGTTTTCTGTAGCCGGTTTTTGTTGGTAAATATTGCATCAATGGCATAAAAAATTTGCTCCATTACTGAAGGTTTGTTTTGGGCAGTTTCGACCTGTTTGACTATCATATCTTCAAAATTTGGGAGAGGTTTTGAAGCCATTTTACCAACACCCTATATAACGTCCGGCGGCAAAAATTATAATTCCAGCAACACAAAATTTAAAGGCATACCAAAGTATTCCTATTACGATAACTTTAGCGATAGTGCGTTTTTTGTCTTTTTCGAATTCTTCAAGGGTTATGAACATAGTTTCACCTCATAAACATAAATATTGCAATTAATGCAATTGCCGCAATCGCAATATAAACCATCCAATTTGTATCTTTGATATCTTCTGCACAAACATCCGCCATAGACTGATTTTCAAGCAGATTAATATATTCATGCGGTTGAATTTTTGGCATTTTAAAACCCATAGGCATTAAATCTTTACAGGGTTGATATGGGATAATACTTGACAAATCATATTGGAGATACAATTTTCTACCTTTTCGGAAATATATTTTTCGGTCATCTTCATCAGGGATACAAAATGTTCCTATCCCAATAACGGTAAATTTTGAAAAGCCCGTATCCTCCAAAAGCACGTTTGCTATTTCATTGTTATTACGAAATAGCCGAATATCCAAATATGGTTTTTTCCGGCTATTTAATAAAAACTCTTTTAAAGGCGACGGTTTTTTCGATACATGAACTCTGCAAGCCGTTTTAGGTTTATATCGATTACCAAACAATTTACCAAACATTTCTAATCAGCCCCTTTTCATAAGCAATATTCCACATTTTTTGAAACGCTTTTGCTATTGAATTTCCTTTAGTTTTAATTGTCGTCATATTTTTACCATCAATTATTTTTAATTCGATAAATATCATTTATTAATCCCCCAATATGCCATTGTAAGAAACGGACAAATCGCAGTAATGCTATGCACGAGCACTTGTATTTCATCGAGATATGGGTTTTTAGATAGATAAGCGAACCAAATCAGGGATAATACCATTGAAGGAACTATAAACAGTGGATACCTGATACCCAATAACGAAAACAATGCAGCAACAATTACAACTAATGATATGAAAATATCGACCGATATAACCGGAACATTAACGGATGTCGTCAGCGTATCATTTAATCCGTCAATAATCACCAACTGGTTCATTCTCCCTTCGACCAATTCTAATACTACAATATTCGACCATGTATAACGGTTGCCACCTTCATCAGTATAAATGTCAAACGGCGGTTCTCCGGTGATATTCAGTTGGGTGTATTTTCCGGATTGAAATACATCAACCGATAACGCACTTGCCGGAGTAATCATAGCCGACAATAAAATCCCAGCACATAGAACTAATATCGCATATATGAAGAGATTTAATGATTTGTTTCGGTCGATATATTCTTTAGTTTTGTATCTTATACATATCAATCCAAACAGAACCATTAACGAACCTGCACAAAGTGCGTTGACTGTTTGATTAAAATTCCCTGTAAAGAGATAAACAATTCCAGTTATAACAAATACGGTAAGAAAACCGTAATTAAACAATTCTTTTTCTGTTGTCATTTTAGTTACCTCTGATTAATTGTAGGCCATATGCTACGATACCGATTTGTTGAATTTTTATTATAATGTTGATGAATGTATCGACGATAACCGAAAGTGGATACCACGCGGACGAACTATTCGGTAAATCAGGCGATACGTACCAAACAAGAACTCCTGCAAGTGTATTCAAAAACGCGAACAAATCAAATCCGGTTCCCGAATTTCCCATATGGGAATTGGTTTCGTACGCATTAATTTCAAAACCTGAATTTCCAACTGTTACGCCACCGTAATAAGTAGGTTTGATTACCGATAGGACCGATTTTTCTGGAACATCGTTAAATAATGCTACTTGAATATTATCGATATATACATTCACCGTTTTTTCTGCAATGTCGTATACTGTTTCGACAATTAAAATATCGTCGCCGTCGCCATAGGTATCAACAAAAATTGTTTGCTGATAACTGTTAGGAATGAGGATACCCATTGCATTATCATTGCGTAACGTTAATTCTCCGGGAGTAAATTCTAATATCAATGTATCAGTGTTATATCCGGTATCTCTGATGATAATATCAAAATAATTTATCCCGTTTTTTGTGAGGGTATATTTATGCCGGTAAATACCTTCGTCAACTTCTGCTTTGGTAAATCTGACATCGTTTAAACTGAACGGTAACGACGATACCAAACCGTTTTCATTCGGAATGAACCCGCCTAAAAATGCATCATAGTAATCAACACCTTTAGTAAGATTATTCCCGGCAACCCAATTTTCGGCATGTAATGAAGAATCAACCGTTACCGATATTGCGGAACTCCCGGTTATCAACGCAATGAGAATTGATGATATAACCAGTGACGCAATTAAGCCCAATAAAAATTTAGAGTCGGCCATTACCGGCCACCTCCAGTATCAGAATTGTTGAATACTCTGGCGTAAAGCAATCCGATAATGAGCGCCAAAAACACTAGTAACCAGATAGGTACCCATCCGATTAATACAAAGAATAATGTTACAACTCCAGCCCCGGCCATGAATCCCGCTGCGCCCGCTTTTGCTTCTTTTGCTACATAAACACCGACAGGCACACTAAAACATAACCACATAAAAATTTTGCCAATTTCAACGCCTCCCCCTAAAATCATGCCAAAATGTGCGGCGAACCAGTCGAGCCAATTACTTACAGGTTCACCAGTTGGCGCGGTCATGGTGGGAGTTGGTTTAATAGATGTTGATGTCGGTATTGGAGTTGGCTTTGTGGGAGTTATTGCAGGGGCTAAAACCGTATTGATAGTATGGCGCGGGTCAGCCCCGATAACCACATTTCCGGTGAGGGAACCGTAACCCGATTTGCTAACGGTATATGTATACGTAGAGTTTTTACCAACCTCAAAAACTGTATAACCCGCACTATTAGTAATCAAGGTATAACCACCAAAATTAATGGTTGCGCCTGTTATGGGATTTGCTGACATATCCCGAACGAAAAAGTCGATAAATGTGTTATTTTCGTTTTCCGGTCCGCCAGCTATGGGGTCTAATAAACAATATATATATTTTTTAGAGTCAGTCACCGTAAAATTAATTTCGGGCATCGGATTATTATAACCGTCGGCGGTTGCAATTAGCCTATAACCGTCTGGGTTAGGTTGCCCTCCACCGGTCGGCTGCAGGGTTATGCTAAAAATTCCTGATGGTTCCGTTCTGTTTGCTACCGTATAATACTCACCGTTTACGAGTGCGTCGATTACAATTTTAGAGTTGGCAATTGCCGCACCTGTTTGGGAGTTTTTGATGTAGACGGTTACGGTGGGGTCTTCGTCCGGGTCATCGGGAGTATCGATAGTGCCTAACGGATATGCATAAACTTTGTCACCAGAAATGACCCGAATATCCGAAATATCAGACTTCAGATATAACACATCCAAATCTGTTGTGCCCTCATTATAATTCACCGTCGTTTCATCCTTTAAAAACTCACATCTGCTTAAATAGGCCTTTCCATCAATATTCCTAGTTAATTTAATGTTATAAAAGGTATCATCGGTTTCTACCAGCAAATGGTTTTTAAATTCTGTAGTGGATGTTACCACCGTCCCTACAACTTTAGAATTTTTTATATCGCCGAAGGTGCCGCCCCTCCAATATGCGTTAGGCGCGTCTTCTCCGGGATAACCTTGGAGATTATTAAAAATCGGTGTGTTAAATTGAATTATATGTGTCCCTGTTAGCCCGTCTGCGTCCCAGTTATCGAAAAAAACCAGTATTTGGGTATGGGTAACTGTTCCTAAAAGATTTCGGTGTAGAGTGTAATAAACAATAGCAGTATCGGTATAACCGTTAAAGGTATAACTTACAACATTTCGACCCTCTCGCATACCTCCCGGTTTTACGTCAGATTCAATCGTTGTACCTACGTAGTAGAGATTTTGCCTAAGTTCCACATTTGTAAGATGAAGTCTGTCAAATTGTCTGATACTCCCCACAGGTGTAGCACTTACTGCTCCGGATGATACACTGGTATCCCCACTATAATACAAATCCTCATCGATAATTGTCCCAGCCGATACCGCCGGAATACAAATTCCGACAATGATAAGTATTATTAGCGCTAAAAAGATTTTTTTCATAGTTAACACTCCTTGATTTTTGTTTGATGAAAAAGTTTGAATTTGGGCGAAAGGAAGGACATTTAAATCCACCCCTTCATAAACCCGATTGCGACACCACCGAAAATTGCGAGCGGAATGATGATTTTCATAGACTCGAACATCGGGTCTTCATAAGTGGTGTTGGTAAACGCATTAATTGCAATAGGGAGCGCATAAGCCGCCATAACTGCAACGAGCACAATTCCCATTAGACCGGAAGCCGAAACTTCAGCGTCATCGTTTTTAGTCAGGGATTCGCCATAGATTACAGCGCCACGAAATGCGGTAATTGCACCGGATTCATCCATGACCTTAGAGATTTTTCCTCTAATTTTCTGCAAAACCATAATTATATCACCTACCTTATATAAGGATAGGTGAATAAAGTATTTAATAGTTGCTATGGGAGAACTGCGCGGTTTGGAGGGTTTAAGGATTTATTTAGAGATTTTTATAATACTGATAGAATAGTTTGGAGTTTTTGTTAGGAAAATTGGGTTAAATTAATCCCAATCATCACTAAATACATATACAAATGTCTCGGTGCGGATTATAAATGCGCATTTGCTCTTCCTGCACGCTTTGGTTAAGCGTTCTAAATCCATCATATTCCAGCAGGTTGATTTATGCAGATAGTTTGAACCGTGACGAGCCTTTACATGATGAAAATGGAATAATGGAGTCGTCTCTTTCCGTGCAAAGTTTTCGCATACATCGTTTGCTTTTGTGTCTTTTTGCATTTCTTCTCACTCCTCATTCATCAGGTTTACCAGGTTCTGCAGTTCGTTCATAATGTATCTCAATTTACACTGAGTCAGGTCTTCCGCGTTCCCCCCGACGAGTAATTCGGTCTTCATATGAGCAGGGCAATTTTCACATTTTCCTTCCGGACATTCCATCGTAAATCCCATCATGCGCGCGTTTTGTAGTTGGTTCTTGAGGTTAGTCATTCCCATGCGGTTTACGTTCATTTTTCACCTCTCTTATTACAATAC
>ENA-UOOH01003745-UOOH01003745.1-fermentation-metagenome-genome-assembly--contig:-NODE-3745-length-11213-cov-349.340115_pt1 | contig 11213 bp, 7 predicted proteins | sample MGYA00245778_ERZ724025 | MGnify/ENA primary metagenome ERZ724025 (study PRJEB28704, sample SAMN03018313) | fermentation metagenome | biome: anthropogenic terrestrial biome; feature: soil... | reverse complement strand
CAACTATTTTTATCTGCTTGCTGGCAGTATCGTTAATTTTTACTTCGGGGTGTACTGATGATCAAGATAGTCTGGCTCAAGGAAAAGATCCTGGAAATACAACAAATAAAACTCAAAATAAAGATGTTCCAGACACAAAACATGCAGGAAATATAATCTCTCCTGAAGAAAATATAGACTCCCTTAAACTTGAAAAGCGAAGCTCTTTTTCCAGATATTACAATAAAGAAAATCTATACAGTAAAGAAAATCTGCATTTTGAAGCAGATATTCCCCCTTACTCTCTGCCTCTAAAGGCTTCCGAAATTGCAAATTATGACAAATTCACCCAGAATATTTCCCTGACGAACGAAAGCAGGGATTTACTGTACAAAAATGGATTTGTTGTAATCGAAAGTAGGGCTGCTGGAAATATATTTGAATTTGAACCGGTGAGAGTTAATGAAACTTACAAGGACCTGAAAGTAGCTGATGTTCCTATTTTCATTACGTCAGACTCTCTTCTTCACCTTTACCACATCCAGTTTGATGAGACCTTAAAAAGGATCGAAGAAAAAGAATTTTTTGACGACCTCTGGAAACTTGACAAAGCTTTGCTTGAAGTCTCAATAGAGGATTATAACAGGTTGGTAGGGGATAATGCCCCTGAAGAAATAACGGAAGCTGCAAGAAGAAATGTTGCATACTTTGCCGTTGCTTTGAGTCTTCTCCAGCCTAAACCAGAACAGACAGAGCAGTCATGGGAAGATCCAGAAAGAGCTATACCCTTTGATCCTCAGGATACAAAGCAATACAGTTTCGAAGTCCCTTCATTTGTAAAAGCTGATGTAGATGCTGAACTGCATTTGATAGAAGCTCAGAAAAGAGGAACATCTCCTATTTTCAAGTACGATGAAGATTATTCTCAGTACATCCCACGGGGGCACTATAGATCCTCTGAAAAAATGAAGAATTATTTTAAGGCTGTGATGTGGCACGGTAGAATGGGTATGCTCCTTCAGCCGGACATGATTATTGCAGAAGGCCCGGAAAAGGAAGCAAGAATTCAGACTATACAGGCTCTTTTAATTTCCGACCAGCTTGACAGGGACAAAAATCTTCAGGCCAAATGGGACAGAATCTACGAAGTGACGGCTTTCTATGTAGGTTATTCCGACGACATTGGACCCTATGAATATGTAAATGCTATGGATACCGTTTTTGGGAATGATAAAGAAAGAACAAACTTCGACAGTGAAAAACTTACAGTACTGAAATCCGAGCTGGAAAGGTACGAAAGCCCGAAAATCTATGGGGGAATAGGAGAAATAATTCCAGCAGGCTCAGAGACTGAAAGCAAAACTCTTGAGGCCGCAAAAGGGTTCAGGTTCATGGGTCAGCGCTTCACTCCTGATTCTTATATTCTCCAGGAACTCAATCCTCCTGCCCTGAATATCATGAGTCTTCTTGGCTCTGAAAGAGCAAAAGAACATCTGAAAACCCAGGGTATTTCTGAAAATGAGAAATACAAAAAAGCTCACAAATCTTTGGAAAATGAATTTGGAGCTTTTGATGAAGATGAATGGAATAAGAACCTATACTGGGCTCAACTATACGCCTTAAAGCCTCTCCTTGTAAGTTATCCAGAGGGGTATCCTACCTTTATGCAAACCAAAGCCTGGGAAGATAAGCAGCTTAACACAGCCCTTGCTTCCTGGACCGAGCTCAAACACGATACTATTCTCTATGCAAAGCAGACTTACTTCATGGGTGCTCCTCGTATTCCGGAAGAAAAACCTGTTCAAGGGTATGTGGAGCCAGTTCCTGAATTCTATGCCAGGATGCTTGCCCTTACAAAAATGGCACATAGCGGACTGGCGGAAATGGAAGTACTTGATGAACAATCGGATAAAGATTTCTCAACTCTTGAAAGAACTCTTGAAAAACTGTTGGAAATCTCGGTTAAAGAGCTTGAAAACAAAGAGCTGACAGATACAGAATATGAGTTCATCAGGAATTTCGGGCAAAATATAGCTCCAATGCTTGAAAGTGTGGATATAACGTCCCAGAGCTCTGTTATGGTTGCAGATGTTTACACCTCTGCTATTGGAGTTTTAGAAGAAGGAACCGGAAAACTGGACCTGATAATAGTAGCTTATAAGCAGCCCGACGGCAGGATCGTGCTTGGAGCAGGCCCTGTAATGAGTTATTATGAGTTCTGGCAGCCCTCAGGGGGAAGATTGACCGATGAAGGATGGAAAGAAATGCTGACAAATAATCCTCCTGAAAGGCCGGAATGGGTTGAGTCTTTTAAAGCGTAAAAGATGCTATTCTGGATAGCTTATCTTTTTCACCCATTTTTTTAATTTCACAAAAACAGTCCGAAGAAGAAATAAAGGTGCCTGCCCAAAGAGGGAAAGAAACAACTATGGTTGCTGTTATTTGAACTGAATTGTATGCAGTCGAAAATCTAATACTATCAGATAAAAGGGAACCTGAAGGTCAAGCACAAAGGGGAAGATTATGAGAAAATGTATAAAAATGTATAAGATGGTCAAGAACATGGGAGACAGGTTCCCTGCAAAAGCTCTTTCCATCATGAAGACCATGGAAGTTTATTAGTGCAAATCAGAAGAAATAGGAGCCGGAAAATAGCTTCTTTAAATGTTTTTTAAAAGCTATATAAAAAATTTACTATTTTATCCTGATGCCGCGGACAAAAAACATCCTCATAATCTATACTTTTTTGAATAATTATCCTCGATAAAGGGGATCATTATGCCGTTTTTTCAAATAAGTTTCTAGATCCGTAGCAACTTTTACGGCAATTGTAATACTGATTATTTAAGAGTTTACACAGAAGCTATATGTGTTCTGGTTTCTTACCACTCATGGGTGGCAGTATGAATAAATGGAAAATATTTATTTTATGTATACTTGCATGTCTACTGACTATTCCTGCAGTTTCAGCCGAAGAAGAATACGCGATAAACTCCGTTACTGAAGAGACTCCGGCTTCTGCCGAAAAAGATTACATTGTTAGCCCCTGGACAGAAAATTCTCCTGATTCAGAGAATTCTATTTTTTCTCTATGGTCAACCCAGTATATAAGCCAGGGGCAGACCATAATTCACAATGTAAACGTAGGCTCAGGAGTAAATTATCTTGAAGTGGATTTGAACTGGGGAGACACAAGTGATGCCCTTACCCTTAGCATTTATACTCCTTCAGGAAGCAACCTTGGAACTTATCGTGATAATTCTGACGGAAGTGTAAATGGCAGGATACGCCTCAATATAAACCCCTCTCAGGGATACATGGAACAGGGAACCTGGAAGTTCAAGGTCTACGGGGAATCGATCAGTGGAACCGAAGACTACACGTTTAATGTCGCACTGCATTAATTACAGGAGAATCTATCTCCTGTGCTTTTTCTCTTTATTTTTAATATTAACAGCCGGAGCTGTGGAATATATTGTAACCCCGGCTCCTGGTGATGAATTTGGGATTTCCGTAACCGGAGAAAATGTGCAAATAGTAGAGGATACTATAGAACCATACTGGCATTTTCTGCTCTGGTTGGCCGTAATGCAGTTGTTGTTGGTAATAGATATACTTCTGTATCATACAAAGCTGATTTTCACAATACTCGGATTTAAGATTACAGAACACACAAATTTACTTGATAACCCTAACCGGAATCTCATTTACAGTTATATAGAAACAAATCCTGGAGCACATATTAGTGAGATTGTAAATAAAATAGGTTTGAATAGGGGAACAGTCAAATATCATATAAATGCCCTTAAAGTTCAAAACAAAATCGAAACCTATAATGATGACAGAAAAATAAGATATTTCGGAAGTAATTTAGCTTGTGATGAGGTCGAGAAAAAAGTTATTTCTGTCCTTAAAAACGTAACGAATAAAAGAATAATCTCAGAAATACGAAATAAAAAGTGTGATACAAATATAGCTCTTGCATTGGAAATTGGAGTTTCAAGAGCTACGATTAGCTGGCATATGAGATACCTTAAAGAGATAGGATTCGTAAAGGAAACAAAAATAGGAAGGAATGTGATTTATGAGATAAATCCATCATATAATTATTTGATAGATAAATATAAGTAAATTAACCCAGATCCAATTTAAAAATACTGATTATAAAAAACCGCCTCCGTTACAACATTTACTTTCAATATGTTATGTCCTTTTTCAAAAATGCGAGTATGGAGCCTATAAGCAAAATGAAAGGCAGAACAAAAAGATATGCCAAGTTGGGCCAGAATTCCCCTGCCCAAGCTCCAAGTGTGTAGCGGGTATCAAATATCCCTCCTATTCCAGAAGTAAGTCCTGTATTAATATCCTTTATTCCTACGGCAGTCACAGAAAAATGATAATCAGGTAAGAAGTTTTTGATGGTCTGAGTCTGGCTATTCGCTATATTGAGATCTTCCGAAAAAGCGTAACTTACAGTAAAGATTAACTTGGCAAGTAATACTGTTATGACAAGCCAAAAAATAAGGTTGAATAGAAAAGAATTATTTGATTTTTTTGCTATTGTCGAAATCATTATAGAGATTGCAAGGAAAATTAAAGCATAAAAAAAAGTCAGAGATACAAACATTTCGATCCTTATGATTTGCTGCATCGTAATAGGGAGACCAGAAGCCATGAGCATGACTCCAGTTGCCAGATTGATGGAAAAGAAGAGAACCAGCAAAATACATGAGCCCGATCCCAGGATTTTACCCAGAATTATATTGTCCCTAAACACAGGATGTGTCAATAAAACATTCATAGAACTGGACCTTATCTCTTTGACAATCGCATCAAAACCCAGTACAATACCTATAATGGGTGCAAAACAGCCGACAACTTCTGCTACCCCTTTGAATCCTCTCATTATATCGGGACTACCAAGAACATTCAAAGTATATTCAACTTCTGTCCCCTGTACATACGACCACGCAAGGACAACAAGCGTAAAAGTCGCTGTAAATGAAAGGAATACCGGACTTTTTAGATGGTCAGTAAACTCTTTTTGGGCTATGACTTTGACATTTGAGAAATTTTCCACAGAATTTCCTCCTTAAATATCATCTCTCAAAAATGAAATATACGAGGCTGCCAGAAACAGAAGCGGGAGAATTAATAGGATTATTATATTTTGCCAGTAATATCTAAGCAGGTAAGGTAGTGAATAATGAGTGTCCAGAAATCCATGCACATCTTTCTGAATACCAAATCCTCCATAATAACTTAAGTCTTGAGCTCCAATTGTTATCTCTGCAAAATGATGCAAAGGCGAGATATTTTGAAATAAGGAAGCTGTCGAAGCAAAATTTTCCGTCATATCAAACAGTGTTTGACCTGATACAATAGATGCCAGCATTATGATAGTAGGCCCGAAGGCAAAGCACATATTGATCCATACCAGAACTCCAAAGGTAAGGGACTCAATTTCAGTTTTACACCAGACTGAACTAAACAGCCCGAATGCTGCAAAAGTTAATAAATAAAGGAAAGTAAATATCCCGAAAATTAACAGACGCAAGAGTGAATCAAGTTCAGCAATTTTTCCGGAAATAAGGAAATCAGAAGCTGCAATAATTATTAGGGATAAAAACACAACAAGAGCAAGAGTCATTGAAATTCCCAGAAATTTGCTTGTAATAATATTATCCCTGAAAACCGGATTTGTCAATAAAACATTCAGGCTTTTATTATTTTTTTCTTTAATTATCCCATCATACCCGAGAGCGATTCCTATCAATGGGAAAAATACCGCGATCACTTGGACAACTTCACCAAAATTATCTCCACCTCCACGATTCTGCAAATATATGAGTACAGTGCCTGTAAAGATAACCAGCAACACAATAAAACTCGGTTCATACAGTTTGTCCGAAAATTCTTTTTGTGCCAGTGTTAAAACGCTATCTTTGTTCACAATATCACTGCTCCCGGTTTTTATGTAGCAACCAAATTCCCATTATACAGGTAAAAAATTGTAAAAACATAAACGAAGGAGATTGCTTGCTTGCTTCTTCATGCTTAACAACCTGTGATGTGTTTGTAGAGCTGGATTCATCAATTTGGACTTTATCAACAGTAGCAGGAACTTCACTATTGATAATTTCATATATAGACATATTCTTCCAGAATGAAGAATTCCAAGCATCTAGTTCGACCAAAGAGCTACTTTCATAATTCCAGCCGCTATTTTTAGAAAAAAGTACAGATCCAATAGTAAATTGCTTTTCATCTGGGTTCCACTTTTCAAATGTATCATATTTGCCCTTTATTGTAGGTGTTACTTGAGTAAGGTTGGAACCATCAGAATTAATAATAAATAAAGGAGCAGCAATATTTTTTAGATTTATAGAGTCAGGTTCACTTTCAACAATTTTTCCGGTAACTGGGTTAAGGGCTGATGTAAAAACTATGATATTTCCAGATGGACTAATCGAAAATTGTGGATCTCCGGAAAGACTCCAGAAATAAGAAGTGGTCAGTCCGAAATTAGTAATAAAGGTTAGGTTGGTTCCATTAACATCGATTGAATATAGTTTATTTTTATTTTCAATGAATAATATTCTCTTACCGTCGGGGAACCACCGGGGCTTGGTAGCATTACCTTCATACAAAAGGCGCCTATTATTTTCACCATCTTCTATGATATATAGGCACCCATTGTGATCCACTAATAGAACTGAGCTATTTTGTTTCCATCTACCACCTACAGATTCTGTTAAGAGCGAACCATCAATATTAGAGATATATTTTTTTAAGTTTGTGTTGTCGGCGTTGGAAATGTAGGTCTGGAATAGACCATTCCCTGCTGTTGAAGTTAATGTTATTTTTTCTCTATCAGGACTGAGGGAAAAACGTACATATCTTTCATTTTTGTTTTCAGGCTGAAAAGTTCGAATTAAGTCGTTACTATTGCCGACAAGCACCACATTTCCTTCATCAGTGATAAAAAAAATTCTATTAGAATCCTTCCATATAGGTTGTGAAGCTTCTGATTGAAGTTTATGAACATTTATCCCATTTTCATCTGTAAGATATACTCCAAAAGAAATATCTCCGGGTTTTTCCCAATCAAATACAATTTTAGTAGAATCTGGACTCCATTTAAGATTATTCTGAGAACCAATACTCCCAAGATTATTTATTATACTTGAAAGGTCCGTATAGTTGGTTCCTATCCCCCTTAAATTAGTACCATCTGGATTACAAACGACAAAACAATTACCATAGTCTGATGGACCAGCATTTCTTGAGACTCGGAAATAGATCCTGTCTCCAGATGGAGCCCATTTTGCTCCAGGCATGGAATAGCTACTAAATTCTTTAATTCCGTAATTTATTTCTCCAAAAGTATGGGAATCAACGTCTAAAAGATAGTGTTTATAAATGTTATTCGAAATAGAGGTCGATTTGGAACAGGTTATCAGTAAATACTCCCCATTCGGACTGTATTCGGTTGAAACTGTTACAAATCCAGTGTCCCCTAAGATTATTTTATCGAAAGGAGTGACATTAAGACTCAGGCATTCTGATACGGGAGTTGCGTATGATATATTTATAGCAAACAATAATACAACTATTATAAATATATTTTTTAGCATTTTTAATCCCATCCTAAACTCAGAAGTTAATCTCCAGATTAAACAAAATAATTCATTCTGGAATTTTACCAGAATGGGAGATTTCATTTACCTCTTGTATACGGTAAAAGTATAATCTCCATCACCCGGAAAACCGGTAACATCAACATGGACAGGGGATCTATCTAGAGTATAATCAAGCACTGCATTATTACCCTTCTGTACACGCTGCATGAGATCTCCATCGTTATCGAACATCTCAGCTTTCACACCTTTGTTTACTGAAGTGCTATCAAGATACAATTCAAGCCAATCATTAACAGCATAACTGTTACTATACCAGCAATCTTTTCCGTCTGCTGGACTCGCAGTTAATGTTCCATCAACATAGGTGTACTGACCACTATAACTGAAAGATTTTGCTGTACTCCACGTATCTCCTGCATCAGGATATTCGGCTGCTGCAACACCCACAAGCATGATACTTGCTATGAGTGCTACCATTAAACTAGATTTTATGTTCATTTCATCTTACCTCTCTAAATTTTTCTATTGAGAGGTTAAATCCGCAAGTATTAAGTAATTTTAAAACTATGCAGATTTAACCTCTTTTAGGGGTTGGAGTTCAACCGTCTTCTTCACATCCGGTTGAACTCCCCAATAAACTCCCTAAATTATTATTTTTTTCACACATTCATATATTTTATGTCCAAAGTCTCTAACAATTCACTATTAGTAAATATTATAAAAAGAATGATAATAATTCGAGATCTTTTTTCATGATAGTTAGAGACTTCGGACATAATATATTTAAAGAAGAAGATATTTTTTTAAAGTGATAGGTATTTCTCAGGATGATGTAGAGTTTTGGGAACAACAGTTCTTCTTTATTCATACTAGTTGAGAAAAAAATCAATGGCTTAAAGTGGTTACGTTTTAGAATAGCTAAACTATGTAGTCCCGCTTACAGCTCACTAATTTTCCTGATCGTTACCATATATAATATGATATTTTTAGGAAGTATATACGTGCCTGAAAATGAAGCGAAATTCCTCCTTGTGCTAGTCGTATTGCTTATTCTCACGTCCCTTCCGGCTGAAGCTGGCTTTGCTGAGGTCACGGTGGGAAACGATATTAGCGGGAAGGTTGCAAGGTCTGGGGACCTTGTTGAGTTTAGTTTTACTGTGGAAAAGGGATACAATACATCTAAGAGCATATCGGTTATGCTTTTCACAAGTAAAATACCTGAAAACTGGACAGCAGGCATATATGCGGATGGCAATCAGGTAAGCCACATAACTCTGCCTGAAAAAGCCAGCAAAAAGGAATTGACTCTTAAAGTAAGAATTCCTGAAAATACAAAAGACGGGGAGTATACTCTAAAAATAGGTCTTCGTCCCTATGGAGAAAACATCAGAAGTTATGATACGATATACAGGGAATTTACAATAACGGTTGACAGGGCTGCAATGCCTAATCTGGAAATTTATTCGGACATTCCAGGAAAAAAGACCCATCCTGGAATTCCTGTCAGTTTCGGAGCTTTTTTAGAAAATAAATATGAAAGTAGAGCAAATTTCCGGATCTTCATGGTTTCTAAACCCGAGCAGTGGGGAGTTAACCTGCTTTCCATGGATGGGGCCAGAATTACGAGATTAGGAGTGCCAGGGAGTGGAAGTCAGGAGTTTAAAATTCTCGTAAATCCTCCGCTCAATGCGACGAAAGGAGATTACGAAATTTTGATAGCAGCCTGCCCGGAAAAAGGAAACCAGAGCGTATTTTTGCCGCTCAGTGTTAGCATAAATCCTGAACTTTCCAGGGATGAGGATCTAAGTGCATATGTAGAACTGAATTCCAACATTGTGGGGATTGATATTCGGCCTGAAAAATCTGCGGAATTTACGGTTTCTTTAAAAAACAGGTATGATCAACCGCTTAAGCTGAAACTTGAAGTCTTAAGCCTGCCTGAAGGGTGGAAAGCTGAATTTCTTACCAGGGAAGACAAGGAAGGAAGGCTTTCTTCCCTTATGCTTCCTGCAGGAGAGGAACAGGAATTTACTGTAAAGGTAAAACCATCCCAAAACGCTACAAGTGGGCTTTATCCGATTATAATTGCAGCGGTGAGCGAAGACAAAAGAGTTACCCAGCAGCTTGAGGTAGGCATCAACCATAATATCGAAAATGAGGAACTGCTCAAAGTCGAATCAAGCCCCAGCGAATTGACGCTGAATCCAGGCAGTTCCACCGAAATTAGTGTTAGCATTGAAAACAGAGGAGACGAAGCCCTGGAAGATGTTACTCTCGAGATTAACTCAGTAAGCGGCATAAGTACGCAGATCCGGGGTTTTGGAAGGATAGATGAACTGGAGGCAGGAGAGACCAGAAGCATCCCTGTAGAGATCACTGCAAACGCCAACGCCGGTTCTGGTGTCAAGGAGATTTTCATACGGGCAAAAGGTGACGGTTTGGTTAGTTCTGAGAAAAGTATCAGGGTAAACGTGGAGAAATCATCAAGTAGCGGGCTCCTTGGCATTGCAATGCTTGGATTTGCAATCCTTGTGCTCGTTTTTGTAGTACGTAAGTTCGGAAGGCGGTGAACATGGAATCAATGAGTATGGAATCAATAGGCATAGAATCAATAGGCATGGATCTGGAACAAAGTGGAATTGTACAGAAAGCAGATGAATTCGCAATCGAGACCATTCATTTGAGTAAAATATTCGGGAAAAAGAATCAAATCCGGGCAGTGGACAACCTGAATCTGCAGGTAAGAAAAGGAGAGGTATTCGGCTTTGTGGGCCCGAACGGAGCTGGTAAAACCACAACCATGAAAATGCTTATCGGCCTGCTTGAACCAAGCGAAGGAAGCGGAAAGGTTGCAGGTTTCGATATTATCCGCGAAGTGATAAATATAAGGGAACGGACAGGAACCCTGCCTGAGCCTGCCGGTTTTTATGACAATCTCACTGCAAGACAAAACCTGCGTTTTTATGCAAAACTTTATAATATGGATTCCAAAGTCCGGGAACAGCGGGTTGTAAAATTGCTTGAAACCGTAGGCCTTTCCCGTGCTATCGATCAGAAAATAGGTGGTTTTTCCACAGGCATGCGCAAACGTTTCGGGCTTGCTCAGGCTCTCATTAACGAACCTTCAGTCCTTTTCCTTGATGAGCCAACAAGCGGCATTGATCCCCTTGGAGCCCAGATGATGAGGGATCTTATAAAAGACCTTAACCAAAGCAAAGGAGTGACCGTTTTTCTGAGTTCGCATTCTATGGAAGAGGTCGAGGAAATCTGCGATCGGATAGCAATAATCGCAAGAGGAAAGCTGCTGGCAGTTGGATCTGTAGAGGATCTGCGGGATATAATCAGAGCAAAGGAAGGTGTGCACTATTTGCTTGAGGTCCAGGATATCCCTCTCTCCGAGGTAGCAGAATCCATAAAGAATGTAGAAGGTGTGCAGGCTCTTGAAATTCAGGATAGGACACTGCATGTGCGTGCAAAAACGAAACTCCGTACAGAGATTGCAAAGGCTGTCAGGCAGGCAGGCGGCACTGTATCTATGTTCGAGGAAGAAGAAATGAATCTGCAGAAATTGTTCCTCAAAATTATTGAAGG
>ENA-UOOH01003744-UOOH01003744.1-fermentation-metagenome-genome-assembly--contig:-NODE-3744-length-11216-cov-62.822865_pt1 | contig 11216 bp, 10 predicted proteins | sample MGYA00245778_ERZ724025 | MGnify/ENA primary metagenome ERZ724025 (study PRJEB28704, sample SAMN03018313) | fermentation metagenome | biome: anthropogenic terrestrial biome; feature: soil... | reverse complement strand
ACAGCACAAGAGAACCGTCCCTCTGTGTCTTGCCTCTCAGAAGTTGATGTTATAAAACAGTCTGATAGCCCACTCTTTGACCCGGTCAGGTAAAAACCTGGCCAGGAACGGAAAACGCTCCGACATAAAGTCCCCAGCTGGATACCGCGTGGCTGGATTTTGGCTTCGGACGATTTTGAGTACCTTTTTGGCAATCACTTCCGGCGACGGTGCTTTTTGCAGATTAACGTCGATAGTCTTCCACGAAGCATCCGTCCATTTTTTGTAGGCCGATTCTTCTTTGCCACTAAACTCCGTAGCATTGTTAAAGTTGGTATTGATATCGCCAGGCTCAATCATCGCGACTTTAATCCCAAAAGGTCGGACCTCCTGCCGCAGACCTTCCGTAAATGCCTCGATCGCATGCTTGCTGGCCGCGTAATGGGTTTGGAACGGTATTACCAGCTTTCCGGCCAGAGAACTGACATTGATGATTAGCCCGCTGCCCCTTTGCCGCATCACGGGCAAAAAGGCCCTAATCATGCGCAGGGTCCCAAATACATTGGTTTCAAACTGCGCTTTGGCCAGTTCAATTGTGACATCCTCAATCGACCCATAAATGCCATACCCGGCATTATTAATCAAGACATCAATGTGACCAGCTTCTTGCATTACTTGCGCAAAACATTTCTTAACAGAACTGTCGTCGGTTACATCCAAACGCACAAATTTGATGCGCTGCGCTGCTTCCGGAGAAACCGGAAAAGGAATCGCACTCGTCTCCTTACGAGTGGTGCCCCACACATGGTAATTATTTTCTGCCAGCAGCTTCGCGATGGCAGCGCCAATTCCCGATGAGGCGCCGGTTATTAGCACATTCTGGTACTGTGTCATAATATTACCTTCCTTTCCAGATGATAAAAATCAAAGAAAATCCTGCCATACGGCAGGATCGCAATATTAGAATTGTCGCAGCAACCTAATACTTGATTCTCTTGCCAGTAATAATATGAACTGTCTCTTCCCCGATGTTAGTGGCATGATCAGCAGCCCTTTCCAGCCATTCAGCCACTTGCAGTAGCCAAATTGCCTGATTGACCTCTTTTTGACTAACTCCGGAGCCAACAATGGTAACCAGCTCTTCGGAAATAAGCTCATATAAGTCATCCGCTTCATCATCACGCTTGCAGACTGCTTCGGCAAGATCACTATTCCATTCGATGAATGCCTTCAAAGCAGCAGTCAGCATTTGAATCGCCAGAGCAGCTAATTGCGGAATATGAATCAGAGGCTTAATTAATGGATCTTTCTTGATTTTCAGAACAACAGAGGCGATATTGGACGCATAATCCCCAACGCGTTCCAGGTCGCTGGCAATTTTGACCATCGCGATCTGCCGTTTATATTCCATGGAGGTGGCCGGTTCATAAGCTGCCAGTCGACTGACTTCTTCCTCAATCACAATCTGGTAATTGTCGATCACATCATCTTGCTCAATTACCTTTCTGGCAAGCTCAGCATCTTGGTTACGAAGGGCCTGAACAGACAACTGAAGAGTTTCTTTTGCCGCTTCACCCATTTTTAGGAGAGCGGCTGATGCGCGATCTTTCTCTTTCTCTCCATTTATTGATATTACCATTCTACGGCTCCTCCCCAAAGAATTTTCGACGGAGTTTTCTTCACTACCTATTTTGGCATCGAATTAGTTATCTCCTGCTGACTGGAAAAAAAACATCTTTGCCACTAATGCCCTTAATAAATTTGGTATTGACATGGAACGCTAAGTAACTAGAAAGGAGATGCAAACATGGATCGATTCGCGCTAGTTTTGGTGATAATCGGAGCTTTGAATTGGTTACTAATAGGTCTTTTCCGTTTCGACCTGGTAGCCAGCATTTTTGGTGGGCAAACCACTGCTATAAGCCGCATTATTTATTCCATAGTGGGTCTTGCCGGCTTATATAGCATTAGTTTCCTCTTTCGGGAGCGAACCAAAACCGACTAGACTTTTAGTAACTATGGCGGAACTTTGGCGGGGGTATTTGGGGGCGGCTCCAATGGGACCGTTCCCCAAAGTTTATGTTTCTTTGACATAACGAAATGATGCTCCCAGCGGGACGAAGCCCAACGATTTTAGCAAATCGATGGTATCTGGTGCCACCTCTGGTCCACACGTCAGGGCGACCGCCCGGATGCCTTCCCCAGCCATTGCTTGAAAAGCCTGTAACAGTAATGTACGCGTAATACCTTCTTTGATAAAGTCCTGCAAAATGCCTAGCCTTAGAATATAAGCGATCTGGCGTGCCTCTGGATGTCCTTGGAGTTCATCCAGCCTGAACCAACAAGCGTCGCCAATTATATTGCCGTTTAGTAAAGCCGTATGCCTGCGCGTTAGCAGCGGCGCTTTTAATCCGATCGGCTCTTCCGATGCCACAGTGTTAAATTGTATTCCCGACCCTGGCAGGGCGATAAAACGTACTTTGGGTAACGCTGTGGCATAAAAAGTCTCCGGAATCTCAGCCGGATAGCGCCGGAATCCCTTCGCCAAAAGCAACTCATCCAATCGGAACCCCGACCAGCAAGCGCCTCTGGTCATGCCGTAAAAGGGGTACCCATTCCGGATCGGCCAAGCCACAATTCTATTAGCTCCGGACTGGTATAGACGGCTCAGCGCTTCACCCAGCAGAGCGTCCGCTATACTTTCAGACTCATTGCCAGCTGCGAAAATAACCCGTATTGATCCTTTGCCGCTGCCCCGCGCCTCCGTATAGTGTAAAAACCCGGTCACCCTCTTTTGGGAATCCAGCGCAACGATTAATTCTTGCGGGTCAAATTGGTAAAGGCCGTCATGAAGCGGACCATCCACTAAAATCGCACTGACAAAGTCCGGGATGGACACAGGCCAATGATACGGCAGCAGCGTACTCATTTCATTATAAATATTGACGATACCGGGCAAATAGGAGTCCCTGTAATGATCGACTGCCACAGACATAAAATACCGCCTTCCGTCCTCCGGACTTCTGCTAATATGTACGCAGGAAAGGCAGTTTTCCTGCACGTCCGAACGGAATAGCGGTATGTAGATTTTAGGCCCTCGTTCCATTTTGAGGGAATTGTTGAGGATACAAAAGCGGCGGCGCCTTATTTATCACAGGTTACCAATAGCTTATACTTTTCAGGTATGCGACCGGCAACCACATCAGTACGTGGTACGATCAATTTGCTCTGTGCCAGAACTGGATTGATCATGCCTGTAATGATCTGTGATTCGCCCGGCAGAGCCGTGGCCATTACCGTCCCGTTAGGGGCAATCAGCATGTTTCCGGACCTGGCATAGCGTTCTGCCGGAAAGCAGACTGCAAGATAGCAGCAATTTTCAGCTGCCCTGGTTCTGGCCAGCTTTTCGTGCAGCGGATAAAGCTCGCTGCTAATCCAGATAATTAGCTCCGCTCCTTGCAGCGCTGCAATGCGGGCGGGTTCAGGGATCAAACCCTCTTCGTCCAGGATAAAGGCTACTTTACCCAGCGGCGTCTGAAACACCTGATTCGTTCCTGGTTTTGGTGGCTCCTCGCCGCCATCATGCACTTTATCAGGTACGCGCTTGTTTGTCCTGCCATGCATTTTGTGATAAGTCTCGCAACGACCGTCTGGCAGAAAGAGCTTAGCGGACCCCTCCTGAGCGGCAGCGAGCGCAATCCCCTTATCAGCAGCATAGTAACCCGGATCGGTAATCCCATTGGCTTTCATGGAATCAAGACTGCTGAAGACGGCCAATTGTGCACCCAGTACACTGATGATCTCCGCACCATCCGATTCAGCGGCGCCTGCTCCAACGCTCTGGACACAAGCCGCCAACCATGGACTGATACTGGCCGCGGCAGTGAACCGCTGTTCCTGTTGTCCGGCGTTGATGGCGGCTAGCAGACCGTAAGTTTCCGGTCGGCGATCTTTAATGCAGGAAAAACCGGGGACAATTTCATCTTCTGCGGACTTTCCTAAATCTATTTCACAGATCAGGATTTCCTCGCGATCAGCAGAAGCTTCAAGGACGCGTTCCCCGGAAGGCGCTATAACACAGCTCCTCCCGCAGAACAGAATCGAGCGTCTTTCCAGCCCAATTTTATTGGCAGCCAGAAACCATACCTTGTTTTCCAGTGCGCGGGTCTGCACCATAAATTCGAATTGCGGATTGGTCAGTTTGGTCCGCTCTCCCCCGGACGATACCCAATTCGTTGGATCCAGGATAATCTCAGCCCCGCCCAGCTTTAACATCCGGGCAATTTCTGGCAAGCGCGCGTCGGCGCATATGAGCATGCCAATCTTACCTAAAGCAGTATCGAAAACCGGAAATTCACCGCCGCCGGAAAACCAATGTGCATCAAAATGCCATAAAAAAGACTTGCGCACTTTTCCGATCACTGCGCCCTGCGGTCCAAACAGGAATGCGGAGTTATATAGCCTGCCCGATGCCCTTTCTGGCAAACCCACTGCCAAATGGAAGCGATATTTACGCGCCAGTTCGGCAAAAGCGTTCATGACATAGTCCAATTCATCCTGCGTAGTGCCAGGCGCATTTTGATCTCCCAAATAATAGGAGGGATAGGTACATTCGGGTAACAATACCAAATCCGGCTTTTGCTCGGCTGCCTGATGAACCATAGCCACCGCATGTTCCAACGCCTGTGCGCTCTGCTGAATATTAAAAGCCGAAAGTTGAACTACTGCCGCCCTTAACATTTTCCAACCTCCAAGTAGTCATGTTCCTCGCTGACTATTACATTGCGATCTGAAGATAAATGCCGCAAGCCACCACTAACGCCAGCACACAACCGACTGGAATCCATGCCATACGCCATGATTTCATAAAATCGGCTTTGAGATACTCCACTGTACCTACCACGCAAACATGCGCCGGAGAAAGGATGTAACCCATCATTGAGGCATAATACATCAAGACGACTAAATACAGAAAGTCACTGCGTCCTGCCGCCGCTGACATCAGGATTGGCAACACAATGGCTACCGCCCCTTGATGCAGGCCAACGAAAAACCCTGTCAGAAATGGGGCCACGATCACCAGCAGTAATATGGAAGTACTACCCCCTGATAAGGTAGTTCTCAAAACATCAACTGCCGACGAGTGCAAAATAGATTTACTGAAAAACACAATTCCGGCAATCGCCGCTGCAATACCCCAGTTAATCCCGGGGATTACTCCATACCTTATGCGCCTGTACACCTCTGCAAAATATGATAGCGCTCCTGTTCCTATTCCTATTCCTGTTCCTGATTCTGATCTCGACGGCACTATTAAAACTGCCGCTACTATTCCGACAAAAATGCAAATAGAAAACGGCCATTGCAAGAAGCCAGCCAGCCCGAGGATAATGATGAATGGCGCACACGCCGGAATAAAAGTCCTGATGAACTGCCAGAACCGCTTCATAAGGGCTCCGGCGTTCGGCTGCCCAGACCCGCTTTCATGATCCTTTGGTGTAAACGAAGTGCCCCGAAAAGCCAGATAGGAGGCGATCACAAGAGACACCAGCGCGCCGACCAGCCCTGGCCATAAGATGTATGAGAAAGGCAAATTCACAAATTGTCGCGCCACGAGGTAGGGAGGGTAAAGCGGATAAAAGAAAAACAGAATATGCCTGAAAAAGATATTAGCCACGACTTTCTGCTCTCTTGACATCCCGACTTGATCACCGGCCGAATCTACAATGGGGGCGGAGAAAACGGCCGCCCCCGGCACATTCAAAAACCCGATCAGCGCTGGGACGACAATGGTAATAATTCTGGGATCACGCGCCACCCCTCTGATGCTGTCAGTGAGCTTCTCCAGTGCTCCCGACACTTTCATGGTATTGCCCAAAACGGTAATTAAAGCAATCGCAATGAGTAAATCATACCCGGATGGCATCAGAAAAGTGTCGGCAAAGGCATTTTTCAAAACCTGCCAGGTATCTTCCGAAACGAGCGCCATAATGATCGCCCCGGCCAGTGCGGGCAGACCCACATTGACTTTCTTTCGCACACCCACCAGAATAAGCAAAATGGCAATAATCAAGCCGATCATCGCAATCATGCTGTCTCAGTCCTCTTTCTCAAAAGTGCCCCAGACTACTGGTTTCTTGTCCTGAACCATAAACCGGCCGCGTGCGATAACATGCAGCACCTCAAGGTTCTGATCGAAAACAACCAGGTCCGCGTCACAATCATCTTGAATCCTGCCTTTTCCGTGGAGACGCTGACAATCCGCAACATTACTGGTGACAGTCTTTAATGCTGTTTCGAAAGGAATATCATACTGTCGAACAAGCCTGCGGAAAGTCTGCGTTAAAGCGCTCACCTTGCCAACGCCCATGCCGGCCAGTGCTCCGGAACTGTCAAACTTCGGCAGAGATCCATTCCCATCCGAACTCATTGTTACCTTCCGCCCACTCACCCCTGCTTTCAGCAGCGTGACAACAGCCTGACCAACCGTCGGACAATCGCGTTCTGCCTCGGATTCGGAAGCAGTCAGGTCTACATACCCGCCTGCCAAGCCAAACTTGACAGCCCATTTCAGGACTTCCTCATTCCTGTTCATATGTGTGGGAACAAATTGCTCTACTGGAATCTCGGTATTTGTGATAATACTGAACAACATCTCCAGACCGCTGGGGCCTGCTCCGACATGCAGCGTTACTTTGCCGCCTTTGCCGGCCAGCATGCCTCCGACGCGTGCTTCCGCGGCAATACGGGCTAACTCATCCCGGGTAGGCTGCGCGGAACGATGATCCGCAATGGCAACTTCACCTACACCAATCACCTGCTCCAACAGCATAATATCTGACATGATTTTTCCGGTGACAGTCGGGGGAGGGACCTGATACGCGCCCGTAAGAACAAAGGCCGAAACACCCTCTTGAATGAGCGCGCGCGCTTTCACCAGCAAACGGTCAACATGGCGCGTAATACCGTCCGTTCCTAAACAGCCAATCACGCTGGTGACCCCGGCAGTGGTCAGATCACTGAGGTTTACTTCCGGAGTCATCGTCATGGGACCGCCTTCTCCGCCGCCCCCCAGCAAATGAACATGTTGATCAATTAAACCAGGCGTTACGATTGTCCCCCCCAGATCATGCTCGAGCACCGGACAGCCTGTGGCAGTCAGCTCGATTTGCGGAGCAACCTGCACAATTCTTCCTCCAGCCAGGAGCAGGTCCTGCTGACCAACTGGCTCGGGAGTGTATACCGTTGCATTCTTGAGCAGGGTCAACATGCGATGGCCTTCTTTCAATAATGATTAGAGTGCCGCATCAAAGCGGCCAGCGTGATTCTAGCTTTGTGACAAAGCCTCGGCCCACTCGAAAAACTCGGGTGCCAAACGCCTGTAAAACGGCATGAATCCCAATTGCCGATGCTCAATCTCGCGCAGATATAGTCCGACCTGCGGACTGATTTCTTCCGGAATGGCGTCTTTCTCATGAAAAGCCCATGGCGCAATGGCATCAAAGCGTCGTTCTGTTTCGGCAATAGAATTCTTGAGACTGGCCATGGATTCCTCTATCATTCTACGCGGGACGCTATCCTTTGTTCCGGGCGGCATGAAATCTGTAATACGACAATCAGCATAGAGCAGGATTCGGCCGTCTCTACCGGAAACGATCAACCAGTGCGAAGGACGTGCCCATTCATCCCTAATCGGAATGGCAGGAGGATCCGGATAGACAAAAAAGGCGCAATCAACGTTACTCCCGTTTTTCTTAAGCATCGGCCATGATAATACGGCAAAGTCCGGCATTTCTTCAATAAACAGCTCATGTTCTCTCAGGCGTTTGCGAATTTCGGCAATCGGCATGATGCGCATCGTTTATTCCTCCCTTTTTCTTGACCGCAGGGTGACATTCAACGAACTGCCTGGTACTTCCAATGCTTCCCGCCATAAATCGACCGGAATATATCTGGCGGAGTCACCTGTTCTGTTGCGGCCACTGTCGCAAATATATACACCGGTAAGCTCGCCCAGTTGATCCCTTTCCGTTCCGATTAGCGAAACGACGTGGTTGGAGAAACCATTGCCGTAGCAGTTCGGATTGTTCCAGAGAATACCGGCGTTCACCCCGGCCATGACCCCAAACCCTTTTTCGAATTCCTCGGCAGACTGAGCAACGGTTGACTCTTTAATAATGTGCCCTGGCAATCCCCACTCCCGCAATAGGCGATCCCGATAAGCAGCGTTGGTGGCACCAGACAGATAAGAGCGCGCGTCGACAACGCACAGCCCTTTTAGAGCGGCATAGTGCACCAACTCATCTTCACTGGTGCAAATGCCGAAAAGCCTTAATGTATTGCGGCTTGAGACTATACCGCAGGTACCTTGAAAGCCCAGATTATTCTGGCCCTGGCGATATTCAAGCACCTCGGCCACTTTCTGAGGTTCACCGCAAAGTAGTACTTTCTCTCCGTCGGGATTGAGCGCCAACACTGGCTTCCGAAGCGGAATCTCGCTTTCGTAAGAAAGGCGCTCCAACGTTTCCGTATTTTTTTCCGGAAGAAAGAAGCCTGATTCTGAGATCGCCTGCTCGAGCTGTGCAATGCGTTCCGGCACCACCGCAAGCTCCGCCTGAGAAAGCTCTGGATGCGTACTGAATAAATTCGCCAGACAGGTTGACGGATCATCTGTCAGCAAGAAACGGCTGATGTTCTCTGTCGGAACAGTGGTTGCCCCTTTCAAAGCCCGCTCAGCATCAGCCAGCATCAACAAAGGATTTTCAAAAATGCGCACCGTATTGGAATCCTCATGCAAAAGAACGCCCCAGGCAGAATCGGAATTAGGAAGCGGATGTAGCCGTCCCTGTGAATCTACATTAGCGAAAAAGACCGGCACACCTTCTTCTGACCTGCCAAAAATAACCGGCTGACCATTAGAACTATAGAGGCACCCGTTTTCGCGATCAAAAGCACGGGTGAGAATGTCGTCCCCTAATCCGGAACGACGGAAAGTTTCAGCGGCCTGCAAATTGTTGTCGTCGCGCAGTGGTCCTGGTAATTTGCTATCCGGCGCCAACCTGGTAACTACCGCGCTTATTTTGCTGGCTGTACCACTTTCGTCGAAGTCCTGCAGTGTTTTTGATACGGCAATTTGCCCCGACTGCCGGAGCACCCCTGCCAAATTGGCAGTTCCTACGCTTAAAGGCATTGACAACCTCCTCCACGGCAGGTCGTGCAGGCGTTATGTATGCTCCTACCATTATTGTTATTTATTTCCATTATAGCGTACGCAAAAAGGGGTTGTCAACCCCTTTTGAGCAATTGGGATGACAACCCCCAAAACAAGCCTTAGCGCAGCGAAACCTCCCGTAATCTGGAGTTATGATTGTATTGCCGACCGGCTTTCGCCATCGGTTGGCCATTGACTTTGACGACGTCTGCAGTATAATCAAATCTCCCGTGGTACAGGCTGCTGCCAATCCCATAGACATCCACCGGCACATTATATTTCTCAAAAATCCGGATCCGTTCCACATCAAAGCCGCCTGAAACCACGATCTTGACATGCTGAAAACCCTCAGCATCCAAAGCTTCTCTGACCTTCCAGACCAAAAGCGGGTTTGCTCCGGTTCCGCCGTAGCCAATCCCGATGCCAGCGTGGCGTTGATACTCTTCTGTGACACGCCCGTCGGCCACCAGTTTTCTAATCGTCTCGTCAAACATATTTTCCGAAGTATCAAGCCGCACGCCCCACAACTTCTTACCCAGGGCGCGCGCACTCCTTAGCGAATCCGCAACGCAGTCATTCGTAAAGTCGACTAGCGCGATGCGATTGACGGAAGGATCTACATACCGGTCAAACGCTTTAAGCGCTTCGACACTATCCCCGCCATAACAGGCAATCAGGGAGTGCGAAATCGTTCCCAGCGCAGGAGCCTGGTCAATATAGGCCATTGATTCTGTGCAAACCGCATTGAATCCGCCCACCATCACGCCATGGCCGTCCAACTCCTGAGCCGCATAATGATCATAACGGTCGGCCATGAAGATCAGTTGAGTGCCCGGCCGCACGATCTCTCTGATTTCCCGGGCATTAGTGGCGGCGCGCGTGGCACGGGCCAATAGCCCAAGATACAGCGATTCCAAAGCAGCAAAGTAATTATAAGGCCCCTCCAGCGTCATAACTGTTTCCCAGGGAGCCACACTATCGCCATCGCTCAGTGTCTTCAAAACAACTTTGGTTTTTTGCTCTGCTGTCAGACAATGCTTCAGCAATTCTCTGACATGATCCACGCCGCAGACTATCGCCGGATTGCGCTGAAAAATCTGCATCACAACGTGAGGATTCTTCCCGTCTTGCGCCAGAATATCAGCCGCCCGTTGAAAATAGACTGCCGAGTACTTCCCGGTCAGCAACCCCTCAAGATCCAGTAATGTTGGTATCCCTTTTGTCATTATCTTACCTCCGCAAAGGACAGCTTCCTGTCCTGAAAGTCAACCGTCGCCAATTGGCAGCGTTTTGCCTAATTCCTAAAAATGTACTAAATGGGTAAATAAAACTATTAAGAAAAGTCGCAGATTGCCGAAACTTATATATGAGTATGTAATCGGGTTTTTCACCTTTGGTTTAGTGTGTCTTGACATATGAGGCTGCAATCAAAACTCTGCTACCGTTTATCCCACACCATCGTACCATTCCGACTAGTGAACAACAACCAATTTTAATTAGCAGTCTTCAAACCGATAATCACAGTGATAGCTGAGTTGTGCAGGTGATATCATGAGCGCTTTCAGGTTTAGGAAAAGTGCGATTTCTTCATCCCACTACCCGGGCATCCCATTGGGCTGGTTGTTTAAAAACACTGAGGAAACTCTGGCATTGACAGATACTGATTTTCGAATCATAGATCACACGCAGGCCTTCGGTCATTTGCTATCTATATGTCCAGAATTACAGCCCAAATTGGATGCTTTTTTTGATCAGAATAAAGGCGTAGCTGCAATTGAGCGCTTCCCAATGACGCTTTCCTATGGCGGACCTTCCGGGCTCGTCAAATATCACTGCACTTTAGAGCTGGTTCCGCTGCAAATTGGGCGCATTAAAAGACGCCTGGGCCGACCTGAAACGACCGGCTATCTACTTAGAATTGAACCGCTGGAAACAACCGCATCGGGCGCTGACGTAGAGGCTGACGTAGAGGCTGACGCAGAGGCTGACGCGGTTGCCATTTCCCGTGATGACGCTGCCACTGTGG
>ENA-UOOH01003743-UOOH01003743.1-fermentation-metagenome-genome-assembly--contig:-NODE-3743-length-11219-cov-4.004120_pt1 | contig 11219 bp, 10 predicted proteins | sample MGYA00245778_ERZ724025 | MGnify/ENA primary metagenome ERZ724025 (study PRJEB28704, sample SAMN03018313) | fermentation metagenome | biome: anthropogenic terrestrial biome; feature: soil; material... | reverse complement strand
TGACTGGAGTTCAGACGTGTGCTCTTCCGATCTGGAATACTATGTGCGGCCGTTATACCCTTGCTGTGCAATTGGATGAAGTGGCGGAGCGTTTTCTTTGTCCTAAAACGAATCAACAGATGAAAGCACACTATAATGTATTGAGCCTATCGATTAACTGAGCCTTTCTCACTATGCTTTCATGCGTTACCTCACCCCTTATCCCTTGCTTTTCTTATCTCCCCTACCCGCAGGTACAAGTAGCGTTGAAAAATGGATATTTTTGCTCCAGCCATGGAGAATCAGGACAGTTGACAGTAATTCACAATAGTTAAGTTATGATGGCTTATGTCCAGATATGGGTATTCCGCCCCTAATTGAGCCACCGGTCCGCTCAATGAGAACCATGTGTCCTGAAAAATAGAGCTGTATACAGCCGAAATAACCAGAAAACCGGGTTTTTAGCAATTCAGGAAACAAACCCATAGGAAAAGTATGGTTGACATTATAGAATATTGCAATTAGAGTAGTGTCATGTAATGATAGATTATGTTAGTTTATGCTTAACAATTGGGACATTTTTCACGATACTTCGTGAATCAATACAGCTTCTGTTTGTTTGGGTGATAAGTCATAAGTATAGCCGGGAAATATTGCTCAGTGGGAGGCTAATATTAGCAACTAGCAGCTTGCAAGCATCCAGGGGTATAGGTTTAGATTGACTGCCCGGAACGCTGAGGGGCAGGTTATTGACAGCTTTATTTCTGGGGAGTGCAGGCTTAATCAGGCTGGAGAAACAGGAAGGTGGGGTGAATTTTTATTCTTTAACCATTAAAACAGGAGTATTAATACAGGAGGTAGAGGAAGAGTGCAGTCGATGGGATTGGGATTTAAACCTGATGTAAAAATCAGGGGCATTTTGCTGGTGATTTTTATTGTTCTGTTTAGCTTTATGGGGATGGTCAACTGTGATTGGGCTGCAGCCAAAACTGAATCTTGTGATCCGGCAAGCTCACTTACAGTAGTACTCAACGATAACGGAGTTGCTTTTGAATTAGCCCAATATACTATTGACCAGCTTAAAAACATGCCCCAGGTGGAGCGGGAGTATTCTTCAATTGACCGAATGCCGGCACCGGTATTTACCTATGGCCGGGGGCTGGATCTGGAAAATTTTTTGACCAGCCAGGGTATTGATATAAATTCCATAAGTTACATAAGATTTTATGCTACTGATAATGTGGTCAAGAAACTGGACCGGAATATCTTGCTGGATAGAACCGGTTATTATTATCCCAAGATAGTTGAATGCTGGGATAGCGACGGGGTTGATGGGGAGACCTATATATATCCCGATGTTCAGAGGGCGAGCGAGGGAGCTGCTCCGGTTAAACCCATGTTGGCCATAACCTCCTCTCAGGGCCGATTCCTGCCCGCGCCTGATCGGAACAATCTGGATGGCTCTACCTGCCTCAGGTTGTGCTTGGGTCAGGCCAGTCCTGAAGAGTGCATCACCATGAACTTTGTAAGGTGGATTTACAAGATTGAAGTGTTTGGTAAGCTGAGAGCCGGGGGCGGGGGCTCAATTGCTCCCCGAGTAGCCTTGAGTTCGCCGGCGGCAAACGCCAGCTACCAGGCAGGAGATAAGGTGGAAATCCGGGGCACAGTGGAAAAACTGTCATCACTTTCATTGACCATTACTGATCCTGACGGGCATAGCATATATACTGTGTTCGACCTTGAAGCCAAGGACGGCAGCTTTACTGAGGAATATACCCTGGAGGCAGATGCCGTATCCGGCATGTATACCATTGAGGCGGGACCGGTACCGGGATCGAGCCTGGGCTGCAAGCAGACCTTCCAGGTAACAGCGGCGCCAACCTCTGCCGCTAATATCACCCCATCAAACACTCCGCAGGTTGCCGAAAGCGAAAAGAAGCCGCCTGTTGAAGCCGCAAAAGCATTGCCAATCAGTTCCTTAAACGATATAAGCAATCATTGGGCGGCGGAGCGGATTAAAGACCTGGTCGCCCGTGGAGCTATTAAAGGATATCCGGATGGTACCTTCCAGCCTGATGCCACTATTACCCGGGCTGAATTTATCACTGTAGTGGTAAAAGCCTTTAACCTCATTAACCCCGGTGGCATAGTCTTTACCGATACCAGCGGGCACTGGGCGCAAGATTATATCGCCACGGCGACTGCTGCAGGAATTGTCGGTGGTTACAATGATAGCAGCTTTGGTCCCAATGACCCCGTCACCCGTGAACAGATGGCGGTCATAGTGGTGAAAGCGGCCCAACTCACTCCGATAGCAGCAGAAAATCAATTTGCCGATAGCAGCAACATTGCCGCTTGGGCCAGGGAGGCCGTTGCTACAGCGGTAAACAAGCAGATTATTAAGGGTTATCCGGATAACACCTTTAAACCCGGCAGTAAAGCGAACCGGGCTGAGGCGGCAGCAGTTATTGTAAATGCTTTAAACCTGAAGTAAAGGATGCATTAAGGTAAAACCATGCGGGAAACCATTGAGAATAATAAATCAAAGAAGCTGTTAATTGCGGGAATCTTACTGTTGGTAGCGGTAATTGCTGTATTCTCCGGCTTAAACCGCAACCAGGATAATCTGCAGGAAGGGCAGTTGTTAATTAAAGCCGATGACACTCGCCTGGCTGTCCTGACTCTGGCTGAGCTGCAGCAACTGCCGGCAGTGGAGAAGAAGATGGCAATTAACTCGTCTAGCGGCAGGAGCGAACACCAATTCACCTGTATTGAGCTGGGGCAGGTTCTCGCTAGTGTTGACCCCGGGCTAAGCTCCCGGTATACCCGGATAATAACCCGGGGTATCGATAATTATACCTCCGGTTTGGAGATGAGCGAAGTATTGCAGCCGGATAATGTCTATATCGCTTATGCCGACGCCGGCAAGCCCTTGAAGAGCAAAACGGGGCAAGACGGCAGCATGCGCATTATCATTGTCCGTGATGAATTTGGCCAGCGCTTTACCAACTTCCTGGTGAGCCTAGAACTGGAGTAGAGAATGGGGGCCGTTGTTAAAATGCGAAGCTGGATAAGGAACCTGGTTTTGCTGGGGCTGGTTCTGAGTATGATATTCAGCCTGATTGCTTGCGCGGAAGAAACAGAAGTTACTGGCAAAACGGCTGCTGCCAATGATGGGCAAGAAATCCTTATAACCGGTCTGCAGGATAGTGATTATAAAATTACGGTGGGAGAATTAAAGAAGCTGCCTGCGGTTGCCAAAAAAGCCCAGTCCACCCGTGCCAATGGCGAAACCGTTAAGATTAAAGCTACCGGATGTTTGCTGGAAGATGTATTACAGCAAAAGGGGAAGTCGGTAAAAGACTACAGTACTATTCGCTTTACCGCTCGGGATGCTTATTCCGTTGCGGTTCCCCCGGATGTTTTAAAAAACCGTGACATTATACTGGCTTACCAGATTGATAACAAAGCCCTGGATGCTGAAAATGAACCGCTCCGGGTAGTAATACCGGGCGAGCGAGCCATGTACTGGGTCAGGATGCTGGATAGGATTGACCTGGAAACCGGGGCTAAACGAACAGCGATTAAAAAGGTAGTATTCCTGGAAACAGCCGTAAAGGCCCTGCCGCAAGAGGATTACCAGTATTTCGATAGCAGCGATAAGGCCATTAAAACCAAGGATTTGGTCGAAACCTATGCCGGAGGCGATAAGCCGAAAAATATATTTATCAAAGCCGGTGATGGTTTATATAAGAACGAAACCCCGGCTAATTTTCTGGGTGCTTATATCAAAATCAGCGGCCAGGAAGCGCCAAAATTCTTGGCCCCTCACTTACCCCAGGGTATGCATGTGCGGGATCTACTCTTTATCAATTACGGTGAGACCAGTTTTTTAGCCTATTCCCAGGGGCAAAAAGTATTATCCCTGCAAACACTGGAGGGGCAGAGCGGAATAGCCTTATCAGACCTTATCAAACAGACCGGTCTCAGCCGAGCCGCAAAATACAAGTTCAACAGTCTTAATGCGGAAAGCCTGGAATTGGCAGTTAACGAACTGGGAAGCGGTTTGATTTATCAAAATGATCAGGGGACGCTGGTATTTGCTTGCCCGGGAGCAACAGATAAAAGCCTGGAAAATCTGCTCTCGATGGAGTGTATGAACCCCTGATACCCCAAGGGCCAAAACCCCTGATTAGATACCGGCATTAGAGAACGAGGGTTTCATTTGCTTCGCGCTACAGGGAGAGGGAGATAAAGCGGTGAACAGAAGAAATTGGCTACCGGCTATTGGCCTGGGCTTCTTGGGTTTTGTTTTGGGGGGCCTGGCTGGCAGTTTTTTGCAGCCAACTCCCGGCTATATACCCCCCTTAAAAGTGGTGGGCGATGTTGCCCGGGTGGTAAAGCTGGAAGATCCGGAACAGTTGGGAAAACTGCAGCATATAAGCTATGACGGACATGAGTATCAAGCTATTAAGCTAATGGATATTATCACAGCGGCCCAACCTGTAGCTGCGCCGAAGCAGATATATTTAGTCGGCAGTGATGGCTTTACTTCCTCATTTCCGGCAGAAGGGCTGGAGAAATCCTATATTGCTTTTACGGCCCAAAATGGCTGGGAAGCAATCAACCTTAATCACCCGGTTAACAGCAATGCCAAAATGCTGAAAGAAATCGTAGTAGTTTCAGATGGCAGTTCTCCTAATGGCTTAACACTTATTAATTCAGAAAAGGAACTGGTTCGGGTCACTCCCGGTCAGCTATATACCCGCACCCTGCTGGAGTACCCCTATGCGGAAGGCCAGGCGGCTATAGAAAAGCAGGGAAAAACCTATAGCACTTCGGTCTATACCCAAAGGAAAGTATTTCGCCTGGCTGATTTAACTCCGGTTCCGGATGGAGAAAAGATGCTGGTAATGGGGGCTAATGGGGAACAGCGCTTCCTGGAAAACCGGGGTTATTTCGAAGTGAAAGACAACTATATCAATTACCTGGACTTTGATGAGCGCCGCCAGCTGGAAAAAATAAAAGGGGTCATAGTAAATCCCCCGGCCGCCAGTATCATGGATATCTACTATGATGCCCGGCACTATCTCGAGAATGGCGAGAAAGTGCTGGTGCTGGTTTTAGATGGGTTGACTTACAGCTTGTATAAAGATGCGCTGGAAAGAGGGCAAATGCCCTTTCTGAAAAAGGCAGCTCCAGCCGTAAAGGCAGTCGGGGTATATCCGCTGGAAAGCAATGTGTGGCTGGCGGCCATGATAACCGGAGCAGCACCGGAGGAGAACGGGGTTGTCAGTGAAAAGCAGCGGGACTTAAAAATGCCCTCATTAATTGCGCTTGCCAGGCAATGGCAAAAGCAGGCCTTGCTGTTGCACGCCGGTCCAAAGCTGTTAAAAAGTGAAATGGAAGCAGAAGTGACAGACAAAAATGCCAATAAAACCGCCGATAAGGAGCTTTATGCCATAACCCTGGACAAGCTGGAGCAGGACTATGACCTGTTAATAGTACGTTTTCAGGATATCGCAAGCAACAGTGAACTATATGGTGATGAGGCCGAGGCAACTATATCTGCCATGGCGATTACTGACCAGTATCTGCAGGAAATCGTAAAGAATTGGGCAGGTAAAGTCATTATTACCGGCAGCCCGAGGAGTGCTGCCCAGGAATTCACCTGTGATGCCATGTTTGTGCCCTATTTATCTCTCAAGTAGGGACAAGTCGAAATAATTTACCCGATAACTTCGTTATCGATGCCTATTTTCGTATTAAAACACCGGTGAGGAGAGTCATATGAACAGGGTTGACAAGGGGACGGGGTTGTTGACAACTTCATCCTTCAGCCTCAAAAACTATTTTCTTACTAAAATGAATAGCGGTAGACTCAGCTTTTGCCAAAATAAAGCTTTGACGACAATATACATATTTGCGTTGGCAGTATTGATTTTATCCGGCTGCAGCCTGCTCACGCCCCCGATAGTACAGGCGGAGGAAACCTCGCTTTATATCATTGATGCCAATAACCAGTTAATCATGACTGAGCCCCCGCCGGTTACCAGAGATGGTTGGGTTTTAGTGCCCATATCCACCCTGGCTGATACTTTGCAGGGCAAGGTGGTCTGGGATGCCGAGCAGCAAACCATTACTTTGACGAAGAACCGGGATACTATTCGCCTGCGGGTAGACAGCGACCAGGCCAAAATGAACGGGCAGGAATTATCCCTGGACGCGCCTGTGTGTAATATTGATGGCCGGGTTTATGTCCCCCTGGTATCGGTAGCCGAAGCCATGGGAGCAAAACTGGAGTGGGATGAAGAGATTAGGACCGTCAAACTGCTCCCCGGTATGGGTACGGTTAGCCATACCAGCTTTTCCCCCACCCGAGATGGAACCCCATCAGAAACGCTGACTGTTAAGGTGGGCTATTTCGGCACTCCGTACAATACCCTGAAGGTTTTTACTTTCAGCGAATTGGAAGCTATGGCTGATCTGTACCAGGCCTATACCTTTATTGACAGTATGCCGGCAGTAGTCCTGGATTCGGCCCAGGGAGTAAAGCTGGTAGATATTTTGGAAAGCTGTGCTATTGATATTAACTCTATAGACAAACTATATTTTTACACCACTGATGTTAATAAGGGCTGGTATCAGAGCTTATCCAAATCATTTTTACTGGATACCGAACGTTACTATTTTCCTAATTTACCTACTCATTGGGATTACGATGAAGAAAAAGCTCTGCCTGGAGCTGAGAAAGATGCTGTAGCGGTAGAACCCATTATAGCCGTTCGGGACTACTGGAAACGCTTTGCCACCACCCCCGACTTCACCCAGATGGATGAGAGCAACGGCTTCAGGTTAGTTTTTGGCCAGACTGACACCCGTACCAATACGGCTATGCGCTCAGCCAAATGGATCCGTGAAATCTCGGTAATGCTGATTGGCAAACCACCCAGCGAGGTCTCACTTAATCAGAATACCATCAATGCCAGGGTTGGCAGCAGCGTTCACTTGGAAGCCACGGTAGGTCCCTCTGACGCCGCCGACAAAAGAGTCACCTGGAGTTCCAGCAACCCTGCGGCAGCTACCGTAGATGCCAGCGGACGGGTATCAGTTATTGCTCCAGGTACGGCTGTCATTACCGTAACTACGGTCATAGGCGGGTATACTGCCGGTTGCATTATAAATGGCCCCGGCCAGGTGAGCGGCAATCCGGAGGGGGGAGTCGGAGGAAGTGCTGTGAGCAATGAAGAGGAACAGGCAGGGGCAGATGCTCAACAGCGCCTGGCTCAAAAAGGCAGTGCCGTCGTCTCCAGATTACCGGGCAGAATCTACCAAATGTCTGCCGATGTTGTACCTCTCCAGCCGCATAGTGAGTATGGCAATGTAAATATGCCAACCGCGGCAGCAGCCTTAGTCCTTTTTCTCCTGGGTGCAGGCAGAAAATACAGTGAATTTAAGAAGGAGGTAGCCCTGTGATATTTGCAGTACTAGATCCACTTCGGGAAACTATGCACACGGTTTCTTACGGTTTACTGGCGCCAACTATTATTATTTTGCTGCTGTTGGCAGCTTTTATGGTGGTTGAGCTGGGGGGATTATTGGTAGAAATATTTACCGAACGGCGTAGAGAAAAAACCAAGCTGCCCGAGTTGCTGGAGTCTTTTCAGGGCAAAGACACCCAGGGAATTATTGCTGAAATTGACAAAAGCAGCTTGTTCCGTCGCCAAAAGGCAGCATTGCATGAGTTGCTACAGCACGGCGGTTTACCTGCTGTTTCCCTGCAGGCATTGGCTCGCCGCCTGTTGAGCAATGAGGAACTCCATTATTTCAAAATAACCAACCGTACCGATGTAGTAGCTCGTCTGGGACCCATGCTGGGTTTAATGGCTACCTTAATTCCACTGGGGCCAGGGCTGATAGCCCTCGGTCAGGGTGATACCAAGACCCTGGCCGACTGCCTGCTGACCGCCTTTGACGCTACCGTAACCGGTTTGGCCGCTGCTGCCGTTGCCTTTGCCATCTCCCGGCTACGCAAAAGGTGGTATGAGGATTACTTGAGTTCTCTGGAGGCCCTGATGGAAAGCTTGTTGGAGGTGTTGGCCGGTGAACCGGGGATTACGGAGTAGGAGAAGGCTGAAAACACTGGATGAAGAGGTTAGCCCCCTCGAAGGTGCTATTAATATTGTGGATGCCATGCTGGTATTTGCCTGCGGGTTGATGCTGGCCCTGGTTATCCGCTGGAACGTTGACCTGGCCCAGTTCGGAGAACGTGTCAATGTCACCCAGGGTGAAGAAGTGGTGGATGACGCCGATATCCGCAGCGACCTGGTAGAGAGCGAGGGAGAAGGTCAACTCTACCAAAAAATGGGCACAGTTTACAAAGACCCTGCCACCGGGAAAATGTTTATGCTTACGGATGAATAAAACACGGCTGACAATAATCCTGGCTATCGCTCGCCACTGATATCGCTGCATCTACATTTATCCCGGGCATACTTCGGTTGGAGCTTGTTTCTTCCGGAATGAGCTTGAGGGGAGGAGATAATGATTTCATTCAATTGTTGTCCGTCAGTGTCTGTAAACAGAAAATAATAAATATTTATATACGCTGACCATAGACCTTATTCTGAAACATAGGGAGGGTTTGAAAATATGCATTTGATGAATTGGGGATTAAAGCCTCGCGGCAGGAAATCCATTGCCTGCCTGGTGGCCTTAATCATGTTACTCAGTATAATAGGGTTGGGTAGTCCCGGTACGGCGCAGGCCAAGACCGACACCAGCCCCGCTGCAACGGAGTTTGTCGTTAATATTAATGACAATGGGGAAATCATTCCCGTACACAGCTATACCATAGCTGAGATGGAAGCACTCACCACCGGTTATGCAGGTTATTATTCATCGATAGACTCCATGCCGGCCCCTAATATAACTATTGCCAGGGGGGTTACCTTGAACGCACTGGTGGCCGATATCAATCAAAAATACAATGCCAATGTAACCATCAGCCCCAGTACTTTGAAGAGTATTAGACTCTATGCTACTGATAACTGGTCTACCTCTTATACCTACGATTACCTTTATGCTGCCACTCGTTACTACTATCCTGAATTGGTAAATAAATGGGATAAAGAAAATGGAGTAACTGGCCCCGGCTCCGATGCTAACCCGATTGAAGTAGAGCCCATTTTTGCCATCTATTCGTACCAGGATCGTTTTCTCACCGACTTGAACCATGCGATGGTCGGTCCAAGTGACGAAGGCTCCACCACATTCCGCTTCTGCTTCGGGCAGACTGCCAATGATATTACTAATAATGTAATCACCAACAGCAGGTTTGGCCGTTGGGTCAACCGGATGGATATAGTCTTGCCGGACAGGCCGGCTGCCCCGGCTCTGACCGCCGATAGCAGCTACAACAAGGTGGGCAAACCCATCGACATCACCTTCACAGACAACGAAGCCTGGCGCAACGCCATCACTGAAATCAAGGTGGGCGACACTGTGCTGGAAAGCAGCCACTACACTAAGGAAGCCGGCAAAATAACCATTGCCGCCGGTGTTTTCGCAACGGCAAACACCTATACCATAACTGTCAAAGCCACCGACTACAGTGATGCCACCGTAATTCAGATTATCAATAAGGATTATGAAAGCACTGCCCTAAGCATCAAGGTTGATAACGGCAATCCAATAACTGTTACTGCCAAGCAAATCAACGCCTTAAATCCCAATAATGAAATCAGATACTTTTCCCATTACAAAGACGGCCAAATGAACTACTTCACCGGCCTGGGAGCGCCCCTGGCCGCGATCCTGTCCCAGTATGCCTCGTTAAACAGTGCTAATATAGCTAGCATGACCGTAAGAGCTGCTGATGGCTATTACGTAACCTTTGCCGACCCACAGAATGAGCTCTTTAATGAACGTTATTTCTATCCGGCAGTGGGAGAAAGGGTGCAGGTCGATACTATCATATCCACCAAAGCCGCTGAGAACTTTGCCGGTGATATCAGTCAGCTAGATAATACTTACACCATGCGCTTAATGATGGGGCAGACTTCCTCGGAGGAACGCACCATTTCCCGCATGGTGAAATGGGTGAGTGAAATTGATATCACTACCACGGCAACCATTAACATTCCGGTAACCGGAGTTACACTCAATAAAACTGCGACTACCCTGGTTTTAAACCACAGTGAGCAGTTGACCGCGTTACTTACCCCAGCTAACGCCAGCAAACAGACTGTCACCTGGACCTCTGATAAAGAGGCAGTGGCCATAGTTGACAATACGGGTAAAGTAACGGCCGTTGGTGCAGGACAGGCGGTAATAACCGCTACTACCGATGACGGCAGTTTCACCGCTAGCTGTACCGTAACCGTAGCTGCCAACCCGCTGTATAAGTTAACTCCAGCAAAAGATGCTGTTTATATCATTGGCGCAACTGCTGACGGCATCCCGACTTTGACCGTTAATCAGGGGCAAAGCGGACAGAAGTATTTTGCGGTCTCCGTGGAGCCGGTTATATCCCATGCAGGTAATGAAACCGTTATATTCACCCACTGGCGGAACGAAAGCGAACTGGAACTCAATGCTATCATGGCTGACTTTGATGTAGCCAACACTGCCATGGCTGGATTCAATGTACAGCCGGGCGATGTCATCAAGGTCTATATTGTTGATCGCCTGAGCAATGATGAGAGTAACAATCCGGTAATTTTCCACTAGTCCATAGTTTATGAAGAATAAATCGACCGCCTGTGTTTTCCGGGCGGTCGGCTATATCAAACGCTACCGTACAGGATAGCTATCCTGCATGGTAGAGGGATAGTAATCCTGCGGCATATTAGATGAAGCTGACACCGGTTATGTATCTTAATTGAAAACTATGAGGTGATATATTAATGGTTAAGAAAAGAATAGCTATTATCCTTGCCGCTTTGCTTATACTGTCGATGCTCACCGGGTTGGCCCTGGGTGCTCCTCAGGTCACTTTGAATATAAGTAAGAGTAGCGCTGCGGTAGGAGATAGTATAACTGCATCTGGCAGTTCTAACCCGGATGAATGGGTAAGCATTAAATTACTTGATAGTACAAAGAGCATAGTGTTTTATGATGCAGTTAAACCCAATTTAAGCGGGAATTATAGCTGCACATTCAAAGTTCCCCAAATTTCTTCTGGAACTCTGACCGTCGTAGCCGGTTAGAGTTCCAGAAGAAATTTGGGGAACTTTGAA
>ENA-UOOH01003738-UOOH01003738.1-fermentation-metagenome-genome-assembly--contig:-NODE-3738-length-11230-cov-4.249754_pt1 | contig 11230 bp, 10 predicted proteins | sample MGYA00245778_ERZ724025 | MGnify/ENA primary metagenome ERZ724025 (study PRJEB28704, sample SAMN03018313) | fermentation metagenome | biome: anthropogenic terrestrial biome; feature: soil; material... | reverse complement strand
TGATTACGGCATAGTCGGAGATGTAAATGAAATTCTTCCGGCGGTGATTGAGAAACTGAAGAAATCTATAAAATATATAAAATAAGAACTTTTATCTTTCAATTGTTCTTATTTATTATTCTTTGTGGTATAATTACGTTAATACAATGCTCTGCTTTGCAGGATAACCCCCCTTAATAGATATATGTAAACAATTTAGTCATAATAATACAGGTGGGTGTAATTATACAAAATGTAAACTTGAAAGGATTTAAAATATGATAAAAGATGAAAAGTATTTATTGAGTTCTGTTTATAACACTTTAGAAGTTTTGGATTTACTTAGCCAGCATGATGAATTAGGGATTGCCGAAATAAGCAAAGTCTTAGGATTAAGCAAATCCAGCGTATTTAGAATGCTTTATACGCTGGAAAAAAAGGACTTTGTGTACAAGACTTCAGATGCTAAATATAGACTGTCTGTAAAATTTGCTCATTATGGCTCTATTGTATTGGATAATTTGAATATTATCTCCATTGTTAAACCATATTTAAAGAAGTTAGTAGAAGATCATAATGAAACTGCACATTTAGGAATTTTAGATGATGATATAAATGTGATTTTTATTGCTAAGGAATCCAGCACATCATCAATTCAAATGACATCAAGAATAGGAAGAAAAATGCCATTTTATGCAACAGCTACAGGAAAAATATTGCTTTCATATAATCTTGATGATGAATTGGAAAAAAAGATTAAAAGTCATACGCTTATTAAATTTACAGAGAATACAATTACAGATTATACAAAGTTTATAAAGTTGTTAAATGAAACAAAGGTAAAAGGATATGCAAAAGATTTAGAAGAGAGTGAAGATGGATTGACTTGTTATGCCGTTCCCGTGATGGATATAAGCGGTAAAGTTATTGCCGGAATAAGTATGTCCGGACCAACGGTAAGGATGGAAAGAAATAAAGAAAACCTTTTAAAATCGCTTAAAGACGTTTCATATGAAGTATCAAGGAAATTAGGTTTCAAGAATAATTAAAATAAATCGACAAAAGGTTTCGCTATGTTAAACGGTGTTTAAAATAGCGAAATTTTTTATTGACAAAACCGTTTTCCAGTGCTACACTATACCTGTAGAAGAAATAGCGTTTCGTATATAGAAATAAATTCTATTTATAATCAATATATTATTGCAAAAAAAATATATTTCATAAATGATATGAAAGGAGAGGATGACTAAAATGATTAAATTTAAGTTTTACGGTTTAGGCGGACAAGGTGTAGTAACTGCCGGGAAAGTGTTTTCAGAAGCTACGTCATTGTTTGAAGACAAATATGCAATAACAGTACCTGCATATGGTCACGAAAGAAGAGGGGCTCCTGTAAATACAAGTATTATTACAGATGAAAAGCCTGTGTTGATAAACTCTTTTGTTTACTATCCGGATATTGTGTTGGTTATGGACCACACTGTTGTAGAAAAGGGGGTAAATATTTCAGAAGGAATAGGTGAAAACAGTCTTCTTGTTTTGAATACTGAAAATGAAAAGGTTTTAAATGACTTTAAGAAGTATAGTTTTAAAGAAATATATTATGTGGATGGATCTTCAATAGCTTATGAGCATATAGGGTTAAATATCCCAAATGGTTCTATGTTAGGTGCATTAGCGGGAACCGGTGTTGTGAAAATTGAATCAATAGAAAAAGCTATCATTAGTTCATTCGGCGAAAAGGCAGGTGTAAAAAATGCAAAAGCAGCAAGAGAAGCATATGACAGAATTAAGAAAATATAGAGTGTTCGGTCCCTGCGCTACTAAATTTGGGGCTGACAATACAGGTAGCTGGAGATACGAAAGACCGGTTGTTGATTATGATAAATGCATTAAATGCGGAACATGTGAAAGATTTTGTCCTGCTAATGTAGTGTATGTGAAAAAAGATCAGAAAGAGTGCATTGAATTTAATTATGATTATTGCAAAGGTTGCGGAATTTGTGTAAACGAATGCCCGACTAAATGCATGAAGATGGTACCGGAAAGAGGTGAAGAGTAATGGCGTACAAAATGTTAGATGGTAACGAAGCAGCAGTTGAGGCAATGAAATTAGCTAAGGTACAGGTAATATCCGCTTATCCGATTACACCTCAAAGTTCAATGTCAGAAAAATTATCTGAATTAGTTGCTTCGGGAGAACTTATAGCTGAATATATTCGTGTTGAATCTGAGCATAGCGCACTTTCTGTTGCTACAACAGCTGCACTTACGGGAGTCAGAGCTGCAACAGCAACAGCTTCCAATGGTTTAGCTTTAATGCATGAAATACTAAGTATGACATCAGGAAACAGACTTCCGATAGTTATGCCTGTAGTAAACAGAGGGGTTGCAGCACCGTGGACATTATGGTGTGAGCATGGGGATGCAATGGCTGCAAGGGATTTAGGATGGATGCAGTTTTATTGTCAAAATGTGCAGGAAGTATTAGATTTAACTCTTTTATCATATAGAGTTGCAGAAGATGCAAGAGTATTAACGCCTGTGATGGTATGCTTAGATGGGTTCTTCTTATCACATTCTATGCAGAAATTAGATGTTCCGTCTCAAGAGTCAGTAGATGACTTTATTGGACCTTACAAAAGACATAATACTTATCTTGACCCTAAAGATCCAATGTTTTGTTGCGACTTAACCGGTAACGGTGAATTTACAGAAATGAGATATCAGCAAAAATATGCTATGGATAATGCATTAAAAGTATTTGAAGAAACAGTTAAGGAATTTGAAGAAAGGTTTGGAAGAAAAATCAATATTGTCGAAGGTTATAAAACTGAAGATGCAGATGTTGTTTTAGTTGCATTAGGTTCTATGTGCGGCACGGCAAAATATGTTGTTGATAAAATGAGAAAAAGTGGCAAAAAGGTTGGTCTCGCAGAAATAACCGTATTCAGGCCATTCCCCGTAAAGCAGCTAAAAGCTGTTTTAACAGGTAAAAAGGTTATAGGAGTATTTGACAGAAGTGCAGGTTTAGGAAGTCAAGGTGGTCCTTTATGGTGTGAAACATGTGCCCTCATGATAAATGAAAATAGTGATATCAGACATTATGTTGGCGGTCTTGGAGGAAGAGACGTTACAGAAGCTAACTTAGAAAAAATATACAATGAATTGCTTGAAATAAGCGAAGGTAATAGAACAGAACATTCAGAATGGATAGATTTAAAAGAAAATCCTCTGGATATTAGGAAGGTGGTTAAAAATGTTTGATATACAACATAACTCCAAAGGTTTAGTAGCTCATGGTATTAGTGCATGCGCCGGATGTGGAATGGAACTTATCATGAGAAATGTATTAGATGTATTAGGCGAAGACACCATTATTTTAATTCCACCGGGATGTTCAGCATTGTTCTCCGGTTTTGGAGATGTATCAGGTTTAAAAATAGCAGGTTTTCAAGGAAATCTTGAAAATACGGCAGCTTGTGCCGCAGGTGTCAGAGCTGCACTGACAGCTCAAGGGAATACACACACAACCGTTGTTGCATTTGCAGGTGATGGTGCGACTGCTGATATAGGATTGCAATCTTTATCTGGAGTATTGGAAAGAAGAGACAAAATAGTTTACATATGCTATGACAATGAAGCTTATATGAATACAGGTACCCAAGGGAGTAGTGCTACTCCTTATTATGCAAGCACTACTACTACCCCGGCAGGTAAGCCTACCGCAAAGAAAAACTTAATACAAATAGCAATAGCACATGATATTCCCTATGCTGCCACAGCTTCAATTCATAATTTAAATGACTTTAGAAAAAAGGTTCAAAAAGCTAAAGATACTGACGGACCTTCAATGATTCACGTACAATCTCCATGCCCTTCCGGATGGAAATATAACCCTGCTAAAACCATAGAAGTAGCAAGAGCGGCAGTTCAAACAGGGAACTGGATTCTTTACGAATATGAAGATGGAAAAGTAACTATTAACAATAAACCAAAAGAATTAAAACCGGTTGAAGATTATATCGGACTTCAGGGAAGGTTTAAACATTTAACTAAAGAACAAAGAGAAGATCTTCAGAATTCTACAACTAAAAACTACGAAAAATATATTAGGCAGCTCGAAAGCATGAATATTTAATTATATGTAGTTAAATTTTAAAAATTATGGAGGTAAATAATGAAACTTGGAATTATTGGTGGCGCAGGTTTACTCGGTTCAACAACTGCCTTTGTAGTTGGTATGAAGGATATTTTAGAGGAGATTAAATTAGTTGATTTAAACAAAAATATTTTAGGAAGTCATGTAATGGATATGGGGCAGTCATTGTTACCTGTTTCAAAGACAAGGATTATACAGGCAGAATTTTCCGATTTATCAGATTGCAATATAATTTTAATGACAGCAAGTCTTCCGGAAAGAAATGTAAAAGATAGAAATGAATATCTGCAAGGTAACTTAGGTGTAGTTAAGCCAATTTGTGAAGAATTAAAGAAATTCAATAAGGAAGCTATAATAATTTGCTGTACTAATCCAATAGATGTTTTTAATTATGTTATTTGGAAGCAATTAGGATGGGATAAAAATAAGATATTAGGATTTTCATTGAATGACAGTTTGAGGCTCAAATGGGCAATCTCTAATGCAACAGGTAAAGATTATGACAAATTAGAAGGTTATTGCATTGGAGAACATGGAGATGGGCAAATTCGTTTATTTGAACAAATGACATATGATGGCAAACCTATTGAATTAACAGAAGATGACAAAAACAAGGCAACACAACTTACTGCAGATTGGTTCAGAGAGTATCAATCGTTACAAAGTGGACGTACAACCGGATGGACGTCAGCTGTTAATTTGTCGAAAGTAATTGAAGCTATAGCTACAGATTCTAAAGAGATTATCCCGTGTTCAGTTATACTAACAGGTGAATATGGTTATGAAGAATTATCTATGGGAATGCCTGTCGCTTTGGGTAACGATGGGATAAAAGAAATAAAATTACCGGAATTGACTGCTATACAAAAAGAACAATTAGATAATACAGCTTCAAAAATAAAAAATCTAATTACTTCTATTTTATAGATTTGTTCTGTAATCTAAAAGTTATAAGGTTATATAATTAAACTATTTTAAGGCGAGGTTAATATTTTGATGACAATGCTTAAGTATATAATTTTTTACAATAAGTTTTTTCTTAATAATTATATAAAGGGAGGAATAAATTATGACAAGTCTTTCAGGGAAGGAAAAACAAGCAGGATCTAATGAGGTAAAAATTAAATATCAGGAGGAACCGCCGGCAGGAAGGTTAAAGCTATTTGACCTGTATACAATTGCTTTAGGAGGTGTTGTTGGAGCAGGTGTTGTTAGTCTTACAGGTGCTGCATTGGGAATGACCGGCATAACTATGTGGTTTGCTTATATATTAGCAATATTTTTAGGTGCTATTACTAATATTCCATATTTTTTTGTCAGTTCAACCTTACGTTTGGGTGGGGGTGAGTATTCGACTATTGGAGCATTACTTAATGAAAAGGTTGCCGGATTGTATGTATTAGTCAGGCTATTATATCCTATTTGGTTTGGTACATATGCGATTTCTTTTGCATCTTATATGTTTTCTATATTTCCTGGTTTAAATGTTAAACTTGTGGGATTAATTTTTATTGCTGTATTATTTATAATTAATTCCTTTGGAATTTCGGCTTCATCTAAAGCACAAAACATTATGTTTATATTATTAATAGTGGGGTTAGGCTCTTTTATCATAGCCGGAATACCTAAAATTACGAATCCAGTATTTAATTTCTCAGCACCGGAACATTTTACAGGTGGTGCTAAAGGATTTATTGATGCTATTGTAACACTTGCCGTATCATGTCAAGCTTATAATATGGTAACTCAATATGGTCGAGATGCAAACAATGCTAAAAGAGATATACCAAAATCTATGCTTTTAATTCTTCCAACTCTCATTGTATTATATGGTGGATGTGCTTTAGTTGCATCGGGTATTCTGCCGCTTTCAGAAATAGCAAATCAGCCTTTAACTTACACGGCACAAGCTATTATGCCTGATTGGTTATTTATAATCTTTATTATTGGTGTTATTATGGCAATTGCAACTACAATAAATGGGACAATGGTTGGTAGTATGAATATCATTTCTCAGTCTGTAGATAATGGTTGGTTACCTGGGATAATAAACAAAAAAAATAAACACGGTGTCCCTGTAGCTATATTGGCATACGAATGTATATGTGCATGCATCCCTGTTATCACAGGACTTAATATTGGTTCACTAGCACAATACCATAATTTAATTATGCCATCATTAAGCATATTATTTACAATTGCTGTCCTTCAATTACCAAAGAAATATCCGAATTCATGGAATAAATCTATGTTTAATATGCCTAATTCATTGTTTAAAATTGTGATGGTTATTTCCTTAATAGCTCAGGCTTCTATGTTATCAAACTCACTGATAAATTTAGATAAAATAGTTATTTTAAGTGCGATTGTGTTGTTCATATTGATAATGATATATGTTAACTATAAATCTAAAAAACAAATAAAAATTGAGATTTCTGCATGGGAATAAGAATGATATTTCAGCTAAGTAAGGATAGCTACAGAATTATTAAGATATAGAGAACTCTACTTGTTCTCTATATTCTTAAAAATAGGTATTATAAAAGGCGGTATAGTATGATTAAGAATTTTAAACATTTATTAGAATTAGCAAAAGAAAAAGAATCTAATAAAATTGCGGTTGTGGCTGCAGATGACATCGAAATATTAGATGTAATTGCTAAAGCTGAAGAGTTAAATTTAGCAGATTTTATATTAGTAGGTGATGCCGGTAAAATTAGGAAAATTATTGAAGAACGTGGAATAAACATAAAATCTGAAGTGGTAGATGAAAAGGATCATAAAAAGGCAGCAGATTTAGCTGCTGATTTGGTTGAAATGGGAAGAGCAGGAGCCTTGATGAAAGGAATGTTGCATTCATCGGTTTTCTTAAAATCAATTTTAAATAAAGAAAAGGGTTTAAATACCGGCAAACATATAACTCAGATTTCCATATTAGAAAAAGATAATGAAGATGGATTGCTTTTTATCACTGATTGTGCTATAACAGTTAATCCAGATTTATCAGAAAAGAAAGAAGTACTTGAAAATGCGGTTGAATTAGCACATAAGCTTGGAAATGATCAACCGAAGGTGGCAATATTAGCATCACTCGAAGTTGTAAATCCTGATATGCAGGATACTATTGATGCGGCAGTATTGAGCAAGATGGCTGACAGAGGACAAATAAAAGGCTGTGTAGTAGATGGACCTTTTGCATTTGATAATGCTGTTTCAGTTGAAGCCGCAAAACAAAAAGGAATTATCAGTCCTGTAGCAGGTAATGCAGATATAATAGTGGTCCCCAACTTAACTGTAGGCAATTCATTGACAAAATCAATTGTTTATATTGCAAAGAAAACTGTTGTAGCTGCAACTGTGGGGGCTACTATTCCAATAGTATTTACGTCAAGAACAGAATCAATAGAAGGAAAACTGCTTTCAATTGCTTTAGCGGCATATATTTCATAACACTTTTGAAGGTTAGAGGTGACTTATGTATAAAATACTAGTTATAAATTTAGGATCAACATCAACAAAAATTGCTTACTATGAAGATGATGTTTGCAAGGTTAAATCAAATATTGAGCATCCGATTGAGGAAACAAAACAGTTCAATCATTATATGGAGCAAAATAAATATCGTGAAAAATATATAAAAAGGTTTTTGAAAGAAAATAATATCAACATAAATGAGCTAGATGCAATTGTGAGCAGGGGCGGTCATACAAAACCACTTGAAGGCGGAGTTTACAAGATTTGTGAAGAAATGCTTGAACAACAGGCAAGTGCTTTATACGGTCAACACCCATGTGATTTGGGGAGTAAAATTGCATATGAAATGTGTGTTAATATAAAGGCTATTCCTCTTATTGTAGATCCTCCAGTCACTGATGAATTTGAACCATTAGCGAGATTATCGGGGCATCCTCTGATTGAAAGAAGAAGCAGCTTTCATGCATTAAGCCATAAAGCAACTGCTAAAAGATATGCCAGAGAAAATAATCTAAGGTATGACGAATTAAACTTAATTGTTGTTCATTTAGGCGGAGGAATATCAGTTGCTCCTCATAAAAAAGGCAGAATGATTGATGGTGACAACGGCTTAGAGGGAGACGGTGCATATTCAACTAATCGTACAGGAGCATTGCCTGTTGGAGATTTAGTAAAATTATGTTTTTCAGGTAAATATACATATGAGCAAGTAAAAAGGATGCTTAACGGTAATGGTGGCTTAGTTGCATATCTCGGTGAAAGTGATGTTAAAACAATTGAAAGTAATTCAAAAACAGATGAAAAATCAGTATTATATTTAGATGGAATGATTTATCAGGTTTGTAAGAGCGTTGGTGCTTGTGCTTCGGTTCTTTGCGGAAAAGTTGATGCTATACTTATAACCGGCGGTATAGCTTATTCAAATAATATAGTGCAAAAGATAAGGCATCGATGCGAATTTATTGCACCTATTGTAGTTTATCCGGGCGAAAATGAAATGGAATCTCTTGCAAGAGGTGCGCTTGAAGGTATACGTGGGGATGAACCTATCAGAGATTTTAATTCATCTTCAACTATAACCGCATAATAAAAAAGTAAGCAATAATTATCCCTAAGATGGATAACTGTTTTTTTATCTATTATATTGATAGTGTAAAGTAGCTTATGAAAATAAGGAACAAAAAAATTAGATTCAAAAGAACATAGAAAATCGCAAAGATATAGTTCAACGTTAGTCACCGCTACCCTTGATTGACTGCATTACAATACAATACTGTTAAGTATGCACCGACGGTGAAAAAACTCAAGAACAGATAAGTTTTACCGTCTGGTTCACAGCATTGTAGCATTGTTTTTACATGCCATCAAGGGCAAGCCCTAACTGGTGGCTGGTTTACCTCTGGCTCTACAATCTAAGAACAGATAAAGGCTAAGAAGACTTGGTTTCTTGCATGTTAAAGAAGGCTTGTAATCAAAGGTATCAACAAAAGGCTTAATTAATACAGATGCAGTTCTTGCGTAACTCAAATTATAACAGAAAATAGGGGGTCATTGTTTTTTATTTTATAAAAACTATGTAACCCTTGATAATATAAGGTTTTAAATAAAAAAATAGGAGTGGCTACTTGACACTACATTATATGTGAGAGGATTTTTTTATGAAAAACAAAAGAATTGTTGGTTTTATATTCGGAGTTTTAGCAGCAATAATAATTAATTTGCTTCCTTTAGAAGGATTATTGCCAAAAGGGAAAATGTGTCTTGGTTTGACACTGATGACGGTTATTTTTTGGGCATTTCAAATTGTTCAATCTGGATATTCATCATGTCTTTATTTAGCTTTATTAATAATATTCAAGGTTGAGGAACCGGCTGTTGTACTCTCTCCGTGGCTTGGCAGTACAATGTATTTAGTTATCGGGGCATATTTAGTTGCCTCGGCAGTAAAAAATTCAGGGTTAGGGGAAAGAATTGCATATAATTATATTTTAAGGTTTGTAACTACGTATAAAAGTATAATTATATCAATATTCGTCTTAACATTTATATTAAGTGTTTTAATACCTCACCCATGGCCACGTGCTTTTATAATAATGTCAGTTATGGCAGTTGTAATTAAAAGTGCGAATATGCCGAAGGAGGATTCAATTAAGATTGGATTTACTGTATTTGCAGCGTCGGTTCCGGTTTCTATGATTTTTTTAACCGGAGACAGTGCAATCAATTCTTTAGCAGTGCAAGCATCGGGAATATCAGTAAGCTGGATGCAGTGGTTTATTTATATGGGACCTCCAGCAATAATTGCAAGTATAATAACATGCATTTTAATACTAATTTTATTTAAGCAATCAAGTGAAGTTAAAATAAATAAAGAAGACATAAAAGAAAAACTTAATTTGTTAGGTATTTTTACAAGCAGGGAAAAAAGAACAATGATTTGGCTTGTAATTGCGGTTGTATTATGGTTGACAGATTCAATACATGGAATCGATATTGGTTGGATTACGTTACTTATTGCAATGTTGATGAGCTTTCCAGCAATTGGAGATATATTAGGACCAAAACAATGGGCGGAAGTACCGATACATGTTTTAATGTTTTTAACTGCTGCTATGGCAATTGGTAAGGTTGGAGGAGTTATCGGTATGAATGCATGGATTGCACAAACTGTTCTGCCATCATCAATTCCTTCATATCCATATGTATTGGCAATGGTAATAGCATTAATATCTATGGGTATTCATATGGTTTTAGGAAGCGTAATAGCAGTTATGGGTATAGCAATACCTGCATTGTTAATATTTACAGAATCTATGGATTTAAGTCCTCTTGTTATAATATTATTAGTATATACATCCATAGGAATACATTATATTTTACCATTTCATCATTTAAATATTTTAGTAGGTCAAGGTGAGGAAAATGGCATGTACGGACAAAAAGAAGTTATGCGTTTAGGTATTCCGTTTACCATAGTTGTATTTATAATTGTTTTGTTTGAAGTTTTATATTGGAAAGTAATCGGTCTGTTTTAGATTGTGCATGCAACATATTCGATACATCTTTATCACTTACTATGAAATTCTTCCGGTAGTAATTAAAAATAAAAGAAGCAAAAATCACTTAAAGAATATAACTTCTTTAAGTGATTTATATCGTAGTTTATAAAATTTAATTAAATATTTCTGGTTTCCATTATCCTTCACACAGCTTTATTTTTCTGTATTAAATTTTAAATCCCAAACAGAATAAACAAACAGCCCAATAAAGCAAAACAATGCACCCGATGCCATGGAGTACTTAACGCTGATATCAGCCATTTTGCCAAAGATCAGATTAGTACCGACAGCCGCCACATTTGTGATGCTTGAATAGACGGATAAAATCGTAGCACGGCTGGATATATTCACCTGACGATTTTCAATATCCATTCTTATAGGTACGAAAAGTGACGCCGATATTCTTAAAACCAATATTCCCAACACAGAAATAACCGGGTTTGAAGATAATGCCAACATGATACAGGCAAGACCTGCCGCAAAAAACAAAAGTTTAATTGCTGCAGTTTCTCCAAAACATTCTGAAATTCTATGGGAGTAAGCTGCCAGCAAGCCT
>ENA-UOOH01003734-UOOH01003734.1-fermentation-metagenome-genome-assembly--contig:-NODE-3734-length-11241-cov-10.262471_pt1 | contig 11241 bp, 11 predicted proteins | sample MGYA00245778_ERZ724025 | MGnify/ENA primary metagenome ERZ724025 (study PRJEB28704, sample SAMN03018313) | fermentation metagenome | biome: anthropogenic terrestrial biome; feature: soil... | reverse complement strand
GCAAATCTGACAGTAGTTTTGACAGTAATTTAGAGATAAAACTTGGTCAGATGATGGAAAAACGGACGTTATAATTCCTATGTGGAATATTTCCTGCTCAATGAAAATAGAGACAGAAAGAGGCCGGCGACCCCGCGCTTTCCAGGATTACCGGCCTTTTCTGAGAGAATTCAGATGCAAAAACGAAAAACAAAATGGCAGGGGCAGAAGGATTCGAACCCTCGGCACGTGGTTTTGGAGACCACTGCTCTACCAGCTGAGCTATACCCCTTTATCAAGCATTTTAAAAGAAAAGCGGAATTATTATAGCGCGTTCTGCACGTTCTGTCAAGCCGGCGGGCCGGGCGCCACGCAAAGGGTCTTACTTGCGGGAAGCCGGCGTCGGTGGTATAATAAAAAGGAATAAGGTCGGAGACGCGCCTTGTCTCAAGCGGAAATTCCGGGCGGCCTCGCCGCCTGAAAGGGAGGTGGTTTTCACACGAACGGACCGGTAATTCGAGCGCTCGGCCTCGGCAAAAGCTACGGCGGCGCCGTCCGCGCCGTGAGCGGCCTTTCCTTCGACGTGGAGGCGGGCGAGGTGTTCGGCTTTCTCGGGCCGAACGGCGCCGGCAAGACAACCACGGTCAAGCTGCTGACGGGTCTGCTGCGGCCCGACGAGGGCTCGTGCTCTGTGTTCGGCTTTTCGCCGGCGCAGAAGCCGTGCGAGGTGCACCGACTGTGCGGCGTAATGACCGAGGGCGCAAAAATGTACGGCCAGATGACCGGCACGGAAAACCTCATCTTTTTCGGGCAGGCCTTCGGCATGAAGGACGAGGACTGCCGCGACCGCGCGCGCGGGCTCCTGAAGAAGCTGGACCTGTGGGATGCGCGGGACAGAAAGCTGCGCGCCTATTCCACCGGGATGGCGCAGCGCCTTTCGCTCGCGAGGGCGCTGATGAACCGCCCGCGGGCCCTGTTTCTGGACGAGCCCACCAGCGGCCTGGACCCCGAATCCGCCCGGGAGGTCAACACGATGATTGCCGACCTGGCCCGCGCGGAGGACGTGACCGTTTTTCTCTGCACCCACCAGCTCCGCTATGCGCAGGACGTCTGCAGCCGATACGGCATCCTTGAAAAGGGCAGCCTGCTGGCGTACGGCACGCTGGAGGCGATCAGCCGGGACGCGGGCCTGCACACGCGGGCGTCGCTCCGCCTGCGCGAAGGGGACAGCCCCGCGGGGTTCGAGCGCGGCGGCGACGGCTGGTGGTACGCCGATGTGCTCAGCGAGGACGAAATGCCGAAGCTGATCCGCGAAGCGGTGACCGGCGGCCACGAGATTTACGAGGCGCGGCTGATTCGCCCGACACTGGAGGACGTGTATTTTAAATATGTTTCGCTGAACGGGGGAAAGCAGCCGTGAAAATGCCTTCGCAGGCCGAGCGGGCCGTAATCAAAAAGGATTTTCTGGAAATCTGGGATTCGCGGATGGCGCGCGGCACGGTGCTGGCGGTGCCGCTGGTTCTGGTCGTGGCGCTGCCCATCGTGTTTCTCGTGATGATCAACACGGTTCCCCCCAGCGGGATGAACGGCGTCGACCAGATGATGCGGCTTCTGCCGGCGCAGGCGCGCGGGCTCAGCCCCCGCCAGGGCATGATGTACCTGATGACGGACCTGCTGTTCCCGGCGTTCTTCCTGATGATTCCGCTGATGGCGTCCAGCGTGGCGGCGGCCAGCAGCTTTGTGGGGGAAAAAGAGCGGGGCACCCTCCCGACCCTGCTGCTGACGCCGATGAGCGTGAAGCGCATTTTTCACGCGAAGACGCTCGGCTGCGTTTTGCTTTCCGCCATCGTGACGGCGATTTCCTTCGTGGTGTTTGCAGTCATCGTTTCGGTGGGAGATATCCTTTTGGGGCTGCCCTTTTTCCTGAACTGGAGCTGGCTGGCCCTGATTCTGTTCCTGACGCCGGCGGTCACGGTGTTCGGCGTCGTTTTCATGGTGATGGTTTCGGCCAGAAGCAAAAGCTATGTCGAATCGGTCCAGACGTCGGGGTACCTCGTGCTGCCGATCGTTCTGGCGCTGATCGGGCAGCTCGCGGGCCTTTTCCGCCTGAGCGCGTGGTTCCTGCTGGTGGCGGCAGCCGCGGTCTGGGCGGCCGACGCGCTGCTGTGGGCTTTGTCGGGCCGTTCTTTTACGCCGGAAAAACTGCTGCGTTAGCAGGCCGGCAAAAACGAAAACCTTATCAGGAGGTGATGAGATGGCGGCGGATCTTCATTTGCATACCAAAATTTCCGACGGCTCCGTCGGAATCGACGAGGTGGTCATGCTCGCAAAGCGGTGCGGCCTCACGGCCATCGCCGTGACCGACCACGATACATTCGCCGGTTCCGGCAGGGCGCAGATTCTCGGCAAAAGGCAGGGGGTGAAAGTGCTGCCGGGCGCCGAGTTTTCGGCGGTGGACGCCTCCACCGGCCGCAAGGCGCACATTCTGTGCTACCTGTGCGACCGGCAGGACCGCCTGCTGAGCCTGTGCCGGCACACCAGCGAGGCGCGCCGCAAAGCCGGCACCGCCATGCTGGAAAAAGTGCTGGCGCTGTACCCGATCACCGCGGAGATGGTGATGCGGCGCACGCAGGGCAGCACCGGGCTTTACAAGCAGCATATCATGCACGCGCTGCTGGACGCGGGCTTTGCCGGCGAAATCTTCGGCTCCGTTTTCCAGAAGCTCTTCAACCCGAAGGACGGCCTCGCCTACGTGCCGGTTCAGTACCCCGAGGTGCACGACGTAATCGAGCAGATTCACGCGGCGGGCGGGCTGGCGGTGCTGGCCCATCCCGGGATGTACGACAGTTACGCGCTTTTGGACCAGCTCGCCGCCGACCACGAGATCGAGGGCGTGGAAGTCTGGCATCCCAGAAACCGGGAAGGCGACGTCGAGAAGCTTTCCGCCGTTGCAAAATCCTACGGCCTGGTGAGGACGGGCGGCACCGATTTTCACGGCATGTACACGCAGCGCCCCGTGCCGGTCGGCACCTGCACGGCGCCGGACACCGAGCTTGAAAAGCTCCTGCGCTGCAAAAGCCGTCCCGCCCAGCAGGCGTGAGAGGAGGCGCATCCATGCAGTACCATTACAAGACGCGGGGGACCTGTTCGCGCGAAATCATCGTCGACCTGGACGGCGACACCGTCCGGTCGGTGAAATTCATCGGCGGGTGCAACGGGAACACGCAGGGAATCGGCGCCCTTGTCGCCGGGATGAAGGCCGGCGAAGTGATTCGCCGCTGCCGCGGCATCCGGTGCGGGAGCAAGCCGACTTCCTGCCCGGATCAGCTCGCCGACGCGCTCACGGAAGCCCTCGCGCAGCAGCCGCAGTGACGGCGGAGTTTTCAGTCCCGAATCCACGGTCCCCGCTCCCGAATCCGGAGCGGGGGCTTTTTTAAGCCTCCGAAACAAATCCGCTCCTTTTCATAGTATGAGGCAGGAAAAAGATTCCTGCATGAATGAAAAGGGGCGGATTTTATGTATTTTCCGCGCGGCACGGCAAATTCCCTCAACGCCCTGCGCAGGCGCCGGGGGCCGGACGCCTGCCGAAGCGAATTCCATAAGCTCAGGGTTTCCCGCCGCGCCTACGCGGCCGGCCTCGTCAACGACCCGAACCTGTCGTTCGCGACCTGCTTCGCCCTGCTGCCCGAGCTGCGCGGCTGGCAGCCGGAGGGGGAACTGTGCCCGCGCGTCCGCACGGCGGTACGGCTCTGCGAAATCATCCGGACCGACAAAAGCGCGGACGGGAACGCGGTGCACCCCAGATACGACGAAGCGACCCGGGACGCGCTGCGGTGGATGTTCGCTTCCGGCGAAGAAGCCGACGGCATGGATGCGGATTTCGACCGCACGGTGGATATCTCCGCCTGCGTGCTTCTGAAGATTTACCACGAGGAGGAAATTCTGCCCGGCGTGGTGCGCCTGATGTTCCGGCGGAACCGCCGGGGCTCCTGCCTGCACGACCTGGCGTGGGCGTTCTTTCAGTCCGCCGGCCCGCGCGCGCTGCGGTCCGTGGCGGAGCGCCTGCTCTCCCCTTCCGCAAAGGACGCGGAGCTCGCCCGGCTGCTGCTGCACCTGCCGCAGGCCGGGAACTCGCGGCGCGAAAAGCGGGCCCAGTATGCCCGGTACCTCGATTGGCTGGAAGAGAACCGGCCCTACCTCTCCCCCACCGACGAGGGCCTTTGCGCGACCTCCAGCCCGCACGCCTGCGCCGTGAACCTGAGTGCGAAGTACCTGAACCGGAAGCCCCGCGCCGGCGGCCCGGAGGACGCGCCGCCCCTGACGGAATCCGAAAAAGGCTGTCTCGCGTGCTTTTCCGCCGCGCAGCCCGAGGAGCGGGAGCTGCTCGCCCACTTCTCGTGCAAGCTGCATGAAAAAGACCCGCTGCGCTGGAGCGAGTGGATCCGCCGCCCGCTGGAAAAGCAGATCCGCGCGGCGCGCGGCGGGGAGGCGGACCGATGATTACGGTCGCCGGCAAAAGGCCGGATTCCGGAACGCTCGCCGGTTTCGCGGACGGCAGCCTGAAAAGAAACATCCTCTCCGTCCTGGAGACGAGCACGCACCGCTACGCCTTCGACACGGCCGCGCAGCTTGAATTTGAGCTTGCCCTCCGCCAGGCGACCGTGGAGGCCGCCCACAGACTGTACGGCAGCGGCCTGCGCTTCGCCGTGTTCCGCGACGCGGCGGCCAACCCCGCTTACTGGAACGTGACGCGGGACGGCGGCTTCTCCCTGAAGCGGGGCGCGCCGCCCGCCCGGGCGATTCTCGACATCTTTGAAAACGGCTCCGCCTATGCGACCGAGTGCGCGACGGCCATGATGATCGTGCTGTACGGCGCCCTGGTCAAAGTGTACGGGGAAGCCCGCTTCAACCGGCTTTTCCCGCAAATCGAGCTGATGAACTGGCACCGGCTCGACCCCCGCCTGCAGAGCTTCGGAAGCCTGGAGCGGAAAGCCGACTATTTCCCCGGCGACCGGCGGTATATCGCAAATCCGGACGTCGACCCCCTGACCCCGCACTGGCAGGGCGAAAACGTGATTGAGCTGGGCGGCGGCCTGTTCTACGGGCACGGCATCGGCATCCGGGACGCGGGCAGCATCATCCGCTCCCTGAACCGGAACCGCGTCGATGGAGCGACCCGCTCCGCCTACCTGATGGACGCCGCGGGCAGGCCCGACTACCGGCGCCTCGCCGCTCTGGCCGCACCGTGAAAAGCCGTTTAGATTCCACTTGCAGGCGACATATTCCACTAATTATCAGCTATAAAGCTACCATTTGCGGCTATAATGACAGCTATCAGAAGCTTCACTCATAAAAAAGGGAAAAAATGCAAAAGGATATAAAGCGGGCCGCCGGCTCTCCAGAAACGCTGCTGGTGGCCGTTTCTCCGGGCACCGGCCCCCTGCGGGGGCAAATCATCAGCGGATACGCGAAAAAAAAGATCGATTTTAGCGGAGAGTGGGAACTGCTGTTCGGGATCGACCAGTGGTACGACAGCATCCGTTTTCCGGAACCGACGCTGAAACTGCGCAGCTTTTGGAGCAGGTGCCACAAAAAGAAAGTCAGAAAGGCGGCCGCCGCGGTGGATATGAGCTGTATGGATAAGGTGGAAGAGGAAAAATCGACTTTTCTCGTCCATATCCGGTTCCGCAGAAACGCGACCTGGCAGGGCAGCATCACCTGGCTGGAAACGGGCAGGGTGCAGGAGTTCCGCAGCGCGTTTGAAATGCTGAAGCTGATGGAGGAAGCCTGCCACCCCGGGATTCAGGAGAGCATCTCCTGGGAAGAGAAAAAAGAAACGGAAAGCCGGGAGGAGGGAGAAGGCCCCGTTTAACCGGCCTGCCTTCCGTCTTTTCAGCGTCGTTTTTTCTGTGATTTTTTTCTGTAATTTTTCTGTTAAAAGAAAAACAAACCGCCGAGAAGTGGTAAAATAAAATTGTAAAATTTCTCGGTTTTATCTTAAAATTTTATTTACTTTCATCCGATTACAATTTCATGTCCTCCAAGCCAGGGCATGTATCCATCTTTTCACAGTTCTTTCACAGTTCCTGAACAAGGGCGCCTTCGGCCGGTCAACCGGCCGGGGGCGCCTTTGTTTTTGTTCCGCGCAGGCCCGGCTGCCGCAAAAAATTTTCTTCGGCTTTTTGTGTCTGCATGGAGCGGCTGGGCACGGTTCCCAAATAGCCTGCATGTTTTGGTGGTTTGGTTTCATACTATTGGATAAGATGGGAAGAACTAAAAATCGGAAAACGGCTCCTGTTTGAAGGGCATTTTCCCGGCGCGCGGCGGCTTTTCCGCATCGGTTAACATAATGTGTTGACATAATTCAATTATTGTTCTAAAATATAGATATAAATTGGCACTTCCTGTAAGAAGTGCTTTTCTAACACTTTGCATCATCACACAGGATATTTCAAGGATTGTTTCCGGATTTTTGCAAAAGCCGGCACAGCGCTTTCAGAAAGGGTATTGATTAAAAAATGCAGTCGTTTATAACTCGTCTGAAAAACAGTGACAATACGTACCGCGAGCTTTTCGTGCGGTACCCGAACAACCCGATTTTGACCGCGAAGGACTGGCCGTACGCCGCCAATACCGTTTTCAATCCCGCCGCCACGGATTTCAACGGCAAGACGCTGCTGCTGGCGCGGGTGGAAGACCGGCGCGGTTTCTCCCATTTGACAAAGGCCGTCAGCGAAGACGGGGTGACGAACTGGCAGATTGACAAATGGCCCACGCTTGAAACCAGCCCGGACTATCCGGAGGAGGCGTGGGGAATCGAAGACCCGCGGATCACCCGCATCGACGAGCTGAACCGCTGGGCGGTGGTTTACACCTCGTTCTCCCGGTCGGGACCGACCGTCTCGCTCGCGCTGACCAAGGATTTCGTCTCGTTCGAGAAAATGGGCTCCATCATGCCGCCGGAGGATAAGGACGCCGCCCTGTTCCCCCGCAAGTTCAAAAACCGGTGGATGCTGATTCACCGGCCCATCGGGCCGCATTTCGGCAACATGCAGCTCGGCCCAGGCGCGCACATCTGGATCTCCTGCTCGGAGGACCTGAAGTACTGGGGCGACCACAGCATTCTGATCAACGCGCGGAACGGCGGCTGGTGGGACGCGAACAAAGTGGGCCTCTGCGCGCAGCCGCTGGAGACGCCGGACGGATGGCTGATCCTCTACCACGGCGTGCGGCGCACGGCGGCCGGCTCGCTGTACCGGCTCGGCCTCGCCCTGCTGGACCGCGAGAACCCGATGCGCGTGCTGCGCAGAAGCGATGAATGGATTTTCGGCCCGGAGGAACGCTATGAGCGGGAAGGCGACGTCCCCGACGTCGTTTTTCCCTGCGGCTGGGTGCTCGACAAAGCGAACGGGAAGGTGCGGATGTATTACGGCGCCGCGGATTCCTGCATCTGCCTTGCGACGGCGTCCCTGAACGATTTGCTCGAATATATCAAAAGCTGCCCGGAGCAGCCGCCCCTGACACGGGAAAAGTGACGCTCCGAAGGACGGCATTGTTTCAAGATAAACGAAAGGACAAAGGAGGTAATCACTTTGAAAGCATTGTTTCTTGCAGGCGGGCTGGGCACACGGCTCAGGCCCCTGACCGACCATCTGCCGAAGCCGATGGTCCCCATTATGGGAATTCCGCTGCTGGAGCGGAATATCGATGCTCTAAAGCGCTGCGGCGTGCGGGAGGTCGTCCTCAGCACCTGCTACAAAGCGGACTGCATCTCCAGCCATTTTGAGTCCAGGCATATCGACGGCATCAAAATCACGTATGTCTGCGAGGATATCCCGCTCGGAACCGGCGGGGCAATCAAAAACTGCCAGAAATATCTGGACGGGACCTTCCTCGTCTTCAACTCCGACATTCTGTGCAACATCGACCTCAGGGCCCTCGTGGCCTACCACAAAGAGAAGGGCGCGGACGCGACCATCGCCGTCACCCGCGTGGCGGACCCCTCCAGCTACGGGGTCATCGAGTTCGGCGCCGACGGGCTCGCATCCTCGTTTACCGAAAAGCCGAAGCCCGGCGAGGCGAAGTCGAACTTCATCAACGCGGGCATCTATGTCTTCGAGCCCAGCATCTTCGACCTGATTCCGTCCGGGAAGGTCGTCTCCATAGAAAAGGAAACCTTCCCCGCCCTGCTGAAGCGGGGCAGGAAAATCGCCATCTACACCGGCGGAAAATACTGGATTGACATCGGCACGCCTGAAAAGTACATGCAGGCGCACAGGGACATCTTCGACGGCCGCTGCTTTGTGCCGGAAAACGATTTTTCCAGCGAAAAGGTGTACGGCCTCTCCAATGTGGAAATCCACCCCACCGCCAAAATCAGGGGGCCGGTCTGGTTCGGCAAGAACGTGCGCATCGGCGCGAACGTGACGGTCGGGCCGAACGTGGTGATCGGCAACGGCTTTCAGACGGGGCGCGGCTGCCTGATCCGCAACAGCGTGATCTGGAACGGCGTCTCCGTCGGGAGCGGCGTGGACATCGACCACTCCGTCGTCACGTCGGACTGCCGCATCGCAAGCGGCGTGCAGTGCGTGGACACCGTGTATTCACAGGAAAGCAAGCGCCCTTTCGTGATTTGAGGGCGGGAAAGGAATGGGACGTTTGAGCGGAAATCAAAAAATGCGGATTCTATTTCTGAGCACCTATCCGCCGCGGGCGTGCGGCATCGCGACCTTTACGCAGGACCTTGTGGGGGAGCTGGCCAAGACCGGCGAGATCGAGCCCGGCATCGCCGCCGTCAGCAACGGCGGCGAATCCTACCCGCCGGAAGTGAAGTTCGACCTGAACCAGCAGAACCCCGAAGCCTACCCGGAAACGGCTGAAAAAATCAACCGGTCCGGAGCCGACCTCCTGATGGTGGAGCACGAATACGGCATTTACGGCGGACCCTGCGGCAGCTTTCTGCTGAAGCTGACCGGGGCGCTGAAGCTCCCCTACTGCGTCACGCTGCACACGGTTCTGCCGGAGCCGAGCAAAAGGCAGCGGGACATCGTCCACGGGCTCGGCTCCGGCTGCGAAAAGCTGGTGACCATGGCGCCCAACACGGTGGAGACGCTGAAGACCGTCTACGGGGTCGACCCCGAAAAGATCGCGGTCATCCACCACGGCGTGCCGAATCTGGACGTGCCGGGCCGGGACCGGCTGAAACGGGAAAACGGCCTCGAGGGCCGCTTCATCGTCAGCACGTTCGGGCTGCTCGGGCCCGGAAAAGGGCTGGAATACGGCATCGAGGCGACGGCGCGCGTCGCCAAGAAGCACCCGGAGGTCCTCTACCTGATTTTAGGGCAGACGCACCCGGACATCCGCCGGCGCGAAGGCGAAAAATACCGCGAGAAGCTGGAACGGACCGTCGAAAACTTCGGCATTTCGCGGAACGTCCGGTTCGTCAACCGCTACCTGACCAAGGAAGAGATCATCCGGTACCTTTCCCTTTCGGACGTCTATATGACGCCCTATCTCGGAAAGGATCAGGCCGTGAGCGGCACGCTGGCCTATGCCGTGGGGTACGGCCGGGTCATCGTCTCCACGCCGTACTCCTACGCGCGCGTGATGCTTGCGGACGGACGCGGCCTGCTCGCCGAGTTCCGCGACGCGGGGTCGCTCGCGGCGCGGATCTGCGAGGTGCTGGAGCACCCGGACCTGAAGGCGAAAATGGAGCGGAAAACCCTCGCCCTCGGCAGGACGATGCGGTGGAACCACGTTGCGGAAAACTACCTGAGCACATTCCGCGGGGTCCTCGCTTCCCGCGGCAAAAAGGAGGCTTTATGACGGACGATTCCATGGACACGCGGTACCTTTTCCGCCTGACGGACGACACGGGGATGTTCCAGCACGCGGTGCTGGGGGTGCCCGACCCGAAGGAGGGATACACCACGGACGACAACGCCCGCGCCCTGGTTCTGGCGGGGATGCTGTACGCCCGCACCGGAGAAAGAAAATACGAGGACCTGCTGGTCCGCTACCTGAGCTTTCTGGTCTATGCGGAAAAGGACCGGTGGTTCCGCAATTTTATGGGCTATGACCGGGACTTTCTCGAAAAAAGAGGCTCCGAGGACTGCTTCGGGCGCTGCCTGTGGACCCTCGCGTGGACGGCCGTGCAGAAACGCCTGCCCGGCTCTGTCCGCGTGTGTGCGGAAAGGCTCCTGCGCCGCACGGTCCCAAGCTGCTCCAGCCTCTCCTGCCTGAAGAGCAAAGCCTATGCGCTGAGCGGGCTCCTGACCTGGGGCGACCCGTCGGCACAGCCGTTTGCAAAGATGATGACGGATTTCATCGTCGATACATACGCGCAGTGCCGCCGGGAAGACTGGCGCTGGTTTGAGGACAAAGTCACCTACTGCAACGGCATCCTCCCCTACTCCATGCTCTGCGCGGGCGAAATGGAGAAGCGCTGCCGCAAGATCGGGCTGGAAAGCCTTGATTTTCTGCTGGAAAGCACGATAAGGGAGGGGATGTTCAGGCCGGTCGGCTGCAAAGGCTGGTTCCCCCGCGGCGGCAAGCCCGCGGAATACGACGAGCAGCCGGTGGAAGCCTGCAGCACCATGCTGGCCTGCCTGAAGGCGTGCCGCCTGACGGGCAGCCGAAAATACAGCGACGCCGCGCGGCGCTGCTTTGCCTGGTACGTGGGCAGGAACTCGCTCGGCCAAACGCTGATCGACCCGGAAACCGGCGGCTGCTGCGACGGCCTGAAGCGGGGCGGCCTGAACCGCAACCAGGGCGCGGAAAGCATCGTCTGCTGGCTGATTGCCCGCACCGTCGCCGAGGAGGAGCGCTGGCTTCCCCTTTCGGAAAAGGAAGAAGAGAAGTAAAAAATTCCTTGCATCTCGGCGCCGGATGTGATAAAATACACGTGGCGACGATTGCGGGAGTAGTTCAGTGGTAGAGCGTCAGCTTCCCAAGCTGAATGTCGCGGGTTCGAGTCCCGTTTCCCGCTCCAAATTTAAGGCCCGCATGGGTACTGGTTTTCCAGTGTTCATGCGGGTTTTCCTATGCTTGAAGCATGAAATTCGGTGCTCCTCTTTTTTTCTCAACATGCAAAATCATTAAGAATTATTAAGAATAATGCAAGATAAAAGGGACATTGAGGGGACATAAAAGGGACAGCAGTTTTTCCCCGACATTCCGGGCTTTCCCCCTGCTTTCGGAACTTGCAAATGAACGCGCGAGGGGACAAAATAAACGCTGATAGAAGCCGATAGAATAGACCTA
>ENA-UOOH01003733-UOOH01003733.1-fermentation-metagenome-genome-assembly--contig:-NODE-3733-length-11245-cov-9.220912_pt1 | contig 11245 bp, 9 predicted proteins | sample MGYA00245778_ERZ724025 | MGnify/ENA primary metagenome ERZ724025 (study PRJEB28704, sample SAMN03018313) | fermentation metagenome | biome: anthropogenic terrestrial biome; feature: soil; material... | reverse complement strand
ATGATTTTATTTTTTAAGTTTGTTTGCAGCTTTATGCTGCGGTATGATATAATAATCATATTACATGATTTGGCAAAATATATATTTTAGAGATAATTTTAATCATAAAGGCAAACTAATTGAAAAATTAGGACGCAAAGCTTGAAGTCTAAGGTATGCAAGGAGTACTATGACCGTTCAGCTGCTAGAAAGATTATTTGTTTTTTTTAGTAGCTTTTTTATTTTATAAAACATTTATTACAAACCATCTTTATAACACATTAATAAATGGGAGTTATTAAAATAAATTACTTCTAAAATTCTATATTTGTCTATTGCACAATATTTATCCCTTAAAGGGTAATATTTTATATAAATAAATGCTTTTTAGAATAACTTAAAATGGAGGAAGGAAATGATAAAAAGGAGATTAGCTTTATTGTTAACATTGGCAATGATTATATCAATGTTTCCGATAAATGCATTTGCAACTGAGTTCCTTGATATGCCAAATGATTGGTCTGCCAAAGCCGTTGAAAACGCGGCAGCAAATGGATTACTAAAAGGCGACAACGGGAAAATCATGCCAAACGAAAATTTGACTAGAGCACAAATGGCGACTATTGTGAATCGAGCATTTGGCACAACAGAAAAATCATCAATTAATGATTTTACTGATGTAAAAAGCGATGCCTGGTATTATGATGAAATGTCAAAGGCAGTACAAATGAAGACATTTATCGGAAGCGGAGACAAGCTTTATCCTGACAGTAATATAACCAGGGAAGAAGCTTTTGTTGTGCTTGCCCGTGCATTCAAAATTTCGGAAAAAAATGAAAATGTACTTGACAAATTTTCTGACAAAAACAATGTAAGCGATTGGGCTACAGATGGTGTATCATCCCTTGTTGTTTCAGGATACATCACGGGCTCAAATGGTCAGATTAACCCGAAACAAAACATCACAAGAGCAGAATTTGCACAAGTGATGGACAATCTGTTAAAGAACTACATAAACAAAGAAGGTACATATACAGAAGATTACAGTGGAAATTTAATGATAAATGTACCAAATGTCACTTTAAAAGGATTAACTGTAACAGGTGATTTAATAATAGGTGATGGTGTAGGAGATGGAGAGGTAACACTCGATGATGTTACCGTAACCGGAAGAGTTTTAGTTCGCGGCGGTGGAGAGGATTCCATTAAAATCATTGGCAATTCCAACATTCAAAATATTTTAATCGCACGCGTAGATGGAAGAGTAAGAGTTTATTCCGAAGACGGCTCTGAAATAGGCGAAGTAATAGCAGATGGTAATGATGATGTTATCATCGAAGGAAATTTTGGAGCAGTAACAATAGTTGGTTCTGACATCACAGTAACAGCTACAAATGCTAATATTGAATCAGCTTTAATTGAAGGAGAAAATGCTAACATTACCGTTGGAAAAGACTCAACAATCAATACTATTAACGTCAATGCACAAAATGCAAATATAGAGGTTTCAGGTAATGTTAAAAATATAAATACTACTGTACAAGCTCAAAATGCTAAAATAGATGTATCCGATGGAGCAAAAGTAGAAAATGTTACGGCAAATGGTCAAGGTGCAACAATAAGCGGCGATGGTACTGTAGAAAATGTTACAGCTAATGCAAATAACGTTGCAGTTAATACCCCTAATACATCTGTAACAGCAGCCGAAGGTACAACAGGAGTTACAGCCGGAGAAGAAGAAGTTACTCCCGGTAAAACCGTAACAGTACCAAAAGAAGAAACACCTGCACCTCCAAGCGGTGGCGGCAGAGATACCTCTCCATCTAAAGTAGCAGTAAGTGGTATTAGTGTGAGTGGAGAAGGTGGAGCAACAACTATAACTGAAAAAGATGGTACACTCCAGATGGTTGCTACTGTTACTCCTAGTAACGCAAGTAACAAGGCGGTAACATGGAGCTTTGATGATAATGATACAGATACAGGTTCAGCAACAATTGATACTATTACTGGATTGTTGGAAGCAAAAGGTGATGGAACAATTACTGTAAGGGCAACATCTGTAAGCACACCATCAGTTAGTGGAACAGCGGTAATTACGATTAGTGGGCAAGTGGTATACGCCACTATCGACCCGACAACAGTAGAATATGATCTAAACAACCCGGCTGATGTAACCACGGTCATCACATTGAATGATGCCAGTCTACCGTTCCAGATTCGGGTTATGCAAAATGGCACCTTTGTCGAATGGCTTGATATAAACAAGGATTGGGCAGTAGAGGAAACCCAGGATGGACAGGCTATCTTGACCATTAAGCAAAGTTACCTCGCCGGCAAGGGACTTAATAAGAATGATCAGCTAACATTCTTAATAGACTTCAGCCCTCAACCTGATAGTACTGCATTAACCGTGACTGTGAAGGATACGGCACCGGTCACAACACCAATCACAGCAATAGAACCAATTATAGGAGAAGCGAAAGTTGGCGTTGAACTAACTGCGGGAGCATTAACACCTGCAGAAGCAACAATAACATACCAGTGGATGATAGCTGATACAGTAGACGGTTCCTATGCGAGTATTGAAGGTGCAACAGGAAATACCTATACACCGGTTGAGGCTGACGCAGGCAAATTCATTAAAGTATTTGCAACAGGTATCGGTGACTATTCCAGCGAAGTAGGAAGTGCAGCAACTGCGGCAGTAGCGGCAGAACTAAGCGGTGAAAATGCAATAACAGCATTTAGCTTTGCAGAACAAACAGGACCGGCAACCATAGGAAATGGAACCATAGCTATCGAAGTAGCCTACGGAACCGATGTAGCAAATCTAGTAGCAACATTCACATTATCAGATGGCGCAACAGCACAAGTTAGTCTAGCAGATCAACAAAGCGGAGTAACCTCTAACAACTTTACTAACCTTGTAACCTATGTAGTAAGAGCAGAAAATAGCGTAACTAAGAACTGGGTAGTAACAGTGACGGTAGCATAAGCACCGGCAATAAACACCATAACCTTAGACCCTGCAACTGGAGAAGCAACAGTAGTCCAGGGTGCAGAGCTTGAGGAAAGTGAAGTAACACTGTCCAGCAACTACAATGCTACAGGATTAAAGACCTTCATCAGCCTGAAAAAGGGTGAAGAAGCCGTAAACTTTGACGATGTATATGAAGAGTTCAACTTAGCCACAAAAGTAGGAACTGGGGACGAAGACGGTCCCTACAACATGGTGGGTGCTTACGCTAGCTTCCAGTACGGCCCGTCAAGCGGATTTGCTGTTGAAGCAGGCGTAGACCAGGTAACAACAACCACAGGTAAAGTGAAGGCAGATGCAGATGTTGGAACCTATGTAATTACTACAGAAGTAAAAGCTGGTGATGAAGTACTGGCAACTGCGACCTATATTTTGATAGTAGAAGCAGCAGAAGTGAATACCATAACCTTAGACCCTGCAACTGGAGAAGCAACAGTAGTCCAGGGTGCAGAACTTGAGGAAAGTGAAGTAACCCTGTCCAGCAACTACAATGCTACAGGATTAAAGACCTTCATCAGCCTGAAAAAGGGTGAAGAAGCCGTAAACTTTGACGATGTATATGAAGAGTTCAACTTAGCCACAAAAGTAGGAACTGGGGACGAAGACGGTCCCTACAACATGGTGGGTGCTTACGCTAGCTTCCAGTACGGCCCGTCAAGCGGATTTGCTGTTGAAGCAGGCGTAGACCAGGTAACAACAACCACAGGTAAAGTGAAGGCAGATGCAGATGTTGGAACCTATGTAATTACTACAGAAGTAAAAGCTGGTGATGAAGTACTGGCAACTGCGACCTATACTGTAACAGTAGAAGCAGAGTAACAGATCAATAGTAAGTGCTTAAAAACAGAGGTAACACAAGGAGACGGTTCTTTTGTGTCGTGAGTTGACCTTCTGAGCTGTCCGGTGAACCACAACAAAACCCCGTGGGAAAGCAAGCAATTAAGCTCTCTCACGGGGGCTTTTTTTACTCCCAGCAAACCTTGGGGGCAATCAAACTCTTAAGGGGCTGGGGGGTTCTTTTTTTGCAAAATTATTGCGAAAAAATACGTTATAAATTACCTATAAGAAAAATCGATTAGTATATATCATGGCTGATTCTTAAAATGCGGGAAGGGGGTCATACTATGGCAGGAGATTGTTCTTTTATGTTAGAAGCAGATTTTCTAATGAGTGCTACTCAGCCTTAGAAGAATATGTTGAAGAGAACAAAGATAGTTAGAACTTGAACTGCGTAATGTGCGGAACTTGGGTGAGGTTCCCCTTACATATATGAATGTCAAATCTGTATGGGTTAAACTTATTGCTGCTGGGTTATGTTAATTTATTATTAATTTTATTTAACTTGTTAACAGCGAAGTCTTCCGTTATAATTAATAAAAAGATTGAAAGAGGTGGGAAGATGAGCTTAACAAGAGAAGATTTAAAAGCCATATCTGACCTAATTGATGTAAAACTTGATAAACAGGAACAAAACAGTAATAAGAGATTTGACGAAGTAGACAAAAGATTTAGCGAAATAGATAAGAGATTTGATGAACAAGACAAAAAAATTGACAAAAAGTTGGATGATTTAAGGACGGAATTTAAGGAAATGCTTATTGATAACACTATTCTTATTGCAGAGCATGTTAAAAAGGTTGTATTAGAGTCAGAAGAGAGATTATCTCGCGAAATTCAAGAAATAAGAAATGCAACAGCACAAAACAGCTATGATATAGCTGTTATAAAACAAAAAATTTCATGATATAATACTTAATTTAGTGCTCTTTTTCTTCCAAAGTTGATATTACCGTTCAGTTGACAAAGAAGAGAACCAATATAATTAAGTCCCGTGGGGAAGCAAGTGATTTAGTTCTCTCACGGGATTTTTTTTATCCTCGACAAGCTATAGGAGTAATCAAGCTCTTAAAGTGCCGGGGGGTTGTTTTTTGTGAAAAAACTATTTAGAGAAATATCGAAATAGATATTGACAATTTAATTTTTTTATAGTATATTCTATTTAGAAATACTTCTAAATAGAAAGAGGTGAGACTGTGGGATTTGCAGAAACATTTAAAGCGCTTTCTGATCCGATAAGAAGAGAAATATTGGTAATGCTAAAAGAAGGAAAAATGTCTGCAGGAGAAATAGCTGAACAATTTGACATGACTGCTGCTACAATTTCATATCATCTTTCACAGCTTAAAAAAGCAGGATTGTTGTTTGAAACGAAATATAAAAATTTTATTTATTATGAAATCAATGTTTCGGTATTTGAAGAATTAATGTTGTGGTTAACACAGTTTGGAGGTGTTGATAATGAAAATGAAAGTTGACAAGTTATTGATAATAAGTACTGTTATTTGTTTGCTTCCTATAATTTTGTCCTTGATTATGTACGATAAATTGCCTGAAAGGATGCCCATTCATTGGGATATAAAAGGAAACCCGGACAACTACGGCTCAAAAGCCATGGCAACCATAGGACTTCCGTTAATGATGGCAGGGCTGAATTTAATTACGCATTTCGCATTAAATTCTGATCCTAAAAGAGCAAATCCTTCAGTTGTTTTAAAAGTTATAGGCAAATTAACCATACCTTTTATGTCTGTGACCTTGGTACCCATAACAATATTTGCCGGATTAGGATATGACATACCAATTGAAAAGATGGTACCTGCTTTTGTCGGTGTATTATTTATAATGGTAGGAAACTACCTGCCTAAAAGCAAACAAAACTATACTGTTGGAATAAAACTGCCTTGGACTTTGAACAATGAGACAAACTGGAATAAAACACATCGCTTGGCAGGATATTTGTGGATGATAGGCGGAATATTGATGTTTGTGAACAGCTTTTTGCAAATATATTGGATACCTGTATTTATTGTTATAATGTCATGCTTGGTTTTTATACCGGCAGTTTACTCTTATATTTTGTATAGGAATGAATAGTAGAAGAGGAATGGGGACACACCTCTATTCTTAGGGATAGTCTCTGAGGGTAAGAGGAATGTCCCCAATTTAAATAAAAAAAGTGGCTCAGCCACTTTTTTTATTTAGCTTGATACATTCCTTTGTTTTCCATATACTTGAATATAGCTTCTCCATGCTGCTGCTCTTCTTTTTGAATATGGTTCAGGATATTTCTTACCTGAGGATCTCTAAATTCAAATATTGCGGAATTATATGCACCGGATACATACTTTTCAGTCATAAGCATATCAGTACAAAGGTCTTTGTCGGAATTGCTGAAGCCTGAATTTCCTTGAGATTGAAATGACTGCTGACTGCCTGACTTCATCTGACTGCTTGACTGCTGGCTGCTTGATTGCTGACTGCCTGACTTCATCTGCATCTGACTGCCTGACTGGCTTCCTGATTGCTGACTGCCTGATTGCTGACTGCCTGACTGGTTTCCTGATTGCTGACTGCCGGACTGTTGCCCGCTGGATTGTTGCTGACCGCTTGATTGACTCATTGATGGCATTTGACCCTTTAAAAGCTGGTCAAGAGTGTTATAATGTTCCTGCTCTTTTTGACCGTTTTGTTGGAAAATGCTTTTCAATTCAGAACATGATGCCATGTTGGCATAGCTTGAGTACTTTTGGACACAAATTTTTTCATGGTTTTTCTGATCTTCTAAAAGATAAGTTTCTTTAGTTGTAAAATTCATTTGAACACCTCCGATTATTATTATTTTCAAAATATAAAAATATATCCGCTAAAAAAGTATTTGAATTTAATATTTGCTTGAATAGCGACAAATGGCGACAAATATAGAAAGAGAAGGCATTTGGAAGATGAAAGATAAAAGTTACAGAAAAACAAAACTGACAAATGGTAGAGATTTTTATAAAAAACAAATTAAGGCTTAGCACAAAAAAGGCGCTGATTTTTTTCAGCGCCTGCACATTAAATTTTTTTATTCTTTTGCTTTTATTTTATCTTTTTCCGCTGTGAAGAATTCTTTTGTCAACCTAAATACAACCGGGCTCAGCAATAGAACTCCTATCAAGTTCGGGAAGGCCATCAGAGCATTTAATGTGTCTGCCAAATCCCACATGAATGTAAGTCCACCTACAGATCCTACTACAACTGCTACAACCCATAATATTCTGTATGCCATTATCGGTTTTGTTCCAAGCAAGTATTCAACACATCTTTCACCGTAGTATTCCCAGCCTATAATTGTTGAATATGCAAACAATATAAGACCGACACTTACTATGTACTTGCCTATTCCCGGAAGACCTACATCAAATGCAGTTGCAGAAAGAACCGCTCCGCTTTGTCCATTATCCCAAACACCGGAAACCAAAATAACAAGAGCTGTAATAGAGCAGATTACAATTGTATCCATAAATACTTCGAATACTCCCCACAATCCCTGACGAACCGGGTGGTCTGTAGTTGCAGCGGCGTGTGCTATAGGAGCGCTTCCTAAGCCTGCTTCGTTGGAGAAAATACCACGTGCAACTCCGTAACGGACTGCCATCATCATAGTTGAGCCTGCAAAACCTCCTACTGCAGCTGTTCCTGTGAATGCATAACCGAAAATCATTGAAAAAGCATTAGGCAGTTTGTCGGCATTAGCTATAATCACCCAAAGACCGCCGACTATATAAACTGCTGCCATAAAGGGAACTAATTTTTCGGTGAAAGCACCGATTCTTTTAATACCGCCTATTATAACAACTGCTGTTATTATAGCCAAGATAACACCTGTAACGATAGGAGTTACATGGAATGTTCCTTCCATTGCAAAGGCAACTGAGTTTGATTGAACCATACAACCTATACCAAAGGATGCTAAGGCACCGAATGATGCAAACAAAACGGCTAACCATTTCCAGTTTTTACCCAGCCCGTTTGTAATGGAATACATAGGACCGCCTACAAAACGGCCGTCCGGAGTTACTTCCCTGTAGTTTACAGCTAAAACAACTTCTGCAAATTTTGTTGTCATACCCATAACTGCAGCAAGCCACATCCAAAATACCGCTCCAGGGCCTCCAAGAGCTATTGCTGTAGCAACTCCGGCGATGTTACCTGTTCCGACTGTTGCTGCAAGAGCTGTTGCAACTGCCTGGAATGCCGTAACTTCACCCTCTCCTTTATGTTCTTTTGTGAACATTTTAAGTAAAGTGTTCTTCATTATGTAGCCTAATTTTGTAATAGAGAAAAATTTAGTCATGACTGATAAATAAGTTCCGGTTCCTATAATTAAAACAATAATTAAAGGCCCCCACACTATGCTGTTAACAGCACTGTTGATTTTCATCAATGTTTCCAAACAAATCCCTCCATTCGGATTATAAATGATAAACGTTTTCAATTTTAGTATTTAAGTATTAGAACGATTATAAAATTATATTAAATATTAAAATATTAAAACGTTTTCAATAAATATTATATAAGATTTTAAAAATAATTCAACTAAAATTATTACAATTTTTGTGTTATTTATTTCATAATTGATTTACTATTTTGAGAAAGATTTTGTTCCTGAATGCTTCAAATTTATAAAGATAATATTTGTGCTTAAAAGCAACAAATAGGGGTATCAATATATTATAAATCAATCAGTAGGAGGATAAAATGAAAATATATGATTTTACAGTAAAGGATATGGAGAATAACGATGTATCCCTATCATGTTATAAGGGTAAGGTATTGCTTGTGATAAATGGTGCCACCGGCTGTGGTTTTACACCTCAATATGACGGACTTCAAAAGCTTTATGATAAGTATGCTCACGAAGTATTTGAAATTTTAGACTTCCCAAGCAACCAGTTCCTTGGGCAGGCTCCGGGTACAAATCAAGAGATAGCAAATTTCTGCAGGTTAAATTTTGGAACGGAATTCAAGCAATTTTCAAAAATAGAAGTTAACGGTCCTAATGAGGAGCCCTTGTACAAATATTTAAAAACAACAACCGAAGAATTCAGAAATCAGGAAAGTGTAGATTTTTACAATAGGGTTAAAAAACATACTCCCGGAATAAAGGAGAATGATATAAGGTGGAACTTTACGAAATTTCTCATAGACAGAGAAGGAAATGTTGTTGCAAGATTTGCACCGAATATCACTGCTGAAGAAATTGACGAGCATATAGAATGCTTACTTCGAAATGAAGAAATTGAAATTGCATGCCATCCGGATTTTTCACAGGGCTGTATTTAAGCAATCCGGGCGACAATAAAAAGATTTTCTGTGTTAAAAAAAGGCACTGAGCTTTATCAGCGCCTTTTTTTTACCTTATTCTATTAATCCGCTTTTTTCTCTTTAGCAAAGAATTCTTTAGTAAGCCTGAATACAACCGGGCTTAACATGAGAACCCCTATTAAGTTCGGGAATGCCATCAGACCGTTTAATGTGTCTGCCAAATCCCACATAAATCCCAAACCACCTATAGCGCCGACTACTACGGCTACTACCCATATTAATCTGTATGCCATTATTGGCTTTGTTCCTGCCAAGTATTCAAGACATCTTTCACCGTAATATTCCCATCCTAAAATTGTTGAGTATGCAAACAGTATAAGACCAACACTTACAATGTATTTACCTATTCCGGGAAGGCCTACATCAAATGCCATTGCTGAAAGAACTGCTCCTGATTCTCCTGATTCCCATACACCTGTAACTAATATGGCAAGAGCTGTTATTGAGCAAATTATTATTGTATCCATAAATACTTCGAATACTCCCCACAAACCTTGACGTACAGGATGGTCTGTTGTTGCAGCGGCATGTGCTATAGGAGCACTGCCTAAGCCTGCCTCGTTAGTAAAAATACCACGAGCAACACCGAAACGAATTGCCTGCATCATAACTGTGCCTGCAAAACCGCCGACAGCAGCCGTACCTGTGAATGCATTGCCGAAAATCAGTGAAAATGCATGGGGCAATTTACCGGCATTTGCTATTATTAACCAAAGCCCGCCTATAATATAAAGTGCTGCCATGAACGGAACTAATTTTTCGGTGAAAGCACCGATTCTTTTAATACCGCCAACAATAACAACTGCTGTTAAAATGGCTAAAGCTATACCTGTAACTAATACCGGTATACCAAATGTAGATTCTGCCGAAAGTGCAACAGAGTTTGACTGAACCATACAACCGATACCAAAGGAAGCTAATGTTCCAAATGTTGCAAATATCACAGCAAGCCATTTCCAGTTCTTCCCGAGACCGTTTGTAATGTAGTACATTGGACCGCCTACAAAACGACCATCTTCTGTTTTCTCCCTGTAATTAACGGCCAATACAACTTCTGCAAATTTTGTTGTCATACCCATTATTGCAGCAAGCCACATCCAAAATACTGCTCCCGGACCTCCAAGAGCTATTGCCGTAGCAACACCGGCGATGTTTCCAGTTCCGACTGTTGCAGCAAGAGCTGTGGCAACAGCCTGGAATGCTGTAACTTCTCCTTCACCCTTGTCGTCTTTTGCAAACATTTTAAGTAAGGTGTTTTTTAGTATGTAGCCTATTTTTGTAATAGAGAAAAATCCAGTCATGATTGATAAATAAGTTCCGGTTCCTATAATTAAAATAATAATTAGAGGACCCCACACAATGCCGTTAACAGCGCTGTTGATGTTCATTAGTGTTTCCAAAGTATCCCTCCATTCAAATTGTTTTAAATACTTAAACATATTCCTATTAAAGTATTTACATTTTAAAACGTTTTATACAAAGTTATATTCCAATATAAAACGTTTTCAAATAATATTATACAATATATGGACAACTATTTCAAGAATTAATTCATTACATTTAGTGATATTTAATTCATAAACATGTAACTATTTAGAGAAAATTTGAAATTTTAGATTCGAAAAGTATTATACTCTTATTAAATGATTAACTTATACCATTAGTCAAAATTTGACAAAATTTGCTAGTGGTAAAGATGAGGATGTTGGAATTCCAATGCATTTTATTAATAAGTAAATTGAGCTTATTGTATAATAATTAAAAAAATCAAGAACATAAAACAGTGTGTTATTTAGACTTTTGCAAGTTAGAAAAATAGAAGTGCAAAATAGAAAAAAGCAATTGCTATCTTCTATTTTGGTTCTATAGTAATTTTACCATCTTTCATTGTAATTATTTTTTGTGCTATTTCATCTGCAAATGCATTATCGTGGGTAACAATAATTATTGCGATACCCTTTGAAGATAAATATCTGATTATTTTTGATATTTGACCTCTTGTTTGTTCATCTAAGGCTGATG